>WNGE01010095.1_pt1 | contig 18891 bp, 21 predicted proteins | sample 5400651 | NCBI WGS metagenome assembly WNGE01 (sample SAMN13153370, study PRJNA577476) | soil metagenome | isolation source: 60 cm soil or saprolite under grassland replicate 2 | place: USA:California | collected 2016-06-15
GACCGGTTCGAAAATGGGACGGTGGCGCGAACGGGTTACAAGACTCTTTAATAGCGCTGGAACGGCCAACTGCCAATTAGAGCTGACTTAGTAACATGGCAGATTTCTGCTCCAGATGCGGTAAGACCATAAGCCTCATCGACCCGCTCCTAGAGCTCAAAGGGCTGAGGTTCTGCGAAGACTGCTACCCGGACGTCAAACGTGAATATGCGGCTGCTAGCTTATCCGACAAGATGGATCGGAAGAACCGTGCAGCCTTTGCTGATGACGAGAGCGATGAGAACCTCCGGGGATCAATTATCAAGGGCAAGCAAGCCCTGGCTGCTAAGGAAAACGAGTTCAAGTGGGACAACCCCTCACTCTCCCTAATTGCTAGTGCGCTACGAATCCTTACAGATCAGAACAGGATCATAATGAAGCAAAATGAGCTGATACTGAGAGAGCTTGAGAGCCGAACGCCTACGGTAAAGTCGAAGTAAGAAGTAATCGCTTCGTTCATCGGCAAGAGTGGTCCCGGGGACCGGAGTCTCATAGAGGCTGATCGCCTCCGTTTTGAATTCGCCGAACCGGTTTTAGTGGTTCTCCGGCGACACTCCGGTGTCTACTGTTAGCCTGGTAAGGCTGACGTGGCTGCGCACTGGGCGCACACCTACAGCGTCTTCGTCGCCCACTGTTTTAGGGGGCGGCTCGGAAGCTCTTCCAGGCTGAGCTACCCCGGGACACGACCAAGACGCGAGGTTCGCGTCTAGTTAAGATTTCTCGGGATCAGACTGATGGTTTTCTCTAATCCAACGCGCAAGATCTCTTAGTCCAATGTTCGAGGTTACGTCGATCACCGGGACTTCGATGTTTCCGACACGGACGAAGTTGTTGTATTTTGCCATTGGCGCGTGGGATATGTTGGAGGCGTAGATTCTTCCCTTGACGTATTCTTCGGGGAGAGCTTCCGGTTCGACGAAGTCTGCTAGGAAGACTACTCCTTCGGCCCAGTAGAGGGCTAGTGGTTGGCCGGAGACGTTCATGACGAAGGCGACCATGGAGGCTAGGTTGACTTGGCTGGTGAAGCTGGTTAGGCCGGTGACGACGATTTCCTGGGGTGGTGAATGGATTATGGAAACCAAGGTGCTGTCCGGGTTGAGTTAGGAGGGGTCGCCTGTGTTAAGCCTTGGCCGGCCGGGCCGCATTGGGGAGTCTCACGAAGGAAGACTGCCATGGCAGGGAATGGTGAACGTGGAATTCTCAACGTTTCACGAAGGGCGGGGCGCGGGAAAAAAGACCACCCCCGGGGGTCGAGAAAAGAATGCTTATTTTTTGAAACTCTCTTTTCTTGATTAGAAGAGTTCGCACGGACTCATTCGATTGTTGACCCAGAGCCAGTCTGGACTGAGGCCGACATCGACGCCAACGTAGACTGGGTTAAGGGCACGATTGACAACGTCCCCATGCACACTTCACAGACACTCTCCCAGGTGGGAAGGTAGTGAACTTCGACGGATCATCTTCAACGAGTCAAAGCGCGATTACTCAATACCTCTGGGACTTCGGAGACGGTTCGCCCCAGGTCACAACGACAACGGCAACAACGAGTCACACATATCCAAGCGGACCAACAACTACCTATACAGTTACACTATGGGTAACGGACACACACAGCTTCCAGAGCAGCCTATTCTCCTCAACTGTTACTATTTAGCGATAACATCCGCTTTCCCCTTCCTCTTTTTTTGAGTTACTACAGGGATAAATCTGTCGGGAATGTTGGCAAAATCAAGTACGGAGTCAGTATCGAGGAGAGACTGCAACGCATTTCACAAATCGTCAGCGATTCATCAAGACAATTGTCGTTCTAGCGATCGCAACGGTCGGATCCCTCGGCTCCTACGCTGCTCTCGTCGTATATGCTGGCACAACGCAGCCGTTAGTGATTGTAGGGTCGAGTTCGATGGAACCATCAATCAGAACGGGGACTCTCATTGTAGTTCAAGCAACTGTTCCTTCTCAGATCCATTTGGGAAGTGTCGTGATCTATCAGAAGGCTCTGAGCAATATCCGCATAATCCACCGGGTCGTCTGCATAGTTACCACATCCAGCTCCCAATGCACGTCACCATGGTATGTTTTCATAACATGTGGGACCCCTCCTTGCTATTATACGAAAGGCGATAACAATCTGGCACCCGATCCATGGGTTGTTCTTTCAGATGAAATAGTCGGAGTCTTCACCGGATATGGAGTTCCGTATCTTGGCATGACTCTGCTCTGCCTTCGCCAGGAGCCCGATTGCCCGTCCCCTTGGGGACCGCTTAGCGTCATTGTTCTAGGGGGAGCAGTGGCCTCCGACATAACTCTCGAATATTTTCTCGTTAGAAGGTCGAAGAACATCGTAGGTAATCAGGAAAGCAAAGAGGGTTGAGCTGTAGTAGCAATTGGATCTAAAGCGCTGAGGGGACTGATGGGACCAGTGATCGTCCTCCTTGTCTTACTAGGCGTAGGATACGCCGTCGACTTGCAGGATCATTCCAACCCTCAACACCTCACCATCAAAGCCTTGTCAGTCAAATTTGTCAACAACCAAGGAGCTAGGAATATCTCGAATTGGAACATGACCGTCAAGAATAACGGCACTATACCGCTGATCATGGGTCATCTGTGTCAGCGCAACTTGGATAACAATAATTGTGATGACCTCGCCCCGTCGGGCTCTGGATATCATCCATGGTATCTTACGGTCGAGAACACATCGTGGTTCATACTAACTGGTGTAAACACAACCTATGCAAAATGGGAATTACACGTTCAAATTTTCGCGTGGCCGCGCAGTAACATTCCGTCAACTCAAGACATTACGAATGAGTACACCGCGCAAGTTCCCTCTGTGGAGTGGTTGTCCTATGACTCACCTACCAACAGATTCATTCAATGATGTAATCGATCCTGTTCAGGCTCTTCAATCAGGGAATTTGTTTTGAAAGTTGAAAATGAACTGAAGCTGCAGGCCTCAGTCTCGAGGACGCTGAACTGGAACGTTCTCTCTCCCGGCACCCAGCCCATGGAATCCGCTCGTCTTACGAAATCGGTCAACGTAACCGATTTCACGCCGACTGGACCCCGGTTGAATGCCAAATGCCGCCAACTTGGCGGTATTAACGACCGAGTGATTGTTGACCTGTTCTGACTTGTCAGCAGGGACTCTCGTCTCAATGCTTGCAGAGCGACCGCATAACGACGGTCGAAATGATGAATGTCGATTTCCGACTTCAAGTTGTGACAATATACTTGATGTGTGAGATATGAACTCAGGGTGTGGCGCCCAGGGCGGGATTCGAACCCGCAACGCGCTCGAGAAATACTCGAGTGTCGCACGGGTGACAGCCGTGCATACTCTCGGCCGGCTCCCGCAAGCCGCGGACCGGGCTATACTACCTCAACGCACTCCATATTCCAGGAATAGGGCGCGAGCCCGGCAATACTTGTCCTGGGCAAAGCTACCCCGGAAAAGCTGGCAAGCTTAAACCTTCCCAAAGAAAAAGGAAGGACGAACGAGCATAACTGCCCGACACGGGACACGGTTTCGACAAGGATAACTTGAAACAACAACCGTTCTCGCGGAAGGGTAACTGACAATGGCAAACCCTATGATCCCGAGCATCGGTCTCGGCGCCACACTCGTCGGGTTCATAGTCCTCTTCATAATCTATCTCATAGTCATCGGCTTCGTGCTCTGGCTCGCCGGGGAGATCGTTGTCGGCAGGAGAGTCACCTTTGGAGAAGCTCTAGCCATCGCCGGTGTTGGAACCTTCCTAGTCGGGGCCTCGATAGCCTTTCTTGGCTTGATCGGTCTCCTGCTTGGCCTTGTGATCTTCCTCTTGCTCGTCAAACACTACTTCAAGACTGGCTGGTTGGGAGCCATCGGAGTAGGAATAATGGCGATCGTTGTCCTAGTAGTTCTCACATTCGTCCTAGGTGCCATATTGGTCGGCACACTCTTCGGGTTTCCGAAGTTTTTCTAGACTGGTCTCACAGATCCGGAGACACGTCTGGTACAAGTTGAAAAATGGAAAAGGGCTTGTTCGGAGCCCCTTCTATGGATGTTTGGGAAACTTACGCCCCGGCAGGGTGAGGGCTAGGCTTCCTCGCCGCTCTTATCTTCCTGCTCGGAAGAACAGCCACAGGTGTCGCACATGGCTACACAAAGCCCAGCTCTTCGCCGATTTAAACACTACACTGAACCCGTTCAAGACCCTAGGCGCTTTTGGCTCTCAACCAAGTATCAAGAGTCTCTAGCGCTTCATCATAGGTCTTGACCAAGACGTCTTTGCCCTGCCGCGTGTTGAAGCTGTGGTCACCGCCCTCAATCCAGTGAATCTCCGCTCGGTCGCCCAGTTTCGACACAACTCCCTCAAGGAGTTCTCTTTTCGCAAATTGGTCTTTTGTTCCGGAAAGGAATAGCATCGGCTTCTCAATCCGATAGAGGTGCTCATCCCTGAGCATTTCCGGCTGACCCGGTCGATGCAATGGATAGCCCAGAAAGAATAGTCCTTCGACATCTACTCCGGATGCGACAACCTGGGAGGCAATACGGCCCCCCATCGACTTGCCTCCTACGAAGATGCGCTCAGGGTGGTGCTTACTGGCCCTGACCTCATCGATAACTTGTCGATAGCTAGTCTCTAGGATCTCTCTCTTATCCGGGATCTTTCGTCGAGCTTCCATGTACGGAAAGTTGAACTTCACCGTAAGGTATCCCCTCTCGGCGAGGCCTTTATGGAAATAGGTGATGAAAGGCGAGTACATTGGTCCACCCGCGCCATGCGCAATGATCAAGCAGGTCTTACTTTCACCCGGGTTGGGAAGCGAGGCATAGACGATTCCGAAATGATCGCCCTTGGGCGAAACAATCTTCGACTGCTCCATCTCAAGCCGGTTTTCTGTATCTCTCAAGTGTCTAACCGGCTCGTGTAAGCTATAGGTCAGGGTTTCCCACAAAAATGGCGAGATAGCGCAGAGGCTCGAATCCCTCTCGAATGGAGCTGTGCACCGTCCCCGGCGGGATCACAATCATTGTTCCTGGCCTTACTTTGACTTCTTTCTCGCCTACGCGTGCAGACCCTTTGCCTTCGATGTAGAAGATTGTCTCTTCGACATCATGCGTATGAGGAGTAACGATTCCGGTGAGCTCCACGTATCTCATCGCGAGCTGATGACCCTGCTCTGCCTTGGAAAGGTACCACCGTCTGAAGTCGCCCACCCTCTCCGGGACAATTTCGGAAAGATGTTTGACAATCGTCGAGAATTCACCCGTTTTCCTGTACCATTTCTCATGGGTTTAAAGATGGTTGCGGTCAAATACATTTCTGCATACTATCAGATTGGATGGGCACGATCAATAAGACAAACTATGTTAACCTAGATAGGACCACGACCCTGGACTAGAGAGAACCTTGTCCTTCGATTACTCTCACCTTCCTCGTGAATACCCTCGCCAGTTTCTTCCCACCGACATAGATCTCACAGATCTGAGCAGACTGAAGGAGTTATTTCAAAATCTGCAAAATCGCGCTGTTCATTCAGCATCCGACCTCGAGAAATGGCTCAGAGACGAGTCCGAACTCGCGTCGGCCTTGGCAGAGGAACAATCCATTCGATACGCGAGAATGACATGTCAAACCGATGACCTTGCCCGCGAGAAAGACTACCTACTCTTTATCGAAAGCGTAGAACCCGCGGCGAAAATAGGATTCTCCCAGCTCGACCGCAAATATCTAGGCACCCCTGCCCGGAAGAACCTTCCCCTCGAGCAGTACTATGTCCTCAACAGGAAGAGGGAGAACAACGTCGCCCTCTTCCGGGAAGAAAATGTAGAACTCGAAAAAGAAGAGACAAAACTCGCGCAATCATTTCAGAAAACCACAGGAGCGATGACAGTCCTCTACGAAGGCCAGGAGAGGACAATGCAACAAATGGGACGATTCTTGGAAGAACCCGACCGCAGCGTGCGAGAGAAAACATGGCTCCTCGCCGAGTCCCGTAGGCAGAAAGACAAGGAGACCCTGAACCAGATCTACGACCAGCTGATTGCCCTGCGCCAAAAAATCGCAAAAAATGCAGGCTTTGACAATTATAGAGACTACAGCTTCCGGAAGAAGGAACGATTCGACTACACCCCAGAGGATTGCTTCCGCTACCACGAAGCCGTGGAAGAACATATCGTCCCGCTGATTCACGAACTCGACAAAGAAAGAAGCCAAGGATTGAGAGTTGAACCACTGCGTCCCTGGGACCTGGCTGTCGACCCCAAAGGTCGTCCCGCCCTTCATCCGTTCAAATCTTCATCCGAGCTGGTACAGGGATGCGTCAAGGTGTTTGACAGGGTCAACCCAGAGTTCGCCACGAGACTCAGAAGGATGGCGAGCCTGAATCTCCTAGATCTTGAGAGCAGGAAAGGAAAGGCGCCAGGAGGGTACAACATGGAATTGTCAGAGATCCGATTGCCGTTCGTATTCATGAATGCGGTCGGACGCGATGGCGACGTGTGGACATTATTACACGAATCAGGACACGCGTTTCACGTCTTCGCAATACGAGACAAACGATTCCCCTACCAATACAGGAGCGAGAACGTCCCCTTAGAAATTGCAGAAGTGGCCTCCCAAGCAATGGAGATCATTGGAGGAGAGCACCTCGAAGGAACATTCTACAGCAAAGAAGACGCTGCCCGCTCCAAACGCGAACACCTAGCATCGATCGTCAAGCTACTAGCTTGGATCGCAACCATCGACGCCTTCCAACACTGGATATACACCAACCCAAGTCATACTCGGGAAGATCGACAGGACCAATGGGTCCAGCTCAGGAAAAGATTTGGCGGAGCAGAGAGCTGGGTCGGACACGAGCAATTCCTCCGATCCCAGTGGCAACGACAACTACACCTATTCGAAGTCCCCTTCTACTACATAGAATATGGAATTGCGTTCATGGGTGCTCTTGGTCTCTGGACACGATACCGCAAGGATCCAAGAGCCGCCATCTCAGCCTACCAGCGGGCTCTCGTGCTTGGCGGATCGAAACCATTGCCTGAATTATTCAAAGCCGCCGATTTGCCATTTGATTTTGGACCTAGAACAATCGAACCATACGCCAAAGAGCTACATGACATCCTGGTGCATCGCTGACGCGATCTTTTAGTGCAAAGGCAAGTCGCAACGTTGTCTAATAACAACGACAACGCAGAAACCCTGTTAGGACAGACAAGTCCTAGGAAATGCTTCCGTTAGCGATGCTCGGATTTATCGCTCAGCCGTTGGTAATAACTCTTGACGATATCGACCTGAGTCTAATCTCAGCCCTGATCGGGCTCGCACTGACGATTCCTGTGACCTATCTGATAGTTGACCGGGTAGTAGCTCGACATGACAGGAAGAAGCTTGAACCGGTTGAGAAGCTAGCAAAAGAGAGATTGAGATCCAAGCTCGGGGTCGGTTTCCTCACCACCTTTCTCATCACGTTGGTGATCGACATTACATCCGCAGTGGGAGAGAAGAAGACCTTGTCTAAAGATGTCCTTTCTCTTCACATTGAGAAGTTAAAGGGAGCTCAATCTGACTTAGAAATGCTGCTAGGTGTCTACAACAATGTTTTGGATGTCAAGACCACACATCTCACCAGTAGCATAATACTGTTCATCGAACACCTTCAAGAGGATTTTGAGTACCTCTCACAAATCTATCCCAAAGCACCCACTAGGGTCCACGCGTCTCATATAGAAGATGTGATTCTCAAAACCGTGAGGCTAACGAAAGAAGAGCTGGAGGCCCTTGACACGGACAGCGTCCAGATTCGAGCCCTTGAAGAATGGCTGACCAATTACACAAAAACCACAGTTGCCCCTTCGGAACCTCGAGAGATGATCGAAGTCAGCGGGAAACACCAGATCGGTTGAGAACGCGGGCGAGTCACAGTTTGCCCAAGTTTGTCAAAATCGCAGAAAAAAGGGACCTCCCTGATGGATCCGGCAGAGTTGTGAATGTCGAAGGAAGAAGCATTGCACTATTCCGGGTCAAAGACGAGTACTTCGCCATGGCGAACGTCTGTTTACACAGAGGAGGACCCCTGGGCGAAGGGAGTCTCAACGGTTCCACGATCACATGCCCTTGGCATGGCTGGAAGTTTGACGTTCGGACAGGCTCATTCACCGTTATTCCAACCTTGAAAGTCACAACGTACAAGGTCAAAGAGCAGAACGGTTCGGTAATGGTAGAAATCCCTTGAGTGTGCCCATGAGAATCCCGAGTCTGTTTTCAGCCTGAAAACGGAGATTTTCCAAACTACCAATCGCCCTATATAAGGGACCGCCTTTTAAAGGCGGGACAACTTTGGGCTCCAAAACGCGTGTGTTGAAACGATTTGTCCGATAAAAACAGGGCTTTCATCAATATCGAGAACGTAGTTGCTTCTGCAACGCTGAAGCAGAGGATAGACCTCAACGCTATCGTCCGTGTCTTCCCTGGGGTCGAATACCGGCCAGAACAATTTCCTGGCTTAGTCTACCGCTTGAAGAAACCAAAAACTGCGACCCTGATTTTTAGCTCCGGAAAAATGGTATGTACTGGCGCAAAATCTGAACGCCAAGCGCGCCAGGCAGTGTTGAAAGTCGTCGACGAACTGAAAAGAGATGGAATCGTGATCCTAGGCAGGCCCGAAATAATGATACAGAACATTGTCGCATCGTGCGGACTAGGAGGTCACATTGACCTAGAAAAGGCGGTTTATGGTTTGAAGAAAACCATGTATGAGCCTGAACAATTTCCTGGACTCATCTACAGAATGGATGAACCGAAAGTTGTGATTCTAGTCTTCGCTAGCGGCAAACTTGTCTGCACCGGAGCCAAGAAAGAGATTCAAGTGCACATCGCAGTAAACAAGCTTCAGGAAACCCTAGAGGCCAAGAATCTAATCCGTTACGAAGGCCCGGAAAAACCTCGCCTCCCACCACTTCCCACCAAACCATCCTAGTTGAAAAAGCGGACGACCAAAGACTCCCCGTTGATGGCGGGCCCGCCGGGAATTGAACCCGGGACAGCCGGGTGTCCCCTCCGAAGGCTAAAAGCCTCACCAGAGCACTAACGCCGCTCTACCGGTGCTCTACCTGTTCAGGATCCTTGGCTCGGATCTGGCTGTGGCTCGGATCTGGCTGAGCTACGGGCCCTATTGGCATCCCGTGAACGTTGCGTTGAAAAAGATTCGGGCTTTCTGGTGCAGTGTACCTTCCTGGGAATCTGATCTGGTCGTGTATTGGACTTGCACGGACCCGACTCCCGGCGTCGAGGCCGTCCAACTCCAACCTGGGAAAGTCTCAGATGAGTCGTTATTATGAAAAAAAAAGGGAAATTGACCTAGAGTGGTCTGCGCTCTATGGTAGTGGGGGCAGTGTAATGCTGACCGTTACCGTCTTCGAAGCCGAGGCAGTTTGCCCTACACCATCCGTGACAGTTATCACCACAGTGTAGGTACCGGGTAGTAGGTATGAGTGACTGGTTGTAGGTCCGGTAGCAGTAGATCCGTCACCGAAGTCCCAAGCAGAGCCATACGGTTGAGTCCCCCCTATCACCGTGGCAGTGAACTGGATTGTCTGTAGAGGTCCTGGGTTGGCTGGTGTATAGGTGAAGCTGACCGAGGGCGGAGTGTATGCGAAGAACTCCGTCATTGGAGTGGCCGCTGCATCATTGGTGGACAGGCTAGCAAGGTTCCAATTCGTCTCTACGGTGCGGGTGAATGAGTAGTGGTTGTAGGGATTAGTTGTGACAAAGCTGTTCCTTGTTCCTTGACCAGCCCAGACGGCGTAAACGCAGTCCTCAGAGGTGTTATTGAGAGGGCAATACCCGTTCCCTTCGTCAAAGACGACGAATAATGCGGCTCTTTGTGTAGTGAATGTCGTGCTGTTAAGGATCTGCGGGACGAGACTGCTGAGATAGGCGTCCCCGAAGGGTATAGAGGCGGAGCAACCGCCTGTATAGCCGTGCATGTTGTCGCAGTTGTTCGGTGTGAGCCACATGAAGTTCGGCGCCGACCCTGAGTTGAGGTCGTCGATGAGAGTGCAATCACTCACGGCGCAGCCGCTCGGATTGGCAAGGACTACGTTAGAACATCGTGCGGTGTTTGATGTAATGTCGGTGAAGAAGACGAACGGGTTGTGTTCTGGAGTATAGGGTTGATTGTAGTTAGTGTCACAACCACTTGGAACCGCTTGGTTCTCCATATAGCCCCTCCATGTCAACCCTGCCTCTTCCAAAAGATCTACGAGGTTCGCATGTGACGATGGTGCGCATGGATAACTGACACAGCCGTAGATGTCTCCGCCTAGGAGGGCTATGTAGTCAGCCTGGCTGAAGTGCGATACCCCAGTGTAATGGGATCCGATACCATACGAGTTTGCCAGTCCAGCAACGTAAGGGTCTCCGTTAGTGCTTAAACAAGGGGGCGGGTTTCGTGCGCAAATCTGGTTGATGCCATGATCCTCCATAACGATAATCACGACATGATCGAAGTAGGTGCCAGTACCGGCAGCCGTCGTGGATGTTGTTGCAGTAGTTGCCGCTAGTTGTGACACAGCGACAATTCCTGTGAGAGCTAGAACGAGTAGTGTGAAGCAAAGAAACCGGGCCTTGTTATTCACGAGTGACTTTTTCATTCCTTTTTCTCCTGTCATGCAGGCCCACCCTCAAATATTTGAGCGGTCAGTCCACAGAGTCCTAGAATCGACCACATCCGAACACTTTAGCCTACTTGGTCAGCTATGCTCGATATATGGTGACATCAGCGTATTGATTCTTGAATCCCGATCTTCTATATCTTCTAGGGTCCCCGCCACATGACAACCGCAGCCGAGACAACTCCTTTGGTCGAAGAATTGAAAAACTCAGCAGCGTGGTTCTCCCACGATCTCGTAGCAGCCTCCTCTGGGGCTCGTTCTACTTCTTGGAACTCGAGTACGGTGGTAGCATGTCCACCACCATATTCTGGAGCCTTCCCAAGTTTTCGATCTTGGCCTCGATCGAGTCGCCAGGTCTTAGAAGGTAGGGTTCTTTGTCCGGCTTCCGGTAGATAGCGACGCCTGAAGGAGTCCCAGAGGTTATGATATCACCTGGTTCCAAAGTCATGGACGAGAAGAATTCAACGAGCTCTCGGACTTTGAAGACCATTTTCTTGGTGCTTGACAGTTGACGGGTTTGCCCATTGACCCGGAGTTCCATCCCGAGGTTGTCAGGGTTTCCCGCCTGGTCTGGAGTTACTAGACATGGACCCATGGGACCGAAGGTGTCGAAGTTCTTGCCGAGGTTACAGAATCCCCGTTTCATTTCGGCAAACTGGATATCTCTGGCACTTATGTCGTTGAACACGGAAAAGCCTGCCACATAGTCGAGGGCATCCTTCCTCCGAACATCCTTACACTCTTTCCCGATAACCGTGGCAAGCTCGACCTCGTAATCGAGAAGCTTTACCCTCCTCGGATAGATTACTGGAGCTCGGTGACCAACAAGAGACGTGGGCGCCTTGAGAAAGGATATCGGAAAAGGCGGAAGCGAACTGCTTCCTTCAGCTAAGTGGTCCGAAAAGTTGCCGCCCATGCATATGATCTTGGTTGGATGTGCTATCGGCGGCAAGACGGTAACGAAGTCAAGGCTCCAATACCCCTTCTCGTTTTGTTTGCCCCCGTCCAAATTCTTCTTCGCAGAATCTGCGGCTAGCTGGGCCTTGAATTCTGCCTTGGAGTCCCTAAGAAAGTCGAGAAGTGGCTCGGAGGAGGCCTTTGCCCCGGTTATCTCTGCGAGATGGTTCGCGCCTAACATGACCCCAATTCTGTTCTCTCCGGTTCTCTGCCGAAATCTAACTAGCCTCACAGTAAGATCCCTAAAGTGCCCGGAGCGAAACGGATCGGGAATGTAAATGTTACAGCGCACACTGGGAAATCGTAGCCTCGATCTCCCGCTAAGACCCTAATGGTTAGAGTTGTGAAGGAGGGCCTTCCGGTCCCGATCTATTTGCCTGAGAAGAGACGTAACCTCTTCAATCTGTTTGCGTAAGACAATGCTGTTGTGCCGAATCTTCTTGACCGAAAGCAATCCGCGTCGGTAGAGAGAGTACATCTGTTTAGACCGTAGAGAGGAGCGAAACTATTTCGCTTCTAGCTCATTCGCTAAGCCTTTCCGGTGTATTGTTCCTTGTGTAGATAGAGAGTCTTTTTAATCCGCCAAACCCTCGGAGTCATTGGTCGACTCTAACAATGGTAACGGTTGAGGAATATCGGGTTGAGAGCGATACGATGGGAGAGGTGAAAGTCCCGAACACCGCATATTACGGCGCACAGACCCAGAGGGCCGTCGAAAACTTCCCGATCTCAGGGATTCGGCTACCGAAGGATTTCATTCGGGCTATGGCCCTGATCAAACTTGCCGCGGCGAGAGCGAACATGCAGCTCGGGCTCTTGGACCCGAAAAAAGGCGAGGCCATTGTCTCGGCTGCCAAGGAAGTCATGGAAGGCTCGCTCTATGAGCAGTTTGTGGTTGACGTCTTCCAGACTGGCAGCGGCACCTCGACAAACATGAATACTAACGAGGTGATTGCAAACCGGGCTATCGAGCTCCTAGGTGGAAAACGCGGAGACAAGAAGCTCGTTCATCCAAACGACCACGTGAATATGTGCCAATCCACAAACGACGTCTTCCCTACCGCCATCCATGTATCTGCAGTGGAAGCGATCGGGAGAAAACTACTTCCCGCTTTGCAATTACTTGCCAAAGCACTCGAACACAAGACCGTCGAGTTTGATGATGTCGTCAAGGCTGGTCGAACTCATCTCCAAGACGCAGTACCAGTGACACTCGGTCAGGAGTTCAGTGCCTACTCCAGTATGATACGACACGGTATTAGACGAGCAGAACTTGCCCGGGAAACGTTGTTAGAGCTCCCGCTCGGTGGAACTGCGACCGGAACAGGTCTGAATGCCCACCCCAAGTACACTGAGCTAGCATTAAGAGAAGTTAACAGACTTACCGGTTTCAACTTCAAGAAAGCCGAGAACGTATTCGAATCGATGCAGGGAAAAGACGCGTGCGTCGAGGCGAGCGGGCTTCTGAAGACCATAGCCGCCAGCCTCATGAAAATCGCCAACGATCTCCGGCTGCTAAACTCCGGACCACGCACCGGGCTAGGAGAAATCGACATGCCTGCAACAGAGCCTGGGTCAAGCATAATGCCGGGAAAGGTCAACCCCGTCATTCCCGAAGCGGTCAACCTAGTCGCCGCTCAGGTCATAGGAAATGATGCTGCAATCACCGTCTGCGGCTCACTCGGCCAGCTAGAACTCAACATCATGATGCCTGTCATCGCCTACGACCTCCTCCAGTCAATAGAGCTCCTGGCAAACGGTTCTAGGGTCCTAGCGGAGAAATGCGTCTCAGGAATCACAGCGGACCGCGAACGATGTTACAATTACGCCGACAGAAGCTTGATGGTCGTAACGGCAATAACACCACACATCGGCTACGATAATGCGGCCAAGGTTGCTAAGAAAGCCATAGCCGAGAACAAATCGGTACGACAGGTGATACTAGAGGAGAAAATTCTCCCGAAGGAGAAGCTCGACGAAATCCTAGATCTCAAGAAGATGACCAAAGGCGGAAGAGCATAGCTCTTCAGTCGTCTAGGTGCAACCGCTCTTGATGGATACTCAGCAGATAATGCGGACATCACTGAAATTAGCCGGATTCAAGAGTATCCCTGCTGACAGCGAGGTTCACGTTAAAGGACTGCGGATCCGCAAAGTTCTCGTCGCGATTGATGTCGGAATCGCCGAACTCCTCCTAGCCCGCAACCTTGGATGCGACGCTGTGATAGCGCACCATCCCGCTGGAGGCAAAGCGCGGATAGACGGCTACAAGGTATTCCTACGGCACATTGACCAACTGAAGGAGGCCGGCGTGCCTGAAGACATAGCACGGAAAGCCGTCCAGCCCAAATTGCGAATCCTAGAACTCCAGCATCATCCTGACAATTATGATCAGACGCCAAGTGCCGCCAAGAAGCTTCGAATGCCGCTGGTGTCAATTCACAGCCCTTGTGATGAAATAGGTCGGAAGATGATTCAGAATGCTTTGAAAGGTGTGGACGAAAATTCGGCAGTGAAGGATGTTGTCTCCAGAATTGCCCGTTTTCCAGAGTTTCGAAAAGCTGTGTCCAAAATCGAGGTACGGTTAGGCTCTCCAAAGAACAGAACAGGCAAGATAGTGATCAGCCATGCTGCCTACACTAACGGGGGCTACGAGGTTGCCAGGACTTACTTCCAAAACGGAATAGGCACGGTGTCCTACATTCACATCGCGGAGCCAGATCTCACAAAGCTCGCCAATGAAGCCTCTGGAAGCTTGATCGTTCTAGGACATATAGCAAGTGATTGGCTCGGAATAAACAGGCTCCTCCGCGAGCTTGAGAAGAAGGGAATTGAACCGATCGCGACCACTGATCTCAATTGACCTCCTCAAACCAGCAATCATCAACCACCACCACAAGGGCCAAACAAGTGTTTCCTGAACCAACGGTGGGAGCCCTGATCGTCGACCAACAGGGCAAGATCCTCTTGGCGAGGTCTCACAAGTGGTTTGACAAGTATACTCTTCCGGGTGGACATATCGAAGTTGGAGAGAGCCTGGTTGATGCGGTGAAGAGGGAAGTTAAGGAGGAAGTCGGACTGGACGTGGAAGTGGTGGAGATGCTTCTTGTGCAAGAGGCTATTTTCGCGCCTGAGTTCTACAAGAAAAAACATTTCATCTTCATCGACTTTTACTGCAAGTCCAAAGATCAACAGGTGAAACTTGACCAGGACGAAATACAGGATTACATCTGGGTCTATCCTGGGGCAGCATACAATCTCAAACTAGACTCGTTTACCCGTAAGACCCTTGACAGGTATCTCAAGCGGGGTTACAGCTCGTCCCAAAGCGGAGGCCTATAGGTTCCAGCCTTTGGACTCTAACCTATTCTCCAACTCGACAAGTGAATTGATCGTCACGTCGGCGTTTTCCTTTGAAAAGTCGTTGTAGCGCGCGAATCCGGTTCGCACCAAGACCGTCCGTATTCCAAGCTTCTTCCCTGCCCTGACGTCCCACCAGGAATCGCCGACAAGAAAGGTGTCCTCGACCCGAAGGCTCAACCTATCCAACGCCCTTATTACTAGCTGCTTTCTTTTATCAACGACCTCCTCTAGCGACTCCAATCCACGTCCAGATCCGAGATCTTCTCGGGTGAACAACACATCGACTAGTGGGCTGACTTTCAGCAGGTCCAGCTCTTCTGCTACCACGGATCTCGTGAATCGCATTGTTGCAATTCCGAGTTTGAACCCACGGGCTTTCAGCTTGGACAAGAGTTCGAGTGCGCCGTTCTGAAGTTTTGCCTTGTCCACCGTATCCCGGAACAGTTTTCGATAGGTCTCGTATGCTTCATCGATTCGGGCACCGTCATCGCGTGATAGGGCGGTTTCCAGCACCATTCGCGGCCCCGTGCCGATCTCATAGGCGCGCTGGTAATAGTTCTTGGTAAGAAACCCCAGATCGATGGGCTTTGAGTGATGAGCGATGAGGGTTTGGTTGATACAGTAGAACTCGCGGTCGTCGATCTGGGCCAGAGTTCCGTCCCAGTCGAAGATTGCGCCCTTCAACGTTCTCAGGCGAGAATTCGCGTCTGAATGTAACCATATGGGTTTCCTTGAGGTTACGAGCAGCATATCCCGAAAGGGTCCGCAGTGTCCTTGAGATTAAGGACGAGCGTGCAATGGGTAAACTAGGCCCCGACTCCCTTCCTAATACCAAGGGCGATCTCCTGCTGGCAATCGGAGTGGGATTCCTCATCAACCTGATCATCGGAGTCGCCCTGCCTGAGATAGGACCCTTTGTTGCAGGACTAGTCGCAGGTGTCATCATCAAACAGGGACCGTGGAAGGGGGCGCTCGCAGGCTTCTTTGCAGGGACTCTAGGCGGACTGGCAAGCATCGGACTGTGGGTTGCGACCAATCTTCTGAGCCTTCCAAATGGCCTCTGGTCAGTCGCCTTCCAGACCGCTGTCGGGATCTTAACAGCCACCTACGCGATTCTTTCTCTGTCAGGTGGAATCATAGGGAGCGTTGTCGCAGTACAACACTGGCCACGCTTGAGCTTGTTCCTGAAGCAACATAAGATCAGCTTCTCATTACCATTCCATCTTCACCAATCGACAGTGGTTACGGCGAAGAAGCGTGAGGAATAGGAAATGACCTTCACTGCCCAGCGCCTGCTGGACACGACTCCCAGATGGCTTAGCATAACTCTCGTCTCATCATCCAGCGCTCTCCTCATATCGGGGGTCGGGTTTCTTCTCAACCTCTTCGACCCATTCAATATTACTCCCTTCACCTTGCTGCTTCATCTAATCTGGGCCATCGTGGTATCGAGCTGGGTGCTCAACCTGAAGGTAAAACTTCCTCCAGAGAAGAAGGCCCTTTTGGCAATCGGCGTCGCGGTCGCGGTGGGGTCGATGTGGGGTGCAGTTCAACAGTGGGCAGCATATCTTGAGGCTGGAATAGTCAACGACATCACACTTGTCGCCGGCGCTGTGGCTATGGACGCAGTCGGAGGACTAGTCGTCTACATCCTATACCATCTGAACATTCTGGGTAGAAAGATAGGGTCTAGTGGGTCCCGATCAAGCCCCGGGTCTGCGCATACTTCTCCGTCGCCCTGAAGAACAACAAGCCCACAACAAACAGTCCCAAGGCGAGGATAAGAGCAACCAAATCTTCCACGGCAGGATCAGTTATCGTTGTCGGGCTGGAGGCTGCACATCTCAGCAAAACCGCAAAGTAGGCACAAGGGATCGCAAAAGGGACCGGCCTGACCGGCTCGGGCAGACGCTTGTAATGGGCTCCGTTCCTGGCCTGCTGTTAACAAAGGCACGCCTGATTGCTCACTTGAAGTGTTTGGACGTGAGGCGTCTTAGTTTCTCGTTTTGGCCGGGATAGAAATAGCCTCTCTAATCGGGACGCCCTCTTTCGGGTCCTGGATTATTCTCTGGAACCCTCTTATGATCTCCTTGGTTACTGGCCCCGGCTTACCCTCCGCTATCGGCACCCCGTGAATCTTGACGACAGGAACGACTTCTGCCATTGTTCCTGTTAGGAAGGCTTCGTCAGCGGTCATGAGCTCGTAGGGAGTAATATCTCTCTCTCGCACCTCGTATCCCAGCTCCTCGGCGAGTTTCATCACACGGGCTCTGGTTACTCCGTGCAGAATTCCCGCGGCCGATGTAGGCGTATGGATTATTCCCTGTTTCACGATAAAGAGGTTTGAGCCGTGGAACTCAGAGACCATGCCTCTGTGGTCGAGCATTACCACCTCGTCGGCGCCTGAGTCTATTGCCTGGAACTTGGAAAGAACGCTCTGGATATAGTTTAGAGACTTGACCTCGTGACTTGTCCCATCGACCATGTCACGTCTTAGGCTGGAGATGACGGCAGTGACACCTTTCTCCCTAGCTTCTTTGCCGTGGGCGGGAAGTACCGGCTCAGTCATGATAATTATAGAGGGCTTGGGGCAGCTCCGCGGGTCAAGTCCGAGGTTTCCGCGGCCCCGTGTGATTACGAGGCGTATGTAGGCGTCGGATAGATTGTTTCGTCGTAGGGTTTCTACGATAGCGTTCATGATCTGCTCTTTAGTGAGGGGAATGTTGACTCTGATGACTCGTAGTCCTTCGAACAATCGTTCTATGTGTTCGCGTAACCGGAAGACTGTGCCGCTGTAGGCGCGGATGCCTTCGAAGACCCCGTCTCCGTAGAGAAGACCGTGGTCATAGACTGAGATCTTGGCTTCGCCTTTGGGGTGGTATTCACCGTCGATATAGACGAATGGTTCCTTCCCCGCCATAAATGTCCAGAAAGAGAAATGAGTGTGCCGGGTATAAAAGTGCAAGCTCCCATTATGATCGATGAAGGGTAATCTCTACCTAAATCGTAATCTACTCGAACATGGTCTGCGTGTTTTTGGTTTGGGCCGGTAGTTCAGCCTGGTTAGGAGCAATGACTCTCCGGATAGAACGTCCGCCTTACACGCGGAAACCCTCACATGAGGGCCGTAGGGTCGGGAGTTCAAATCTCCCCCGGCCCACCAAGTTCGCCTACTTTCGACCCGTCTTTGTTTTTCTTCTCTGCGGCGCACACGCTCTGGGGGGTTTGCTCCGAGCGCGCTTCTCGTATTTGGGCTGGTACAATTCCACCTCCACGTCGCCGGGCATTCGAAAGTGCGTCAGCAATCCCCAGCCCTCATCGGTGATACCTGATGTGAACTCGACACTCCGAGATTTCAGGTCTTCAACCGTTTTCTTGATGTCATCGCAATAGAAGGAAATTGAATGAAACACTTTGTCTGATGGATGACAGCCTAGATCGGCTTCTGGCATGTCGAAGATTAGCCAACCTTCGCCCGTATCGGTAAAAGGGAACCGGAGTTTGTCCCGAACAAACGCCCGCAACTCCTCTGGCTTGGGCGTATAGAGCAATGCGTGAAGCCCCTTGATCAATTCCTATCCTCCTTTGTTTGCCACCCTCATCTCCCAGATTACTCTTGCTATTCTCAGGCCTGGAGCTGGTAAAGGGGCAGCATTCGCTAGCGTCCTGCTGTTACAGCTAGCCTATGTGGGATGCCACGATTCGAGTGCGGGACTAGGTGTTCGGGCGAGAATTTTTTCAGTCTCTTGATTGCTCTATGAATCGTCTCTGGTTTCTTTGAGAAGGAGAACCTGAATCGCAGCCTCCCATCAGACGGGTTGTGGAAGAAGCTCGAGCCTGGAACGCCGCCGACTCCTATCTTG
>WNGE01008558.1_pt1 | contig 18877 bp, 24 predicted proteins | sample 5400651 | NCBI WGS metagenome assembly WNGE01 (sample SAMN13153370, study PRJNA577476) | soil metagenome | isolation source: 60 cm soil or saprolite under grassland replicate 2 | place: USA:California | collected 2016-06-15
CGCCTCCGCCCGGCGGCGGGCCGGGCCCGGCGCGTGTGCGGTGGCTGTTGGGTGCGGGCCGGGCGCAGCCGTGCCCGACGGCGTGGCCGTGCCCGTCGGTCACCGTCACGCACCAGGTCGTGGCCGGGTTCCGCGCGGCGGCGCGGAGAAGGTCGCGGGCCAGCCAGGGGTCGACCGGGCCCAGCCCGGCCAGCTCGCCGGGCCGGTCGGCCCGGCCGGCCGCGGTGCCCAGCGGCACGGTCAGCGTGACCCGCCCGGCGAACCCGCCCCCCGTCCCGCCGGCAAGACCAGCGCCGCCGGCCGGCCCCGCGCCGGGAGGCCGCTGCGCCCCGCCGCCGGTACTGGCGCCGCCGGCGGCGCCGTTGTCCTGCCCGGCGCTGCCAGCGTCCTGTCCGGCGGTGCCGGCGGCCTGCGGGGCGCGGGGCCGGGAGTCCTTGCCGAGGACCAGGTCCAGGAACGCGCGGGCGCGCAGCTCGTCCATGCCGCCCTCCAGCCCGGCCCGCTTCAGCTCACCCGCCCACCCGCTGATCCGCTGATCCGCGGCCAGCACCTCATCCGGCGGCAGTTCGCGCCCCATCAGGGCGGCGTTGCCGGAGTCCTCGGCCCACCGCTCCACCCGGGCGAACTTCGCCGCGGTCTCCCGCCGCTCCCTCGCCTTCTCCGGCGCGGCCTCCATCACGGCGCGGGCCAGGGCGGAGCGCAGCGAGCCGGGGGTCAGCCGCCCGGCCCGGCCCAGGACCGCCGCCTCCACCGTGCGGGCCTCGCCGTCGTCCAGGTACTGGGTGAGCCGGACGATCAGCTCGGCCTTGGGCCGGGTGATGATCCCGCCGGCCAGCGCGCCCAGCGTGCCGCCGAGCCGGGTGGCCAGGTGCCACGCCACGGTCAGCAGCCAGCCGGCCGCCGCCCGGGACTCACCCAGCGCCAGGGCCAGCTGGTCCCGGGTGAACTCGTGCACCACCTGCGGCATCTGCCCCGGCCCGGGCTCGAAGCCGTCCTCGGGGTTGCGCCGGAAGATCTCGGCGATCGCGACGAGCTTGCGGGCCGCGGCGTGCGCCTCGACCCGGTCCCAGGCGCACACCAGCCCGGCCAGCTCATGATCGGCCACCCCGCTCAACGAGTCGGCCGGCCCGCCGCCATCAACCGCGGCATCGGCAGCCACCGCCAGCTGGGCACACCCGGGGGTCACATCCCACGCCATCCCGGTCCCGAACCCGGCCGCCCGGCTGGCCGACTCACCCGGGAAGGTCCGGGCCGAGCCGGCCTGCCCCGGCCCGCGCCGCCCCGTGCTGGCCGCGTCCAGCGCCAGCATCTCATCCGCGGCGGCCGCGGCGATCCCGGCGAGCTCGTCGGCGGTCAGCTCGTCCTGGCCGGGCGGCGGCGCGCTCGATTCGGGGTCCCAGTACTCCTGCGGGGCGTCGGACGGGTCGTCGTCCTGCGCGCACAGCCGGTCCAGCCACGCCTCCCGCTCCGCCGCGGTCATCGGGTCGCGGTCCAGCCAGGCGGGATCCCCGTCCCGCCCGGGGTCCGCTGGGGCTGGTACCGAAGGCATGGACCACATCCGTTCGGCAGAAGTATTGTTCTTCGAACATAATACCGTATATAGCCTCAGATTACCAGCTTTTTGGCTAATTCCGAATAGGTATACGAATGTGACGAGTGAGACTCAAAGAACCGGGCGAGGACAAAGAGCCCAGATCGGCGATCTCGAATCCGGGCGCATTATGTCCGCATCACCCACCGGCAGGTCGGCGGAATCGGTGCCAGATTCATCTGTCCCGGAGCACGTGTCTTATCGAGGAGGGGCCAGACGTCGCCGGTCTTGTCTTCTCACTGGGTTGGCGGCGACGCCGCGGTACAGAGCTTATGGCCGCGCTCGAGGTCGGCTCCCGGTTCCAGGCCGGGGTACGAGCGGGCGAGCTCGGCCTAGCCCACTGACGCGGCCACCCGGTCACCCCGCGGACTCGTCCGCCAGGCTCTACCGCCCGAACCTATTCAGCGTCTTCGCTCTCCTCGGCCTTCTCGGCATTCCGCATTTCCCGGACGCCGTAGACCACGGTCAGCAGCACGGTCAGGCCCCCGACGGTGGCACCCACGCCGGTTCCCGCGCCGGACAATGGCAGCAGGTCCGTGAATATCAGCACAACGCCAAGGCCGATTGCGCCAACGCCGAAAAGGACGGCGGACGCCGTGGCCACCCGGCTGGCCGCTGCCTTGAGGGCCGCCGAACGGGCGCGTGCCTGCACGGCAGCAAGATTGCGTCTGGCCCATTGATACTCGATAGCGAACACGGCCAGCACCAGCGCTATTACTACCAGGCCAGGCCCGGGTGCGACCAAGAGCACCACGCTCGCCGCGCACCCCGCTAGCCTGGCCGCGAAGCTGGAAGCCTTCGCCATCCTCAGCACCACGACCGCATTGTTCGTGCAGAACGACTTCGGCGGCGGCTCAGCCCGGCAGCAGCGCAACGCCGCCTACCTGAACCACGCCCTGGCTACTGGCCGCTACCCCCAGCTCGCGGACCTGCTCGCACCGGCCTCACCAGCGCAGGTGAGCCCTTCCGAAGCAGCCGCCGAGCCTGCCGACCGCTACCGCAACATCCTCGCGCGCATCCTGAGCGGCCTCCTTTGCTCGTAGCCCAGGGATGGAGAGCTGCGAGGTCAGGGCCGCGACGGCCTCACGGAAGGCGCGCACCCGCACCCGTTCGGCCTCAATCACCGGCCCGACGGTACCTTGCACTCTTCCTCATTCACCCACCGCCCGGCCCCCCGAGCAGGCCGTCGCCAGCTTCTACGCCACCCGTTAGGCCAACGGGCAAGGTTTGTCTGGTGCGAGCTGGAGGCCAAGCCGCCAGACCCTACTGCACAACAGGCATTACTAAGTCGGATTCGGGATGGCCTCCAGGCCCGGTGAAGTTGGGTGAGCATGGCGGTAATAGAACCGGGTGCGGGCGGGCCGCCGCAAAACGTTGCTTTAACCCACCCGGGATCATCTTCTGCATAGGGGACCGGCTAACTAGCGAGGCTACAGACGCGGCGTGTCGCGCCCGTTCATGGTGCTAGTTGTGGGAGGGTCTTCGAGTGCGAGGCGGCAAGCAGCGCTCGCTGGGCGGAAAGTCTGGGCTGGCTCGGGACGGCAACATGATTAAGCATGCGACGGCGGGGGCGTTCGTTTTCTGCAACTTCCCAGATGGGTGGCGGTTGGGGCTTGTCGAGCATCCGCGGATGGGCGTGTTCGCCTGCCCGGGCGGGCATGTAGAGGAGCACGAATCGCAGGCCGAGGCCGCTGTCCGCGAGGTGCAAGAAGAGACCGGGCTTGCGGAAGTCCGTCTGCTGGAACCGCCGGCCCCCGCCCTGCCTGCCGGGTTCCCGCCTACCCATGCGCGGGTTCCCTTGCCGTGGTGGATCACCGAGATGCAGGTGCCAGCCGACAATCATCTTGCTGCCGGGCATGTACACGTCGATCACATGTGGGTGGGCGTCGCTGCTGACCCGCGGTCGGCGACGCGGCCAGCGCATCCCTTTGCCTGGCATACCGCGGATGAGGTGGCAGTGCTTCCGATGTTCGAAGACGCGCGGTTGCTGGCTTCGGTGTTGTTCTCTTGCATCAGGGATCTGGATGCCAGGAGTCTGTCCGGCCCAGCCATCCTGGCGCCACTTGCCGCCGCTGCGGCGGATTGACCAGGAGGCGGGGTCATCCACCGGGTGACGTGTCGGGAGTTGCTGCGGTAGCTGACGTGCCGCGGAGTCGGCAGGGGCCAGTACAGTATCTACACATTGCCCAGGGTTCCGGCAGGCAACCGATTCGGTCGCACGCCCGGCTGATCCAGTCCTGCATCGAGTTCAGCGCGGCGGGATTGTCCTGGATGCGGCGATCCAGGACTTGGATGCGCGCAGGATCCTCGGCGGCGAGATGCTCGTACAGGACGGCGGCGCGGAAGTGTATTCGACGTTCCTCGTCCGAGACGGTTCGGTCGTCGCGGCGTTCAGCCCGGTCGATCGCCGCTGCTGGGTCATCGGTGACCAAGATAGTCAGGTCGGGCAGCGGCCGCCACTCCGACGCCATCTCGAGGATCTCACGTGCCTGGGCAAGCGCTTCGGCATCGCCAGGGCAGAGGATGATCGACTGATAAACAGCGGTGGTGTAGAGACTCCGGCCCTCGATGACAACCTGTCCGCTGGCTAGGTGCGGGATGCTGGTTTCGTAGTCATACATCTTGATGGCCAGCAGCAACAGCGTATCCGCCGCCGGATAGCCGCTACGGAGAAATTTGTCATCGCCAGATGCGCTGACCAGGACCCTCAGTAGGTCGCGGCCTAGATTCCGACGACCCGATCGCTGGCGGCCTGAGAAGCCCTCTATTATCACCGGGGCAGCCTCGTGTTTGACCTGGGTGGCGGCTAGCATCCGGGTGAGATAGGTCTTCCCGGCACCACTGATTCCTTCAACTGAAACCAGCGGCCCACGGCAACAGGAGATGTCAGGGTGCATCATCAGTTTCCGGAAGGTCAGGATCAGGTCTGCGGTCGGTTTTAAAAGTCAAAAAGGGCGTCCTGGATGGGCCTGGTCGCCCTGGGCTGAAAGCCACCCAGTCGTCGCAGGTCAGCAAGCGTCCGCCAGGCGTTTCGTGTTATCCCGTCGGCGAGGATCCGGGTGAACAACGTAGCGGTCACCTCCACGTCGGGCATGGCGCGATGACGGCCAGCAGGCACCGGTATCTGCAAGTGGAGGAGCAGCGCATCGAGACTGTGCGAAGCCAGTTCCGGGTAACTGAGGCGGGCTAGTTTCACGGTGTCCAGAAACCAGGTCATCGCCAGCCGGGGGCAGGCGTCACGGTAGTCATATAGGATCCCGGCTTCGGTCGGTGCGTTGTGGGCCACGAGTAGAGAGGGCATGCCGTCCAATTCGCCGTCCAGGCGGGCGAGAACCTGCGACGCGGCGGGCTGACTGGCCACCATCACGGGGGTAATGCCCGTCTGATATGTGTCGGAGGCTGAAACTGGGGCGTGCGCCGGGGGCCTGATCAGTGCCTGGAATCGGCGGCCGGTCCGGACTGGCACTCCGTCCCGGGCGTGCAACCAGAGTGCCGCGACGTCAATCGGTTCGGGCCGCGCGCCGGATGGTGTTGTTGTCTCGAAGTCAATGACCACGAACGTGGTGGCCCGGAACTCGGGGTCTTGGCTCAGGCCCATCGGCGTGCCTCCGAGGCAATGATGTCGGCATAGCGGGCGATCTGGTCATCGCTGTCGCCGTTGCTGAGGGCGACAGCCAAAGTGGCGTCGACGAGTTGGACCGCGTTTCGGCATGGGGCCGATACGTACGGAGCGAACAGCGGCCGCTGGTCGCAGGCGACGAGGCCGAAGGTACCCACACTATTCGGGACTCCGAGGGCCGCGAGGCGCTGGCTGAGGTCACGCGGCCTGGGAAGCTCCAACCTGAACAACGGAGAGTACCCGTTCCAGTCTTCTCCCGGCAGCAGCTGAGGGACGCTAATCCCCGGCGTCCCTTCGACTATGCCCTGGAGTCGTGCAGTCTGCTCTTGCCTACGCGCCAGGAACCTGGTGAAATGCGTGAGGCTTATGCGGGCGAGTGCGGCGAGCGGCCCGGCGAGCCTGTAGTTATAGCCCAGCATGCTCAGTGGCTTCTGGCCGGCCGGTGGTTCTTGCCAGTGCGTCCGAAGTGCACGGCATTCCTGTGCCAACGAAGAGCTATTGGTAAGGACAGCCCCGCCCTCCCCGCACTCGATGATCTTGGTGCGGTGGAAGCTGAGTGCTGCTGCGTCGCCGAACGTGCCGAGCGGGCGCCCGCCGAAACGAGTGCCGTGGGCCTGGCATGCGTCTCCGATCAGGCTCAGACCGCGGGTACGGGCGAAGTCAGCGAGCCAGGCCGGGTCTCCAGAGCGTCCCCACAGGTAGACCGCCAGCACAGCTTTGGTCCTGGAACTGGTCTTCGCGGTCAGGTCGTCCCGGTCCATCCTTGTGCCATCACCGTCACAGTCGACGAAAACTGGCCGGGCACCGCAGTACAGGATGGGCGCAGCCGACATGACGACGGCCAGGGCCGGGACGAGGACTTCATCGCCGGGACCGACGCCGCAAGCCAGCAGGGCGCAGTGAATCGCTGCGGTGCCGCTACTGACCGCAACTACGTATCGGGTACCGAACACCTCGGCCAGTTCTGACTCAAGGGCGGCCAGCGGACCAGTGTCCGGAGTCGCCCGCCGATCGCCCGCCGTGGTACCCATTGTCGCCTTGCTCATCTCGAGTCCTGCGCCGCGATGATGCGGCCGAAGCCCATAAGCGGCCACATGTTGACACAATCGCGGGACGCCAGAGCGCAGTCTGACAGGCAAGAGGATCGAGCAGGGTCGAACAGTTCGGCCGCGCGATGGCCGATGATGGTTCGCCGTCTGCCGTGTGGGGTCGCGGCGATCTTGTAGCTGGACGGACAGTCCCATACCGATCCGTCGGGCTCGATGAAGTGCAGCGTATGGCCGCCGAAGCAGTCCTTGACCTGGAGCAAGTCTTCAGTCCCGATGGCGGCGGCAAACCGGCCCTGGTAGTCAGCCGCGGGCAGGCCCACGGGCAGGCGTCGGTGGTACAAGGCGGTAAGCGCCGCGGTCGCAGCCGGGCCGTCGCCGGGACGAAGGCTCAGCTCCTCATGCAATTTGTGCCCGGACGGAAGGGAGACAGGCTGAGGAACGAAGTAGTCCAGCCCGAATTGTGCAGCTAGTTCCGCTACCTGAACGATCGCTGGAATGTTGCGGCGGGTTATGACCGTGTAGAGGCCGATTTTGGGAACTGCGGAGGTGCCGCGAGTGGCGAGTAGATGCCGGATGCCATTGATCACCTCTGTCCAGCCGTGGCGGCCGGTGCGGGAAGGACGGTAGTGGTCATGGTGGGCAGGCTCTGCTGAGTCGACCGATATCGAGACCGCGTCAATGCCCAGGTCGATGAGATGGGCGGCGATCTCCGGCCGGTTGAGCGGGATGCCGTTGGTGCAGATGATCACTTCCACGCCTGCGTTCTTCAGCTTCCGAGCGATGGAAAGGGCAGGCGGCCAGTTCAGCGGTTCCCCACCTGCCAAGAACACCCGCTGCACGGCTGAATGCTCGACTCCTGACAGAAAGGCGTCGATATCGGCCATGGAAGCGTCGGTGCGGGACAAATGGGAAAGCTGGCCCGCGCTAGTCGGCGGAGCCAGCCGGTGCTCGTCGAGGTCGCCGAAGTAGCAGTAGCGGCAGGCCAAGTGGCATGGGCTGCGCAGCGCCCACAGTAAGGTCACGTCACGTATCATCGTCTCTCCGTGCTCCTCGGGTACGGCAGATGTCAGCCATTTCGGCGAGGATGTCCTCTGAGCTGCGACCCCGGCGGTCAATCACCGCATAACGTCCTTGCTCGGATGCAGCCAGCAGCGGGTACAAGTCAGCGGCTCGCGTCATCAGTGTCCGCTCGCCGGGTTGAAGCGGCCGGCCGAGACGCTGAGCGAATCGTTCGGCACACACCTCCGGGTTATCAGTCAAGAGCAGCGTCAAATCCGGGAACGGCCGCCACCGCGCCGCGACCGCAGAAATTCGTTGTGCGAGCTCCAAAGTGTCGGTCAGGCTGGCGGACGGCTGCAAGATGGCTGCCTGATACACAGCCACGGTGTCTGGACCGCGGTCTTCTAGCACGATCTCCAGGCCTTTCCCGAGTACGGCGGTAACCTGGCCGTACGCGTGGATCTTCAGCGCCAGCAGTGCAAATGTCTCAGTCAGCGGATGCCCAGTGCGCAAGAAGACGTCACCGCATGCCGACAGGGCCGCCACGATCTGGCCGGGCACGGTCGCGAGCTCATGGTCGGTGATCTCATTGACCAGGAGACAGCGGGAGCCGAACCGGATGCTCAGCTGCCCGGCGAAATAGGTCTTACCTACCCCTTCGACGCCTTCGAGCGACACCCACAGGGGCGCTTGCCCATGCGTAGCGTGCTGCGAGGAGGGCTCGTTCACTGGCGTCGGCACACGTAAAGGATTTCGGCCGCGGCATCACCGAGCGCGGCAGCACTGACCGGAGCTAGGAACGGTCCCGGTACCGTTTCCGAGAGCCGCGCAAACCACGCGGCGGCCCCGTTCCCGTACCGAGCGGCCAGGACTGCGGTTACTGTGTCCAGCGACGGCGGGAGCAGCCCCACAGCGTCCTCGACGGTGAGGCCGACCTCCTCAAGCATCGAGCGGAGTTCTGCGTCGCTCCACTCATACACATGCACCCCGTGCTGAAGCAGCCGTGGTGGCTCCCCGGGCGTGTTCGGGGTCGACAGATACAGAACGCCGTTACCGGCAAGTGCTGACGCGACCCGGCGCAAGCTGGCGGTACCCCGGTCGCGGGGGAGATGCTCTAGAGCCGAGGTGTACACCACTACGTCAGCGGGCGGCACGGCGGGCCATGGCCCGGACACGTCGCATTCGGTGAACTCGATGGTGAAGGGCCGCTTCCCGTAGGCGCGGTCCAGTTGCATAACTCGCTCCAACGCCTCGCCGAGGTGTCCTGCCTCGATGTCCAGGCCCGTGTAGGAGGCGATCTGGGCCGCATACCGATACAGCACCGGAAGCTGGAGTCCCCGGCCGCAGCACACATCGACCACAGTTGTGCCGGGCAGGCAACGCTCGGCGATGTACAGTCGCTGAATGTAGTTCATCACCCCCGTCGGTTTCACCAGGCCGTCGGCGAGGGCTCCGTAGAAATCGTCCATCTGGTTCACCGAGTACGGGCCGATCATGGGCGTACCCGGCCGGGTCCGCCGCACGCGTTCCCTGCCTGGGGGCGCGTACCCGCCGGGATTCATGGTTGCTCCCACGGAAAGATCACCCATCCCTGGTTGCGGATCCCTATATAGGTCAATGTCGTGTCCGGGGTATCACGGCCGCCGGTCGGCCAGTTCGCCTCGTTGAGGACCCATACTGCCGCCCGGACCCGGGCCGCGCCGAGATGGCGCATGAGGTCTGCGGTGTAGGCGACGGTCTCCCCGGTTCCGGCGACATCGTCAGCGATCAGCACGTCCCGGCCGGACACATTGCCTGCGGAGGCGAGGTTCCGAAGCAGGGGTCGGCACGTCTTGGCCGCGTTGATGCCGTCGTCCGCGGTATGGGTGACCTCGATGGCCCGAACCTGACGGGAACCGAGGACGTGGGCCAGCATGACGGCCGGGATCATGCCGCCGCGCAGGATGCCAATAAGGATCTCCGGCACGCCGTCGGCGATCACCTCAGCGGCGATGCGGCTGGTGAGCGCGGCGAGCTCATCCCAGCACATCGCGATGGCGCGCTGGTCAGCGGGCACGTTGATCCTCCCACAGGAGCACGTGCAGGCGGGGCGTTAGATTCCAGCCGCGGGCAATCACTGGGGCGGCCAATGCCTGCATCCGCGTCAGCACTGTCGTCCTATCACACCCTTCAGGCATTACCCAGACGGGCGCGAGGTCGCACTTCGCGACGATCTCACTGATCTCATCAAGATCTTCGAGGTCACGGGCGACAAATTTGAATACGGCTTTCCCGCTGGCAACGAACTGCCGCAGCACCACGGGCCTGATCCGCTGCGGGCGGCGCAACCCGGAATGTGCCAGTTTCGGAGAGACGTTGAAGTTACCCAGGCATGCATCAATCCAAGATCGCAGTGCTCTCTTAAATATGCCGAATTCCACGACGGTCCCATCGCCATTCAGCGACGGAGCAGTGACCGTTACTGCGGCTAGCCAAGGACGCACCTTCCTCTCATCCAGGCGCTGGCCGTCCGTCAGTACTGAAAGTAAGACATCCACGCATCGAGTATGAGCCGGCGGGTCTCGAAGTGGAACAACTGGAGGCGATATTGCGCTTGCTGGGCGCACAAGGCAGCGATGCTTACGCTGCGCTGGCGCTGTCTGGCTGGGTGGTGAGCCATTCCTCGAACGTCGGCCCGGCCAGCTTGGCGTGCGGTCCCGGGAGCAGCGAACCATCGGCGGCGGCCTCGCTGTCCGGGTCGGCTCATTTCACCTCCTCGATCCGGACCGCCTCGCCGCGCCGGGCCGCGACCAGCCGGGCCAGGCTGGCGAGGTTCTCCTCACGCGGGCCCGCGAGCTCCGGGACCGGCGCCCCGGCTGATTCGGCCGCTCGGGCGGCCCCGAACCCGGCTTCGGGGCCGGTGGCCATCGCGGCGAGGGCCTCGGCGACGGTGCGGGCGGCGATGATCTGGGTGCGCATCTCCGGCAGGTAGATCACGTCGCCCTGCCGGCCCATGTCCATGAGCACGCCCACGAGTTCGTGGAACTGCGTGACGCGCAGGATCCTCGCGGGCACCGGGCCCGCTAGCACAGCCTGCTCGTGGGCGAGCTTGGCCGACCCGTAGCCGCCGGCGGACTTCTCGATCCCGACGATGGAAACGGCCACGTACCGGGCCACGCCGGCCCGCTCGGCCGCCTGCTGCAGGTTCCTGGCGGCGGTGATGAAGAATTCGGTGGCCACCCGCTGCTCAGAACTCGGCCCGGCGGTGACGTCGATGATGGCGTCGGCGCCGGTGAGCGCGTCGGCGAGACCGTCCCCGGTGATGACGTCGACGTCGGCCGACCGGGAGATCGGGACGACCTCGTGCCTCTCGGCACCGAGCACCCCGACGACATGACGCCCGAGCCGCCCGGTCGCGCCGGCCACGGCGATCTTCGCTTGCCGCATGATTGCCTCCCTTGTGTTGCGTGCTGCCGCACTGTCCGAACACAAGATGCCGGCCACCCGGTCCTTGTGACGGCCCCCGCGGGTTACCCGCCGGCCCAGACGTCATCGGTCAGCTCGAGGCGGGCGCGGACGTCGGAGACGAGCGAGCCCAGGTCCGGCCCGGGTTGCGCGAGCCGGTCCTGGATGGCGTCGAGCCCGGCCCGTTCGGTCAAGGTTGGCCAGGCACGCCACCCGGTCCTGCCGCCCGGCGTAGACGTCCGCGAACGACAGCGCCCCGGCCGCCAGCCGGAACCAGGCGGCGGGCGCGGTCTCCCGCAGCCGGGGCGGGAACGCCGGGCGCGGCAGGTCGCCCGTCAGCACCTGGCCCAGGGCCAGCTCCCCGGCCAGGACGTAGGTCGCGATCCCGGCCACGTAACCGACCTCCCGGCGGATCTCGAACCGCCCGTCCTGCGCCGCCGCGGTCCACCGCAGCACCTCGTCCAGGTCCCGGTAGATAAGGTCCACCGTGGCCCCGCCGACCGTCAGCCACGCCCCGCCGTTCACGATGCTGCCCCATTCGCCCGGCGCGAAGACCCGCCCCGGCCAGCCCAGCGCGCTGATGTCCGCCGGGTTAAGATCGCCGCGGTAATACAGCCCGAAGTCCCAGTCCGAACCCGCCACCGCCGCGCCTACCGCCCGCGATCCCCCGAGGGTCACCGCCACCACCCCGGGCACCGCGGCCAGCCGCTCGGCGAGATATTCCACCGAACGAGTATCGAGCAGCGGCCCTTCAGCGAGCACGCCATTATCCGGCAGCGCGGTGAGCACAGGCCGTTAGTCCGCATCGAAACAGGTCAATCGCCCCTCCTTACCCGGACCGCTCCGCCGAGACGCTGGATCTGTGCCATCAACGGGGCCACCCCCAGGAAGACAGGCCGCCGATGACGTTCCCGCGAGCGATGACGAGATTCACGCACGGCGCAGTCAACAAGATGACCCTGCGCTTGGCCGGCCATGCCGCATTCGCCGACCTGGAGCACGTGGGGCGCAGGTCCGGCGTCCTGCGCCATACACCGGTACGCGCCTTCCGCACCCGGGACACGGTAGTCGTCGGGCTGAATTTCGGGCGTCAGTCGGACTGGTTCAAGAACATCCAGGCGGCTGGCACCTGCCGTATGCGCCTCGGCCGTCGGCAACTCACGCTCGGCGCCCCGACGCTCGTGCCGGTCGAACAGGGCGCCAGGAATATGCCCTGGCTGTTCCGCGCCGCGCTCAGGCACGTGGCCCACACCACCGAATGCGTTGAGCTTCCCATCCTGGAGGAGCGCACGGTGCGGGGGCGCCGGTTGCACGATCAGCGGGCGTTCCGGCCGCCGGCGGCGAGAGGTGCGAGGAAATGAGTGTCAGCTACTACGACGCGTTGCTGCCGGTACGTGAGCCCGGAGCCGGCCTCCGGGACGCGGTGGCCGGTATCCGGCTGCCCCACCGGGTACTCGCGTCGATTCGCGTGCCTGCGGGCCGGATAGTGCTCGCCTTCGTCTCGGACAGTGCCCGGCTCAGCCGCATGTTCGCGGCCAACTGGGCCCGGGCCGGGACGAACCAGGAGCCGGACGCCACGCTGTATGCGCTGGCCCTCCCGGCTCGCGGCTACGGGCTTGACAGCAGGTGGGACGGGGCGCGGTGGTGGTCGCGGGACCAGAAGACGATGGTGGTCTTCGGTTTCGGCTCGTACCGGATGGCCAAGGTGTGCGTCCGGGGCATCTGCTCCGCGGTGAGCAGGGACGACACCTTGTTCATGCACGGATGCGCGTTGTCGGTCGGTGCTGGACGTGACCGTCGGGGCGTGGTGATCACGGGGAGTTCCGGTGCGGGGAAGACCACGCTGGTGGCGGGGCTGCTGCGGCACCCTGAGTATTCGGTGACCGTACTGAACGACGACTGGGGCGCCATTTCGCTGAGCCGCGGGGAATTGGTTAGCACGGGTGAAAGGATGCTCCACATGAAGACGGCCAGCGTGCTGGCCCTTCGCCCCGGCTTCTTCACCAGCGCGCAGGCCGGCGCGTACTCCCGCGATCTGTCGGAGCGGGATCGGGCGGCCCGGATGCTGGTGTCGCCGGAAGCCGTGTACGGGACGGCGTGGAGCAACTCGGGAACGGTGGTTGACCAGCTGGCCGTGGTAGTGCGGGAGCCTGCGGACTGGCTGCCGCCCGTCCGGGACAGCGAGGCGGTGGCGGTCCTTCAGAGCCGGGGTGACGTGGGCCTGGTCCACCAGCACGAGGCGTTCTTCAATGGTTCCCTGATCCTGACGACGGAAGATGACGAGTTGCGCGAGCAACGGCGCTACGGGCAACTTCTTGATCGCACGGCGGTGTCGTGGATAAACAACTGCGGTTCGCCTGACGCCCTGGTGGGTACCTTCGTCTCCGCCGTCATGAATATGAGGTAGACACAGCATGCCAGGGCTACAGGCTCGATCAGCCGGGCCCCCGGCCTCGCCCGTTCGGCCGCGCTCATCGACGGCTGATCACGGCCCGGAGAATGTCTGATCCGCTGGCGGGGGAGTGACCGTCACCGGCGCCCCGAAGCCGCTGAACGTCAGGGCCTGCGTCATCACCTCCACATTGACAGCGCTGGGCATCCGGATGGTCAGGACGAGTGCCCGGGTTCGTCCTTGCCGGTCCACGATCACGGTACCGGTGAGTTTGGTCCCCGTTTTTTGGGTTGCGCTGAACGCGTACCGTGTGCCGGTCCACCCGGGCCCCGAGGCGGGTCCGGCCACGGTAATCTTTTCGGCCTCCTTGATCTCGGCCAGCATCTGCTGCGGTGCGGCGGTGGTGAAACCATTGACGGCGCAGCAGGGCGGCGGGGGAAGGGATGCGGTCCGTACCCGGTACCAGTGTTTACCGTGGTTGCCCGTGGTAACCGGGGTGTAGAAGTACGTATAGCCGCCTACCTCGCGGAGGCTGGGGACGTCCGGGGTCGAGCAGGAACCCGCCAGCAGATGCCGCACCGGGTCGGCCTCGGTGGTGCACGTGTAGTGATGAGGGTTCCTGATCTGGCCGTTCACGATGAAGTAGTAGCTGTCTTGCTCGCTGAGGTGATAGCTCTGCGTCAGTGTGCGGGTCAGCGCGCTGGTGACCGCGGCGAGCGCGGGCGGGGCGGAACCCGTGGTCAGCGTGACCGCGGTCACCGAGGCCGCTGCCACCGCGATGCCGGCCGCCAGAACGGCGCCCCCGCGGATCCGTCGTGACCGGTCCCGCCGCCGCGCCCCGGCGAACCCGTCGAGCAGGTCGATCTCCGGCGGCGTGTCCTCGGTAGCCGCCGCGAGCAGGCGGCGCGCCTCAGTTTCCGTATCGTTCATAGCGGTCCTCCCCGAGCTTCTCGCGCAGCGCACGCAAGCCGCGGTGCGCGTGCGTCTTGACTGTTCCGGGTGAGCAGCCGAGCAGGTCCGCGACCTCGGCTTCCGGCAGGTCGGCGAAGTACCGCAGCACCAGCACGGCACGTTGCTGCCGCGGCAGCGCCTGGAGCGCCTGGCGGACCTGCGCGGCGAGCGCCTGCCCGTCGGCGAAGTCCGCGATCACGGTCTCGGGCAGCTCGCCGGCTGGCGTCTCGCGACGCCACCGGGCGCGCCACCACGACCGGCGCGTGTTCACCATGATCCGCCGCAGGTAGGCGTCCGGGTCGCCGTCCAGCCGCAGCTTCGGCCAGGCCCGGTAGAGCTTGACCAGGCTCGCCTGGACCAGGTCCTCGGCCGCGTGCCAGTCACCGGTGAGCAGCACCGCTACGCGCAGGTGATGCTCACCGCGGTCACGCACGTAGGCGGCGAACCGCTCGTCGATGTCGGCCACTGCGCTCCATCGTGCTCGGCGTCTCCTACCCGAACACGCCGCGTCCCCGAACTTCAGGTAACCCGGGACCTTCTCCGGCGCCAGATAGCGCACGGTCATCTCCTGCAACAGCTCATCGGTCCCTGGAATCATGCGCGTGACCGGCCCCTCCACCGACACGTACCGGACAGTCGGCAGGACCCGATCGACCATCAGGGTGAAACGCCCCGCTACCTCGATGAGGCGAGCCTTCCGCGACCCGGCAGGGGTCAGCACCCACGCCTCCCCGCCAGGTACGTACTGATACCAGATCGGCACGGTCAGCGGGCCACGGTCGAGCCCGGCCGACACCGACAAAGCCGCGATGTGCAGCTCGGCCAGGAACAGCTCGCGGTCGCGTACAGACAACCTCATGGGCCACAGTCTAGGAACGGGCACCGACAATCTTTCGCCACGCAAATGGGCCCGACCGACTGCCACCTGGCGGCAACTGAATGTGAACCGGATTCGTAAATGACCGTGCCGATAGTCAACGCATGGACTTCAAGATCGTTGCGCTGCTCCCCGCGCATAACGAGGCGGAGAGCATTGCCGCGACCGTGTGCGCGCTGCGGGGCCAGACCCGGGTTCCCGACGAGATCATCGTCATCTGCGACAACTGCACCGACGCCACGGCCGAGATCGCCAGTGACCACGGGGCCACCGTGTGGACCACCAGCGGCAACACGCACAAGAAGGCCGGCGCCCTGAACTACGCGCTGGAGCGGGTGCTGCCGCAACTCGAGGATGACGACGCCGTTCTGGTGCAGGACGCGGACTCGTTCCTCGATCCGGATTTCGTCGCCGTCGCCGCGGCCCGGCTCGACGACGGATACGCCGCCGTGGGCGGGAACTTCCACGCCCGCCCGGGCGGGGGCATCTGCGGCGCCTTCCAGCGCAACGAGTACGCCCGGTACGCCCGCGACAACGCCCGCAAGCACGGCCGGGTCCTGTGCATCACGGGCGTGGGCACCCTGTTCCGGGTCAGCGCGCTCCGGGCGGTCGCCGCGGCCATCGCCGACGGCCGCCTGCCGGATTCCGGCGGAGGGCTGGTCTACAGCTACGCGACCCTCACCGAGGACAACTGGATGACCCTGGCGCTGAAGCATCTCGGCCTCACGTTCGTGAGCCCCAAGAACGCCACCATGTCCACCGAAGCGATGCTGACGTGGCAGGATCTGGCCCGGCAGCGGCTCCGCTGGAAGCGTGGCGCGTTCGAGGACCTGCTCAGCTTCGGCCTGAGCCGGCACACGCTCAAGGGCTGGGGCCTGCAGCTCGTCTCGACCCTGGGCGTCATCGCCACGCTCGTGTACGTGGGCACGCTGGTCCTGTCGCCCTGGCTGGGATTCCATCCCCAGCTGTGGTTTCTCGCCTTCACCCTGGTTTACGCCATCGAGCGCGCCGTCACGGTCAGGTCCCGGGGCTGGAAGATCCAGCTGCTCTCGGTGGCGGTATTCCCGGAATGGCTCTACGACCTTTTCCTGCAATCGGTCCAGGTCCGCGCCCTGTGGGGCGCGGTCTGGCGGACCAGCAAATCCTGGTAAACACTCAACAAAGGGGAAACTCATGTACGGAAAAATCGCAGGCGGAAGCGGGCTCATCGGTACCGCCCTGCCGGTCACCGGAATCAATATCCTGTACTCGCTGCTGATCGCGTTCACGCTGATCGGCGCCGGATTCGCCGTGACCCGGTGCATCCCCAAGCGGCACACGTCCTGACCGATGAAGTCCCGGAGGAGCCTGCCGCGCCGGGCGCTGGTGGTGCTGGCGACGGCGTTGATCGCGTCGGGCCTGGTCGTAGCCGGGATCGCCGCGTACAAGGTGGTGGATCCGCAAGCGCCCGCCCGCGAGCACGCCCTGCAGCAGCAGCTGATAACCGGCTGGCAGGCCGCGCCCCGGCCAGCGGCGTCCAGCCCGCCTGTCGTCCAGGTCAGGACCGGCCAGCCGTTCGCCCTGCTGCGGATCCCCGCGCTGGGCCGGAACTGGAAGTTCGCGGTCGTGGAGGGAGCCTCGCTGGCTCAGCTGTCGACCGGTCCGGGTCACGTCACCGGGACCCAGCTGCCCGGCCAGGCCGGCAACTTCGCCGTCGCCGCGCACGACATCACCGCCGGGAACCCGTTCCTCCACCTGAAGTCGCTGAAGGCGGGCGACGCGGTCTACGTCACGACACGGAACGCGACCTACACGTACCGGGTCACCGGCGAGAAGGTCGTCCGGTACACGCAGGTCTCGGTCCTGGCCCCAGTGCCGGGCTCGCCCGGCAAACCCGCCACCAGCGCCCACATCACGCTGATCACCTGCACGCCGGTGACGCTGGCCTTCACGCCGTGGCGGGTCATCGTGACCGGGATCCTGGCCAGCACCCAGGCTCGATAGCTCAGGGTGGCACCGGCCGCGTCAGCGGAACGGGTTGGTGACCTGGACGCCGCCGTAGTCCTGGCCGTCGCTGAGCTCCTCGGACAGGACGTGCGTGCAGCCCAGCGCGCGGGATGCCTCGATGATCGCGGCGTCCCAGTATGAGAGCTGGAAGCGCTGGCGGGCGTCGAGGGCAGCCGTCATGATCGCGGTCGTGATGTCCTGGACCGGGAAGCGCCGGAACGACTCGATGAGCAGGACCGCCTGCCGGTGACCGATGGCATCCGGGCGGCTCGCGCGGGTCGCCTGGACGTAGAACTCCTGCAGCACCTGCACTGACAGCGCCAGGTCGCGCTCGGCCAGGATGTCGTTGGCGCGCCTGGCCTTGTCCTGCTCCGCCGGATCGCGGGAGATCGCGTAGAGCAGGATGTTGGTGTCAGCGAACCGCACGGTCGTGCGCCTCGTCACGGCTCAGCCGGCCGGCGGCGCGGAACTGGCCGATCCCGGCCTGGACCTCGCGCTGCAATGCCTCGAGCCTGGCGATGACCCTGTTCCTGTGGCACCAGACCGCGTTCGTCACGGTCAGCTCCGCCGGCCTGCTGGTCGGCCGGGTGCCGGGCCTGCTCACCGCGCCGGCGAACGGCCTGTGGGTAGCCGAACGGCTCGCCTGGCTGCCGGTGTTCGCGATCGTGCTGTCGGGCCTGTGGCTGGCGTTCCGCCGGGTGGAGCGCGGCTAGGGCATTCGGTCAGCCGGGCGGGGTCTTGGCCGGCAGGCGCCGCAGGTCGGCGGCTGTCAGCTCGCCGGTGGAGACCAGCAGCAGCGCTAGCTCCTCCAGGGCCCGCGGCCCGCGCAGCCCGGGGACGCCCAGCCGCACGTAGCGATCCCTGATGTTCTCGCACCGCTTGGCGACCGTGTGCGCCTGCCAGCCGATCCGCTCGGCGGTATCCCGGGCGCTGCGCGGCGCGGGATCCCCGGCGTGCCGCCAGGTCAGGTACGCCTCGAACCGCGCGGCCAGGACCAGCCGGTCGGTGCCGGTCAGCGGGGCGCGGTAGCGGGTGCTGGTTACCGCGGCCTCCCCGGTCCCTGGCGGCTGCCCGCCGGGGTCGGGCAGGTCATCAAGGCCGGGCAGGCGCAGCCGCAGCGTGTAGCGGTCCAGCACGCCGGTCAGGGTGACCTTGGCGTGCCACTGCTGCAGCGGCACCTGCAGCCCCGGCGGCAGGTCGACCCGGAGCCCCCGGTCGCCCAGCAGGCACAGCACCGAGGAGTTGCTGTCGTTATGCAGCCACCACCAGCCGCCGTGGTGGCGGAAGCTGCCGGCGGTGCGTGACAGGCCCCGGTCAGCCATAGGCAGCACGGCAGAACACTGCGGCGAGCGGCCGAACGTGAACGGCTCACCCGGGCGGACGCGCCAGGTCTGCGACTCATACATCACGATCAGCAGCACCGGCCCGGCCCGTCTTCTCCAGGCCACGGTAGGTTCACCGCACCGGCCCGTCAACAGGGCCGCCCGGGCCCGGCGGGCGGGGATCAGCGCGATGACGGCCCGGGCTGGATGGTGGCGCCGCTGGCCCGGTCGTGGGGAGGCCTCCCCATCTCCGCATCCGCCGGGTCGCCTGCGCGCTCCTAATAAGTGCACAGGTCCTTAACCGTCAAGCAGCAGGGGGATGCAATGTTCAGATCAGTACTTGCCGGGAGGTGGCTGCGGGCCGGCCCGCACCGGCCGGGAGACCAGCATCGCCATGGCACCAGGGGAATTACCGGCGCCATTGGTGCCGCCGTGGCGGCCGGGATCGCGCTCACCACCGCTGGTCTTGCCGGGGCCGCGTTCCCGGCCTCGGCGGCCCCGCGGTCACTGGGACCGCCGGAATACAGCTCAGCCTGGGTCGGCTACGGGACCAGCGGCCGCTGGTTCCGGTACGTGTCCACGACGGTGACCGTGCCGCCGCGGGTAGTGCCGCCCTCGCCAGGCGCGCCCTCGCAACGCGGCGATGC
>WNGE01003372.1_pt1 | contig 18876 bp, 23 predicted proteins | sample 5400651 | NCBI WGS metagenome assembly WNGE01 (sample SAMN13153370, study PRJNA577476) | soil metagenome | isolation source: 60 cm soil or saprolite under grassland replicate 2 | place: USA:California | collected 2016-06-15
GTGCTGGAGCGCCAGGTCGCTCGTCCGCAGCTTCGCTCTGCTGATCGGGCGCTGCTCGCGGCCTTCAGTCGGGCGTTGCCGCGGCGAGCCTGGCCGTCGTTCTTTGTGACGCCGGCGACGCTCTTGTGCTGGCATCGGGAGCTGGTGGCGCGCCGCTGGACGTATCCGCATCGTCGTCCCGGCCGTCCCGGGACGCCGGTCGAGGTGCGTGAGCTGGTGGTGCGGCTGGCGCGCGAGAACCCGGGCTGGGGGTACCGGCGCATCCAGGGCGAGCTGGTCGGGCTCGGCGTCTCGCTTGCTGCCGGCACCGTCTGGGAGATCCTCCGGCGCGCGGGGATCGAGCCGGCGCCGCGGCGGCTTGCACCGCGGGCGCGAGCGCACGCCGAGCGCTGGGTCGGGAGCCTGCGCCGCGAGTGTCTCGACCGGCTGCTGATCCTCGGCCGCCGCCAGCTCGAGCGCGTCGTCCAGGTCTACGCGAGGCACGACAACGCGCACAGGCCGCACCGCTCGCTCGGCCAGCGCCCGCCGCTCGCGAAGCCACCGCCGATCGGCGAACCGGTGCTGACCAATCAGCCGATTCCTCTTGATCGCCTGCGCCGTCGCGACCGGCTCGGCGGCCTGCTCCACGAATACGAACTCGCCGCATAGCAAGCCCGCTTCGCGCGCCGAACACGGCATGACCTCGCATCGAAGCCTCACGGCGCGACCCGCAAACGCCGTCGCGTTCACGCGGCGCGCCCTTCCTCACCAAAGCACGGCACACTCAAGGCCAACCCCGGCTGTCGAGTCGCGAAACCGAGGTTCCGGCACGCACAGGCGCCCCTCCTACTCGGAAGTGGTCGTCGCCGTCAGACGGTGCATCCTCGGGGTGGTCCGAGTTGGTAGCACCGTCGGCCCGTGCTTGCGTGGTTGTCAGGGCCTAACGGCAGTAGCGAGCGACGAGCTGGTGTCCGGTCTGGACCAGCCGCTCGCGTAGCTCATTCGGCTCGCGAACCTCGACGTCCCCACCGAGCTTGACCAGGTCGGCGTACGCCCATTCGAGGCGCTCGAACGGCAACAGGAACTCGACGCGGCCGTCGCCGCTGTCTACGCCGCCAGCGTCTACCGTCGGGCGCACGCTCCAGTCGATTGCGTCGCGCAAAGCGCGGACGCCGCCGCGCTCGACCCGGACGGTGACGTCGACGCGCGGGCGGCTGGTCTCGAATTCGTCGCGCGATCGCTCCCAGAAGGCGACCAGGTCGAACTGCGCCGGACGCTCGAACGCTTCCTCGGTGACAGTGACTGTCAGCAGCCGTGAGACGCGGTAGATGCGCGTCCCGTCGTCGCTGCGGGCGACCAGGTACCAGACGCCGGCCTTGAGGACCAAGCCGAGCGGGTCGAGCGTGCTCGCGTCGACCTGGTCGCGGCGACGGTACTCGATGGCGACGCGCCGCTGCTCGCTGGCCGCGGCCACGAGGTCGGCCAGGAAGAGTGGCTCATCGGCGCGACTGAACCAGCGCGGCTCGTCGATGAAGAAGAGGGCCTCGGCCCGCGCTGCCGCCTGGCGCAGCTCGGCCGGCAGGGATGCGAGCAGCTTCCGGCGTGCGTCGAGGAGCAGCGCGCCGAGGCCGAGGGCGCCGGCGGCGCCGGGGGCGCCGATCAGTAGCGCGTGGACCTCGGCCGCGCTTAAGGGTAGGCGGCTGCGATAGCTGGCGGGCAGCGCGAAGCCGCCACCGGGCCCGCGCTCGGCATCGACGGGGACGCCGGCCTCGCCCAGGGCCTCGATGTCGCGATGGACCGTGCGCACCGAGGTCCCGAGCTGCGCCGCCAGCTCGGCGGCGGTCCAGCGGCGCCCAAGCTGGAGCAGCAACAGCAGGGAGACGAGCCGGCGAGCGCGCACGAGCGAAAATATAAATGCCAGATAGTGGCATGAATAGGCACTACCGTCGCTTGAATGCGACGTCCCGCTGAGTGGTTGTTACCGGCTGCGCTCGGCGGGACGGTCGAGCGGCGCGTGCTGCCCGTCGTCGGCGTCTCGTTCATCTACTGCGCCTCGTTCTCGACCTTCTGGGTCTACGTCGGCGTCTACGCCGTCAAGGGGCTCGGCTGGCGGCCAAACCAGGTCGGACTGCTGTTCCTGCTCGCCGCACCCGTGGCCGCAGTCGCCAACTATCAGAGCGGCCACATCTCCGACCGTGTCGGCCGTAAGCGGCCGATCATCGCCAGCTTCCTGGCCTCGACGGTGAACGTGAGTGCGCTCTCGGTTCTCGACAAGTACACGGTGATCACCTTCGCGCTGATCGTCGTCCAGGGCGTCATCGGCGCACCCGCCTACTCACTCGATCGCGTCGTCGTGGCCGATCTCGTCCCCGACGGCGACGATCGCGAGGCTGCGTACGCGACGGTGCGGGTCGCGACCAACCTCGGCTACTTCGTCGGCCCGCCTGTCGCCGCGCTCTTGATCCATTTCGGCGGCTGGACCGCCTTTCTGCTCGGTGTCGCCGCCCTCGGCGTGGTCGGCGCCGCGGTCACCGCGAGCTTCTTGCCAGCGACCGGCGGCTGGACGCGGCGAGGCCAGCCGAAGGCCGGCTCGCTGCGGCTGGTCGTGCGCGACCGCCCCTTCGTGCTGCTTTTGATCTCGACGCTGCTCGGCTTCTTCGTCTACTGCGGCTTCGAGACAGTGCTGCCTATCATCGCCGTCTCCTCCTACGGGCTGTCGGCGTCGGCCTGGGGGCTACTCGTGGTCATCAGCCCGGTGCTCGTGATCCTGTTCCAGCTGCGCTTGACGCGGGTGGCGTCACGCATCCCGGTGGCACCACGGCTGGCGGGAGCGCTGCTGGTCATGAGCCTCCCGTTCCTGGCCTTAGTCGCATCCGGACAGGTCGCGGTTATCGCCGCCGTCATCGTCATCTTCGTCGTCGGCGAGATGCTCTGGATGCCGACTTCGCAAGCGGTCGCCGCGCAGCTGGCACCCGCGCCGACGCGCGGCACCTACTTCGGCGCGCTTTCGGCGATGACCGGACCCGCCTGGACGCTGGCGCCGTTGATCGCCCTGCAGTTGCGCGCGCGCATCGGCGTCGGCTCGGTCTGGATCCTGTTCGCGGTGATCGGCCTCGCCGCCGCCGCCGCTGGAGTAGCTGCCGTTCGCTCTTTCGACTCCCGACCTGTCGTTCGAGCCCCAGAGCCAGACTTTCCTATCGAGCGTTGCGGATGCGACGAGTGTCCTTGCCCGGGTTGCAGCAGCGAGAGATAGTCGGCGCCGGCGCGCGGATTGGCGGCTTGCGCGCCGGGCATTTGTGACCGGTTGCCACTGTTTGCGACCGCTGGGCTCGATAAAGGCTCCATGTTTCGCTCGGCGTGAGAGTGACTTCATGCACGTCGCGCTCGCCGGGATCGCGTTGAGCGAGGAGCGTCAGCTGAATGGCTGCCGCTGCGGCTCCGCGTCGTCGAGGAGGACGACGTCGCGCTGTTGGCTGAGTCGCCCGATGATGCAAAGACCGAAGCGGTGCCTCCAACTTCTGCGGGTCCATCCGACTCAGGTCGCGTTTGTCACCGGCCGCGCCGATCGCGCGCTCGCGTCGAGGGCCGGTTTCCAACCATCAGCTTCGCACGGTTTCGAGTCGGTTCCATCGCGTCGAATCTGAATCAGGCGAGCCGACGATTCGCTTGGCGCGCGGCCGCGGCTGCCGCGAACGAGCCCGCGACGAGCAGCCAGAACAGCGGTTTGTAGCCGCCGAACGCGACATAGGCGCCGGTGGCGACGACCGGCGCGACGGCGCGCGCGCCGGTAGCGCAGGCGGCGGCGACGCCGGCGATGCTGCCGTAGAAGGCTGAGCCGTAGGCGTCGGCGAGTGCTGTTGCGCGGACGAGTGTGACCATGCCGTTGCCCATTCCGAACACGGAGACCGCGGCGATCACACCGGGCGCCGCCGCCGTCGCCGCGAGCGCCGCTAGGCCCGCCCCTTGGAGAAGGAAAACGGCCGGCGCCTCGTACCGACGCGGCAGGAGCCTGGCAGCGCCGGCGAAGACGACGCGGCCAGGGACCTGCATGAGGCCCATCAGCCCGGCGGCGAAGGCTGCGAAGCCGGCGCTGCGCCCGCCCTCGAGCAGGTAGGGGATCAGGTGGACGGCGACAGCCGAGATGGCGAACGAGCTGAGAACGAACGCCGCTGTCAGGTACCAGAAGGCACTCGAGCCAACCGCGGCGCCGGCGGCGACTGCAGGCTCAGCAAGCGGCGCCGGCGGGTCGCCGGCGAAGAGCGCCAGCGCCTCCAGCTCCTCGCGCGCCGGCGTCGGGCGCAGGAACAGCGCATGCAGCGGCACTGTTCCAACGCCAAGCACGATCGCCAGCGTGATCAGAGCCTGGCGCCAGCCTTGGGCGTCGATGAGCCAGTTCGAGAGCGGCGAGAAGACGAAGCTCGCCCAGCCGCCAAACAGCGTCACCGCCGTCAGCGCCGGCCGGCGCCGCTCGCGGAACCACTTGGTGACGACGGTGAAGGCCGCCTCGTAGAGGACGCAGGCCATGGCGAACCCGATCCCGATCCAGACGAGATAGAAGAGGAGAAGCTCGTGCACCTGCGACCAGGCGAGGACGAGCAAGGCGCCGGCGAGCGAGCCGAGCGTCATCAGCGGCCGCGGGCTGTGGCGGTCGAGCCAGCGGCCGACGGGGAAGGCGGCCAGGGCCGAGGTCGCCAACGCGAGCGAGAAGGCGCCGGTCAGCTCGCTCTTCGACCAGCCGAGATCCCGCTGCATCGGCGTCAGGAAGACGGCGAAGGCGTAGTAGAGGACGCCCCAGGAGACTGTCTCGGTGGCGGCGAGGACGGCGACGATCGTCCAGCCGTAGCGTGGGTCCGCGCGACGCGAGACGATCACGATCGTGCACCTTCGGAGATTCCGTCGGTGCCAGCCGCGACAATGCGCGAGTGATGGCGAAGCGCGACCAGCTGAGCGCCGCTGCGCAGGCCTGGGACGTTGAGTACAACGCCGGCCGCTACCGCGAGGAGCCGCCGCTGCCGTTCGTCGCCGACATCCTCGCCGCCGCACGCGATCACGATCTGATCGGCGAGACGGGCATCTACATCGGCTGCGGCAACGGCCGCAACTACCTGCCGCTCGTAGCCGGCGGCCTCGATCTGATCGGCCTCGACATCTCGGCGACGGCGATCGACCAGCTGGCGGCGCGCGCGTCCGGCCGGCGCGGGCGACTGATCCATGGCGACCTGAGCGCGCTGCCTGACGGGGCGAAATACGCACTCGTCGTGGGCATTCAGGTCTTCCAACACGGCGATCGCTCGACTGCCCATGAGCACATCCGCGCCGCCCAGGCGCGCCTGATGCCGCGCGGTCTCTTCTGTCTGCGCGTCAACGCTGTCGGTACCGATCTCGCCTACGCCCACGACGTCCTCGAGCGCGACGACTCCGGCGGCTTCACCGTCCGCTACCAGGCCGGCCCGAAGTCCGGGCTCGACATCCACTTCTTCGCTGAGTTGGAGCTCGGCTCCCTCTTCGCTGGCTACGCGCCGGTTCTCACGCCTCGGGTTGCGCGGACCTGGCGCCGGCCGTCTGAGCGCGGCCAGTGGTCGCAATGGGAGGCGATCTGGCGCCGGCCCGGGTAGGCGTCGGGCACGACTGAGGCTCATCGCGCCCGTTGCCCGTTCGCCGGCGGGTGGTCGAAGATCGACCCGACCAGCTCGCGGTAGCGCAGGCCGGGGTCGGGGACGCGGTCCGGATGGAGCAGGTGCGCTAGCTGCGTGACGCCGTCGGCGACCCGCGGAGCCATGGCAGCAGAGCAACGTCCAGTCGCCGACTGCGATAGTCAGCGTCGGCGGCAGCGTCGCCAGGTACACGCGCTCGTCCGCCGTCAGCAGTGCGCATGCCCAGCTGACGACGTCGCCGAGGCGGCGTGTCGCCTCGCTGCGACCCGGCGGGAGGCCATCGAGCAGCCAGCCGTCGGCGTTGCCGCGGACGGCGCGGCAGCCGACTTGGCGCAGACGGCGGATCACCTCGCGCGGCTGTGGCCCGCCCGCGGCGACATCGCCGAGGCAGACGATCCCGCCGGCGCCGTGGACTGTTGCGTCGGCGAGCACCGCGTCTAGTCCGACGCAGTTGCCGTGGATGTCGCTGATGAGAGCGAGGCGGGGCATGCCCGATCACAGGCGAGCGCGCACTCGCGAACGCGACGTAAGGCCGACGGACGCAGCGAGCTCGCAGCTGGCGATATGGCCGTCGCTGATCACGCAATCAACGACGAACACGGTTGAGTCCGGCGATCGCAACGTCACGAGCTTCACGCCGCGATCAACGATGACACTTTCCGCGTCGACCATCGGCGAATCGCCATCGCGACCTGTTCGATTGCAGACGATCAGCGGCAGGCCCGTGTCGAGCGTCCGCGCTTCCCATTCGCCGTTTGGACCCCACTCACCGGGCCACCAAGCGGCGACAGAGACGAGCAGCTGCGCGCCAGCATCGCGCAGCCGCATGGCCGGCTGCCCGTAGTAAGCGTCGGCGCAGATGAGCAGCCCGACATTGAGGCCGTCGACTGGCACCGGGCGACCTGGCTCGCCCGCACTCGACCAGCCTTCGCTGCCGGGAGTCGGCTGGAGCTTCCTGTGCCGTCCGAGGATTCGCCCGTCGCGGCCGATCACAAACAGGCTGTTGAAGAAGTGCCCGTTCGTCGCATCCCTCTCCGGATGGCTGACGAAGCTGACGACCCCGAGATTGGCGCTGAACTCGGCGAGTCGGCGCAGCCAGACGCCGGGCTGCGCATCGATCCAGTCAGTGCCGATGCGGCCCTCGAAGCGATAGCCCGGCACCACCAGCTCGCCGGATACGACCCACTCGGCACCGAGTTCGGCCGCCACGCGCGTCCCGGACTCGATCAACGCGCGATTGCCGTCGAGCCCGCCGAGCTTGGGGGCGAGATGCAGTAGCGCGACCTTCAGCGACCTCGTCATCACGCTAGTCCTCGCCGGCGGGGTACACCCGATCGCCTTGGCGGATGAGGCCGCCGCTAAGGATGTCGGCGCGCAGGCCGCCGCGGTGGACGAGCGGACCCAGCAGCAGCCTGCCGGTGAGATCTGCTAGGTATTGGCAGGGTTCGCAGAGGCGCGTGCCTTGGCAGAGGATGTCGCCGACCCAGAAGCGGCGGCCGACCAGGTCGTTAAGGCTGATGCCGCGGGTCGTCAGGTTGCGCCGCGTCTCACCAACGGCGAGCCCGATGCCATGCTCGCGCGCCAGCGCCTCGAGCGCCTCAGCCTCGATTAGCGTCACGTCACGGCTAACACGATCGTCCTGGTAGTGGCCGCGGCCGTAGGCGTAGCGATCACCGTCGAGACCAACGCCGGCGACGGCGTTGACGATCTCGACCGCACGCACCGGCTCGCCGGCCGCCGCTGCGATGTGAATCGCTTCGACGACACCGGATCCGCGCGCCGATGCGGGCGTGCTTGTCTTGTCGAGCGCGTTCTCGCCGCGCACTTCTGGCCGCGCGCTCACGGGCGGAACTCGGTGGCGCAGAGGTTGGCGACCGAGAGAAATAGTGGCGCCGGCAGCGCGTCCCAGGGAAACCACTCCCAGCGCTCGCATGCGTCCGGCTCGCGCAGCGCCGGCTCACCACCGGCCCAGTCGACGCGGACGAATAGCGTGCGGTAACGCAAGCCTCCGGGGAAGTCGTCGATTGTCTCGGCGACTACATGGGCGTTGGTCGCCTCAAGGCCGGTCTCCTCATAAAGCTCGCGCGACGCGCAAGCCTCGGCGCTCTCACCGTGATCGAGGTGACCGCCAGGAAAAGACCAAGTGCCCGCGCCATGGCTGCCGCGACGCAACCCCAGGAGAACCTCGCCGTCGCGCGCGAGGATGACGCCGATCCCGACTCTTCTGGTAGCCGCCTCGGCACGAAGCCCGTCGTAGAGCCGGCCTCGTGTATCGCGTTCCTTGGCCCCTGAATCCATTCCCGACCTCCTCGAGTCGGCGGAGGAGGTCCGGCGGCGCCTGCCACACGAACTGCTCTTCCGTCGAGAGCTGACGTCCGTCAGTGCAGAGCAGGCGACCTGGCTTGTCCCCATGGAGGGGCATCACAGTTGCGGGACAGCACCGGAATCACACCGGCTTCGCTGCGACTACACCGGCCCGGGGATATGTGCCCGGCGGGTGGAGGATACGGCAGTACGCCGGACGGAGCCAACTAGAGTGGCCGCCGATGCGAATCGCGATCGCCGTCTTCGAAGGGGCGGAGGAACTCGACTTTGTCGGGCCGTGGGAGGTATTGGCCGCCTGGCGCTTCCTCCACCCGGACGACGTCGAGGTCATCCTCGTCGCCGAAAACACCGTGCCCGTCACCTGTGCCAAAGGGATGCGCGTCGTCGCCCACGCGAGTTGGGACGAGCTTGGCGACGTCGACGTCCTCGTCTATCCCGGCGGTTGCGGCACGCGCGCTCAGCTCGGCGACGAGCGCATCCGCACGCGTCTTCGTGGGCTCAAGGGGCGAGGAACGCTGATGACGAGCGTCTGCACAGGCGCACTCGTCTACGCCGACGCCGGACTGCTCGACGGGAGACCGGCAACGACCTACTGGAGCGCGTTCGACGAACTACTGCCGCTCGGACGCGAAATCACCCCGCGTCCGGACGAGCGCTTCGTCGATGTCGGTGACGTGATCACGGCGGCCGGCGTCTCGGCCGGGATCGATATGGCGCTCCACCTCGTCGGACGGCTCGGCTCGCCGGACAAGGCACGCGAGGTGCGGCGCTACATCCAGTACGACCCAGCCCCGCCGTACTAGTACATCCGGCCGGAAGTTCAGTGGTTTACCGGCGAGTGGCTCGCCGTTCGTGGCAAGGACGCAGGGAGCCCTGATAGTCCAACTATCGGGGCGACCGAGGACGCGGCCACGGGCGGCGAGACGCCGCCGGGAAGCTGCCGAACTTCCGGCCGGGTGTACTAGCTCGCCCGCTCGAGCCATAGCGCGGGTCCGACGCTGGTAGTAATCTCCGCCTGCCGGGCACATATCCCCGGCCGGTGGAGTCGCAGCGAAGCCGGTGTGATTCCGGTGCTGTCCCGCAACTGTGATGCCCTCGCTCGGGGGACAAGCCAGGTCGCCTGCCCTACGCCGAAGCGAACAAGCCCTCGGAGGATAGGGCGGTCCGCACGGCAGCGAGCCGGCGAACCTCCTCCCTCCGCTAACGCGGAGGTTTTTTATGGTCAGACAGAAGCTCGCGGTCAGTTCGGTCGCAGCGCTCAGCGCCGCCGTCGGGTTCGTCACCGCAGCCACGGCGGCGAGGCGATGAGCGCGATCATGATCCAAGGGACCTCGAGCTGGGCGGGCAAGAGCTTTCTGACGACGGCGCTCTGCCGCCTGTTCGCCCGCCGCGGGTTGAAGGTGGCGCCGTTCAAGGCCCAGAACATGTCCAACAACGCCCGCGTCGGCGACGGCGGCGAGATGGGCGCCACCCAGTACCTCCAAGCATGCGAATCGCCCAGGCGGCCGATGCGCCCGTCCTGCTCGTCGCCGACATCCATCGCGGCGGTGCCTTTGCCCACCTCTACGGCACCTGGGCACTGCTCAACGAGCGGGAGCGGGCGCGCATCCATGGCTTCGTCCTCAACAAGTTCCGCGGCGACCCCGCTTCGCTCGCCGGCCCGAGGATGCTCGAGGAGCTGACCTCAGTGCCTGTCATCGGCGTCGTGCCCTGGCTTCAACACGGCCTGCCCGACGAGGACGGCGCCGGCCGGCCGGCTTCGCAGCCGGGGCGGCAGCGTGTCGTCATCGTTCGCTACCCGACAGCCTCCAATCTCGACGAGTTCCGCCTGCTCGAACAGGTCGCCCAAGTCGTGTGGGCACAAACAGCGACGGAACTCGACGGCGCGGCACTCGTCATCCTGCCGGGCTCGAAGCACGTCGCGAGGGATCTCACCTGGCTCCGCCAAGGCGGTCTCGACGCGGCGATCACCGCGCGCGCCACCCGCGGCGAGTGCGTGCTCGCCATCTGTGGCGGCCTGCAGCTCCTTGGCGAGCGCATCGACGACCCGCACGGAGTTGATGGTGACGGAGAGGGCCTCGGGCTCCTACCGCTGCAGACCACGTTCGCTCGGGAAAAGTCGACTCGCCGCACCGTGACGCGCTTCGGCGAGCTCAAGGCGCCGTGGCGGTCGCTGTCCCAACTGCCGATTGCGGGGTATGAGATTCGCCACGGGGAGACGACCACGTGCGGTCCCGTCGAGCGCGCGCTTCCGGACGCGCTCGGCTTCGCCCACGGCGCCGTCCTTGGCGTATACCTGCACGGACTGCTCGAGGACCCCCGGCTTGTCGCCGCGTTGCTCGGCGAGAGGCCGGCGCGGACACTCGAAGACACGTTCGACGATCTCGCCAACGTCGCGGAACGCCAGCTCGATCTGGCGGTCGTCGACGAGCTTGTCGGAGTGCCGGCGTGAAGCCCGAGCAAGCACCGCGCACACCTCCGCTGACGCATCGGCGGCCGCCGCCGCCGCGCGAACGGCCACACTCGCTCGTCTTGCTCAACACCGGCAACGGCAAGGGCAAATCATCGGCTGCGTTCGGCGTCGTCATTCGCGCCGTCGCCCGCGGCTGGCGCGTCTGCGTCATCCAGTTCGTGAAATCAGACGAGTGGCGAGTCGGCGAGGAGAAGATCGGCCGGCAGCTCGGAGTCGAGTGGCTCGCGGGCGGCGACGGCTTCACCTGGGACTCACCCGATCTCGAGCAGAGCGAAGGCCGTGCCCAGGCCGCCTGGCAGCTGGCCGCCGCCGCAATTGCCGGCGGCGACCACCAACTCGTCGTTCTCGACGAGGTGACGTATCCGATCAACTGGGGCTGGTTGGACGGCAAGACGGTCGCGGACGTCATTGCCGCGCGACCGCCGCATGTGAACGTCGTCCTTACCGGCCGTGACGCACCAGCCGAGCTTATCGACCTCGCCGACACGGTGACCGAAATGGTCAAGGTCAAGCACGCATATGACCGCGGAATCAAAGCGCGACGCGGACTCGACTTCTAATGAACCTCACCCTGGTCTTTTTCCTTCCGCGTCCCGTCGTTCTCATCTTCCTGCTGCTCCTCCTTCTCGGCGACGCTCGGAACCGCTCTCTCGATCGTTCGGAGGATCGCCGACACTGGTCGCGCCATCGCTGATCTCGAGTGGGCTGTGGCTCGGTCCGTGAGCACGCTCTGGGAGCGCCACCTCGAGCGCGAGATTCGCCGCTACCGCGATGGCCGCGCACGGATGCCGTCCGACCCTCGCAAGCGCGAGCGACAGCTGTTCCGAATCGGCAGCGCTGCATGGGGCGCTGGTCTGTCCGCGCTGATGCTCGGCGACGCCCGCCATTCCCGTAGCTGGCTCGTGCGCGCTGCTCGCGACTACCGGGCAAGCGCCGAGCTCGCGTCGCCGGGCGCCTGGGGCCGCTTCGTTGGCGTACTGAAGTCTCGCGTGATCGCGGGAGATGAAGGCGCAGCTGACGACGCGCGCTGGACTCTCGCTGCCGACGCGGCAACTGCGGAGTCTCCGACCGCCGCTACGCAGCCTGTTTGGCATGGTTGGTACTGGGCGAGGATGAAGCTGCCGCGCGCTTGGCGCGATCACTGGCTGGGGTGCGCTTCCCGCCGCCCCGTTGCCGCAGCACTAGGCGCACTCGCTGTCGGAGCGAGCGACGACTTCAACTGCGCCGTCGGAGAGGTGCTCCACTCGTTTGAGACGCGCAAGCGCTTCCTCGAGGCCATCCGTGTCGCTGACACCGTGATCGCGCTCCAAGCACTCGCCGACGAGCGCTCGCGTAGGATCGCGCCGTGCAGGCATCAGAGCTGATGCGAGATGCTGGCCCGTTCTATCGTCGGCAGGTAGAGCGGTGTTCCGAGCTTGGAATCGATGCTGGCGCGCTTCCGGTCAGCCATCTCGCCGTCAGGACCCCGACATGGCGAGTACCTGGTTCTCCGTGACGAGTTCGAAGAACGATCCGTCGCCAACCTCGAAAACGTCTGGAACGGACGGCCGATCTCCAAGCTCCTACTCGCAGACCCCTTGCCGCTCTCCGAGTCGGCGTCGGTCGAGCTCCTCGAGCTGATTCCACCGTTTCATCAGCGCGTCTATCGGATGGGCCTCGAGCACGTCGGTTTCGTCGTCGGCGCCGACCTCGACGACTTCTCAAGGCGTCATCGCGCCGTGCTCACGGGACAGCAATTCCAGAGCTCGTTCGTCGAGCCGGTGTACATCCTGTTCGGCGACTACACCCACGTGAAGTTCCATCAGCGTTCGCTCAAGGATGCCTGCGAACTCGAAGGTCGCGCCTTCGTCGGCTTTCAGCACGTCGACTGGCAGCCAGCCGACGAGCTCGCTGGTCCATACGAAGTGGCTTGACTGCTCCCGTGGTGCCTATCGATCTGCAAGGGCGGACCGCGTTAGTAACGGGGGCGTCGCGCGGCTCGCGACGCCGAGCAGGGTGCGCATCCCCGGCCGTCTGCGCGAGTCGGTCTGCTCGGTCGGCGAACTGGCCGAAGCGATCGGGATGGAGCAGTCGGCTGTCTCGCATCAGCTCACGCTGCGAGAACAGCACGCCCACGGTCACGACCCCGCGGATGACGGTCGGCACGGCGGGGATGCCCATTCGCACGGACTTGTCGACCGCTCGATCGTGCGCTCGCGCGAGGGCGTCAGGGCCGTTTCGATCAGCCTGGCGGTGCTCGGCGCAGCGGCGCTTGTCCAGGTTGTCATCTTCGTCCTCTCCGGCTCGGTCGCGCTGCTCGCCGACCTGATCCACAACTTCGGCGATGCGCTGACGGCGGTGCCGCTCCGGATCGCATTCTTCTTGCGCAGCTTCCGTGGCGAGAAACTCGCCGGGCTCGCGGTCGTGCTCGCGATCTTCCGTCTCGGCGTGCGTGGCGCTGTACGAGACGATCCAGCGGCTGATTCACCAACAGAACCTGTCGCACCTGTGGGTGCTTGCAGCGGCGGGCGTGGTCGGCTTCGTCGGCAACGAGGTTGCTGCACGGGTGCGGCTGCGGGCGGGGGAGCGGCTGTCGAGTCCGGCGTTGATCGCGGATGGCAACCACGCCCGCATCGACGGGTTCGTCTCGCTCGGCGCGCGGATCGGGGATCCGATCATCGGCCTGCTGATCACGCTCGTGATCCTCAAGATCACCTGGGACTCGTGGCGGACGGTCTCGACGACCGAGACGGGCGAGCTCGTCGAGGTGCACAAGCACTAGCCCGCGGTCGCCGGCTCGCGCGGACGTTCGCCTTCGACCTCGATGTTGCGAAAGAGGACGTACAGGCCGAGGTCGTAGACGCTCTTGAGCGCGCCGGCGATGACGAAGGGCGCGCCGAGGGCGCCGCGGAGCGCGACGCCGGCGAGGAGCGGCGCGAGCGGCCGGGTCAGGTAGCGGGCGGTGTTCGTGTAGGCGGCGGCAGCGGTGCGCTCGCTCGGGTCGACGACTGCGACGACGTAGGCCTGGCGGGTCGGCACGTCGGCCTGCGAGAGCAGGAAGCGGGCAAGCAGGAGCGCGATCGCGCTCGGCAGGTTGGGGGCGAATGCGACGCCGGCGAGGAGCAGGTTGGATGGCAGGTGCGTGAAGACCATCGTGCGCAGCAGCCCGATCCGGCCGGCGAGCCGGACTGCGCCCTGGAAGGAGAGCGCCTGCAGGATCCCGATCGCGAAGAAGACAATCGCGAGCGTGTGCGGCGAGGCGCCGTACTTGCGCACGAACAGGTAGGCGATGAACGTCTGCGGGACGAAGCCGCCGCCGAAGCTGTCGAGCGCGAACAGCGCCGACAGCCGCATCACGATCCCGCGGGAACGATGGAGCGGCGGCAGCGGCTCGGCCTCGAGCTCCTCGCCCCGCTCGACCGCCGGCGAGAGCCTCGCGACCGCGAGCAGCGCCGCCGCCGCGGCGAGCGGGTAGGCGAGCAGCCACCGCGGTGAGGAACCGACGAGCGCGATCAGCGCGCCGACCGAGCCGGCGAGCGTCGCGACCGTGTTGTAGGTGCCGAACAGCCGCGTGGAGTCGCCACCGGCGTGGGGCAGCATCGCCTGCTCGAGCGAAGTGAACGGCCCCGACTCGACGACGTCGGTGGAGACGGTGCCGGTCAGGGCGGCGAAGATCAGCACGGGCAACCAGCTCGTCAGCGCGAAGGCCGTGCCGGCCGCCGCCATCACGACGAACAGCAGCCGGTACGAGCGGCGCCGCCCGACGCGGTCGCCGTAGCGGGCGATCAGTACCGAGACGAGCGCAGTTCCGGCAAGCAGCGCGGCGAGGACGGCGCCGACCTCGGTGCCGGAGAGGCCGCGCCGGGCGAGCGTGACGCCGATCAGCACCGAGCCGAGCCCGTACGCGAGCGCACGCGCGCCCTGCGCGGCGACGATCCGGCGCGCGTCCGCGCTCAGGCGCGTTCCTCGTAGACCGCCGCGCCGCCGCTTCCCGGGCAGAAGACGTACAGCGCCCGCCCGACCGGATCCCAGCCGCTCGTATGCGCCCCCGCCTCGGTCTCGATGCTCTCCAGCTGCTCGAGCCGCTCGCTGTCGAAGCTGCAGACAAGCCCGGGCTCGCCGATCGCCACGTACAAGCGCCGCAGGTCGGGGTCGTGCATGACGACGTCCGGCACACCGGGCAGCGGCAGGCTGGCGATGACCCTGCCGGTTTCGCGGTCGAGCACGACGAGGTCGCCGCCGTCGGCCGCGCAGAAGAGCCGCCCCGAGTCGAGCCAGAGCCCGTGCGGGCCGGCGCTCGGCACCTCGAGTGCGTGCTCGATCACGGCGCGTTCGCAGTCGATGACGGCGATCTGCGCCGGCTTTTGGATGTTGGTGTAGACGACGTCTCGCTCTGGGTCGTAGACGGCCCAACGCGGCCGGCCAGGCAGCGGCAGCTCGGCGAGCACGCGCAGCGATTCCCCGCCAACGACCGAGGCGGTGCAGTTTTCGCCGAGCGGCTCGCCGAGATTGAAGCTGTAGAGGTGGCAGCGATGGCGGTCGTACGCGAGCCCGTTCGGATGCGAGCCGACCTCCACCTGTCCGAGCAGCTGCTCGTTCGAGCAGCGAAAGACGCTCACCCGGGCGGCGCCCCGGTCGCTCGAGAAGAGCAGGTCGTGCTCCTCGTCGACAAGGACGCCGGCGACGCCGGGCAGTTCCGCGGGAAGCGCGCGCAGGTGGGTGCGGGCCTCGCAGTCGAGCACCTCGATCCGGTCGGCGCCCGTTTGTGCCACATACATCCGCCGGCTGCCGCGGTGCACGTCGGCGTGGTCGAAGCCGGGCTTGGCACCGGGCGGGATCGCGATGAAGCCAACGCGGACGAGGCTCACGTCAGGTGCTCGCGCCTGAGCTGCCGACCTCGTTCTTGCACCAGGCATAGAGCGCGTCGTACACCGGCAGCGACAGCTCGAGCTGGCGGTGGTCACCGAGGTTCAAGAGGTGGAACCCTTCGGCGACCGCGAGCAGGCCGCGCGACTGCGGCGTCGCATCGCGGTCGTCGGCGACGTCGGCGCCGTGCACGATCCGCGCCAGCAGCTGCAGCGCTGGGTCGTCGAGCTTGTACTCCTCGAGCAGCACCTCGAACGAGCAGAGCCCGTTCCGGTGTGTGTACTGCGCGCCCGGGGCGTCGTAGGAATGCGCTCCCTCACGCTCGGCCATCTCAAGCACCTGCTCGGCAGGCACGTAGAGGAACTCCGCCTCGGAGTCGATGAAGCTCCTGATCAGCCAGGGGCAGGCGATCCGGTCGGTCTTCGGACGCTCTCTCGTCACCCACTTCATCTCCTTCTCCTTTCTTGTCCCGTCGTTATGCCGGCTCGCGCCCGAGCAACAGCACGCGTTTGCGGTACTCGTAGAGCCCGTCGAAGAGCGGCCCCGCGAGGGCGAGCAGCTCCTCGTCGTCGCGGACCATCGACAGCCCGCGCAGGAGGACGTCGAGCCCGGGCGCCTCGGGCGCGTCGTAGCGCTCGTCGGCCAAGTCGGCCTCGTGCACGATCCGGGCCACCTCCCATAGCACTGGGTCGTCGAGTTCGTAGCGACGCAGGAACGTCTCGAAGCTGCAGTCGCCGCCGTGGTGAGAGAGCTCGGCGCCGCGCATATCGAACGGGGTCGCGTCGGCCGGCACCTCGTCTGGGTCAGCGACGAAGAGGAACTTCGCGTCCGAGTCGATGAAGCGCCTGATCAGCCAGGCGCAGGCCGCGCGGTCGACGTGGCAGTGGCGGCGGGTTGCCCACCTCACGCGACCGGCTCCTCGACGAGTGCCGCCAGCTCCTCCACCGCTCGCCGCGCCCGTTCACGCTCGGGGGGCGGGAAGTAGTCACGAGCCCTGATGCGGCGCAGTTCGCGCCGCAACCGCGCGAGCGTACGCCGTCGTTGACCAGCCACTTCCTCGCGCGCAGCGGTCGCATCGGCGATCACGGCCGAGTAATCGTCGGCGACCGCCTCCGCCATGCGGCCCGCCAGCTCGCGCTCCTGGCGAGCAGAAGCGAGTTCGCCGACCCAGATCGTCGCCTCGCCACCCGCCTCGACAACTTCGTCTGCGAGCCACTCGAGCTGCTCACGGTTGCGGGCATCGAGCGGCAGGGCGGCCAAACCATCCAGCACTTGTGCCGCGCCCAGCCGCCGCAGCTTCCTCCAAAGCGTGCTCCGCGGTGTCGAGGGATCGCGCGGGAGCCTGTAGGCCAGTAGCACCCACGTCGTCCGCTTCGCCGCCACGCTGGTAACACTATCGCTTATGTGCAACCGCGGTTGCACAACTCGTGCTTGGCCGCGACGCTTCTCCCTCGTGCAGCGATCGTCGATCACTCACGGACGGTGGGTCGAGAGGAGTGATCGTGATGCTGCAGGAAGGTCAGGTGTTCAGGCTGAGGGGTGGCGGTGACGAGAAGGCTCTCTGGGCGTTTCGCTATCGGGTCGTTGGCCGCGGCTCGAGACGTGTGCAGCGGGGCGGTTTTGCGTCCCAGCGGGACGCGAGCGAGGCGCTCGAGCGGGCGGAAAGACTTTAAGCAGGAAGAAATCGGAAGCCCTCTGACGGACTCGAACCGTCGACCCCCTCCTTATCATCCGTTTTCGCGCTCGACTGATTCGCTACCCATCGCGGTTTGCGTCCGCTCTGCTCCATAAGTGCTCCATCCACGCGGCGAGGCTCGATGCGGGATGCCTCGAGCTACCCGGCGTGCACCTCGACCCCTTCTCTCTAGGGCCGTTCCAAGCAGGCTTTCGAGCCCTTCACGCCTCGATCGTTTGCTAGCGGTCGCGACCGCTCGGCTCCATAAAGGATCCATCCGTCTCGACGGGCCAGCGCGGATTCGTGCCTCGCCGGCTGCTTTTCAGTTCTGGGCCAGTCTGCGGTGGCGCGGCGGGTAGCTGCACCGTGACGCGGAGCCCGCCCGCGACCCGGGGGGTGACGGTGAGGGTTCCGTCGTGTACTTGGGTGATGCGTTTGACGATTGCCAGGCCGAGGCCGACACCTGCGTGGTCGGTGCGTATGCGTTCGGTGCCGCGAAGAAACGGCTCGGCAAGCGTGGCAACTGACTGTGGGGTGAGCTTCTCGCCGGTGTTCTCGACGGTGAGCACCACACTCTTGGGGTGAACGCTGGTCGTGACCCACACGGTGCCCTGTTCAGGCAGATTGTGGACGATCGCGTTGTGCACGAGGTTCGTGCTCATCTGCAGCAGAAGCGGGTAAGAGCCGACGGTGGGGGTCATGTCGCCGGAGGTTTCGATGGTGACGCCGCGTTTTTCTGCAAGGGGGAGGAGCGTCTCAGTGGCTTCTTCCCCTATGAGGGACAGGTCGACGTGTTCTCGGGTGAAGGACCGTTGGTCGGCGCGGCTGAGCAGGAGCAGTGCTTCAGTGAGGTCGATCGCTCGGGTGTTGACGGCGTGGAGGCGGTCGACGAGCTCGCCGGTGTCGCGGTTCGGATCGTTGCGGGCGACGTCGAGAAGTGTCTGCGTGATCGCCAGCGGGGTGCGCAGTTCGTGGGAGGCGTTGGCTGCGAATCTCCGCTGTTCGGCGATGTGTGCTTCGAGCCGCGTGAGCATGGTGTCGAAGGCGTCGGCGAGTTCGCGGAACTCGTCTTTGCGGCCTTCCAGCTGGATCCGGTGGGAGAGCGATCCGTTTGCGGCGATGCGTGTGGCGTCTGTGATGCGCGTCAGGGGGGCGAGCATGCGGCCGGCGAGAAGCCACCCTCCCAGCAGACCGAACACCAGCAGGAACGCCAGCACGATGGCCGCGGTCGGAGCGAAAGCGCGCAGGAGGTCTCTGTGACTGCGCACCACGAAGATCACACCGGGGTGCACACCACGCGAAAGGGACAGGTACCCGACCGCGAGCAGCACGGCACCTGCGAGCATCAGGAAGCCGGCGTAGCTGAGGGTGAGCTTGAGGCGAACGCTCAAACCAGGGGCTCTATCCACGCTCTTCTCCCTCACGCTCGGTGTCTGGTTGCGTGTCGATGCGGTAGCCGACGCCGGCCACGGTGGCGATGATCCAGGGTTCTCCGAGCCGTTTGCGCAGTGCCGAGACTGTGATGCGCACGGCGTTGGTGAACGGGTCTGCGTTCTCGTCCCATGCTCGCGCTAGGAGTTCTTCGGCGCTGACGACACCGCCTTCGGCGGCGACGAGGACTTCGAGCACTGCGAACTGCTTCCGGGTCAGCGCGACGTAGCGGCCGTCGCGGTAGACCTCGCGGCGGAACGGATCGAGCCGGAGACCTGCGATCTCTCGCACGGGCGGCCTGTGGTGTGCACGCCGGCGGTCGAGCGCTCTGAGACGGAGCACGAGCTCGCGGAGCTCGAACGGCTTCGTGAGGTAGTCGTCGGCGCCGAGCTCGAACCCGGTGGCCTTGTCGTCGAGACGGTCGGCAGCGGTGAGCATGAGGATCGGCATGCCGCTGCCGGAGGCGACGATGCGTTCGGCGATCTCGTCGCCGG
>WNGE01003374.1_pt1 | contig 18871 bp, 21 predicted proteins | sample 5400651 | NCBI WGS metagenome assembly WNGE01 (sample SAMN13153370, study PRJNA577476) | soil metagenome | isolation source: 60 cm soil or saprolite under grassland replicate 2 | place: USA:California | collected 2016-06-15
TCGGCCCCTACGTGCTCTCCGGCGGCGAGCTTCCGGCGATGGTCGTGGTGGACGCCATTTCGCGGACCCTCCCGGGCGCGCTCGGCAGCGAGGAGTCCGGGGTCGTCGAGAGCTTCTCGGCCGAGCTGGACGGCGGCCTCGAGTACCCGCACTACTCGCGCCCGGCGGAGTTCCGAGGATGGGGCGTTCCCGGGATCCTGCTGTCGGGCGATCACGGCAGAATCGACGAGTGGCGGAAGGAACAGAGCCGGTTGAGGACGCACTCGTGACGGACTACTACGACACGCTGGGCGTCTCGCGCGACGCGACGATCCACGAGATCAGGGAGGCGTACTGGCGGCAGGTCCGCTTCCACTCGGCCGGAATCGAGGCGGACGGCCGTCTGGCCGAGCTCCGGGACGCCTACGAGACGCTGACCGACCCTTCCCGGCGCGCCGAGTACGACGCGACCGGAGACGGCACGGCGCCGCCGATCGCCGCGCCGCTACCCGGGCTCCCGCCGCTGGGGCCGCTGCCCGAGCCCGTCCCCATGGCGCCGATCACGATGGAGCCGGTCCGCGAGTCGCGCAACCCGCTCGACCGCCTGACCGCCGGCCTTCCTCGCGCCTGGCGCGTCGGGATCGACTGGGTCGTGACGATTGCCGGCGCGATCTTGATCGTGCTGCTGATCAAGGCGTTCGTGGTAAATCCGTACCGGATCCCATCGTCGTCCATGGAGCCGACGCTGCATTGCGCCCGGCCGGGGGCGGACTGTGAGGCGCGCCTCTCCGACCGCGTACTGGCGAACCGCTTCATCTACCACTTCCGCAGCCCACGCCGCGGCGAGATCATCGTCTTCAACACGCCGACCGCCGCGGCCCAGGCGGCCTGCAACGCGAGCGGCACTTTCGTCAAGCGCTTGATCGGGCTTCCCGGCGAGACCGTCACCGAGCGGAACGGCACAATCTTCATCGACGGCAAGCGGCTGAAGGAGCCGTACGTGAAGCCGGACCGCCGCGACCACCAGTCCGGCAGCTGGCCGGTGCCCAAGGGTCACTACTTCTTCATGGGCGACAACCGCCAGCAGTCGTGCGATTCGCGCCGCTGGGGCTCGGTTCCCAGGAAGAGCCTGATCGGCGAGGTCTTCATGACCTACTGGCCACCGAACCGGATCGCCTTCCACGCGATCGTGCCAGGCCTCGCGTTCGGGCTGCTGCTCATCCTGCCGCTCCGCCGCCGACGCCGTTCCGGCGTGCGCTAAGGCGTCGCTTGCGACGCCGTCGTCAGGATGCGCGGCTTTGCCGCGCATCCGTCTGAAACGAGCGGTCGACACGTCCTGAATCGTGATCGAACGCTGCTAGCATGCCGACCGGCCCGCGCCGGGCCTTCCTTCATGAGCCGCGTGATCGAGAGCCTCGAGCAGCGCCAGCTGCGCACCAACCTGCCGCCGTTCAAAGCCGGGGACAGCGTCCGCGTGCACTTTCAGGTGATCGAGGGCCAGCGTCGCCGTGTCCAGGTCTTCGAGGGGATCGTCCTCAAGCGTCAGGGCGCCGGCGTCCGCGAGACGTTCACCGTCCGGAAGCAGTCGTTCGGCGTCGGCGTCGAGCGAACGTTCCCAGTGCACTCGCCGAAGATCGAGCGCATCGAGGTGATCGCGATCGGGGATGTCAACCGCGCGAAGCTCTACTACCTGCGTGGCAAGGTCGGCAAGCGCGCGCGTGTCCGCGCAAAGCGCGGGATCGCGCTGCCGGAGTCGGAGCTGCTGGTCGGCGCGATGCCGCCGGAGGGCGCGGCCGTCGACGAGGAGCTCGTTGCCGAAGCCGAGGCAGAGGAGTCGGAGCAGGCAGAGGTCACGGCAGAGGAGCCTGGCCCCGAGCCCGAGTCCGCAGTCGAGCCGGAGCCGAAGTCAGCGCCGGCCGAGGCCGAAGAGCCCGAGCCCGTCACCGAGTAACAAAACTGTGCCGATCGCTGGGCGCCGGCGGGCCGCGGCGCTATCCTCGCGCTCGTGGCGCGACGCACCGGCCAGAAGCTCCTCCAGTTCGACCGCAGGCTCGGGGCACGCTTCGTCGCCGGCGCCGACGAGGCGGGACGCGGGCCGCTCGCCGGGCCGCTCCTGGTCGCGGGCGTCCTGCTCGACTACGCGCGATTGCGCGACCATCGGGTCCGGCCGCTTGCCTGCCTGAACGACTCGAAGCAGTGCACCGAAGCTGAGCGCGAGGAGCTCTTCCGAGCTGTCGTCGGCTGCGCGGAGCGGATCGTCGTGCGGGCCGTTCCACCTGGGGACATCGACCGTGAAGGGCTCCACCGCTCGAACCTCGCCGGGCTACGGGCCGTTCTCGCCGAGCTTTCTCCTCCGGCGGAGGTGTGTCTCGTGGACGGCTTCCGCCTCGGCCCGCGTGCGCCGGAGCACCGCGCCATCGTGGACGGAGACGAGAAGAGCGCCGCGATCGCGGCGGCGTCGATCGTCGCCAAGGTCGTGCGCGACCGGACGATGCGGCGACTGGACGCGCTCTACCCCGCGTACGGCTTCCGCTCGCACGTCGGCTACATCACGCCGCGGCACTCCGCGGTAGTCCGCGAGATCGGCCCGTCGGAGATCCACCGTCGCTCGTTCCAGGCTCTCTGCTACCAGAACCTCGTCCTCGCCTAGCACACACGCTGCCGGACGGGCGGCGGAGCGGCGGGCGTGGTGGTTCTACCGGCTGCGCGGCTACAAGATCCTCGAGACGAACGTCTGGATCGGCGGCAACGAGCTCGACCTCGTCGTGCGCCGGGGGCGAAAGCTGGCGTTCGTCGAGGTGAAGGCGAAGGGCGGGGCGGGCTACGGCGATCCGTTGGAGATGGTGACGGCGGAGAAGCAGCGTCGCCTGCGCCGAGCCGCCGAAATGTGGCTCGCCGTCCATCCGGAGCTGGCCGAGCTCGAGGCGAGCTTCGAAGTCGTCGCCTTGGACGGCGGCCGCCTGGAACGCGTTCGGCAGGCCTTCTGAGGAGCCCGTCGAACACGTCGAGGCCGTGGCCTCGACCCAAGACGCGCTCTACCGGCGGATCGATCTCGATCTCTCCTGGTCTGAGAGCGAACTGCCCGAGCGCGAGCGGACGAAGCACGTTCACCGTCTCCACCCGTACCTGGGCAAGTTCATCCCGCAGCTCGTCGAGCACCTGCTGGCACGGTACGTGCCGAGCGGGCGCGCGCTCGATCCGTTCGCGGGGTCGGGGACGACGCTCGTGCAGGCGCTCGAGTCCGGGCTGGATGCCTGCGGCGCGGATGTCGCCGCTTTCAACTGCCTGCTGATGCGGGTGAAGACGCGCGAGTACAACCCGTTCGTCCTGGAGTCGGAGCTGCGCGATGCCTCCGCGCGGCTCGAGGCCTTCGACGGAACGCGGCCCGAGGGACCGGTGCCGAGATACGTCCGGGACTGGTACGCACCGCGTGCGGCGGCGGAGCTGCTCTTCTTCCGGGGCCTCGTCGGCGACTACGAGAACGCCGACGTGTTGCGGGTCGTGCTGGCGAGGGCCGCTCGTTCGGCGCGGCGGACGACACACTTCGATCTCGACTTCCCGCGCGCGCCTCAGCTCTTGCCCTACTGGTGCCTCAAGCACAAGCGCGAATGCCGCCCGGTCGGCGAGGCCAAGCGGTTCTTGCGGCGGTACTCGCTCGACACGCTGAAGCGGATCCGCGAGTTCTCACGAGTGCGCGGGCGGGGGCGCGGAGCGGAGATCGTGCACGGTGACGCTCGCGAGCTCGACTTCGGCGGAGGATTCGACGGGGTCGTCACGTCTCCGCCCTACCCGGGCCTGATCGACTACCACGAGCAGCATCGCTACGCCTACGAGCTGCTGGGTCTCGAGGACTGCGGCGCGCTCGAGCTCGGCAAGGGGGCGAGCCGGGCGGCGCTGGCCGCCTACGTCGAGGGCGTCGCGGCGGTGCTGGCCAACGTCCGGCGGTCGTTGCGGAGAGGCGCGCCGGTTGTGATCGTGATCAACGACCGGCGGGAGCTCTATCCGGAGATCCTCGAGCGTGCGGGCCTGCGGCTCGAAGAGCGCTACCGGCGCCATGTCAACCGCAGGACGGGCCGGCGCGCCGGGGAGTTCTACGAGGACGTGCTCGTAGCTCGCTGAAGAAGTTTCAGTTTCGTCACACCCGCAGCTTGCCGGCGGGTGAGTGCGTTGTCTAGCGTGGCGACATGCTCGCGCGGACCGTCACACATGCGCTGGTCGGCCTCGATGCCCGCCGGGTCGATGTCGAGGCCCATCTGCAGGGCGGGGTGCCCGCGTTCGCGATCGTCGGGCTCGCCGACCGCGCCTGCCAGGAGGCCAAGGAGCGCGTTCGCAGCGGCATCGCCTCGGCCGCTCTGGACTGGCCGTCGCGCAGGATCACGGTCAACCTCGCTCCGGCGGAGCTGCGGAAGGAGGGGTCGGGCTTCGACCTTCCGATCGCCCTGGCGGTGCTCGCGGCTTCTCGCCAGGTTCCTCCTGAGCGGCTCGTCGGCCATGCCGCGGTCGGCGAGCTTGGGCTGGACGGGGGACTGCGGCCGGTCGGCGGCGTGCTCGCTGCCGCGGAGGGCGCTCGGGACGGCGGGCTGACGAAGCTCCTCTGCGCGGCCGAGTGCGCGGCCGAGGCGGCGCTTGCCGGTATCGAGCCCGTTCCCGTGAGACATCTGGCCGAGGCCGTCGCCTACCTTCGCGGCGAGCGGGATCCGCCTCCGGTCGAGATCTCGAGCAACGGCGACGGGGCCGAGGCGGCCTGTCCGGATCTCGGGGACGTGCGCGGCCAGGAGCGGGCCCGCCGAGCGCTCGAGCTCGCCGCCGCGGGCCGGCACAACCTGTTGCTCGCCGGGCCGCCCGGAACGGGGAAGACGATGCTGGCGCGGCGCCTGCCCGGGATCCTGCCGCGACTTCCGCCCGACGAGGCGCTCGAGGTCACGCGCATCCATTCCGTGGCGGGGCTGCTTCCTCCGGGCCGCCCGCTCGTCACGGTGCCACCGTTTCGGGCCCCGCACCACACGGCATCGGTCGCTGCGATCGTCGGCGGTGGCCCGAACCCGAGGCCCGGCGAGGCGAGCCTCGCGCATCGCGGCGTGCTCTTCCTCGACGAGCTCGCGGAGTTCCCGCGGAACGCGCTCGAGGCTTTGCGCCAACCGCTCGAGGACGGAGCGATCTCGATCGCGCGAGTCGGGGGCAAGCTCGTCTTTCCGGCGCGCTTCCAACTCGTGGCGACGATGAACCTGTGCCCTTGCGGCGCCCGCGGCGATCCCGCGGCCGAGTGCTCTTGCTCCGCAGCGCGGCTCGCCGCTTACCGGGACAAGCTCTCTCGGGCGCTTCTGGACCGCTTTGACCTGCTCGTGACCGTGCCGCGCCCTCGCGCGCGCGAGCTTGAGGCCGCGCCTGCGGAGGGATCGGAAGCCGTGCGGACCCGGGTCGAGGCAGCGCGGGCGCGGTCCTGCGACAACCGCCTGCGCCGATCGGGGAAGGCGAACGAGCTGCTCTCCCGGGCGGTCGAGCGGTTGCCCCTTTCCGCACGCGGTCGCGCGCGCGTGGCCCGTGTGGCCCGGACGGCCGCGCTCCTGGCGGGTGCGACCGAGATCGGAACGGAGCACGTGGCGGAGGCGCTTTCGTTCCGCTCGCCGACGGAGCTCGGGCCGAGGTGAGCGATCTCGCGCTTGCGGCGTTTGCGGCCGAGACCGGCGCCCACGTGGTCGAAGAGCCGCGCGAGCGCCGTTTTGAGCGTTTCAGGCGCCGGTTCGATGCTGAGCGGTACCTCGCACGGCTCGCGTCGCAGGGCTACCGCTTTCTCGGCCGCTCCGACCCGGGTTTCCCGCCGCTGTTACGAGAGCTGCACGACACGCCGCCCGGACTGTTCCTGCGCGGTTCCGCGAACGTGGAGCTGCTCGCAGAGCCGGCGGTCGCGATCGTCGGCGCCCGGTCCTGCTCTTCCTACGGTGGGCAGGTCGCGCGCGTGCTCGGGCGTGACCTGTCGGCGGCGGGCCTCGTCGTCGTGAGTGGGATGGCACGCGGAGTCGACGGCGAGGCGCACCGCGGCGCTCTCGAGGCCGGCGGCGCCACGGTTGCCGTGCTGGGCTGCGGCGTCGACCGCGACTACCCCGCCGTCCACAGGCACCTTGCGCGTGGAATCTGTGAGTCGGGTCTCGTCGTGTCGGAGTATGCCCCTGGCGTCGAGCCGGCTCCGTGGCGCTTCCCGGCTCGAAATCGGATCATCGCCGGGCTCGCGGCGGCGACGGTGATCGTCGAGGCGCGAGAGCGAAGTGGAGCCTTGATCACAGCGGACTTCGCGCTCGAGGCCGGACGGGAGGTCTTCGCGGTGCCGGGCGAGATCACGAGCTCCCTGTCAGCCGGGACGAACGCGCTGCTGCGACTGGGCGCGACGCCGCTAACGCGGGTCGGCGACGTTCTCGAGGCTCTCGGCGTGGAGCCGGCGCAGGCGATGAGCCTGGAGCTCGGCGACCATGCCGTGGCGGTGCTCGCGGCCCTCGGGGAGGAGCCGGCCGGCGCGGACCAGCTCGGACGGGTCACGGGGCTCGACGCGGCGGCGGTCGCCACGGCCCTGACCGAGCTCGAGCTCGCCGGCGCGGTCGCCGAAACGGAGGGGCTCTACAGGGGGGTGAGGCCGCCGGACTAGGATCGCCGACATCGAGATGAGCTCCTACTGGCTTGCCGAAGAGCGACCGCCGCTGCCGGGAAGGCGACTGGGCGGGAAGGTGGACGTCGCCGTGGTCGGCGGCGGCGTGACGGGCTGCGCCTGCGCCCACGTCCTCGCGAGCGCAGGGATGCGTGTTCGCCTCCACGAGGCCCGCGAGATCGCCGAGGGTGCCAGCGGCCGGAACGGCGGTTTCGCCCTGCGCGGCGGCGCGCCCGCCTACGACGTCGCGCGTCGGCAGCTCGGACGTGAGCGGGCACGAGAGCTCTGGCGTTTGACCGAGCGCTACCTCGACCGGCTCGCGAACCTCGCGGGCGACGCTTTTCGCCGGACCGGGAGTCTCCGCCTGGCCGCCGATCGCCACGAGCGAGCAGAGCTCGGAGCCGAGTACGAGGCTTTGCGCGAGGACGGCTTCGCCGCCGAATGGCGGGAGAAGCTGCCCGAGCCCCTCGCAGGGCGGTTCGACGGCGCGATCTTCCATCCCACGGATGGAGCGCTTCAGCCTGCCCGCTGGGTGCGGCGCCTCGCCGCCCGCGCTTCCGAGGCCGGTGTCGAGCCGCGGGAGCACGAGCCGGTCGAGGCCCTCGAGGCCCTGGAAGCGGAGCAGGTCGTGATCGCGACCGATGGATACACGGCGGGCCTGCTGCCCGAGCTCGACGCGACGGTGACCCCGACCCGCGGTCAGGTAGTCGTCACCGAGCCCTTGGCGCGGCGCCTGTTCCCCTGCCCTCACTACGCGCGCCACGGCTACGACTACTGGCAGCAGACTCCGGACGGGCACGTCGTCGCCGGAGGCTTCCGCGACAAGGCGCCGGACCAGGAGCAGACGGCCGACGAGCAGACGACGCCGCTCATCCAGGGTCACCTGGAGCGCTTCCTCGCAGAGCTGTTGGGCGAAGAGCCGAGGATCGTCCATCGCTGGGCCGGAATCTTCGGGACGACGGCTGACCGCCTTCCGCTCGTCGGCCGGATGCCGGGTCGCGACGGGGTCTGGGTCTCGGTCGGCTACTCGGGCCACGGCAACGTCATGGGTCTCGCCTGCGGCGAGCTCGTCGCGCGCGCGATTCTCGGCGACACCGTGCCCGAGCTCGAGCTGTTCGACCCCACCCGGCTACTGCCCGCGTAGGGTTCGCCGGATGGAGCCCTGCCCGTTCTGCGAGGTCGTCGCGGGACACCGACAACACGGCGAGATCGTCCATTCGGACGGCTCGATCGTCGCCTTCCTCTGCGAGCCGCCGGCGACCTCGGGTCACACACTGATCGTCCCACGCGCCCATCGGTCGGATATCTGGGACGTCGAGCCGGCGGAGGCAGCCGCAGCCGTGGAGCTCGCCCGCCTGCTCGCACATGTCATGCGCGAAGACCTCGGCGCGCTCGGCGTCAACCTGCGCCAGAACTCCGGCGAACGGTCCGGCCAGGATGTCTTCCATTTCCACCTCCACGTCGTGCCCCGCTACGAGAACGACACCGTGCAGCCCGGCTGCGTCTGGGGCAACCCGCCCTGGCAGCCGCCGCCAAACGGGGCGGAGGAGCGGCGACGCCTGGCCTCGAGGCTCCGCGACGGGCTGGCGGCGGCGCCGTAGGTGGCCAGGCCGAGAGGGATCTCGCCCGTCCTGCTCGTCGCCGATCTGGAGCGCGCTGTCGAGTACTACCGCGACAAGCTCGGCTTCGACTGCCAGGTCTTCGGCGATCCGCCGAACTTCGCGACCGCCGACCGGGACGCCTAAAGATCGATCATCGGCAGATCCAGCTCGCCTCCGCGCTCCATCGCGGCGAGCGCAATCGCCAGGTCCTGGATCGCGAGCCCGGTCGAGTCGAAGGTCGTGATCTCGTCGTCCGAGCGGCGCCCTTCGGCGTCGCCGGCGAGCACTGCGCCGAGCTCGGTCACCTGTTCGTGTCGCAGCGCCCCGGCCTCGACCGCATGCACGAGCTCGCCGTTGTGGCTTGCTTGCTCCCAGTCGTCACAGAAGACGTGGGTTCGCGCGAGCTCGGCGACCGCGATCTCGGCCTTGCCCGGCCCGTCGGCGCCCATCAGGCTGACATGCTGCCCAGCCCGCAACGCGCCCTCGGGCAGCAGCACCTCGTGGCCTGGAGTCATCGTCACGACGAGATCGGCGGCCAACGCCTCCTCGCGCGATCCGGCCACGGAACAGCCGAGCTCAGAAGCTGCGACATCGGCTCGCGCAGGGTCGACGTCCCAGAGGGCGACCTCCCGACCGCGGGCGAGGAACGTGCGCGCCGCCGCCCGGCCGTTGACTCCTGCACCGACCACGGCCGCGCTCCGGGCATCGGCGCGACCGAGCGTCTCCGCAGCGAGCACGGCCGCCGCCCCGTCCGCAGCGCCGTCACCGCCGCGGCGGCGAGCACCGCCCGTAGCTCACCCGTCGAGGCGTCGGAGAGGAGCACGAGCCCGGTCACGGTGGGCAATCCTCGCTGCGGGTTCCCCGGGAACGAGGTCACCCACTTCAGTGCCGCGTGACCGCCGCCAAGGGCCGGCATCGCTCGGAAGTCCCCGGCCGGATACGCCGGCACGTAGACCTTCGGCGGCATCGACCACTCGCCCCGGTCATAGGCGAGGAACGCGTCGCGCACCGCCGCGAGTGCACGCTCGGGCGAGACCGCCGCCTCGACGTGCCGTGCCAGGAACACCGGAACCATTGCGTTCAACCCTAGATACTGGGCTTTCATGGCGGGGGAGCCCGGAATCGCGATCGAGCGGTTGCACGTCGTGCGCAATGGAACGGAAGTGCTCCACGGGCTCTCGCTCTCCGTCGCCGCCGGAGTCGTGACCGGACTGCTGGGGCCGAACGGAAGCGGCAAGTCGACGTTGATGCGCTCCATCGTCGGCGTCCAGCGCGTCGAGGGCGGCACGATCACCGTCCTCGGGAGCCCAGCCGGGTCGTCCTCGCTCCGTCGACGGGTGGCCTACGTGACCCAAGCGCCGTCCGTCTATGGCGACCTCACGATCCGCGAGAACCTGCGCTTCTTCTCCCGGGTGCTCGACGCCCCCTCCTCGAGGATCGACTCCGCCCTCGAGACGGTCGACTTGTTCGACCTGTCCGAGCGCCTCGTCAACCGCCTATCCGGCGGCCAGCGAGCGCGCGTCTCGCTTGCCACTGCGCTTCTCGGGGATCCTGAGCTGCTCGTCCTCGACGAACCGACCGTCGGGCTCGATCCGCTCTTGCGGCGCGATCTCTGGGACACGTTCCACAAGCTCGCTACGGAGGGGCGGACCGTGCTCGTTTCGAGTCATGTGATGGACGAAGCCGAGCGCTGCGACGAGTTGCTGCTCCTGCGCGACGGCCGGCTGCTGGCTCAGGGCGATCCGTCCGACTTGCTGAAGCAGTCCGGGGCACGCGATCTCGAGGAGGTCTTCCTCGGGCTGATCGAGGAGCAGCAGGCGTGAGCCTCCGCGTGACCGGAGCGATCGCAACTCGCGTCCTCACGCAGCTGCGGCGCGACCCGCGTACGGTTGCGCTGCTTCTCGGCGTGCCGTCCATGCTGATCGTGCTCCTGCACGAGCTCTTCGCAGGCAGAGAGCTCGTCTTCCAGCGGGTCGGCGGGCCGTTGCTCGGGCTCTTCCCGTTTGTCTCCATGTTCGTCGTCACGTCGATCACGATGTTGCGCGAGCGCACGAGCGGAACGCTCGAGCGTCTGATGACGCTGCCGCTCGCGAAGCTCGACCTCCTGGCCGGCTACGGCATCGCCTTTGCGCTGCTGGCCGCTGTTCAGGCGTCGCTCGTCTCGGCGATCGCCTTCGCCTGGCTCGACCTTCACACCGACGGGCCCGTCGTAGCTGTGGTCGCGCTCGCGATTGGAAACGCGACGCTCGGGATGGCGCTCGGGCTGTTCGCAAGCGCCTTCGCTTCGACCGAGTTCCAGGCGGTGCAGTTCATGCCCGCCGTCGTGTTGCCGCAGATGCTCCTCTGCGGGCTCTTCGTCGCCCGCTCGGACATGGCCGGCTGGTTGCGCGGGGTTTCCGACGCACTCCCGCTGACCTACGCATACGACGCGCTCGTTCACGCGACGCAAGACGTCTTCGACGGCCGGTTTGCGGCCGATCTCTGCGTGACGATCGGAGCGACGCTGCTGGCGCTCCTGCTCGGAGCGCTGACCCTAAGGCGGAGGACGGCCTAGAGCCCTTTGACGTCGGCGATCAGCTTGGTGATCGAGTCCTTGGCGTCGCCGAACAGCATCACCGTCTTCGGGTCGTAGAAGAGCGGGTTCTCGATCCCGGCGAAACCCGGGTTCATGCTGCGCTTGAGGACGACTACCGCGTTCGCCTGGTCGACGTTCAAGATCGGCATACCGTAGATCGGGCTGCCTTGGTTGTTCCGGGCGTCCGGGTTGACGACGTCGTTGGCGCCGACCACGAGGGCGACGTCAGTGCGCGAGAACTCCGGGTTCGCGTCGTCCATCTCCTTGAGCTGCGGGTAGGGGACGTTGGCCTCGGCGAGGAGCACGTTCATGTGCCCGGGCATCCGGCCCGCGACCGGGTGGATCGCGTACGAGACCTCGACACCCTTCCCTCGAGCAGGTCGGCGAGCTGCCGGACGTCGTGCTGGGCCTGCGCGACGGCGAGGCCGTAGCCGGGGACGAAGACGACCTTGTGCGCATACGCCAACATGACCGCGACGTCCTCGGCGCTCGCCGAGCGAACCGTGCCGCCGTCGGTGGCCGCCGCCGCTGCCTGCGGGGTGACCTGGCCGAAGGCGCCGAAGAGCACGTTCGCAATCGAGCGGTTCATCGCCCGGCTCATCAGGAGCGTGAGCAGCGTTCCCGAGGCGCCGACGAGCATTCCGCTCACGATCAGGACGTTGTTCTCGAGCTCGAACCCGGTCGCGGCCGCGGCGAGTCCGGTGAAAGCGTTCAGGAGCGAGATCACCACCGGCATGTCCGCCCCGCCGATCGGGAGCACGAAGAGGACGCCGAAAAGTGACGCGAAGGCCAGCAGGCCCCAAACGAGCCACTGCTGCTCAGCGCCGGCGGCGATCGCAATCCCGGCTGCGAGCGCGGCCCCGATCACGAGCGCGTTCACGACCTGCTGGCCGGGATAGGTGATCGGCCGGCCCTTGATCAGCTCCTGGAGCTTCGCGAAGGCGACCATGGAGCCGGAGAACGAGATCGACCCGATGATCGCCGAGAGCATGATCGCGACGCTGATGTCGAGCTTCAGGTGGCCCGGCGCGGGGGTGCGATTGTGGAACTCGGCCCAGGAGATGAGCGCCGCCGCGCCGCCCCCGACGCCGTTGAACAGCGCCACCATCTGCGGCATCGCGGTCATCTTCACGCGCCGCGCCGCGACCGCGCCGAAGCCGCCTCCGATCAGCATCCCGACGGCGATCTCCCAGTAGCTCACGATGCTTTGCTGCGCGAAGGTGACGCCGATCGCGAGGAGCATCCCGAGCGCGCCGATCCGGTTTCCCCAGCGCGCCTTGTCCGGACGCGAGAGGAAGCGCAGCGCCAGGATGAAGGTCACGATCGTGACCAGGTAGAGCAGGTCGGTGGTGGTGCGACTCAAGGCTTCCCGCCGTCGCCCGGGCCGGAGCCGGGCTCGGGCTTCGCGGCGCGGGGCGGCTCGCGCCGCTTGAACATCTCGAGCATTCGGTCGGTGACGACGAAACCGCCGACCACGTTGGCGGAGGCGAGGATGACCGCGATGAAGCCGATGATCCACGTGAGCGTGCCCTTGCCGCTCGCGCCCATCACGAGCATCGCGCCGACGATCACGATCCCGTGAATCGCGTTCGTGCCGGACATGAGCGGGGTGTGAAGGAGGGTCGGGACCTTCGAGATCACCTCGAAGCCGAGGAAGATCGCGAGCACGAGAATCGTCACCTCGAAGACGAGCAGCAGGCCGTGGCTCACGGGCGCACTCGCTTTGGTTGACACGCGCGCGCCCGCACGCGTGAGAACCTGATCCCCCCACCCAGGGTGGGGTCGTTTGTCCCGCCGCCCTCGCGGCTGACGATACCTGCATGGGAGCTACGTGTCTGCAACGAGGCTGTGCCGATTCTGTGCCGATCGGTCACGCGGGGACTTCCTCCGTCTGCGTCGCGATCGGTCGCGCGGGAGTTTCTCGATCCGCGTGGCGATGAGTGACGCGCAGACCTCCTTCTTCAGCGACACGATCGCTCACGCCGGAACTTCCTCCTTCCGGGTCACGCACGCCCCGGAAGTGATCTCGTCCTCGAAGTCCAGTGCGAGCTCGCCGTCGGGCGCGAGGTGGTGCAGGAGCGCGCTCACGTTCCGCGCGTAGAGCTGGCTCGCGTGCTGGGGCATCGTGCTCGGCAGGTTCGTGAGACCGACGATCGTCACGCTCTCGCGGACGACCTCCTCGCCGGGCTCGGTCAGCTCACAGTTGCCGCCTGCCTCGGCGGCGAGGTCGACCACGACCGAGCCGGGCCTCATCGCCGCGACGGCGCCGGCGGGAATCAGCCGCGGGGCCGGCCGTCCCGGGATCAGCGCGGTCGTGATCACGACGTCGAACTCCGGCAGTCGCGCCTCGAGCTGCTCCTGCTGGCGGCGCTGCTCGTCCTCGGAGAGCTCTCGCGCGTAGCCACCGGCGGTCTCCTCTCCGACGACGCCGAGGTCGAGCCAGCCGGCCCCGAGGCTCTCGATCTGCTCGCGGACGACCGGCCGGACGTCGAAGCCGGTCACAACGGCGCCGAGCCGACGCGCAGTCGCGATCGCCTGCAGGCCGGCGACCCCCGCGCCGAGAACGAGCACCTTCGCCGGGGCGACCGTGCCAGCGGCGGTCATCAGCATCGGGAAGAACTTCGGCAGGCGTTCGGCGGCGAGCAGAACCGACTTGTACCCCGAGACCGTCGCCTGCGACGAGAGGGCGTCCATCGGCTGCGCGCGCGTGATCCGCGGGATCGACTCCATCGCGAACGCGATCACGCCGCGGGCCGCGAGGCGTTCGGCCCCCTCCTTGTCGGTCAGCGGCTGGAGGAAGCCGATCAGCACCTGGCCGTCACGGAGCCGCTCGACCTCCTCGGCTGTCGGCTTCTGCACCTTGACGACCGCTTCGGCGTCGTAGGGGTCGGCGACGATCGCCGCACCGGCCTCCTCGTAAGAGGCGTCGGGAAACGATGCCGCTTCGCCCGCGCCGCGCTCGACGAGGATCTCGAAACCGCCCGTCGCCAGCCGAGAGACCACTTCGGGAACGAGCGCCACCCGGCGCTCGTCGGCAACGGTCTCTCTCGGAACTCCGACCCTCATTCCGCGCCAATGCTAGTGCCCTCGGCGGCGCCGCTGCCTGCTTGACACTCGCCTGCTCGCGGCGGAGGATCGAGGGGTACGGCGGAACCGCCGTGAAGGGTCGGGGCACGAGGGCGAGAGGAGAGGGACCGATGAACGCGCAATCGCAGACTGCTCGGAGCGGGCTCCGGACCGCTCCGGCGAAGGCCGTGGGCTTGCTGCTCGCGGGACGTTTCCCGCACTCACGCAGGCGAGCCGTGACCAGTGCGCCAGTCCGCTCTCCTACCACGCGAGCGAGGTCGAGCCGATGATCGCGGCGCACGGCACGACGCTCGTCTCGACCTTCCAGGTGGGCCGCGTCTACGACGGAGGCTCCTGCGACATCGGCTGGGCGACGAGCACGGACGGGGGCCGCACCTGGCAACACGGGCTTCTGCCGCTGACGGTCTTCGGCGCCAGTCGACCACCGCCGCCGGGCCGCTCACGCGCGCGAGCGACCCCGCGGTCGCCTACGACGCCCAGGACGGCGTCTGGCTGATCAACACCCTCGGCCTCGCCGGCGACGCCGACGTCACCGGGATGTTCGTCAACCGTTCCACCGACGGGCTCACGTGGGGACCGCCGATCGCCACGCACGTGTCCGCGGGCGACTCGCCGGACAAGAACTGGATCACGTGCGACAACTGGCCCACGAGCGCCGGCTACGGCAACTGCCACGAGGAGTACGACAACAGCAACGCCAGCGACCAGATCAAGATGCAGACCTCGACGGACGGCGGGCTGACCTGGTCGGCGCCCGTCAACCTCGTCAACGGGCAAACCGGTGCCATCGGCGGCGTCCCGCTCGTCCAGCCGCCTCCGCCAGGCGCGCCCCCCGGCAGCGTTTGCGGGCGGGTCGTCGTCCCGATCGCTCTGAACGGCTTGAGTTGGTACACCTCGAGCGACTGCGGCGCCTCATGGTCGGCGCCGACGCAGATCCTCCCGAACATGACCGCGACTCACGGGGTCGCGGGCGCCCCTCCGAACTTCGCTTCTTCCCGCCTCCGCCATGGACGGCACGGGCGCCATCTACGAGGTCTGGCAGACGCGGAGCTTCCGTAAGCAGAACACGACCCTGGCCGCCGCGGCCGCTCCCGGCGACACCTGCGTCCGACTGGTCAGCATCACCGGGCTCGCGGCGGGTCAGACGCTGCGGATCGACCCGAACGGCCCGCATCCGGAAGTGGTGACGATCCAGACGGTCGGCGCCACCGCCTGCAACGGCGCGGACGGGGCGAACTTCACGCCCGCGCTCGCCTGGGCCCACACGACCGGCGCATTCGTCACGAAGAACAACGTCGCGAACAACTCGTCCGCCGACCCGAACGACATCGCCATGAGCGTGATGCCTGCTCCGACCGACGCGAACCCGACCCCGAGCTTCGGCGGGCCCGTCCGGATTCCGGTCGAGCCCGACAGCGGCGGCAACTCGAACAGGAACGACCACTTCATTCCGGGGATCGCCGCCGACCCGAACACCTCGGGCGGCACCGCCCACCTCGGCCTCTTCTACTTCATGTATCCCGTCGCGACCTGCCAGGCCTACAACTTCGACAACCTCTGCTCGCTGAGGGTCGGCTACGTCTCCTCGACGGACGGCGGAGCGACCTGGTCGCACGCGACGAGACTCGCGTCGATGACCATTGCGGGCATCGCGCGCTCGAGCCAGGGGCCGATGGTCGGCGACTACTCGACCGCGGACGTGATTCCAGCCGGTCCGTGCCAGGGACGGGCGATCGCGACCTTCGCGGTCGGGCCGGCGCCGGAGCCGAACGACAACGCGCTCGCCGAGGCGATGTACGCCCCGACGTGTGGGCTCCACATCGGCAGCGGAATCTCGCTGGGGCGGCCGGTGACCTTGCCGCCTACGGGCCGGGCCCCGTGAAACCGCAATCCGTACGCGTGTACCCGACCGCACACTGACGCCCGCCGCGGGTCTCTGCGCGACCACGGTCCCGACGGCCAGTAGCGACTCGGCGTAGCGGACGCGAGCCCTGAGTCCGGAGCTTCGCAGCCGGCGCACGGCTGCCCGCTGCCGCAGGCCGACGACCTTCGGGACGGCGACCTTCCCACCGGCGGCCGGCACGGCCGTCCCGTGCACCTTGCCCGAGCAGGAGGCGAGAGCCACGACCGCGGCGGCGAGCAGCCCCGCCCGGAGGAGGAGATGCTCCATCCCGAGTACGGTACGGTAGCGCCCGTGGCCGGGTCGCTTGCGGAGATCGCGGACAGCTTCTTCAAGCCCGCGGTCAACGACCTCGTCCCCTACGAGCCGGGAAAGCCGGTCGAGGAGGTGCAGCGCGAGCTCGGGCTCGAGCGGGTCGTCAAGCTCGCCTCCAACGAGGGGCCCTACGGGCCGTTCCCGCAGGCCCGCGAGGCGATCGAGCGCTGCCTCCCCGAGCTGAACCGGTACCCGGACGGCGGGGCGTACCGCCTCCGGGCGGCGCTCGCTGAGCGGCTCGACCTCCGCTTCGAGGAGGTCGCGGCCGGCGCCGGGTCGGACGGGCTTGTCGACTGCCTCAGCCAGGCGATGCTGGATCCCGGCGACGAGATCGTCTGCGGCTGGCCCTCGTTCCCGAGCTACGCGATCGACGCGCGCAAACTCGGCGCGGTGCCGCGCATGGTGCCGCTCCGGGAGGGGCGCTACGACCTCGAGGCGATGCTGGCCGCGGTCGGCCCGCGCACGAAGATCGTCTACGTCTGCCTGCCGAACAACCCGACCGGCACGGCGAACACGCGCGCGGAGCTCGACGCCTACTTCGGCCGCGTACCCGACCACGTCCTGACGGTGCTCGACCAGGCCTACCTCGAGTACATCGACGACCCCGACTACCCGGACGGGATCGAGGAGTACCTGAAGCGCGGGCAGCGGGTCGTCGTGCTGCGAACTTTCTCGAAGATCTACGGCCTCGCCGGCTTGCGCGTGGGCTACGCGCTCGCGCCCGGGCCGGTGGTGACCGCGATCGGCAAGGTGCGCCGGGCCTTCGACATCACCACACCCGCCCAGGAGGCGGCGCTTGCAAGCCTCGACTCGCCGGAGGAGATCGCGAGGCGGCGCGCGCTGAATGCCGAGGGGCGCACGCAGCTCGAGGCGGTCCTGCGCGAGCACGGTCTCGAGCCGACCGGCCCCGCGGTCGGCAACTTCCTCTTCGCCGAGGTGGGAGAGGACTCGCGGCCGGTCTTCGAGCGCCTCTTGCACGAGGGCGTGATCGTCCGGCCCACGCACGGCTTCGGCGCACCGGGAGCGGTCCGGGTGACGGTCGGCACCGAGGATGAGCACCGTTTCCTCGCCGAAGCGCTCGGCCGCGTCGGCCCGGGCGCCGCCGTGACCTAGCGGCCGTTCGTTTCAGGCCGGGCACGGTGGTACCGTAGGTCGATGGACGGCCGCCGTCCGTCCGGGGGCCGGCTCGGGCTTCTGGGACGCGAGCCCGGTTTCCGGCGCGTCTTTCTCGCGACCCTGGGCTCCGGGGCCGGCACCTGGCTGGCCCTCGTCGCGCTGGAGGTGGACGTCTTCGAGCGCACGCACTCGTCGGCCTGGATCGCGGCGCTCCTGATCGCCGACCTGCTGCCTACCTTCGCGATCGGGCTTCTGGCCGGCCCCCTGATCGACAGGCTCTCTCGCCGCGGCCTGCTGATCGGCGCCGACGTCGTTCGCTTCGGCGCCTTCGCGGCGCTTGCCTTCACGACGAGCGCGGCCCAGATCGTCGGCCTCGCTGCCGTCGTTGGCGTGGCGACGGGCTTCTTTCGGCCGGCCGTCTACGCCGGGATGCCGAACCTCGTCGAGGATCGCGATCTTCCGGACGCGAACTCCCTTCTCCAGGCGGTCGACAATCTGACGTGGGCCCTCGGCTCGGTCGCGGGCGGCGCGATCGCTGCCGCGGCCGGGGTCCATGCCGCGTACTGGATCAACGCCGTCACGTTCCTGCTCTCGGCGGCGCTGCTCGCCGGAGTCCCGCGGCGGCTCCTGCAGGCGGGTGAGGTCGCCAGCAGAGGCCACTGGCAGGACCTGCGGGACGGGTTCGCGCTCACCGTTCGCTCACGGGCGCTCCTGACCGTGCTGATCGCCTGGAACGTCGCGATGTTCTCGAGCGCGGCGGTCAACGTGGCCGAGCCGCGACTCGCCTTCCGGACCTTCTCCGCCGGCCGCTTCGGCCTCGGGCTGATGATGGGCTGTGCCGGCCTCGGCCTCGCGCTCGGCGCCTACCTCGCCGGCTCGTGGATCGAGCGGCGCGGGCTCTCGAACGTGTACGGAGCCTCACTCGGCCTGATGGCGGTCGGGCTCGGCGCAGCAGCCGGCGCGCCGAACGTCTGGGTTGCGGCCGCCTGCGTGGTCGTGTCCGGTTGCGGCAACGGCGCGGCGGTCGTCTGCAACGCCCTGTTCGTCCAGCGCGGAGCGCCTGACGCGCTGCGTGGGCGCGCGTTCGCGCTGCTGATGAGCTCGAACGTCGCCCTGCTGATGCTGGGCATGGTCGCCGCCGGCCGCCTCACCGACGTCGTCGGCGCTCGCTGGATCTGGGGCGCCGCCGCAGTGGCAGCCGGTGCGGCGGCGATCGTCGGCTTCGGCCTCTCGCGCCGGATCGGAGCCGAGGAGCAGGCGCCGAAGCTGGAGCCGGAGCCGGCCCTCTAGCATCCTGCTGTGGCCGCGCGCCGCGACTTCAACCGCGAGTCCCTTGCGGCCGGCGTTCGCGCCGGCGACACGCGGGCGCTCGCGCGCGCGATCACCCTCGTCGAGAGCTCCGACCCGCTCGCGTACGAGCTCGTCCACGACCTCTATCCCGAGACGGGCCACGCGTACGCGGTCGGCGTCACCGGCCCGCCCGGCGTCGGCAAGTCGACCCTGATCGGGGCTCTCGTCCGGCACGTCCGGGAGGCGGACCGCTCCGTCGGCGTCATCTCGGTCGACCCGTCGAGCCCTTTCTCGCAGGGCGCGCTCCTCGGCGACCGCATCCGCCTCTCCGACCACTTCCTCGACCCGGGGGTGTTCATCCGCTCGATGGG
>WNGE01013899.1_pt1 | contig 18870 bp, 16 predicted proteins | sample 5400651 | NCBI WGS metagenome assembly WNGE01 (sample SAMN13153370, study PRJNA577476) | soil metagenome | isolation source: 60 cm soil or saprolite under grassland replicate 2 | place: USA:California | collected 2016-06-15
CGTTGCTCAGCGGATTGCAGGGGATCCCGCTCTTCACCCAATGCTTGTTCACATTATCCCAGGTGTCCCATTCGTGGCCGCCCGCGATGCGGCATTCGTGTCCCCAGATGAATGACATGCCATTAAAAAACTGATTGATGTCAAACTCCAATGCCTGCGATTTCTCGAGATCCTCACCGTAGAAGTACACCTCGTACGTAAATTCGTGATAATTGGGGACGGACTTCTCATTTGCCAAACGCTTCGTGAACTTATTGTTCCAAAGAATATCGGCGTATTTGACGCTATGAGGGCCCAGACCGAATTGCATGGAGCTCCCACTTAGCGAAGGCGAACTAATTCCCTGCTGGATGAACCAGGATCCTTCCGGTCCGTCCGGCTGGCAAGTTCCGCAAATGCTATACGCAGGAGGAAGCAGGACGTAGCCGCTCCAATGACTATCCAATTGCAGGTCTGCGAACGTGTCGGATGAAGCGGATGGATTGGACGGGGTACCGGGATCCGGATTGCTTCCAACATCCAACCTGATGCCTGGTGCTGTAGCCGCCACGCCGCAATTGAGCGCGAACGCCGCAAGCGATATGACCATCAGAGTTGCGCCAACGCGAGCCTTGGACATGGCAAGGTCCCTGTCCCGGCGAGCAATATTGGCCTCTGTGAGCTTGCTGATCGTTCCAGATGGTCAAGCGCGGCTGAGACTTGCCGTCATTGTTCCATCGAGTGCGTAAGCTAGGCAGATTACGAAAGAACGGCGACCAAAGGAGACACTCTAAGACTGTGAAATCCTTCGCAACCACGTTTCACGTCGCGAAGGTAAGCACATGCCGCAGCCTGCTGAGCAGGTGCCATGCGCTATTCAGACGGCTCGGTCGATACCAGTGGGTAGCAAGATTTAGGTGCAGCTTCGGCAAGCCAACAAAGTCGGATGAGGGCCAGAGAAAGTCAAATTGTTCGCAGGCTCTTAAGAGAACTGACCCAAATCTCCGCTATCCTTGGCCTATCAGGGATGCCCAGCAACTCAGAACCGGCTACTTACATCCTATCGATCCAGCTAGAATGGGGCGTTGTATGAAGTCTCTGCAGCCGGGTCTGCTGGCTCTGGCGACATTCTTTTGCATTTTCCCTGTAGGGTGTGGCGGGAGCAACGCGGAGCAACCGACGATAGCAAGTTCGGAGGTTGCCGTCTCTGTCGATCCGCCCGCGGTTTCGCTCTCCGTCTCCCAGACCCAGCAGTTCACAGCCACGGTCACGAGTACTAGTAACAAAAACGTGACTTGGGATGTGAATGGAGTTGCTGGCGGCACCGCCACCGTCGGGACCATCTCCTCCTCAGGCCTCTACACCGCGCCTGCCCAGGTCCCTAGTCCCGCAGAGGTGACCATAAACGCTACAAGCATGGCTGACCCTACGAAAAGTGACAGCGCCAATGTCGCCACCTCTGAAATTGCCAGCAGTGGTCCCTTCACTGGAGTTCTGACTTATCACAATGACAATTCGCGCACAGGACAGAACCTCAACGAAAGCGTCCTGTCACCAGCCAACGTAACTCAGTCGAAATTTGGCAAACTGTTCTCGTACCCACTCGACGGGCAGGTCTTCGCCCAACCACTTTATGTCTATAAGGTCCCAATAGACGGACAGAACCACAATGTGATCTACGTCGCGACGGAGCACGACACCGTCTACGCCTTCGACGCCGATAATAAGGCCAGTTCTGCTCTGTGGTCCGTCAGTTTCCTCAACTCGGCCGAGGGCGTGACGCCGATTCCATCCTCCGATCTGGACTCGCCGATCAACCCGGAGATCGGCGTTACCAGCACACCAGTAATCGACGGCAACAGTGGAACGCTTTACGTGCTGGCCGCCACCAAGGAGAACGGCAACTACGTTCATCGTTTACACGCGCTCGATATCACCAGCGGCGCGGAAAAGTTTGGCGGCCCGGTTGTGATCCAGGGTTCGGTCCCAGGAAGCGGAAGCGGCAGCAGCAATGGCCAGATCACTTTCCAGACAAAAATCCAATTGCAGAGTCCAGCCTTGCTGCTCTCCAAGGGAGTAATTTACCTGGCGTGGGCCTCCTACAACGATCACGGCCTCTATCATGGCTGGGTAATGGCTTTCGACGCCTCCACGCTGCATCAAATCGCGATCTGGAACGATACACCAAATGGCGAGCGTGGCGGCATCTGGCAATCGGGATGTGGGCTCTCCGCCGACAGCGCTGGTAACGTATATGTCGCCACCGGCAACGGAACTTTTGACGCCCAAGCAGGCGGCACAAATTATGGTGATTCCTTCATCAAACTTACCCTGAATGGCAGCTCGCTTAGCGTTACCGACTACTTTACTCCCTTCAACCAACAGACTCTTTCCGACGAAGACAGCGATCTCGGCTCCAGCGGCCTCGTGCTTTTACCCGATCAGGCCGGCGTCAATCCGCACCTTGGCATCAGCGCTGGCAAGGAAGGCAAGATCTATCTCGTCACCCGCGGCCATCTGGGGAAGTTCCAGTCAGATAACGATAGCCAAATCGTGCAGTCCATTCCTGACGCGCTCGGCACCACCCCTGATGACCGAAACTTCAGTTCCGCCGTGTATTGGAATGGGAGCGTCTACTTCGTTGGAAACACCGATGCCATCAAACAGTTCCAGCTCAACAGCGGGCTGCTCTCTACCTCACCCGTGTCGCAGAGCTCACACCAGTTCGGATACACCGGCACTAGTTCGATCTCAGCCAATGGAAGCGGCAATGGAATCCTCTGGACTATGGAGGCTGGCGGGAGCGTGCTCCATGCCTACGACGCAACGAATCTCGCGAACGAGCTCTACAATAGCAAACAAGCTGGCAGCCGCGATTTTTTCGGCTCCGCGATACGCTTCAATCCCCCTACAGTGGCCAATGGAAAGGTTTACGTAGCGGGTCAGACCGAGATAGCCGTTTTCGGCCTTCTTCCGTGATCTCTTTCAGGGCTCACGTGGGCACAGTCGTGCTCCCTCTACCCATTCGAACGTTATGGAATTCCGCTACTTGGCATGTGTTCAAATCACACAGTTCATTCACCCTTTCCTTGATCTCTTTTAGTTTGTCCTTGAACCAGTCATAATCAGTCTCGCTCGGGAGCAGTTCAGGGATAGAAATTCCTGCCTCTCAGGTGGGTTCATCAGGGTGGGGTCCTTCGACTCCTAGAGTCATTTGCAAGTGACTCGCTCCGCTTGATTTGATAACAACGACGGATGACATTTCCCGGCGGGGCTGAGTCATCACCCAATCATTGCAGCGTCCCACAACGGGCCTTGTTCTTCCGTAACCTCCTCTAATCCTTACTCCCATGCCATAGTCAGCTTGGCTAGTCGCGTGAATCGCGCGGCCTAAATCCAAGACCCGCCGCTTGCGGCATTCGCAAACGCCGCGCGGAATAAGGAATCCAAATGCTGCAACCCGCAGATAACTCTCAGAAAGCACAGTTCTCCTCGACCCCGAATTATGCTCCGGCCAAGACCGTGACTGCTCCGGTAGAGCAGGCCACGATCGGCCGCTCGCTTGTGATCAAGGGCGAAGTCACCGGCTCAGAGTCGCTGTACATCGATGGAAAAATCGAGGGCACCATTAACCTAACCGACAATCGCGTGACCATCGGACGCAACGGGGTCGTGCACGCCAACATTACCGCCCGCGAAGTGGTGATCATGGGCAAGGTGCAAGGGAACCTGCAGTGCAGCGATCGTGTGGATATTCGCAGCGAAGGATCGTTGACAGGAGACGTGATCACGCAGCGCATCAGCGTTGAAGATGGCGCTGTGCTGAAGGGCGGCGTCGAAGTGCGCTCTTCGGAGCAGAAAAGTCAGAAGCCGCAATCGCAGGGACAAGTGAAGCCGGCTGAAACCAAACCGGCCGAGCAACCGAAAGCGGCAGCGGCAGCAGCGGGCGCAAGACCATAAGCGGGCGAAGCCCCAGCCGAGGGCAACCATCCCTACGTGAGCGTTCTTATAGGGCACGTTTCGAAGCGTGCCCTATTTCTTTTCTTCTGGTTCTAAATCAAGCGACGCCGAGTTCATGCAGAAGCGCAGGCCGCCGGGGGCAGGACCATCGGGAAACACATGCCCCAGATGCGCGTCGCAGCGGGCACAGCGAACTTCGGTGCGAGTCATGCCGTAACTCTGATCGGTCTCAGTGACAACGGCACTCTTATCCGCAGGCTCAGAAAAACTCGGCCAACCAGTACCGGAGTCGAATTTGGTCTCTGAGCTGAATAATGGCTGCCCACAGCAGACGCAGGTATAGGTCCCAGGGTCTTTCGTCTTCCAGTATTTTCCCGTGAAGGCCGGCTCAGTTCCAGCATGGCGGGTTACTTGATATTGTTCTGAGGATAGTTGATTGCGCCATTCTTCATCGGTCTTGGTGAGCTTATCTGGCATCGTGTTCTCCATTTTGTAACATGAATTGGATGCGGAGCCGGTCGAATTTGTTTCAACGTGGCCTTGCCCTTTGCTCGGGCGGCGTTCTCGCCCTTCTTCGTGACCACCTTCAAATCTCGATAATCATGTCGTCCAGCCTCGTCGCATACTTGTTCATGATTTCGCCTTTATCTTTTCGGACCACGACGGTATCCGAGTGGCGAAAGCCGCCCCAATTGGGATCGTAGACACCCGGCTCACAACTGAAGGTCATGCCCTCTTTCAGGACTGTCTTGTCACCCTCGGCGATCCAGGGTGATTCGTGGCCGTCGAGTCCGATCCCGTGGCCGGTTCGGTGCCTGAGAAATTTCTCGAATCCTGCCTTGCGGATTTGGTCGAGGCTCTTCTGATCAACTTCCTGAGCAATAACTCCTTCCTTCATGTTTTCAACTCCGGCGTCGTGCGCAGCGAGCATGGCATCGAACAGGCGCTTGGCGTAATCGTTCGGCTTCCCAATCGAGAATGAGCGCTCGCATTCCACATTGTAGCCGCCGACTTGCGCGCCGAAGCTGAGGATGAGCGCGTCGCCCTTCTTAAGCTGATCCTTGCTTGGGACCGCATGAGGAAATGCGGAGCGTTTGCCAAACGGAACAAGACCGCCGAAGGGAGGCCCAATGCCGACTCCGACTACGTCATTGAGTTCCTTGGACATTTTGTCGGCAACGGCGTCGGCGCTGGCTTTCAGAATTTGATCTTCGGTGACGCTTCCGTTCTTCTCGATGAACTCGCGCCCGGCCTGAACCGTGAAGTCTGCGAAGTACATGGCGCGGCGCATGATGCGTAACTCATCTTCATCTTTGATCCAACGCAAATTGTCGATAATGTCTTCGGCATCTACGATGGCTGCCTTCGGCGCGCCCTCCTTCATGTGCCGCAATCGGCTAGGCGTTGGCTCTTCCACCCCGATGCGCCCCCGTCCCAGCCCTCGCTTGGTGATTCGTTCGAAGATCCAGCGGACGCGATTCACTGGCCCGGGATAATCGAAGTACGCCTCGTACTCTTTCACCCACCAGAGCTTCACCTGATCAGATTCAAGCCCTGGAATGAACAGCACGGGCTCGCCTGAGTCTGGGATGAGAACAGCTAGCGGGCGTTCGGTCGAGAGGTGAAAATATCCGGTGGCATAGATAACGTTGCTGGCATGCAGTAGGACCATGGCATTGAGCCGATGTTTCTTCATCTCTGTCTGCACTTGTTTAATCTTGCGCTGGTACCACTCAGGTTGAAGGCGGTCGTGCTCACCCGTATTTGGCATCGCCATGGACATGCTCAACTGGCGCGCACTGCCAAAGCTGCGGATGTTCGCAGTAAAGCTTAGTGCCGCAGCACCTCCCAACGTGCGGAGAAACTGCCTTCGATCTGCCATTAAGCCTCCTCAGGACTTTGTGATGAAACGAAGCGCACCATCTTAGCTCAAGCACGATGATCTGCGCTCCACTGTGGACAATGCACGCGCTGCTTAATACACTTTTAGGGCTACGCATCCTACGCGGTGCTTTTATGCGACTTGTCACATTTGAAACTCCGGCCAAGCAATCGCGGATCGGCGCAATGACCACCGACGATCGAGTGGTTGATTTGCATTCGGCTTGCGCGCTTTATCTTCGTGACGTGGAGAACGAAAGCGCGTTCTATCGTCTGGCCGAAGCGCTGGTTCCTCCGGAGATGCGGGCCTTGTTTGAGGGCGGCGACACTAGCCTGGAAGCTGCACATAAGGCCTTCGATTACGTGCTGCAGCAAGACGGTGGTGCGCCCGGGCCCGGTGGCGAGACAATTTTTTATGCTGCCGACGAAACCACTCTGAAAGCGCCGATTATTCCGAGAAAGTTTTTTCACACGGCGGGCAATTTCCGCGAGCACCACGAGGAAGCGACCAAAGCAGGCTTTTCCCATCCGGTGATGCCCTGGATTGTTTTCTTCCAGAACGTCGATGCCATCATTGGCCACGACGAGCCGGTAATCTACCCCGAGCATCTGACTCAGGAACTTGACTACGAGTTGGAGTTGGCAGTCGTGCTGAAGAAAGGCGGCAAGCACTTCAGCCCGGAAGAGGCACAGGATTACGTCGGCGGGTACGTGATTTTCAATGACATTACCGCACGCGACATTCAGCGGCGGGAGATGAAGTCGGGAGTGTTCAGCTTCTGCAAGGGAATCGATACATTCTGCCCATTGGGGCCCTGGATTGTAACTGCTGATGAAATTCCCGATCCACATAATCTCGCGATGGAGTTGCGCGTGAACGGTGAGCCGCGGCAGCGCTCTCATTCCAGCAAGATGTCGGTGAAAATGCCAGAAATTCTCTCGCATTACTCGCCGATGGGCTACAGCGCTGGCGATGTGGTCTCAACCGGCACGGTTTCGGGGGTGGCGGCGTTCAGCGGCGATCCCAAAGCCTGGTATCTGAGGGTTGGAGACGTGATGGAATGCGAGATTGAAAAGATTGGTGTCCTGCGCAATCGCGTGATTTCGTGGGAAGAAGCTTACGGGCACAAGGCTGCAGCGATGGCCACGCGGGAAGCGATGAAATAGCTTTGTGGTGTTTGCCACGCGGGTGCACGGAGTGACCGAGAAAAACAGCTATTCATTCTTTCTCTGTGCTTCCGTTCACTCCGTGGCGGATTTGTATTCACGATGACGACCGACTCGAAAATTTGGGTGAGCGAACTCAATGCGCGGTCGGAGATTCGCTCCGGGTTTCCGCGGGCGAGCGTGCACTTTTATGACACCACCCTCCGCGACGGTGAACAAACCGTTGGTGTCGTCCTCTCCCCGCAGCAGAAACTGGAAATAGCCCGCAAGCTGGATGAGTTGGGCGTCAGCCGTATTGAAGCAGGATTTCCGCGGGTTTCGCCGGAAGACGCTGAAGCAATCCAGCTCATGCAGAGAGCCAACATAAAGGCTGATCTGTGGGGATTTTCGCGTGCGGTAAAGGGGGACATAGAGGAGCTCGTTCGTTTAGGGCTGCATGCCTCGGTTATTGAGGCTCCCACCAGCGATATCAAACTGAAAGCCTATGGGATTTCGCGCGATGAAGTGCTGCGGCGTGTGACTGAAGCTGTCTCTTTCGCGAAAAAAAATGCAATCACTGTCGCCTTTTTTGCGGTTGATGGCACGCGGACGGAACTTGATTTCCTCAAGAAAGTTTATCTCGCAGCGCTCGAAGCCGGCGCAACTGAAATTGTGGTCGTGGATACTATCGGCGCGTGCGGACCCGAAGCTGCCGAATTCCTGGTTCGCGAGGTTTGTAGTTGGGTAGGATCCAAAACCCCGGTTCATTGGCATGGCCACAATGACTTCGGTATGGCTACCGCCTGCGCCGTTGCTGCCGTTCGCGCCGGTGCATCGTGGATTCAAGGCACGATCAATGGAATGGGCGAGCGCGCCGGAAACGCGGATATCGGTGAGATCGCGCTGGCGCTTCGGTGCCTGTATGACGTGCCCATCCAGTTCGATCTGAAGAAAGTCCGAGAAGTATCAGCCGTGGTCAGTAGAGCGGCCGAATATACCCTTGAAGCCTGGAAACCGCTGGTTGGGGACAACTTATTTATGCGCGAAAGTGGCGCGGTGGCCAGCCAGTTTCATATCCTGCTGGGGAAAAAGAGCGGGCTGGACAGCATTGATTTGAAGTGCAAAGAACTTGGGCTAACCATCGCGCCGGAACAGCGCGCATCGGTTCTAGCAGAAGTTAAGAAGTGCGCGATCGCGAAACGGGGATTGCTGACTGATGAGGAGTTTCGTCAAATAGTGACCGTGCAGCACGTCACTGCCAGTTAATGATTCAGATAGGGCAGCACTTCCTCTCCAAATAATTTCGCCTGCCCAGTGCGGTCGTCTCCCCAAATTTCCAGCATGATGTGTGTACACCCGGCGGCACGATATTCCTGAACCCGCTCGATACATTCGCGTGGCGTGCCGGCAATGGGACAGACTTTGCGCAAGATTTTCTCAGTCACGGCCTTAGCTGCGGCTTTGCGGCCACCCTGTTCCATGGCATCAGCGATGGGACGCAGCTCATCGAAAGTCAGGCCCGCGCAGTCGAGCAGTACGTCAGCCGACCCCTTTATGTTCTGAACTTTATTCGCGAGATACATCGCCGCCTGCTCACGAGCGCCTTCCTTTCCTTTCGCCGAATCGCGGCCAATGCTGCCTACGATCACTGAGCCCAGAATCAACGTGGACGGATCCCTTTCGGCTTTGCGTGCTCCTTCCTCCAGATTCTTGCGGGAGTAACTTACGAAAGCTGGCGTGGTTATGCTGGCGGTAAGTAAGCCATCCCCTACAGATCCTGCCATCTTTTGCAAGACGGGGCCTGTGCCAGCTATGTAGACAGGAGGAATTGCGCGTGGAATATGCGCCTCAGACCTGAGCGGCGGAACACTCGCGGAAAAGACTTTTCCATGGTACTCGAAAGCCTCGCCTTTGAGCACGCCGCGCACAACTTCGATGCTTTCCTTCATTACCGTAGCCGGGCCGACCTTTTCGCCTTCCCCTTCGCCAATCTCCTTCATGAAGATCTTTGACGCGCCAAGCCCCAGCAGGAACCGATCTCCCGCGATATCTTGCATCACTCGGGCTTCCATTGCGATCTGCACTGGATGCCGCGTGTACGGCGAAATAATTCCCCAGCCGAGCTGAATGCGCCGCGTCTGCGAAGCAATCACAGCCAGAATTGCGGTTGACGAACGGGCTTCGAACCCATGTTTGCGCCACCAGGGATAAGCCTCAGCAATCCAGAACGCGTCAAAACCGGCGTGCTCACACGCCTTCGCCATTTCGATGGTTTCGTGTGCCGGCTCCATGCTGAGTTGCAGCACGCCGACGTTGAAAGGAGTGGTCATGACTTGGTGCTATCTCCTGCTTTGGAAGAATCAGAGAAGTGAGTAATAACTCTTTCCAAGAAAAGCAGTCTCAGTCGTCAGTTTCTAGTTCTCAGTTTTGGGCTAATCAGGATCCCTCCACGAATGCTCCAAGCCTTTGATCAATTCCCACAAAGCTTTGTTTAGCGGCGTGGGTACGCCAGTTTTCTCGCCCCACTGCACGATTGCACCATTCATGAAGTCGACCTCAGTTTGGCGCCTGGCAAGGACATCCTGCAACATGCTCGCCCGATGCTTGCCGGGAGCATTTGCGCCTTTTTTCACTAGCTCACGGGGATCGCCATGCAACGTGATTTTCAACTTGCCGGCAACGGCTTCGCCTTCCGCAATCAGATCATTGAAGAGTCGGCCAGTTGGTTCAAAACGTGTTGCAGCGCCGTGATGAAGCGACGTGAGTGCTCCGACGGGATTGGACGCGGCGTTAAAAATTAGCTTGGTCCATTGCGCGCCGCGCGCATCTTTCAAGGCAATCGTATTCATGCCGGAGCGCGTCATCAGCGCTGCGAGTTCTTCAACTTTTTGCATGGGCGTATTGGACGGTTCAAAGGGGCCAATCCAGGTGTCGCCTTTGATGTCGTATCCGATGTGGCCGGGTGCTTTTGGATGACCTGCAGGAAAAGTCGTTCCGCGAATCACGTATTTAACGTGCTCGGCAATAATCTCTTCGTTCCCTACGCCGTTTTGCACGGAGCACACAGCACTGCTCTCATTGAAAATATGAGCCGTCTGGGAGATGGCACCGGCAGTGTGGATAGCCTTGGTCGCGATGATGCCGTAATCGCAGTGTTGTAACTCCTGCGCGTTGCTGGTTGCCTTTAGGTGTGCAGTGAAGTCAGCGGCGCCAGAAAGCGTCAATCCGTTTTTATTGATGGCATTGATATGTTCCTTCCACACGTCGTAAGCCCAGACGTCCGCTTCGCCAGCCCTGGCCAGGTGCGCGGCAAAAAGGCTCCCCACAGCGCCACAACCAATGATGCAGATCTTCATACGGATTCGTAAAAGCGGTGATAAACGCTAATCGGCGACTCGGGCCTTAGCCTCTTCTCCAGTAAAGAACTTCCATGGGACATCAGCGAGGCACTCACCCTCAGTCTTGCCAATTCGGTATGTGTCCTGAGTATAGAGACAAACCTTCCCATCTTTATCGACGACCTGCGGGTGAAGCGAGAAGATCATGTTCTCTTCCAATTGCACGTCGCTCTTGGAGCCGATTGATGGGTGCTCGATCATAGTCGCGCCAATGCTGTGGCCTGAAAGATGCCCGAGCGCAAAACCGTGTTTGGCAAACGCATCGGCAATCGCGCGATGAACATTGCTGGCCAACTCTCCGGCGCGCATTAACTTGCGTGCCGCCTCGAGCGCCTCAGGATACGCATCCGCCATTGCTTGAGTGCGCGCGCTGAGTTCGCCACAGATAAGCGGACGAGAAAACTCGACCCAGTAGCCGCCGGCACCAGTGATTTCCAGCGAGTAAAGCAGAAGGTCATTTGCTGCAACCACACGGTGGCCAGGCACTTTGAAAGATGCTTCGGCTTCGCCGTGCGTGCCGGAAAGAAGAATGTTCATCATGCGGGGACCAGCGCCACGGGCAAAAAAGCGCTCCACGGCGGGTGCCATGATTTCGGCCTCGGTTTTGCCGGGCTCGTAAGCAGCGACCAGAGCCCAGAAGCCGTCGAGAATGATGTCCATCGCGTCGCGCACTTCAGCAAGTTCTTCTTCACTTTTTACGGCGCGCGCCATGTCGAATTGAAAATCGAAAGGAATCAGCTCGAATGGACCACTCGCGGCCACGCTCGCGGATCCATTGGCCGGGAATATCCGGCCAGACTTGATCTTTGACCCAGGGCTTGGCTTTATCGCCAATCCAGCGCGCTTCGCGCGGGAAGACCAGAGTCGGTTCGCCTGCGAGCGGAAGCAGGACGTACACGTACCGATGCACAATCTCGAATCCTGAGGTATAGAAGACTGCCCCCTCGAAGCCCGCATACTGATTGCCGCAGACGATCAGGGCATCCAGACCTTCGCGCTCCATGCGCGACCGGACATTTTTGTAGCGGCGGTCGATTTCAGTTTGACTCGGCAATCAGATCCTCAGGAGCGATAACAAATGTCTCGCTAGTCCGGGGCTAAACCCTGACGATTTTCAACCAACAGCACGATTCCTCGCTTCGCTCGGAATGGTAATGCAAAAAACCTGGACATGCCCACCAATCATGAGTTCATGACACCGCAAAGCTCAGCCGCTGTCAGCGCGTAGATTTTCGTAATATCCACCAACGTCTGAATTTTCACCTTTTCTCCTTCGGCATCGCGCGGGCCGCTGGAAGGGCCGTAGTTCACCGTTTCTATCCCATATCGGCTTAAGACGCTCGCATCGGAGCACCAGGTGACAACCTCGCGCTCGGGCGGCGTGCTCATGATGCGCTGGTGATTCGCCTCGATCGTTTTCACCATCTCGTGTTCTTCGCTAATACGGGCACCGGGAACCGAGACGTATGTCTCAAATTCCAGTCCCCAATCGGGATGTTTGTGTTCCAGCTCGAAAAAGACTTGCTGAACTTCTCGGCGCGCATCGCTCATAGCAATATTCGGCGGTACGCGGACATCCAAGAACAAATCAGTTTTCTCTGGCGTGCGGCTGGCGCGCCAGGCATGGCCCCCGCGAATGCCACCAAAATTCACGATTGCTTTCTTCCCGCCGTAAGCTGCCTTCTTCTCCCATTCGGCGATCCATTGCATGATGGCCCCCATCAGCTCGTGCATGCGGCGGATCGAGTTCATCTCTTCGCGACCCTCGCAAAATGCCGTATGCACATAAATCCCTGTGCAGGAGATTCGCACCCACATGGAGCCGAAGTGCTCGAGCACCACGTGCATATCCGTAGGCTCGCCGAGGATGCACATGTCCGGGAGAACGCCGTGATTCACCAGGTAATGAGTGCCGAAGCCATAGCCGCGATATTCCTTCCCTCTGAACTCGCCCCACTGCGTTTTTTCGATTTCGCCAGCGACGGCGGCGATGATCACATCGCCCTTGAGCCTCACTCCCGCACGCATCAGCGCTTTCACAGCATGCGTGTAACAGACGAGTGCGCCCTTCATGTTGTAGATACCGAGACCATAGATCACGCCATTCTTCACTACGGCTTGCGGCTTGTAACCGATCCCGGTGAGAAACTCCTCGCGGCCGGTATTCGATGTATCCATGTGGCCGTTAAACATCAAGTTTTTGCCGCCGCCGGTCCCAATCCAACGGCCCACGACATTGGCGCGGCCCTCTTCGACTTCTTGCCAAGTGACGTCCAGCCCGAGCTGCTTCAGCGTACTCTGCATGTAGAGCGCCATCTGCAACTCTTCCCCTGTTGGACTTGGAATGTTGATCACATCGCACGCCATCGCGACGATTTCTTCTTCGCGGATTTCGGCGAGGATCGACTGCGCCAATTTGGCGTCGATTGTGTTCGTCGTCTTGGGGGCAGCCTTCAATTTGGCCTCTGGATTAAGCGGCTGACGATCTTGCCAGCCGGAAATCGTCCGGATAAGAGCACAGTTTTTCGTTGCCTTTTTGTGTAATCCAAAAATTATCTTCCAGGCGAAGCCCGCCGCCTTGCGGCCAGTAGATGCCGGGCTCGATCGCCAGCACCATGCCTTTCTTGATTGTTCCGCCGCCAGCTTGGTGCGCGTACGGAAATTCATGGGCGCGTGCGCCAACGCCATGGCAGACGGGATGCGATGGCTGTCCCGGATATCCACCTTCCGCAATCCGCGCGCGAACCAGCTTGTCTAATTCTGGAAAACTTGCGCCATCCCGTGAAAATGAGACGGCTTCGTTGAACACTTTGAGCAAAAGATCGAGTAACTTGTGATACTCCGGTTTTAATTCCCCGGGACAAGCGTTCTTGGTGAGATCGGTCCAGTAGCCGTCAACGCAAACCCAGATTTCAAACAACGTAGGTTCATTTTTCTGAATCGGGCGATCGCCGGTCGCAGTGAAAGTTCTGATCCCTTCGCCGGACCAGACCAGCGTGAATGCCCGCGCCATCTCGACTTTGCCTTTGTAGCCGACGCCCAAGCCGTGCACGAAGCTTTCGTACATGCCCCCAACTTCGCTTTCTTTCATACCCGGACGCATGTGCTCTCGCGTGTGCTCCATAGCCAGCGCCGCCAGTTCGTTGGCCAGCCGCATGCGCTCAATTTCCTGTGAAGTCTTAATGGCGCGAGCTTCGTTCAGCAACGGCGTGGCATCCACCACCTGGCCGGAGATCTTCCGAAATGCGTCGAAGTAGTTTTGCGTCGGCGTGGTTGGCTCGCCCACCATGCGGTCTGCGGATTGCGTTCCCATATTGAGCTCGATGCCAACTTTGTCGGTGAGGTTCTGCTGCTCCAAGACTTCAAGCGCGAGATCGAGCGCGCGATACTGGGGAGGACGTGGATCGCGTTCGTCATATCCCTTGAATAAGCGCAGGTCTTTCGTCCAGGAATTGCGTTCCGCATCGGCCAGTTGTGGCTCAAGCACGATTAACGCGGGATCGCCTTCGCGGGGAAAGACAACCGCGTCATAGCCCTTCATGCACCAGTAGTTGGTGAGATACAGCACGTTGTCGGGCGCGCGCACCACCAGCGCGCTCAGATCCTGATCTTTCATCAGAGCGCGGACCCGGTTCAGTTTCGCTTCGTCAAGTGGCCAAGCCATTAAGTTGCGGTCCTCCGAATTGCGACCGGGCAGTTTTCCTCTTTAAACGTCCACGCCGCTTCTTTGCCTTTTATCAGCCGATATACGGCTGTATGCAGCGGTGCCGCCACCCCCACTCGTTCAGCTTCGCGCGCAATGGCGCCGCTGAGAAAATCCACCTCGGTCGGCAACTGACGGCGCACATCGTAGAGCATTGAGGGCGGGTGATTGGTCATTGCGCCAATCTTGTTCATCTCCCACGGATCTTCATGCAGCTCGACGCCGACCGCGGCGGCCACGCATTTGCCTTCGCTAATTAGCTCATGCAGTAGATGACCGAGATCTCCAAAGTCGCTCTCATCGGCAAAATGCGGCGAATGCGGTAACCCAGTCAGCGCGGAAACGCCATTCACCGACGCATTAAAAATCAGCTTCGACCATTGCGCAGGACGCGCATCCGGCAATGCTTCCGCCTTCAGGCCACCAGATACGATCAGCTCAGCAGCCTGCTTCACCGTGGCAAACGGAGTTCCACGCGGTTCAAATGGGCCAATCCAGGTCGCCGTGTCGAGCTCGTACTGTACTTGCGTGTCGCTGTGCTTGGTGCCGCTCATGAAGGTCGTGCCGCGAATGACCTGTCCTCGCGTGTGCTCCGCGATGATCTCTTCGCTCCCGAGTCCATTCTGCGCGGAAATAATCACACCGTTATCAAAATGAGCGCCGACAGGAACGATCGACTCCGCCACTTGCGTTGCTTTCGTCGCCACAATCCCCAGGTCGCAGTCCGGGAGCTCGTCAGGACGGGTGGTCGCCTTGAGCGCTACACGAAACTTGTGCCTACCCGAGACAGACAATCCCTCTAGATTCAGTGCCTGCGCATGCTCCTCGCGCCGCACGAAGCACCACACCTCGGTGACCCGCGCCAAGTGAGCCGCGTAGAGGCTCCCTATAGCACCGCAACCAATTATGCAAACTCGCTTCATTAATAGCGCCGGCGTCTCGCCGGCCGAGCTGTGTGCGAACCGCTAGGCTCGCCGCTCCACTTTCACCAGCTTTTCCGCCTGGCTTGTCTCTTTCCCAACCAAAGCACGAAACAAGCTATCCGCATTATTGAAGGACTCTTCGATCACAATGCCTTCTTCAAACAATGCATCCTGCAATGCCGCCGAGATGGTATGAATGGGCGCGGCGCCACCTTCGCCCATGCCCTTTGCGCCGCTGTAGCTGTGAGGCGAGGGCGTTTCGATATGACCATATTTCACAGTCGGCATATTCACCGCTGTAATCGGCGTGTAGTCGCTGAACGTGCTAGTCAGCATATTGCCCACCGCATCGTAAACGCAGTTTTCCATCAAAGCCGCCCCAATACCATGCGCCGTCGCGCCGTAGACTTGGCCTTCCACAATCGGCGGATTGATGACCGTGCCACAGTCATCCACGGCGGCGTAGTCAAGAATGCGAGGAATAAAAGTTTCCCGATCGACTTCAACTACAGCGATGTGAAGCTGCGATGCGTATGTCAAGGTCAGATTTCCGTACTTCTTCTGCTTATCTGGAACCTTGAACGGCGCCCGCCAAATGTAACGGCAGTTCAGAGTTACCTCATAGAGTTCTGGCGGCAGGGCGGCGCTGTTGGCATTCACCAGATTGGCCAGGCCCCAGTAGTTGATAGTCTTGCCATCGTTTTTCGCGCGAATCTCCGGGCCCTGCGCACCCATCCCGAATTCGAGGTCGTCTTCTTTAGTCTGAAGCGCAAATGCGCCCAGCCGCTGCATCTCCGCTTTCAACTTTTGCGCAGCGCCGTGAACGGCAGATAGACCCGAGGTACGCACTGTCACCAGGTCCGGATGAATATTCAGCACATCGGCGACTACCTGGGCGGCAGTGGTTTCGTGGCCCTGGCCTTGCGGACAGGAACCGACTGCAACCACGACTTCACCATAAATATCCAGCTTGCAATTCGCGCCTTGGGAATTGCCAGAATACGGCAGGGCGGGATTTACGATTTGCGATTGGCCGAAGTTATTAGTGCCTGAGTCGAGCGTCGTGCCAATGCCGATTCCGATCAGCCGTCCTTCCTTGCGGGCTTCAGCCTGCTTTTTCTTCCAGTCATCCCAACCGATCAGCCGCTTCGCAATCTCCATCATCTTCGGATAGTTCCCGGAGTCGTAGACGCAACCATTCGGCGTGGTGTAAGGAAATTCTTCCGTACGGATATAGTTGCGTATGCGCATTTCGTCCGGCGGGATTCCCAGTTCGTGCGCGCAGATATCAACAACGCGCTCCAAGAACCACAAATGTTGCATCCGCGAATATCCGCGATTAGGACCTACGGGGCACTTGTTGGTCACGGCCTGGCTGAAATCAATGCGAGCATTCTCGAAGCGATAGACGCCAGGCAATACTTGTGACCAGATTACGCAGCCAAGGGGCTCATAGCGTGGATAGGCGCCGCAGTCGTCGATGTGTCGCGAGACAATCGCAGTGATCACCCCATTTTTTTCGAGGGCAACCCGCGTGTCGCGAAAAGTCCGTTCGTTTCCGTGGGCGCTTGAGGTCATATGCTCGGAGCGCGTTTCCACCCACTTTACCGGGTATCCTCCGGCTTTCTTCGAAGCCATCGCACAGACTGCCATCTGCGGGTAGCTGGTGATCTTGATGCCAAAGCTGCCACCGATATCAGAGGTCTCTACACGAATACGATCGATGTGAACATTCAGATGCGCCGCGAGAAACTGAATCGCGAATGAGGGGAACGAATTGTTGCAGGAGTAATAGATGCGTTCATCTTTAGGATCCCACGCGGCGATGACGACGTTGTTCTCAAGAGGTGTGCTCGAGAAGCGATGAAAATGAAGGCGGTCGATGTTGACGATGTACGCTGCGTCTTTGAATGCTTTCTCGACGTCGCCATATTCGAACACACCGCGCCAAACGCGATTCGTTCCCGCTTCTTCGTGAAGAAGACTTTTATCTTCGAGCGCGTGCTCTGCGTCAACCACAGCTTCGAGTGACTCGTATTCCACCTGAATGAGCTCGGCTGCATCATCCGCGATAGCCGGCGATTCCGCTACTACCGCGGCCACTGGCTCGCCTTGATAGCAGACCTTTGATACTGCCATTGGGTAATCTTCGATCTTCGCAAATGGCTCGGGGCCGATCTCAATAAAGGGCTGCGTTTGCCGCGCGATCTCAGCGCCAGTCAGCGTGCAAATTACACCGGCGAGACCTTCGGCGGCTGAAGTATCCACACTGACGATCTTCGCGTGGGCATAAGGAGAACGCACGAAGTGCAGATAGAGCATCTCGCGCAATTTGATGTCATCAGCAAACTTGCCGCGCCCGCGCAGAAGGCGGTTCTCCTCTTTGCGCGGAAGTGGTTTGCCTACCCAGTTCTTGCTGTCAGTCCCGGAACTCACCTGCTGGTCCTCCGCTTCCTACGTTTTGAAAAGCCGTCGAGCTGCGCTCGATGGACAGCCGGGGGCGGCTGTCCCTACGTATTTACTTAAGGGCTGCCTGCAATCCGTCAATCAGCTTCTGCACATTCTTTCGCCCTAGCGGTTCAAGCAGCCCGCCAGCGACTGACGTCAACCGTCCGAAAACCGTCGCTTCTCCCTGCCAAGCCACTTTCGTTCCGCTGTTCACCGGGGACAAATCAAATCCAGCAGTTAGCGCAACATTTCCACCTGCCACACTGCCTTGCCCTTTGTACTGCGCACGTTTAGGACGATCGGCTTCGGCGAGCTGCATTTTCACTTCCGCTGTCCCCTTGATGTAGGAAATCCCGACATTCACTTTGACAGTAAAGTGTGTTGCATCCTGCTGCGTCATCCCCTGAAAATCCGGCAACAAAGGAGCGAATCTCCTGGGATCGGTGAGGAAGTCATACACTTCTTCCGGCGTTTTTTTGACTTCAAACTCGCCGCCGAACTTAATTGCCATTACTTCAGACCCCCTTCATATTCTGCGCGGCCAACTGGATCGCTTTGAGCACGTTCTGATATCCCGTGCAGCGGCAGGTGTTGCCAGCGATGGCTTTGCGAATATCTTTTCCACTCGGCTGCTTGTTGCGGGAGAGCAACTGGAAAGCTGACAGCATCAGGCCCGGTGTGCAATATCCGCACTGAAGGCCGTAAGCATCGCCGAAGGCTTTCTGAATGGGATGAAGTCGTCCGTCTTGTTCCAGGCCTTCGACTGTTGTGATCTCCGCGCCATCCGCCTGCACCGCGAACATGGTGCACGATTTCACAGCGGCGCCGTTCATCACCACGGTGCAAGCGCCACAGTAAGTTGTGTCGCAGCCGACATGCGTCCCCGTGAGATCAAGTTGCTCGCGCAGGAATTCGACCAGCAACATGCGCGGCTCGACGTTTAGCGACCGTGGCTTGCCGTTCACGCTCACTTTGATCGTGACCCTTTCGATCGTTTCAGGCATAGATGTGACCTGCTTCGACGTGCTCGCCGCGGGCCCGACGAACCGCAGTCTCGATCACCCGCTTTACCAGTGCCCCCACCAGCGTTCGCTTGTATTCTGCCGAACCGCGCATATCGGATTGGGGGTCGGCAGCCGCCCGCGCGATATCCACGGCTGCCGAGATAGCTTTTTCTGCGATCCGTTGTCCTCGTAATGCAGCTTCGGCGTCCTTCGCCTTGATCGGGATCAATCCCACACAGCCCAATGCGATGCTGGCATCTTCGCAAACATCGTCCTCCATCGTTAGCTGCACAGCTACGCTCGCAGTGGGATACACCGGTGCCGACCGCTTGAACGCGAGATATGCACCACCACCGGATTTCCTGGGAACTTTGACTATAACCTCACTGAGCACTTCATCGGGTAATAGGGCAGTTGTATAAGCGTCT
>WNGE01003375.1_pt1 | contig 18868 bp, 18 predicted proteins | sample 5400651 | NCBI WGS metagenome assembly WNGE01 (sample SAMN13153370, study PRJNA577476) | soil metagenome | isolation source: 60 cm soil or saprolite under grassland replicate 2 | place: USA:California | collected 2016-06-15
CGCCACGATCGCGTACGAGCCGGGGCCGCTCTGTCTCGAGTCGAAGTCGGTGAAGATCTACCTCAGCCGCTTCCGCAACGAGGGCGCGTTCTGCGAGGCCCTCTCCGTGCGCATTCGCGACGACGTTGCCGAGGCCCTCGAGCTGGCGCGCGAGAAGGTGCACGTGACGCTGAAGCAGAAGGCGCGCGGCGGCATCACGATCACAGCCGCCGTGTAGCGGACGGGTTAGAGTCTCGCCATGGGCTACGCCTTCGGCTCGATCGACGAGCTCGGTGAGGGCTTCGGCTTTCGCAAGGTGCGGCGCGCGCTCGGAGTCACGGCCTTCGGCGTCAACGCGGTCGTCTATCCGCCGGGCTACGAGGGTTTTCACCATTACCACGACACGCAGGACGAGCTCTACTTCGTGCACAGCGGTACCGCGCGCGTCGAAGTGGGCGACGAGGTTCGTGAGCTCGGCCCCGGTGGTCTCGTGCACGTGGAGTCGACGACGCCGCGAAAGCTGTCGTGTGTCGGCGACGAGCCGCTTGTCATGCTCGTCGTCGGCGGCAAGGGCGGTTACGTCGAGCGCGACGGTCACATGGTCGATCCGGCCGACGTCGAGCGCCGCGCCGCGTTCGGCAAGTCCTGAGCTAGCCGTTACTCGAAGAAGCCGAGCACGACGGCGTTGAACGCGTCGGGGTCCTCGAGCATCGCGTTGTGCCCGCGGTGCGCCAGCTCGACGTAGCGCGCGTTCGGCAGGCGCTGGGCGAGCATGCGCCCGTTCTCGACGGGCACGATCAGGTCCTCGTCGCCGTGGACGACGAGCGCAGGCACGTCGATTCGCTCGACCTCGAGCCCCTGGTCGTAGAAGCGGTAGCACGCGGCCATGTGCGCCTGGATGGTCTCGATCGGCGTCGGGTGCTCGAGCGTTGCCGCGAGAATCTTCTCGAATCGCTCCGGATTCGCCTCGGTCCAGCCGCTCGAGAACGTGTACGGCAGCGTCATGCGCCGCTGCTCCTCCGGCGGCAGAGCGAGCGCTGCTTCGAACACCTCGCGCACGTGGTCGGGTCTCGGCACACGTTCCAGCCCGCCCGCGCCCGTGCCCGCGAGGACGAGCGAGCGCACGAGCTTCGGGTGCGCGAGGGCAAGCGTCAGCGCGACGTAGCCGCCCATCGAGAAGCCGACGACGTGGGCCGGGCGACCGTCGAGGACCCGCGCCGCGTCGTCGGCGAGGTCGTCGATGCCGTAGGGCGCGTCCGGCACCGCCGAGCGCCCTGTGCCGCGGGTGTCGAAGACGACGACGCGGAAGCGCTCGGCGAAGACGGGAACCTGGTACCGCCACGCCCACGAACCCTGCCCGAGCCCCTGGTGGAGCAACAGCGTGTCGCCGGAGCCGTGCTCCTCGACGTGCAGGTCCTGGACGGGCATCTTCTTGACCCTAAATCGCCTTGTGGCTCAGAGCCACAAGCCCTTTTCAACGCCCGGCATCCTGCACGCGGCTGGCCACCTCGTAGGGGTTGACCCTGTAGCCGCGCATCGTGTCGAGGTAGACGTCGGTCGCGATCCGGCGCAGCTCCGCTCGGCGCGCGCGCTCGGCTCGGTCCTGTGCGCGCTTCTCGGCGAGGAAACGGCGCAGATGCGCGTAGCTGGGCCGAAACAGGCCGAGCGACTCGGCCACCGCACCGACTCTGCGGCACGTCTCCGCCATCGGCTCGGCGGGATCGTCGAGCGCCGCGGCGAGCTCACAGATGCGCGCGTCGTACCGGGGCGCGATCGGAATCACGCGACAAGCGTGAGCTCGAGCGCGTGCCGCTCGTGTGAAAGATCAGAGCCAACTTCGAGGTTGTGGCTCAGAGCCACAAAGTCACAAAGGCTTGTCCGGGACCCAGCCGCGCGTGAGCAGGAGCCAGAACGCGAGGCCTGCGAAATCGCCGTAGCGGCGGAACTTGCGCGCGATCGTCTTGTCGCTCGCCTTGCGGCCGGCGAGCTTCGCGTACGTCGGGCGCGTCCAGGAGTCGAGGACGAGGCGCGAGTAGCGGCCGAGCGAGGTGAGCAGCACGTGCGCGGCGGCGTAGGGACCGACACCCGGCAGCGCGAGCAGGCGCGCCTCGACCTCCTCGACCGGTAGCTCGGGATCGTTCAGTTGCTCGAGATCGAGCGCGCCGGACGCGACGTCTTCCGCGAGCGTGCGCAGGTACGCGCCGCGGTAGCCGGCGCGAGCGACGTCGCGGTAGAAGTCCGGACTCGCCTCGGCCATGGCAGCGGGACGCGGGAACGTCCGGGCGCCCGTCGGCGCAGCGACCCCGAGATGCTCGACGAGCGCGGTCACCATGCGCACGGTTCCGCCCCAGGCGCAGTTCGTCGTGCAGATCGTCTTGACGACGTCCTCGAAGACCGTCGGGCTGCGCAGCATCCGCCCTGCGCCGGCGGCCGCCCAGGCGAGCTCCGGATCGTCTCGCGCGACGGCATAGAAGACCGAAAGGTCCTCGTCGAGCCGGAACATGTGCCGGAGCTGCGTGAGGATCGAGCTCGTCGCGCCTTCGACGTGGGCGACTCCGGGACGACCCTCCGAGACGCGGGCGGTACGAGCGCCCCGGCCGCTCGGGAGAGTCACCTCGAGCGTCCACGCGTCCTCGTCGATGTACGACGGCGGCAGCGACGCGACGCCGTGGGAGGCGAGCGTGCGGCGAAAATCGACTGGCTCGCCGCCGGCGCCGACGAGCGGCAACTCCGTGATCATTGAGCGCGTGCGCGTGCTCGGCATCGATGTAGGAGGAACGTTTACCGATGCCGTCTTCTTCCGCGAGGGCGAGATCCGCACGGCGAAGGTGCCGACGGCGGCGAAGCAGGAGGAATCCGTGATCGCGGCTGCACGCGCGGCAGGAGCCGAGGACGTCGATCGCTTCACCCACGGGACCACAGTCGCGACGAACGCACTGCTCGAGCGCAAGGGCGCGCGAACCGCCTTCGTCACGAACGCGGGCTTCGAGCACCTGCTCCACCTGCGCAGGCAGAACCGCGCCTCGCTCTACCGGCTGTGCGCAACGCATCCGGAACCGCTCATCCCGCTCGAGCGCTCGGTCGGCGTGCGCGGCCGGATGGGCCCGGCGGGCGAGCTGACGCCGCTCGAGCTCGACTCGCTCCCGGACCTCGATGCCGAAGCGGTTGCGATCTGCCTGCTCCATGCCTACCGGGACGCGTCGCACGAGCGTGCGGTCGCGGCCGCGGTACGCCGTCGCCAGCCGGAGGCGCACGTCGTCGCCTCGCACGAGATCGCTCCCGAGTTCCGAGAGTACGAGCGCGCATCGACGACGGCGATCGACGCCTACCTCGGGCCGGTCGTCTCCCGGTACCTGCGCGCGCTCGCCGAGCGGTGCGTCGCCGCGGGACTGCCGCCGCCGCTCGTGATGCGGTCGTCCGGTGGTGTCGCCGAGCTGGAAGAGGCGGCGGCGCATCCGGCCGTCGCGCTCGTCTCGGGGCCCGCGGCGGGCGTCGTCGGCGCGGCGCGCATCGCGCGGGCTGCCGGCTACGAGAACGCGATCGCGTTCGACATGGGCGGGACGTCGACTGACGTGTGCCTGATCGTCGGCGGCGAAGCTGCTCACACGGCCGAGCGCGACGTCGGCGGCTTCCCCGTGAGGCTTCCGAGCGTCGATCTCCACACGGTGGGAGCCGGCGGCGGGTCGATCGTGCAGCGCGACGCCGGTGGAGCGTTGCACGTCGGTCCGGAAAGCGCGGGCGCCGATCCCGGTCCGGCCTGTTACGGCCGCGGCGGCACGCGTCCGACGGTCACGGATGCGAACCTCCTGCTCGGCCGGCTGCCGTCCCGGCTCGCGGGCGGCATCGAGCTCGACGCGGGGGTCGCAGAGAGAGCGTTCTCAGGACTGGACCCTGCCGAGGCGCTCGAGGTCGTGAACGCGGGGATGCTGCACGCGCTGCGTCTCGTCTCGGTCGAGCGCGGCCACGATCCGCGCGATTTCGTGCTTGTCGCGTTCGGCGGCGCCGGCCCGTTGCACGCGTGTGCGCTCGCGGAGGAGCTCGAGATGCGCACGGTGCTCGTCCCGGACGGCGCGGGCGTGCTCTCCGCGCTCGGGCTCGTTGCGAGCGACGAGCGCCGCGATCGCGTCCGCTCCTACATCGTGCCGCTGCGCGAGGCCGGTGAACTGCCGCGCGACGGCGAGGCCGACCTGCGTTACGCGGGGCAGTCGTTCGAGCTGACCGTGCCGTTGCAGCCTGGACTCGAGGAGGCGTTCCATCGAGCGCACGAGACCGTCTACGGATACGCGGATCGCGGCCGTGAGATCGAGCTGGTTGCGGTGCGCACGGCGGACGTTCGTCCCGCGCCGGAGTTCGAGCTGCCGCCGGGGGATCCCCTCCGGGTGACTGGCCCCACGGTCGTGGAGCTGGACGGTTCGACCTGCTGGCTTCCCCCCGGGTGGGTGGGGGTTAGGGATGGTCCCACGCTGGTGCTCACGAGACTGTGAACATCGAGCTCCAAATCATCGGCAGCGGCCTCCGCGCGATCGCAGAGGAGATGGGCGCGGTGCTGATCCGCTCCGCGTTCTCGGCGAACATCAAGGAGCGCCGCGACTGCTCGACCGCCCTCTTCGACGATGCAGGGCGCATGATCGTCCAGGCCGAGCACATCCCCGTCCACCTCGGCGCGATGCCCGATGCGGTCGCGGCGGTGATGCGCTGCGAGCCTGGACCGGACGACGTCTTCATCCTCAACGATCCGTATACCGGCGGCACGCACCTCCCGGACATCACGCTCGTGTCGCGCACCGCGCTCGGGTTCGCGGCGTCGCGCGCACACCATGCCGACGTCGGCGGCGACGAGCCCGGGAGCATGCCGGCGACGTCGCGAACGCTTGCCGAGGAGGGCGTGGTGATCCCGCCGACGCGCCTCGACGGCGACACCCTCGAAACGCTCGTCGCGCAGATGCGCAATCCGGAAGAGCGTCGCGGGGACCTGCGCGCGCAGCTCGCCGCGCACGCTCTCGCCGCGCGGCGGATCGACGACGTCTGCGCGCGCCGCGGGCGGGAGCGCGTCGCGGCGGCGATGAACGAGCTCTACGACTACTCCGAGCGGCTCGTCCGCGCGGGCATCGCCGCGATGCCCGACGGCCGGTACGAAGCGACCGACTTCCTCGACGACGGGACGAAGATCAACGTCGCACTCACGATCGCGGGCGATGCGATCGAGCTCGACTTCGCCGGAACCGATCCCCAGCAGCAAGACGGCAACCTCAACTGCCCGCTCGCCGTGACGCGCTCGGCCTGCTACTTCGTCGTCCGCTGCCTCGCCGCGCCCGACGTGCCGGCTTCGGGCGGCGCGTTCGCCCCGGTCGCGGTGCGCGCACCGGAAGGCTGCCTCGTCAACGCGTGTCCACCCGCAGCGGTCGCCGGCGGCAACGTCGAGACCTCCAGCCGCATCGTCGACACCGTCTTCGCTGCCTTCGGACAGGCCGTGCCGGTCCCCGCGCAAGGACAGGGAACGATGAACAACGTCACGCTCGGCAACGACCGCTTCACGTACTACGAGACGATTGGCGGCGGCCAGGGTGCCTGCCCGGACGCCGACGGTCCCTCCGCGGTCCACGTCACGATGTCGAACACGCTGACGACGCCGGTGGAGGCGCTCGAGCTGTCGTATCCGCTGCGCGTCGAGCGCTATGCGCTCCGGCTCGGCAGCCGCGGAGCCGGTGCGCACCGCGGCGGCGACGGCGTCGTGCGGGAGCTGCTGGCGCTCGAGGACTGCAGGCTCTCGATCCTCAGCGAGCGCCGCGCACGCGCGCCGCGCGGCGCGAGCGGCGGCCGCGATGCCGCGCCCGGGCGCAACCGCCTCAACGGGCACGAGCTCCCCGCGAAGATCACGACGGAGCTGCGCGCCGGCGACGTGCTGACGATCGAGACGCCGGGCGGCGGCGGGCATGGCCACGGCGGCGGATAGGCTAGGCGCATGGGCCGCGTCGAGGCGATCAACATCGGGCCGCTGCGCGAGTTGCCCGCGCCGGTCGAGCGCGTGCGCGCCGACGCGGGCAAGGGTCTCGTCGGCAACCGCTACTACTTCGAGGACGGTGCGAAGGCGGGGCGGGCCTTGACGCTGATCGCCGCCGAGGCGCTGGAGGCGATGGCCTCTGAGCACGGCGTCGAGATCACGGCTGCGGCATCACGCCGCAACGTCCTCACGCGGGGAATCGATCTCAACGCCCTCGTCGGCAAGCGTTTCCGCGTTGGCGCCGTCGAATGCATCGGCGTCGAGCTGTGCGAGCCGTGCAAGCACCTGGAGAGCGTCACGAAGCCGGGCGTGATCAAGGGGCTGGCGCATCGCGGCGGACTGAACGCCGACATCCTCTCCGACGGCGAGATCGCGGTCGGAGACGAGGTCGTCGCGACGGACTGAGATGGACGCGCCGGTCAAGGTCGCGTGCGCGCAGGTCGAGCCCGTTGCGTTCGACCGGGCGGCGACGCTGGACAAGGTCGCGACCGTCGCCGCCGAGGCCGCCGCAGACGGGGCGCGCCTCGTGCTCTTCCCCGAGACCTTTGTTCCCGTGTATCCGTCCAGCCGCTGGGTGCGCGAGCTCGTCGGAGGAGGAAACGGCAAGCCGATCTTCGCGCGGCTCGCGCGGGAGTCGGTCGAGATCCCCGGGCCGCACTCCGACCGTCTCGGGACGATCGCGCGCGAGCAGCGCATTCGACTCGCCGTGGGCGTGAACGAGCGCGCCGGCGGCACGCTGTACAACAGCCTGCTCGTCTACTCGCCCGACGGCGAGCTCGACTTGCACCACCGGAAGCTGATGCCCACGAACCACGAGCGGCTCGTGTGGGGAATGGGCGACGGGACCGGTCTCGCCGCGATCCAGACCGAGCTCGGACGCGTCGGCGGGCTGATCTGCTGGGAGAACCTGATGCCGCTCGCCCGCGCCGCCCTCTACGAGTCGGGGGTCGAGGTGTACCTCGCGCCGACCGCCGACGACACCGAGCAATGGCACGACTCGATCCGGCACATCGCGCGCGAGTCACGTGCGTTCGTCCTCTCGTGCTGCGTCTTCCAGCGCGCGTCGAGCTACCCGGACGACGTGCCCCTCGGCGACGGCGGGGAGCTGATCGGCCGCGGCGGCTCGGCGATCCTCGGGCCGGACGGCGCGTACCTCGCAGGACCGCTGTGGGACGAGGAGGGGATCATCTACGCGGAGCTCGATCCCGAACGCCTCTACGAGGAGCGGCAGCGGTTCGACGCCGCCGGCCACTACTCGCGTCCCGACGTGCTCCGCCTGAGCGTTCAGCCGATCTCGCGCGCGACGCCGAAGCCCGAGTAGACGTCCTTGCGCTTGATCTCCCCGTCTTCGATCGGGAAGACGTCGATCCCGTCCCACTCGACCGTCTTGCCGTCGCGCGTCGCGGTCGCGGTCCACTCGTTCACGACGAGCCCGTCGCGCGCGTAGAGTCGGCGGCCCCGGAACTGGAGGTCCGGGTTGTTGCGAAAGATCTGCGCGATGTGCTCGCGCACGGCGTCCGCGCCTTCCGCGCGCTCGTTCGCCGAATAGTTGTGGAACACGATGTCCGGCGCATGCATCGACGCGATCGCGTCGAGGTCGTGCGCGTTCCACGCGTCGTTGTAGCGCTCGATCAGCTCTCGTTCGTTCATCCTCTCGCCGCTCTTCTTAACACACGCTCGTCGCCGACACGGCGCGTCAGCCCGTCGGCGTCGTAGCGCTCGAGCAGGAGCTGCGCGACCCGGCGCGAGATGCCGAGCGCGTCGCGAAAGCCCGCGAGCGTGATCGGCGTGAGGCTGCGGATCGCGTCGAGCCCCTGCCGGTAGAGCGCGCCGGAGACCGCGAAGCCGTCGCCGACCCTGTAGAGACGCCCGGCCCGCTCGAGGAAGGCGCCCAGCTCGCGGTCGTCGAGCTTTCCGAAGCCGTGTTCCGCCAGCTCCGCCTCGAGTTGTCGCGCCTCCTCCTCGCGACCGTCGAGCGACGGCGCGCTGCCGGGCAGATACAGCTTGCCGCCGCGGCGCTCGAGCCCGAGCAGCGGCGCGACTGCGTTCGCCCACGGGCGGTCAAGCAGCAGCTGCCCGATCGGCAGGCCCGGATCGAGTGGCCCACGCACCGCGCGTTCGCGCAGCCGCTCGCGCACACGGCGCCGCAGCTCCTCCAGCCAGCTCTCGGCGAAGTACCAGTCGCCGGCCGCGCGGACGGCGGCGAGACCGCGCGCGAGCTCGCCCGGTGGCAGCAGCCCACGTCCCTGAAGCTCGGGCCCCGTCACCGGCGCCCGCACGGTCGCGCCGACGATCGCGGCCGCGTCGCCCGTCTCGAGGAGCTCGAGACGGTTCGGGTCGATCGCGCGAGGGGGAGCGGGATCGAGCACGACACCGCCGCCGACCGTCGTGTGCGCGCGGAGCACGACGCGATCGCCGCGCGCGGCGACGAGCGGCTCAGCGAGGCGAAGCTGGGCGTACCGCTCGCCCGCTCGTACGACGCGCGCCACGGTGTGCGACGTGCCGTGGTGAACGTTCAGCCGCGCGCCGTCTTCGATCGGCTCGAGCTCCTGCAAGGCGACGTCCAGCCGGTAGCTGCTGGGGAACGCTCCCGCCGCGACGAGCGCATCCCCGCGCCGCAGCTCGCGCCGTTCGACGCCGGGGAGCGCGACCGCAACGCGCTGTCCCGCCTCCGCAGCCTCGACGGGCTCGTCGTGCACCTGCACGCTGCGCGCACGAACGGCGAGCCCCGCGGGCTCCGCGCGCAGCTCGTCTCCTTCGGCGAGGCTCCCCGACCACAACGTGCCCGTGACGACGGTGCCGATCCCGCGCAGCGTGAAGACTCGGTCGACGTACAGGCGCGTCGGCCACTCCGCGCGAGCCGTCTCCACGGCTGCGGACGCGAGCGCGGTCCGCAACTGGTCGAGCCCTGCTCCGGTCTTGGCGCTCACCGCGACGACCTCCGCGCCAGGCACCAGCTCTTGCGCCTCCGCAATCGCGAGCTCGAGCGTCTCCGCGTCGACCGCGTCCGCCTTCGTCACGGCGACGACACCGCGCTCGATGCCGAGCAGCCGCAGGATCGCAAGGTGCTCGTGCGTCTGCGGGCGCGCTCCTTCGCCCGCGTCGATCACGAGCAGGAAGAGATCGATGCCCGTTGCGCCCGCGACCATGTTGCGCACGAAGCGCTCGTGCCCCGGGACGTCGATCAGCGACAGGCGCCGCCCGTCGGGCAGCTCGAGCGGAGCGTAGCCGAGGTCGATCGAGATGCCCCGCTCGCGCTCCTCGGGAAGCCGGTCGGTGTCCTTGCCCGTGAGCGCGCGGACGAGCCACGTCTTGCCGTGGTCGATGTGCCCGGCCGTTCCGACGGTCAGCGGCACTGGTCAGCCGGGATTGTGCGTCATCACGTTGATGACCGCACCGTTCGGATCGCGAACGAAGAAGCGGCGAACACCCCAGGGCTCGTCCGTCACCGGGTGGACGATTTCGTACCCGAGCTCGACCGCCTTCGCATGCACCGTGTCGACGTCCTCGACCTCGATCGTGACGTCTGGCGAGACAGGCGCAGTCGCGTCCTTGCGCATCACGATCAGTTGCGCAGTCTCGTTCGACGTCGAACCGAAGGTGACGACCCAATCGAGGTCCATCCCGAGCTCGAGGCCGATGACGTCCTCGTAGAACTCACGGCTGGCCGCGGGCTCGCCGTGGAGGTCCGGGACGACGCGCCTGATCTTCATCGCGCGGACGCCACCGCGGCCCCGACCTCGTCGACCTCGTCGTCGGTCAGGGTGCGGCAGTCGAGCAGCAGCCTCCCATCGCGCACGATGCCCACGACCGGCGGCTCGCCCGAACGCAGGGACGCGGCGAGCTCCTCCTCGAGCGCGCACGCAAAGCTGGGCAGCTCGGCGAGCGGAAGCGCGCCGCCGCCCACTCGTGCGACGGTCTCTTCGACCGTCCCGCCGGTCAGCGAGGCGAGCCGATCGGCGCGTGCGCGGACGCCTTCGTCGCGCAGCATGCGCAGCACCGGGATTCGCTCCGGCGCATCGAGATAGAGCGCAAGCGTCCCTTCGAGCGCCGCGAGCGTCAGCTTGTCCGCGCGCAGCGCCCGCTGCAGCGGGTGTCGCCGTAGGCGCTCGACGAGGTCGGCGCGGCCGACGACGATCCCGGCCTGCGGGCCTCCGAGCAGCTTGTCGCCCGAGAACGTGACGAGGTCGGCGCCGGCCGAGAGGCTCTCCTTCGCGGACGGCTCGTCGCCAAGTGACAAAGTGTCACTTGGCTGGAGGACGCCCGAGCCGAGGTCGTCCACCAGCGGCAGCTTGTGGCTCTGAGCCACTTGCGCGAGCCGGCGCAGCGTCGGGAGCTCGGTGAAGCCGACGACACGGAAGTTGGACTGGTGCACGCGCAGGATGAGCGCCGTCCCGTCGCCGATCGCGTTCTCGTAGTCGGCGGCGCGCGTGCGGTTCGTCGTTCCGACCTCGCGCAGCCGCGCGCCGGATCGTGCGAGCACGTCGGGGATGCGGAAGCCGTCGCCGATCTCGATCAGCTCGCCGCGCGACACCAGCACCTCGCGGCCCTCGGCGAGCGCGGCAAGTGCGAGCAGCACGGCCGCCGCGTTGTTGTTGACGACGAGTGCCGCCTCGGCGCCGGTCAGCCGGCGCAGGATGTCGACGACGTGATCCTGCCGCGAGCCGCGCGCGCCCGCGGTCAGGTCGTACTCGAGATTCGAATAGCCGCGCGCGACCTCTTCGACCCGCGCGATCGCCTCCACGGCGAGCGGCGCGCGGCCGAGATTCGTGTGCACGATCACTCCGGTGGCGTTGAGAACGCGCCGGAGTCTCGGACGCCGGGCGCGCTCGAGCTCATCCCGCACACGCGCGCGGAGATCGCCCGGCTCGGCCCCGACGCGGATCTCCTCACGCGCCTGCTCGAGAATCGCGCGCGCCGCATCGACCGCAAGCGGATCGTCGAGCTCTCGGGCCAGCGCGTCAACGGACGGAAGGTTGCGCAGGCGCACGCTCACAGCGTAGGGGACGCGAAGCCCGGCGGACTACTTCAGCTTGTCCGCGTTCAGCTTCTCGAGCAGCGTCTGGATCGTCGCCAGGTACGGCGTCGGCGGGACGTCCTCCAGCCGGCGCTCGCTCTCGCGTACGAGATTGAGCGCGGTCGTCACGCTCGAGCCGTTCTGGCCGCCGGTGTTCGTGACGACGTTCCACCAGCCCTGGACCGTCTTGAGGTCGATCGACCGCGCAGCCGGCTCGCGTCCCGAGACGAGGTTCAGCCACGCGACCAGCAACTCGCGAGCCACCTTCTGGTCCATCGTCGGCATCGCGCCCGGAGTCAGGTACGACTGGTAGTTGGCTGCGGTCACGTCGGCGTACCTGTTCGTCGGCGCGCCGAATGCTCGAGACACGATGTTCACCTCGTCGAGCAACGTGTCGTCCGCGGGCGTGTTCTTCCAGGTGCCGGCGCCCAGGGGATCAGGCTTCGCGAAGGGCGTGACCGACACGACCGCGAACGTGAGTGTCTTCAGATTCCCGGCAACGTCCTCCGCGACGAGGCTGTGCGTGGAGACGCCGGCCGGCACGGAGAGCGCAGTCGTGCCCGTGAAGCCGATCGGCGTGCCGTCGATCCGCATCTGCCACATCCCCGAGAGCGTGTCGGACGACGCGTAGGCGATCTGCAGCATCGATCCGTTCGTGAAGAGCCCGTTGACGAGCTCGTCCTGGCTGTAGTGGAACGTGCCGTCGGAGGCGTCGCTGATCGTCAGCGTCGGCGGCGTCCTGTCGATCGCGAACGAGGTCTTCTGGGCGAGCGGCTCAGTGTTCGTAAGCTTGTCGGCCGCCGAGGCGAGCACCGAGTGCGCGCTCGAGTCCGTGGAGATCACGAAGGGGCTGCCGTACAGGAGGAACAGGCCCGGCGGGTCGATGACGTAGCCGATGTGATCGACGCCGACCCCGGCGCCGTCGCTCGCCGACAGCGTCACCGTGACCGGCGTGTTGTACCAGCCACGCACGAGCGTGCCTGCGATCGCCGCGCTCGACGCCGGCGCGGTGTTGTCGAGCTGGAACGAAGCGGTGTGCGTCGGCTCGATCGATCCCTTCGTCGCGTCGACGGCCCAGTACTCCACGGTGTACTGGCCGTCGGCGCCGTCGTTCTTGTTCAGGTGCAGCGTGCACGTCGCAGTTCCCGTGCCGCTGCCGCAGGTCGTCTCGGGAGGCGGCTGCGTTCCGGAGCGCCAGAGCCGTCCGTGGATCTCGATCAGGTCGGTCTCGTCGCCCGCCGCCGCAGTCGCCGTCAGGCCGATCGGAGTTGCCGACGTCACCCATGTGGCGCCCTGCGTGACCGACGGCGCGCCGGTCGAAAGTGTCGTTCCCGGCGGCACGGGAATCGGGTCGTCCTCGACCTTGTACGTGAGGCTCGCGCAGGGATTCGGGTTGCAGTCGCCGTCGAGCGGGCCGACACCCGCGGAGCTGTTCTCCTGGAACCACTCCGTCCTCTCGCCGAACGCGTAGTTCGACGTGACGATGTGCTCGATCGTGCCCGCGTCGTTGTTGAAGTTCAGGCCGGCGTCGTCCTCCTCGGCGCGGAAGTAGACCCGGAGGGGCTGGCCCGGGAGCAACGTCACCTCGAAGACCTTCTTGCACGGACCGGGATCGGCCCCCGAGGGTGCGTCCAGCGCGCACTCGGGGCCCGAGCCCTTGACGCCGTAGTCGCCGGTATCGACGTCGTTCGTGGTGGGGACGTCCTCGTTGTACTCGTAGCCGACGCCGTCTCCGTTGGTCTCCGTCAGCAGCAGGTTCCGGAAGTCGTCGCTGTCGCCGATCATGGCGAAGATCTCCCACTCCGCCGCCGGGCCGTTCCCGGGGTCGTCCATCGTCGTCTCGATGTGCACCTTCTCGACCGTCACCTTCACCCGCTTCGGGACGACCGTCGCCGGCCGGTTCCAGCCGACCTCCAGCGTGAAGCCGAAGCCGTAGAGCAGCGAGGCCGGCTCGGTGAAGTTGTCGAAGTTCACGTGGACGTTCACGCCCGCACCGGTCGTCGTGAACGTGATCCGGTTCGTCGACTTGAGCACGTCGAGCTCCTCGCCGCAGCTGCCGTCGTCGCTGTCGCAGTGAAGGAACGGGCGCTTGATCAGCTTCGTGACGATCTGCGCGTCGGGATCGGGCTTCGGCGGGGCCGGAACGAAGAAGTCGTAGTTCTTGATCACGAGCGGCTGGTACCAGTCCGGGACGGAGCACGGGTGGTAGAAGCAGTTCTCCTGCTCGAGCGCCTCGCCGCCGTCGCTCGAGCCGAAGACGTCCGCCCGCGTCACCGTCACGGGGACGCTGCCGAGGCCGGGCATGGTGTCGAGCCATCCGGAGCGCGCGGGAATCGTGGCCGACGCGTTCGACCATTCCTTCGCCGCGTTCCGAAGCGTCATCACCGCGAGCGGCGGGTGGATCTCCGTGCGATAGCCGTCGGAGACGTCCTCATGCGCGCAGTCCCAGATGTGGCCGCCCTCCACGTGCACGTGGTCGCCCCAGGTCGGCTCCGCCCACCTCGGGAATGCGGCCGACTCCCACTCCATCTCGATGCGGCCCCTCTCGTCCTGCTCGCCGGTGTGGAAGTTGCCGGGCGCCGCGAGCAGGTGCGCGTACAGGGGATCGGGGTCGACGTAGAAGTTGCGGTCACGCGAGTGATGGTCGAATGGGTTGTCGTCCGTCATCACGAACGGCGCGCCCGTGACGTCGCCCTCGAGCGTCTGCGGCTGCGGGCCGACGTACACCCACTGCGGGAAGCTGACCCCGGGGATGGGACCGATGAAGTTGTTGCACGGCGAGACCGAGCCGGGGACGTAGCTCTTGCCGAACGGCAGCTGATCGAACTCGCCGCGGCGCGGCGCGATGTTGTCAAACGTCGGGTCGTGGTTCGTCGTCGCCGGGCTCGTCGCGTGCGCGGGCCGCATCAAGGGAGCTGCAGCGAACAGAGCAGCGAGAAAGAGTCCTGCGACGACGGCGCGCCTGCGTTTGACCATCGGGCCTGGCCTTCCCTTGGTCGAAAACGGCTCTGGGCGAACCTCCCAGACCGCTACAGAAATGTCAATAGATTCGTTTCGCTCCTGCGCGTCTTCGTTTCGCTACTGCGCGTCTTCCTTGGCCGCCGCGGCCGGCACCTGTGCGCAGCGCCGGTCGTAGCAATCGATCACGGTCTGCACCGCGTCCTCCGGATCGTCGGTCAGGTGCAAGAGCTCGACGTCGTCCGGCGAGATCATCGCCTGGCTGAGCGGCTCGTCGCGGATCCACTCGAGCAGCGCGCTCCAGAAATCCGAGCCGACGAGCACGACGGGAAAGTGCAGCACCTTGCCCGTCTGGATCAGCGTCAGCGCCTCGTACAGCTCGTCCAGCGTGCCGAAGCCGCCGGGGAAGATGACGAAGCCCTCGCTCGGCTTCACGAAGCACACCTTGCGCGCGTAGAAGTGCCGGAAGGTGAACTCGATGTCGAGGTAGTCGTTGGGCCGCTGCTCGTGCGGAAGCTCGATGTTGAAGCCGACCGACAGGCCGCCGCCTTCCTTGGCGCCGCGGTTCGCCGCCTCCATCACGCCGCCGCCGCCGCCGGTGACGACGGCCCAGCGGTGCTCGGCGAACAGGCGGCCCGTTACGCGTGCGGCCGCGTACGCCGGGTGATCCTCGCCGACGCGCGCAGAGCCGAAGAGCGCAGCCGCGGGCCGGTCGATCTTGTCGACCTCGGCGAAGCCGGCGCGGAACTCGTCCGCGATCTGCTCGACGGCGTCGGCGGGGTCGACCTGCTTGGTGTCGAGGATCCGCCGGTCGTCCATCAGCCGGTATTAAAAGTCGCGCGGGACGTGCGTGTGCTCCATCCCGAAGACGAGCAGCGCCGCGAGCCCGAAGTAGAGCACCGCGATCACCACGCGCTGCCACGGTCGCACGCGGTAGTACTCCTGCACCTCGGGGTGACCGCGCATCTGCCAGCGGCGCCAGGTCTCCATCCCGCCGACGATCAGGATCAGGATCAGGATCGGGTTCGGCCGGATGAACACGAGCGCAATCAGCGCGACCAGCCCGAGGGCGACGACGCCCGGGTGAATTGCGACGGCGATCCGTCCCCCGTCGAGCGGCAGGAACGGGACGAGGTTGAAGAGGTTGATGAAGAAGCCGAGAAACGCCAGCGCGACGAGCGGTCGCGAGTCGTAGTACGCGCCGATCGCCCAGACGGCCGCGGCTCCGAGCGAGCCGAGGATGGGGCCGGCGATTCCGTTCAGCGCTTCGTGCCAGGCGCTCTGCGGCATGCGCTTCATCTGGATCGCCGCGCCGAGGAACGGGATGAAGAAGGGTGCGCTGACGGGAAGTCCCTGTCGCTTCGCCTCGAGCACGTGGCCCATCTCGTGGACGAAGAGGAGCACGACGAGGCCGATCCCGAACCACCAGCCGCCGATCCAGACGTACACGGCCGCCGAGACGAACATCGAGAACAGGAACTTCGCCTTGAAGAGGACGGCGCCGAACTTGACGAGCAGCGCGCCGACGGCGGCGATCGGCGCCCAGATCTTCTTCAGCAGGTCGCGCACGCCGGACTTGGGCTGGATCGGCTCGTAGTCGCGCTCGGGGAGCTCGTACTGGTTCACGATCCTCTGCCTATCCATTCTTCGCCGCCCACGTACACCTCTTTCTTCCACAACGGAACGCGTTCTTTGAGGGTATCGATCGCGTCCTTGCACGCCGCGAGCGCGTCCTGCCTGTGCGGCGCGGAGACGGCGATCACGACGCTGCGCTCGCCGATCCCGACGCGCCCGATCCGGTGGTGGATCGCGATCGCGGAGAGCTCGTAGCGAGCTTGCAGCTCCTCGGCGATCTCGGCCATCACCTGCTCGGCCATGCCTTCGTAGGCCTCGTACTCGAGCGACGTGACCGTGCGGCCGCGCGAGTGCACGCGCGTCGTGCCGACGAACGTCGCAACCGCGCCGGCCTCCTCGGACGCGACCTCTTCGACCACGGCCTCGATGGACAACGGACGCTCGCTCAGCAGGAACGCCCCTCCCGACACCGGAGGGATCAGCGCCACCTCGTCGCCGTCGGCGAGCTCGTGCTCGCGCTCGACGTACGTCTTGTTCAGCGCGTAGAGCAATCCGGGCGGCTCGTCGCCGAGCTCGAGCGCTCCCCACACGTCGCCCACGCGCGTGACGCCGTCGACGTCGCGCGTCGACCACCCCGCGCGCTCGCGAAGACCGGCGAACAGGCGGACCGTCACGCGCACCGGCTCATCTTGCCCCAACGCAGTCGGGTCTTTCACGTTCCACCGCGAAACGTGGAAGACCTGACCCCACAAGTACCCTGAGTCGGTGCCCCGCCCCCGCTTCTTCGACTACGAGGAGCCGCCCGAACGCCCGGAGGATCCGGCCGTTCGCAGCGCCAACCTGCGCCGGATCGGCGGGCTCTTCAAGGCGTACAAGCTCCGGCTCGCCGCGGTGCTAGCGCTGATCGTCCTCTCGGCCGCCCTCGGCGTCATCCCGGCCTTCCTGCTCCGAGGCGTCCTGCATGCGATCGAACGCTCGGACACGACGCAGTTGTCCTACCTCGCCGGCGGGATGATCGCGATCGCTGTCGCGACGGGCATCCTCGGAGTGATCCAGACGCTCCTCTCCAACCAGGTCGGCCAGCGCGTCATGCACGACCTGCGCGCGGCGGTCTTCCGCCATCTGCAGCGGCTCTCGCTCGCGTTCTTCACGCGCACGCGCACCGGCGAGGTGCAGTCGCGGATCTCGAACGACATCGGCGGCGTCCAGAACGTCGTCACGAACACCGCCACGTCGATCGCGTCGAGTGCGACGACCGTCGCCGCGACGATGATCGGCATGCTCGCGCTCAACTGGAAGCTCGCGCTGTTCGCGTTCGCGCTCATCCCCGTGTTCGTGCTCCTGACGCGGCGGGTCGGCCAGGAGCGGCGAAAGATCGCGAAGACGACGCAGGAGACCCTGGCAGACATCTCGAGCCTCGTGCAGGAGTCGCTCTCGGTGTCCGGGATCATGCTCGGCAAGACGATGGGGCGGAGCGAGGAGCTCGCCGACCGGTTCGAGTCCGACTCGCTTCGCCTCGCCGATCTCGAGGTACGCCAGCGGATGGCCGGCCGCTGGGTGATGGCGTCGATCCAGACCAGCTTCTCGGTCATGCCGGCGGCGGTCTACTGGTTCGGCGGGCTCGCGCTCGCGCACGGCTCGCAGGCGGTCGACGTCGCGACGCTGGTCGCCTTCACCACATTGCAGACGCGGCTCTTCTTCCCCGTCGGGTCGCTCCTGGGAGTCGGTCTCGACGTGCAGACCTCGCTCGCGCTGTTCGACCGGATCTTCGAGTACCTCGACCAGCCGATCGACATCGAGGAGAAGCCCGACGCCGTGACCGTCGCGCGAGCCGGCGACGTCGTCTACGACGGCGTCTGGTTCCGCTACGGCGAGGAGTGGACGCTCGAAGACGTTACGTTCACCGTTCCCGCCGGCACGACGACCGCCCTCGTCGGGGAGACGGGCTCGGGCAAGACGACGCTCGGCTATCTCGCCGCGCGCCTCTACGACGTCGACCGCGGCAGCGTCACGATCGGCGGCACGGACATTCGCGACCTCAGCTTCCAGGCGCTCTCCGACCTCGTCGGCGTCGTCTCGCAGGAGACGTACCTCTTTCACGAGTCGGTTCGCGAGAACCTCCGCTTTGCGAAGCCGGAGGCGTCGGACGCGGAGGTCGAGGCGGCCGCAGAGGCGGCGCGCATCCACCACGTGATCGCGGCGCTGCCGGAGGGCTACGACACGGTCGTCGGCGAGCGCGGGTACCGCTTCTCCGGCGGCGAGAAGCAGCGGATAGCGATCGCGCGGACGATCCTGCGCAACCCGCCGATCCTCGTGCTGGACGAGGCGACGAGCTCCCTCGACACCGAGACGGAGCGGCTGGTGCAGGAGGCGCTCGACCGGCTCTCGCAGGGCCGGACGACGATCGCGATTGCGCACCGTCTCTCGACGATCCGCGACGCGGACCAGATCGTCGTCGTCGATCATGGGCGCGTCGTCGAGATCGGGACGCACGAGGAGCTCGTGGGGGCCGGCGGCCGGTACACGGCGCTCATCACGCGGGATGCCGAGCTTCAGCTTGCCGGCTGACCTCGTGATCTCGGCCGTCACGGCCGAGAACGATGCCGATCTCGAGGCGCTCGTCGAGGTGCGACGGCGCGCGACGCCGGACGCCGTCGCGACGGTCGACAACCTCGGCTTCCAGCTCGAATCGGAGACGCAGCTGGTCGTCGGCTACGCGGCGCTGCAGGTTTTCGGCGACGAGGCGCACCACGGTCTCACCGCGACGCGACGCGACTGGCGCCGGCGAGGCGTCGCGACCGCCCTGAAACGCGCCGAGATCGCGGCGGCGAAGCGCGCCGGCTTCAGACGGCTGGTGACGGAGAGCGAGGAACGGAACGAGCCGATGCGGCAGCTGAACGAGAAGCTCGGGTTCGTGCCGTCGGCCGAGTTGAGCATGGCCGTGATGCGCGGGCCGCTCCCATAACGGAGCACGCGCGTACGATTCGGCTCATGGCGACCACCGATCGCCGCGAGACGGACTCGGGCATCGAGATCGCTCCCGTCTACACGGCTGGCGACGCGGAACGCGATCTCGAGCTCCCGGGCGAGTTCCCGTTCACGCGCGGGCCGTATCCCGACATGTACCGCGGCCGGCCGTGGACGATCCGCCAGTACGCGGGCTTCGCCTCCGCCGAAGAGACGAACGCGCGCTTCCGCTACCTGCTCGAGCGCGGCCAGCATGGGCTCTCCGTCGCGTTCGACCTGCCGACGCAGCTGGGCTACGACTCCGACGACCCGCGCGCGATAGGCGAGGTCGGCCGAACCGGCGTCGCGATCGACTCGATCGCAGACATGGA
>WNGE01003376.1_pt1 | contig 18867 bp, 17 predicted proteins | sample 5400651 | NCBI WGS metagenome assembly WNGE01 (sample SAMN13153370, study PRJNA577476) | soil metagenome | isolation source: 60 cm soil or saprolite under grassland replicate 2 | place: USA:California | collected 2016-06-15
ACCGCCTGGGCTTGGTGGTAATGGACGAAGCCTTCGATATGTGGCGAATTCCGAAAGTCCCGAATGGCTACAGCAAGTACTACGACGAATGGTCAGAGCGGGACGTGGGCGACATGATACGGCGCGACCGCAATCATCCGAGCATTATCATGTGGAGCATCGGTAATGAGATCCCCGAACAAAAATCCGCGGATGGCTGGAAGGAAGCCAAGCGCCTGACTGGCCTGTTTCATGAAGAAGACCCAACCCGTCCCACAACCTCGGCCTTCAACGATTGGGATGATGCCATTCGCAACCACCTCGCCGATAACGTAGATGTCCCAGGATTCAACTACAAACCGATGCGTTACGAACAGATCATGAAGGAGCACCCGGACTGGGTCATCGTCGGATCGGAGACATCATCATGCGTAAGCTCGCGCGGCGTTTACCATTTGCCGATCGAGAAATACGAAAAAGACGCGTCACGCCAGCTCAGCAGTTATGACATTATTGCTCCGCCCTGGGCCTATTGCCCAGACGTCGAGTTCACCTATCAGGACAAATTTCCCAACGTGCTCGGTGAATTCGTCTGGACGGGATTTGACTACATCGGCGAACCGACTCCGTATTTCGACTGGCAAGGGAATAATAACGATCACGACTGGCCGGCGCGCAGCTCTTATTTTGGCATGGTTGATCTCGCGGGATTTCCCAAGGACCGTTACTACCTTTATCAGAGCCAGTGGACCAGCAAACCCATGGTGCACATTCTGCCCCACTGGAATTGGACGGGACACGAAGGAAAGAACATTCCGGTCATGGCCTACACCAACGCGGAAGCAGTCGAGTTGTTCCTCAATGGAAAATCGCTGGGAAAGAAGGGACGCTTTTCTGAACCGGTTGATATACCTGTGGGTTCAAACGTAAGTCCTGACAAAAACTTCTACACCAAATATCGTTTGCTATGGCAAGTGCCGTATGAGCCTGGGACTCTAAAGGCAATTGCCTATTCCAGCGGAAAAGAAGTAGCAGCGGAGGAAGTTCACACCGCCGGCGCTCCCGCTAAAATTGCTCTCGCTCCCGATCGTAAGGTGATTCACGCGGACGGCGACGATCTTTCCTTCGTCACCGTGCGAATCGAGGACAAGGATGGGAATTTATGTCCCTCCGCGGACAACCTCGTCCACTTCGGCGTAACGGGCGCGGGTGAAATCCAGGCGGTGGATAACGGTAATGCCGCGACCGTCGAGCCGTTTCATGCCGACCACAGAACTGCGTTTAGCGGCTTGGCGCTGCTGATTGTCCGCTCGCAAAATCGGCCGGGAAAGATCCAAGTAGTTGCGACCAGCGACGGCCTGTCCCAGGGTGAAGTTGAGATTGACACAGCGCCGATTGGTAGTCAAAACGAAACTGAACTGGCACACCTCAAATGAACCTGCGACGGGGTCGATCGATATTGGTGCTCTTCGCGGTGATCGCCGCAACAGGCCTCGCATGTGGACAGGACTATGCCATCGGCGCCGATGTCTCGTTTCTGGCGCAGGCGGAAAAGCAGGGCGTGGTCTTCAAAGACAACGGCGTTCCCCGGCCGGGGCTGCAAATACTAAAGGACCACGGTTACAACTGGGTTCGGCTTCGCTTATTTCACACTCCTACCCAACTGCCGAACGATCTCCCTTACACAATTGCGCTCGCGAAGGATGCTAAGAAGCTTGGCTTCACGTTTCTCCTCGACTACCACTACGCAGACGATTGGGCTGATCCTGGCAAGCAGCCGATTCCCAAGGCATGGCAGGGGAACTCTCATGAGGAATTAGTGCAGGCAGTCTTCGAATACACACGGGACACTATCGCAGCGTTTCGTGACGCAGGCGCCTTGCCAGACATGATCCAGATCGGCAACGAAATCATCAATGGCATGCTCTGGCCGGACGGCAAGCTCCCAGAGCACTGGGACAACTTCGCGCAATTAATCTATGCCGGGATCAACGGCGTTGACGCCGGACGCGGCAACAATCCACGCCCCAAAATCATGATCCACATTGATCGCGGTGCCGATCTCAAGCGCACCAAGGAATTTTTCGACAAGCTGAATTCCTATGAAGTGCCTTACGACATCATTGGCCAGTCCTATTATCCGTGGTGGCATGGAAGCTTGAACGATCTCCGGCAAAATCTGGAATTCATGGCCCGCGAATATCAAAAAGACATCATCGTCGTCGAGGCCGCTTACAACTGGCAGCCGGGAAATTACATTAACCAGCCGCCGCCTTTCCAGGAGTCACCCGACGGACAGCGCCAATTCCTGGACGAGCTGAACCGAGTTGTGATGCAGACACCGAACAATCGGGGGAAAGGCGTCTTCTGGTGGGAGCCGGCGGTAAAGGGCCGGCTTGCAATCCGCGGGTTCTATGACGACCAACACAACGCTTTGCCGGTGGTGACGGTGTTCGACCGGTTTACGCGAAAATAGAGTCTCGCTTCCCATTTTCGGGAGACGCCTACAGCAAAATGTAGGAGCTGAACATTTTGGGACGCCCTATTTCATTTCTGCCAGGGCCACGGCACACGAAGTAACCATTTTGTCGCCTTCCTACTTTCGTCGGATTCGCGCAAACGATCTTCCAGCATAAAATCAGCGCGCGTCGTAGTTCTGAATCATTTTCTTTGTGGGCTTCTCCCAGATTCAAGTTTGCAGAACTACGCGGCAAGGTCGTTGAGATTTAGGAGGGTGCGCAATGAGAACAGACGGTCTGAGCAAGTGTGGCCGTATTGGTTTGATGCTGATCGTAACTCTCATCAGCAGCTTTGCTACGGGGCAAAACGCCAACACCGGAGAGATTAAAGGAACGGTGACCGACAATTCGGGTGCCGTCGTACCCGGAGTAAGAGTCACCATCCTGAACGTGCAAACCGGAGTGAGCACGGTCGCCACGACAAACACGGCGGGAATTTACGATGTGCCGTCAGTTCCCATTGGCGAGTACAAGATCACTTTCGCGAAAGATGGTTTCCGCCAGCTCGTCCGCGATGGCGTGACTTTGCAGCTGCGGACAATCGCCGTGGACGCCTCGCTGCAAGTGGGCGCAGCAAGCGAGCAAGTGATTGTGACTGCGGAGGCTGCGCTACTGGAAACGGAAACCTCAGACCAGCATGTGGACCTTAACAGCGCGGCGGTCCACAATGCTCCGATCGTTGGGACTGATTGGCGCGCAGAGATGACCCAGCTTATTCCCGGCGTGAATACCGGGGGAGGAGGCGGCAACGGAAACGGAACAGGAATCGCCGCTGGCCAGCAAATCGGAGTCAACGGCACTCAGTCCTACAATGTGAACTTTCTGTCTGATGGATCCGCGGCCACGGCTCCCCGAGATTACAACAGCAGCAACTACTACATGCCTCTGGACGCCATTAGCGAGATCAGTGTCAATTCGGGCAACGCACCTGCGGAGTACGGCAATGGACTCACTTCAATTAACGTGATCACCAAGAGCGGGACGAACAATTGGCACGGCAGCGCTTACGAATACATTCAGAACACGGCGTTCAATGCCAGAGGTTTCTACAATCAGACGGGGCCGAAGTCGGTGGAACACTGGAATACTTACGGCGGCAGCCTGGGTGGGCCAGTCATAAAGAATAAGCTGTTTTTCTTTTTCAATTACCAGCGCAACCCTTCATCTACTCCAACTGCGGGTCTGTATAGTTACCCGACCGCCGCGATGCAAGCGGGGAATTTTTTCGGTATGGCTGGCGCTACAGGCTCGGCCTTTAACTCTTCCGGGACACTGCAGGGAACTTACGATCCTGTAGCGTTGAAAATGCAGACCTACTTCCCAGCCGCAAACGCCAAGGCATGGGTCGCGGGATGTCCTGGTCCCGTAAGTCCGTCCGCGAGTACTCCACAAACCTGCCCTACCCAGAATAATTTTGTATTCAACGGTACCAGTCCGAATCTAGCCACGTGGTATACCGGCAGAGCAGATTACAACGTATCCTCCAAGCAAAGACTTTCGTTTAGTTTTAACTATCTCCCCAGTGTTCCGTCTTATGTGCCTCCCGATCCTCTATTTCCCAGCGATGCGTCGGCATATGAGCAGGGGCATACCGACAATCTGACCGGGCAACTGTCCCACGTCTTTACCATTAGCCCGACCCTGATTAACGAATTTCGTGTGGGCGCAAGCCGCGAACTCGACAAGTACAAACCACCTTCCTTGGGGAAGAATGACCCTGCGACGCTTGGACTTCAGCCGACCTATGGCACCAATGCCCCTGCCAACGTGTTTCCTCACGTTACGATTGACTCGGGTGCAGGAACTGGCCCGATGGCTCTGGGCGCGGGAGAATATAATAAGGGCCTCCCTGGACCCGGCGGCAACGGCAACATTGATGCCGTTCTGGGTGAGGGGATTTACAACGTCGGCGATGTACTCACACTCATTCGCGGCAAGCACACCATCAAGGTTGGCGGCGAGTTCGATAAGTATTACCAGAACTATACGAGCTGGGGCGACATCACCTCGGGTCATTTCGAATTTGATGGAGGCGTCACTGGTATCCCGTACGCTGACTTTCTAGCTGGCGACGTTTTCGGATGGTACGTTTTTGAAGCCGACCCGACCAGCGCTCACATGCGGAGTTCGGCAATATTCGCAAGCGACAACTTCAAAGTCACATCACATCTAACGCTGAACTTGGGCCTCCGCTGGCAAATGCAATCCGGATGGACCGTGAGTAATAACCTGTTCGGCAACTACGACCCAGTTCTTCCAAATTCTGCCTTAGGCGGAGCATGCAAAGGAGCCATTCTCTTTGGCGGACAGAGCGACAAAGCCTTTGGAGGGGCGATCAGCAAACTGAGCGCAATCCAAAATGGCGACTACAAACAGTTCGCGCCACGGATCGGTGTTGCTTGGGCACCCCGCGACAAGTGGTCCGTCCGGGCGAGCTACGGCATCTTTGACGCGCCACGGGATGCCGAGAATTATACCGACAACGCGCTCGGCCTCGGCCTGAATCCCCATAACATCGGCAATGGAGGATACGTCAGCGGCAGCTCTCCGTGGCAGTTGGCGGTCGGACCGCCTGCTGGCACTGTCGTCTTTCCGACAATTCAGACTCTTTCGCCGGAAATTCAGAATTTCAACACTGCCGCGTTTTACCCGCGCGATATGCCTACGGTTTACGTACAGCAGTTACTCTTCAGTATTCAACATGAACTCGCGCGTGGCATGTTGCTAGACACGAGTTATGTGTACACTCGCGGCAGGAACTTGAACTTCGCAACCGACATCAACCAGGCTCCTGCAAGCGCATTGGGTTGCACTGGCTCCAACTGCGGAAACCCCAACCCAGTGTTCAACGCAATCCAAGCTCAAATTTACGATGGCTGGTCAAACTACAATGCGCTGCAAGTACGCCTGGAAAAGAGGATGTCGTATGGCTTAAGTTTCCAGGTCAACTATGCCTGGTCAAAATCCCTTGATACCGGAACCGGTAATGGTCACGGCTCGGGGGTTGATATCTACCAGGACGCTTACCACCCAGCAGCAAATTACGGCTTGTCTAACTTCAATGCGGCGAATACGTTAGTCGGTCAGATCGTTTACGAGCTGCCGTTCGGGCGTGGGCGCCAGTTTGCGCTGCACGGGCCACTCAATCAAATTGCGGGTGGCTGGCGTCTCTCCACTATTTTCCAGTGGCACGGAGGAGTTCCGTTCACCCCCGTGATCCAGGGGTCCGTAGCGAATGGCATTGACCCCGGATTAACACCGTCCCTCAACGCCGGATCAACCCTGTATCCCGATCAAGTTGGCGACCCAAGGACGTCCCATCACACGGTAGTGCCGGGGGCAAGCCCTTCTACTCACAGTGGAATCGGCGGGTGGTTCAATCCCGCCGCGTACGCCAACCCCGGGTCGGGCACATTTGGCAATGCTCGACGAAACAGCCTGATAGGGCCGAGTTTCTCGAACGTTGACCTCAGTCTGGCAAAAGAGTTTTCTCTTACGGAGAGGCTGAAGCTCGAGGTCAGGGGTGATGCGTATAACGCCTTCAATCACGTTAACTACGCCAACCCTGACGCGAACGTTGGCTACAGCGGCAGCACATTGGCCGATACAACCGCTGGGACAATTACCGGCCCCGCCGGCTTTAATTCGAACATGCGGATTATCCAACTGGGCGCTCGTTTTTCGTTCTGAGCTCAGTGTCTGAATTCGATTGAGCGCTGCGGCGTGCCAAAACTGATCACGTTTCCCACGAAGCTGGGATCGGGCCTGTAACATCAAGCCTGGTCCCAGCATTTTTCCTGCGTAGCAGTTTTAGGAAACTCCTGCCGTGCAACCGGGCTGAGTCTGGGCGCGAGCATGCCGGGCGCAGTCCAGTCCAGCGGGCTGCGTACAATGGGTCGTTGAGGCCTCAGATGAGAATGATTCGAACACTGCTCGCTCGAATTCCTCTAATCGCAGCGCTCGTGACCTTCGCTACTGCTCAAAATCAAATTGCGACCTCCAAATCCAGGGAAACGGCGCGCCATCTCCAACGCGCCGAAGCCGCGCTGCGTTCGAATGACATGGATACCGCTTCCGTGGAATTTCGGGCGGTCCTTGCATCCGATCCGCGGAATGTCGAAGCGAATGCCAACCTTGGTGTGATCGCGTTTGGGAAAGGCGAGTTGCGCGCTGCATCCGAAGATTTTCGTAAGGCACTTGCGGTGCAACCTTCGCTGACCAAGGCTGCCGCCCTGCTGGGGATATGCGAGAAACGTGTGGGTGATCCTTCGGCGCAGAAGCAGCTCGAAAGGTCATTTGCCAAACTATCAGAGCCGCAGCTGCGCACGCAAGTTGGCCTGGAACTCGCCGAGCTATACGAACGCAATGGCGACTTGGAGCACACGGCATCAGTCATGGGCGCGCTGGTTGGACTGAACCCGGAAAGCCCCGACATCCTTTATTACGCGCAGCGAACCTACTCGGAACTCGCCGACGACACTCTTAATAAGCTCGCCATCATTGCTCCTGGCTCGGCCCGAATGCAGCAAGTCATTGCGCAGCGTCTGGTCAATGCTGGAGATCTTAAAGGAGCCGCCGAACACTACCGCAAAGCTTTGGAACTCGATCCTCGCCTGCCCGGAGTTCGCTATGAATTGAGCGAGGCGATCCTGGAATCAGCGCCAGCCGATTCGGCCGTCCAAACCCAGGCCGAGCAGGAATTAGAGAAGGCTCGACAGACGGAAGGCGACAGCTCAAAGATCGAGTCTGAGCTGGGCCGGATCGCTGAGCTCCGGTCCGATGCGGACCACGCCGTCGAGCATTACCAGCGAGCATTTGCCCTGGATTCGAGCGACGTCCGGGCTGCTCTGGGGCTGGGCAGAGGCCTAATGAACAAACAGAAGCCAGATGAAGCCGTCAGGTATCTGCGCCAGGCGGCGCAGGTTGATCCTCTGAACACCGAGGCCCATTACCGGCTTGCACTCGCCTACAAGCGACTCGATCAGGCTGAGAAAGCACAAAAAGAAATGACGCTGTACCAGGAAATCCGGCGCACGAAAGATCAAGTCAAGGAGCTTTATCGACAGATGAATCGAGCATCGAAGCCGGAAGCCGACCAGGTCTCAGACTTGCCGAAGTAATTCAGGGCATGAACTAGCAATAACCACAGGTGCGACGAGGTGAATCATGAACCGTCGAGATTTTGCGCGCAGCGTAGCCGGAACTCTACTGGCCCCATCCGTCCTGGCGCATGGTTTAGCCGCCGAAACCAATGAACCGAGTAGCCGCGTCAATGCTGAACTTTCATCGGCGCCGTTCCAATTGTCAGTGATGCTTTGGACGGTTTTTCGCGACCTCCCATTTGAGCGCCGCCTGGAGAAAGTCGCGGAAGCAGGTTACAGAAACGTCGAATTGGTTGGCGAATACGCGACGTGGACAGATGCGGATTTCGAGCGCGTAAACATAAAGCGGAAGGAACTCGGAATCGCTTTCGACTGCACCGCAGGGCTGAAGCACGGGTTATGCAATCCCGCTGATCGCGAAGGCCTGATTGCGGAGCTACGCACCACACTCCCCATCATGGAGAGAATTGAATGTCCTGCCATCATTTTGCTCTCGGGGAATGTTGTTCCTGGAATGTCAGTCGAAGCCCAACACCAGAGCTGCATTGACGGACTAAAGGCAGCGGCCGCCCTGGTCGAAGGCAAGAAGATCAAAGGCGAGTCAGTCCGGGTGTTGCTGGAAAACATAGATCAGGAAGAAAATCCAAAATACTTTCTGACGTCGGTGGCGAGGGGATTTGAAATTGTGAAGGCTGTAAGTCATCCTCAGGTGCAGTTTCTCTACGATTTTTTCCACGCGCAGATCGCGGAAGGCAATCTCATCAAGAAATTGGAGCAGAACATTCAGCATGTGGGACTCGTGCACATTGCTGATGTTCCCGGCCGCCACGAGCCGGGCAGCGGCGAGGTTAACTATGTAAATATCTTTCGCAAGCTGCGCGAGCTAAAATACGACCGCATCGTCGCCATGGAATTTCTGCCATCCGGTGACCCCGTCGCCCAATTACGCGCCGCCGGTGTATTGGCATCGTCCTGAGCTGAGTTTGACGGTCTTCACTGGGCGCCTCATCTGCCCCAAGGACGCCTTAACCTCTTGTATGGTGCAGTGCAGGAACGTTCGAAAATCGTCCACTAGGGCCGACCAATTCGTTTTATATACGTACGAAATCGCCCCACTCCCAGTTTCCGTGCTCGTCCTCGAAAGTTAGGATGAACCGTTGAGCCGCTTCCAGCACCGACAAGATATTTCCCGCCGGATCCTTGAACAACGCGATGGTTGGCCCGTTCCCGCGATAAATGCCTCGCGTATCTGTCTTTAAATTTGGTTCGTTATAGACTTCACATCGCACGCCGCGTTGCTTGAGTTCATCCACAGCTTTTTCTACGTTGTCTACCGGAAAATTCAGGACGGTAAAAGTGGCCGGCTGGTGATTGGGTTTGGGGTACACCAGAGCTTTGGTGCCGCCGGCAAGGGGCAGAACCAGTGTGCCTTCCGGTCCGGTGGAAAGTTCGACACCGAGTGTCTTGCCATAAAATTCCTTGGCCTTCTGAATGTCGTTCACTGAAAAACTGCTGAATGCCTTAGTTGGGTTCAGCATGGATTGCACTCCTAAAGTTTTTAGCTTTCTAACTTCGCTGCGTAATCACGGTTCGGGTGGCCCGGACTTTGCCCTCGCTTAGGACGGAATCGTGCTCACCCTCGACGGGCCCTGGATAAAAGGAGGAACAGCGCTACCAGCAAGGCGAACGTACCCACCTCGAGCAACAACGCGTATGACGTCAGGCGCTTCGCCCGGCTAAAGCGCGCCAAAAACCGGCTGACCGCCAGCCCCATAAAAACGAGCGGCGAGGCAAACAGCCAATAGATACAAAACACGCCTAGGAACGTATTCCCCTGGTTCACCGTGGGGATGAGGAACACTCCCAGGGAGATTGGTGCGGTAAGGCTGAGGCCTAGCAGTATCTGCGAATATCTCGTATACGCTGTCTCAGATTTTTCGGATGACTAGGACAAGCAGAAACGTTGGTATCAAGAACAGGCCGGCGATAAAGAGTTCGAGCACCAAGTCGCCAAACGCATACATGCCGCTCGACGAAATCGCGTCCGCGGGATGATTCACGTACTGCATGTAGCGGGCATAAATAAGCACTGCCGCCACCAAAAGAACTGCCGCATAACCAACTGCGACAAGACCAAGTTGTCCGCGCCAGGGAATCGGTTTCATGTGAGAGATTCTACTGCCGCCGGCCGCCCACACTGTTGTCAACAGCGAAAACTTTACGGGCCTGTGTAGAGCTTTATTGGCGAATCGCCGTTAGGCTCATTGATTGTCGCGGGAATCGCCGTTTCCCGACTACAGCCCCTGTAGCGATCCCAGAAGCCCGAACAGTTCGGGAATCGCCTGCCAGGGCCGACCAATGTCAGATTGCTTCCGCGTTGCCGTGGGTCGACCGTGCGAAGGCAGCGGAGCAAATTGATTCTCGCGGACACCTCTATTTGGATCGAGCATCTCCGTTCGGGAAACAACGAATTGCGCAAGCACCTTAATCAGGGCAGATTGTGATCCATCCATTCATCATTGCGGAACTTGCCCTGGGTTCGCTGAAGGAGCGTGCTGAGACCCATGCGCTGTTGGACCTCTTACCACAGGCGCGGGTGGCGCAGCTGTGGACAAGAGATAAGCAACTCCGTAAGGTCGCCGAAGCTCTTGGTATTCACGCCGGTCTGGCTTGAGTGGATGGGAACAGCTCAATCAGAAAGTGGAAAGCGGTCTCCAAAAGCTTGGCTGAAGTTCGTGAAAAGTAAGTCCACACTCCTGCGGCTTGCACGCGGGTGTACAATTCCCGCGTTTGGAGGTTTGTCTATGAAAAAGCTGGTATTCGCGGCGGTATTTCTTGCGCCAGTGATGTTGTTTGGACAAAGCGCCTTTGACGGAACCTGGGTATTTAGTCCGCAGAGCGCGCAGTTTGCCGGCAAGCCAATCACGATCCTGCTGCAGAACAACGTGTATCAATGCGATTCGTGCGTGCCCAAAATTAAAGCCCAGGCCGACGGTAAAGACCATGAAAGAAAGGGATCACCGTACTCTGATACGGTGAGCGTTCGCGTGATCGACGACAACACCACTGAGGTTGTCACCAAAAAGGGCGGCAAGGTGGTCGGCACGACAAAAGACTTAGTGTCAGCGGACGGTAAGACAATGACCAGTGAGTGGAGCTTCGTCGCTGACAACGGTCAACCAGGAAATGGAAAAACGGTTTCCAAAAGAGTGGCTGACAGTGCCGCAGGCGCGCACAAGGTTTCGGGCTCATGGCAACCGGAGAAGATGGAGGATGCCTCCGAGAGCGTCCTCAAAGTCACCTTCAAGGCAACCGAGGATGGCTTGAGCATGGGCGACCTGACCGGTGACTCCTATACTGCGAAGTTCGATGGCAAAGACTATCCCTACAAGGGTGATCCCGGTATCACCAGTGTGTCTCTCAAGAAAATCGACGCCAATACCATTGAAGAAACCGATAAGCGAGCCGGCAAAGCCATCCTGATTTCGCGAATGACGGTTTCTGCCGATGGGAAAACTTTGACCGTAGAAAACAACGATAAGCTACGCAGCACGTCCTCTAAATTCGAGGGCAAGAAAGAGTAGTCGCCGCCAATGCTGGCCTAAAGTCGTGGCGATTGTTCAATGTTGCGATCTATCACTTCGGCCCTGGGGATGGGGATCCCACGTTTCGAAAACCGTGAGACGTGGGGTACCCCTTTCGCGGAACGCCGTGAGACCTTCATGGGTTCGATAGCGTGAGGCAGTTCTCTTGAACGCATTTGTGAACCGAACGCGAACCAGCCAGAAAATCATCAATATCAGTGGGAAGAAACTCAGGAGAAAAAATACGCCTGTCTTGCGTAGTACGGCAGGAAAGAGGTGTTGCCGTGCCAGGAATATGGACGATGCGGCGATAAAGAACGCAAAGCACATGCGCCAAAGATGCCGCGCGATACGGTGTGTGCCGGAAATACCTCTGCGCACCAGCATGCGAATGTCCCCCGTGGCGGCAATCACAGCAACGGAACCAAGGAAAAAGTAGGGCCCCGGACCATATCCATACTTTGACCCCGTCGGACTAGTTGCCGCTTCTAGTCCAAAGATCAGCTCGACAGCTGCGAGCGCTGAGGCAACCAGAAGCGCTCCCCAGTCGAAAAGGCCCGCTTCCCCGTCCCTGCGCTTGGCGGCCATCCATGCGGTTGCTACCAAATAAAAGGTTAGAGTGCCTCCCAGAATATTGCCTGGTTGGGATTTCATAATCGCCATGTAAACGCCGCTTGCGGCCAGGCTCAGCATTGATATGACAAATACGTTTCCAGCGCGGGCATGCCAGCGGGAACCTTTGCGGAAAAACACTGCCACGGCACCGGACAGGAACCCTAAGGTCCCAGCACAGATGTGAAAAAGTAAAATGGGAGAAAATCGCATTTTCCTTCCTTTAGCTAATCGCGCATCCCGGCTGCACTAGCCTGCTCCTTCCATCGTTGTTCGTTCACGCCGAACACGAGGAGCCACACGATTAGCGCTGCTGCCCCGAGCAGGCCGAGGGCTGCAATGTAAGGGAACAGATGGTATCCGAGCGGCGGATACATGAATGTCAGCCAAGCCAAACCTCCGAACATCCCCAACACGCCGAGAATTCGAGGCAGGAAGGTGGATCTGACAATGAGGTAGCCTTGCAGGAGTGCATAGAATCCGAAGAATACCAAGGCGATGGCGGCGCCGTGGTCATTCACCTTGAGGAAGAGGAGCGCCAGAGCTTGCAACTGTTCCGCGCTAAATACGGTCAAGTAGTGGGCACCTCCCAAGACGAGCAAGGGGGCGATATAAAAGAGGCGGCTGAAGGTCTTGATGATGCAACCAGCAAGGCCCAGGAACGCCGCAACCAAAGAGACCCTCCTGCCCGCCGGCTTAAGCAAATCATAAAAGAGAGCTGTGATTGCGATCTGGCAGGCCATTTCGATGAGGTAAACCGTGAACCCCAACTCAAACCAGCTCTTGTGAGTCAGGATGTTGGTTGCCGTCGCCGCGGCGTCGCCGGATACAACAAGCCTCTCGCTAACGAAGCCCTGGGCGAATATTCCCGTCAACATGGTGAGGAGATAAAACACACCAGTAATTCTGGCCGTGAGACGTGGTGATGCTTCTGCAATCCGTTCCGTCATTACAGATGCGCTCATATTCGTTCCTCCTCATGCGAACGATTGCACCATGCGTCCATGCGACTCAGATCGGTCCCTGAGAGCGGCGCAGCCGCACCGCTGCGGCGAGAAATGCCGCGGCAATTGCCAGGCCGATCCACAGACCCGGGCTGATCAGGAAATGACCTGGAGTGAGGTGCGTCATCGGATCCATCGGGGAGCCACCCGGCATCATGACAGCTTCTGGGCCACCACTCATGCGGTGCTCCATCATGGCGGCGAAATGCGAGGTGTTGAAGGCAATCTTCTCGACGATGCCGATCGCGAACAGCGGCAAGAAGGCCCATAGGAATGCCGCACGCCGCGCCCAGGCTGAGACCAGCAGCAGCCAGGCGAAGATTGGCGCATACCACAGCGAATGAACGGCCACAAGGTGATAGAGCAGCATCAGTGACGTCTGGAAAAACGACAACTGGGTCCACTGCGTCGCGATACTCTGACCGCTCGCCAGCAGTACTGCGCTGCTAAGCAGCAACATGATCCACTGCGTGGCAATGGTGATCGCGAACGTGACCAGCGGCAGAATCACGAGCGGGATGCTCGCCTTCGAGAGCACGGTGGTGAGATCGGAAACCGGCAGCGACTTCCAGAACATGATGCTGCGATCGCGACGCTCGCCGTGCAGCGCGTCGAGACAGTAGAACACCGCGACAACAAAAGTGGTGCCCATGATCAAAAACGCAGCGAAAGTGTACGGCTCTTCGAGCACCGCGCGCCGCTCAGCCGGATCGCTCGTCGACAAGGCACGACCGATGGTGGCGATCAAAAAACCGAACAAGGTGACGGCAGCAACGGCCAGCGGCGCAATATAGATGGAACGGTTCTCCCACAATTCGCGGCGCACTGACCAGTACAGGGGCCGGGTCGCCGACATCGCCGCCGGCGCGATTCCCTGCGAGCCGAAGGACTCGGGCATAGCGTTGGATTCAGTATTCATCTGGCTGCTCCTTGTGCCTGACGGACTCTATTGGCCGGCATATCTCCCGTCATATTTCCCAACAAGGCAACGAACAAGTCGGCGATGCTGGGCCTGCGCACATCGCCTAATGCGGCAAGTTGCTGGCGATCGACATGATCGAGCTTTAGATCGCGCTTTAGATCGAAGAGCAGGATGCTGCGGCCGAGCACCTGGCGCTCGTGCATCGGCTTGAGCGCCCGTGCTGCGGCGAGTTGTTCGGGATGCACCATCACTTCCAGATAGCGCGACTCGAATTCTTCCATGCTGCAATCGAGCACGATGCGACCGCGGTTGATGAACATCAGATCGGTGAGGACGTGCTGGACGTCTTCAACCTGATGTGTCGTAACGACGATGGTGCGGCTGCGATCGAAGTAGTCGTTCAGCAGTGAATCATAGAACTGCTTGCGATACAGGATGTCGAGGCCGAGGGTCGGCTCGTCCAGCACCAGCAATTTCGCATCAATGGCCATTACGAGAGCGAGGTGTAGTTGGGTCACCATGCCCTTCGACAATTCCCTGACCTTGCTGGCGCTTCGGATGTCGGTCTTTGCAAGAAAACCTTCCGCCTTGGCGCGATCGAATCGCGGATGTACGCCGGCAACGTAGTCGAGCGCCTGCGAAACCCGTATCCAGCGCGGCAGCACGGCGACATCGGCAATGAAGCAGACATCCCGCATGAGCTGATCGCGCTCGGCCCAGGGGTCGCGGCCGAGCACCTTCAGTTCTCCCTGATATGGAGTGAGGCCGAGAATTGTGTTGAGCGCGGTAGTCTTGCCTGCGCCGTTGGGGCCGATGAGTCCGAGGATGCGGCCCTCTTCAACACGCAAATTGACGCCGTCCAGCGCGATGGTCGTGCCGAAGGCCTTGCGGAGGCCACGGGCTTCTATACATGTCATGGCTTCAGGGTTCCTCCTCTTTATCTTTCTCTCTGGCTTTCGACTTTGACCGGGATGCGCCACCATCCAGCAGTTCTTGTGGTTTCAAGCCGAGACGTTGAATGGTTGCGTAGATCCTGGGCCATTCTTCGCCGAGAAACTTCTGCCGCTCGCCCTGCAGCAACAAATTGCGTGCTCCGGCATTGATAAACATGCCGAGACCTCGTCTGGTCTCGACCAGCCCCTCGTCCACCAATTGCTGATAGCCCTTCAGGACGGTGAGCGGATTGACCCGATATTCGGCCGCGACATTACGCACCGAGGGCAGCGGATCGCCTTCCTTGAGCACGCCGTCGAGTATCATCGCGACCACACGGTCGCGAAGCTGGCGGTAAATCGGCTGACTGTCATTCCACTCACGGTCCATCAGGTTTTCCAGATCTCTCCAATCACCCTGTTCATGCAGGGGCGGGTGGCCCTCACCCGCCCAGCCGAGCGCAGCTCGGCAGTATCACGAATGCCCTCATTCACTGTGCACGTTTCAGGTCGAAGTGCGCGTGCATAGGTTTATCCCCTGGCATCATGAAAGTCCAGTCCTCGATGTGATGGTTGGCATCGACGGCAGTGAACACAGCATGCTGCATGTGTCCGTACTGCGTGCTACCTGCAACGTCGAGAAAATCGAATTCCACCGTCTTTCCGTCGGGCGACGTTCTGGCTGTCATGCGCGGCCGGTTGCCGGCGTCGCAATAATGGGTCAGCAGCAGGCGATCATTATCCAAATAAAACATGGTGACCGGATGGTCGTAACGTGTAGGGTCGTCGGGCTTGCTCGGGTCCTTCATTTCATGCACGAGTGCGTTTCCTCGGGAGGTTACCCGCAGCGAGACTTGCATCAGTGACCCGTTTCCCATCTCGTGCAGCGGCGGATCAACTGTCACCGGCCCTTGCCAGCTGCCCGTCAGGTTTTTCATTTGTTCAAAAGATTTTTGCGCATCGGACTTCTGTACATCGGATTTCTGCGCTTCCATCTGCGCGAAAGCCATGGTGGAAAGCGATAGCAGACCAACGGACAGCATAAAACGAAGGGATTTCATTTTCATTCTCCTTAAGAACTTCCATTTCTTCATTGCTTTCGGTCAAGGTATTCGCTGCGTACTCCGGTGCGAGCGATCAGCTTTAATTGAATTGGCGCTCCCAAACACTGTTATAGTTAACTACAACACCATTTCACGTGTCAAGTTGTTTTTAGTTTTGCTCGCCGCGTCGAGCAAGGGGCCCTGGTGGCCAATTGGCGGAAACACCATTGCACTTAAACGGAGGTTCAGGCTAGCGGCCCGGCGAACTGCCCGACCCTGGGTTAAAAAGCATCGCGGAGGTTACGACGTGGTCTAGGTCGGAAAAGCGCCGCCTAAGGCGACCGATCTTTCTTTGTGGACACTTAGAATTTCGTTCCGCTCATCGGTACCCACAGTTGCCGCGACCTCCTTAGGGTCGGTTACGCTTACTGTCATCAGGTGTGGGTTGGCGGCGGCCAACCGGTTTCGCGTTCAGGCCTGTCGAAGGCTGCAGGAGCACAGACGCAATTCACTATCACCAGCGAAGCTAGATTGCCTGGCTAAACGTTCGCCCCTTCGCCCACAGATTGCGCCCTCAGATTGCGCCCTCTTGCCGAGTTACTCTCGTGCTGCTATCTTGCCGTGGCACGGGAAGTTGTGCCAATCCATCCTGCACAGCGGACCGTACTCCCATTGAGAGAGAGAACCGGCGTTTGTCCACGGCGATGCAAAACCAGGGGCTGAATGACGGGGCTCTGATTTCGGCAATCCGCTCCGGCAATCAGGACGCAATGGCGCAGTTGTACGACCGCTATTCGTCTGTGGTTTACTCGGTCGCACTGCGTGTGCTTGGGGAGACGTCCGCCGCGGAAGACGTGTTGCAGGAAATTTTCATGCAACTGTGGCGCAATCCGGGATCGTTCGACTCAGGGCGGGGAAACCTGGCGCCTTGGCTGGCGGTAATCGCGCGCAATCGCGCAGTTGACATGTTGCGTAAACGGCGGCCGCAAACGGAAATGACCGAAACTGTGGTTTCGGTTGAACCAGACATGGCTGGAGATGCGGACCGCGGACGCACTGTCGAAAAAGTCCGGGCCGTGCTCAAGGAGATGCCGGCCCAGCAGCGGAGCGCGTTGGAGATGGCGTACTTTGAGGGATACAGCCACTCTGAGATTTCGAAAAAAACGGGAGAGCCACTGGGAACGATCAAGACTCGTATTCGCACCGGTCTGATTTTGCTGCGTAAGGCTGTCGAAACACGATGAGCGTTCACGAACAATTCGCGGAAGACCTGGCACTGCACGCGCTCGGTTGTCTCGAAGGCGAAGAGGAGGCAGCGCTCGAAAAGCATTTGGAGGAGTGTGCCTCCTGCCGCCGCGAACTCGAACAGTTGCGCGGAGACGCGGCGCTGTTGGCGCTGAGTGCTTCTGGACCGCGTCCACCCACACGTGCCAGGACTCGCCTGATGGATGCGATGGCCAAAGAACCCAGGGTACAGCCGGCTGTGCCGCGAATGCCGTGGTGGGCTGCATTCGGGTGGGTGGCGGCGGTGGCAATGATCGCAGTCGTGGCCGTCCTGTGGAACCAGAACTCTCGGCTGAAGTCGAGCCTTGCCGTTTTGCAAGGGCTCTCCGAGCAACAAAGGACTGAATTGGAACGAGATCGACGCGTCGTGAATACTCTGACCGCCAGCGATGCGAAGCCTGTAAGTATCCTTCCAGTGAAATACAAGAGTCCTCCGCCGGAAGGCAAAGCAATTTATTCTCGTGAGCGCAACGGCCTGGTTTTCATCGCCAGCAATATGCTTCCGTTACCAGCGCAGAAGACATATGAGCTCTGGCTGATTCCGACCCAAGGCGCACCGATTCCTGCGGGGGTATTTAAGCCGGATGCGCGTGGGAGCGCAGTTGTGATCAATCCGCCGCTTCCGACAGGAGTGGAAGCAAAAGCATTTGCGATTACCATTGAGCCAGAGCGCGGCTCGACGACACCGACCATGCCGATCATCATGATCGGTGCTGGCGGATAAGCAAGTTTTGTGGTCACCTGGTGCGACTCTACAAAATTGATCTCTGGTAAGAAGCCAAAACGGCCAGATGTGTATTCTTATCTTGTAATGAGTCTCCTTTTCGGGAAGCTCCGTTTGGTCTCCCCGGTAATCCTGCTCGCCATACTGTGCGCGGGCGCGCATCCGCAGCAGGCCACAGATCAATCCTCGACTCACGCTGAACGTCCGGGCAAGCGCAAGCTGATCATCAAACAAGGGATTGGGAATTTCGGTGAGGTCACTCCAAACCTGTATCGTGGAGCGCAACCGAACGCCGTGGGATATCAAGAGCTGGCCAAGATGGGTGTCAGTATCGTGGTCGATCTTCGATTGACGGGCAAGGATGCAGAGAGTCGCGAAGTAAGGAAGCTCGGAATGCAGTTTGTTGCCATTCCCTGGCATTGTTATTTTCCGAAAGACAAAGTCTTCGCCCGATTCCTCGAGCTTCTCCGCGAGAACCGCGGCAAGAAAATCTTCGTGCATTGCCGCTATGGCGATGACCGCACCGGCATGATGGTTGCCGCCTATCGCATGGCGGTAGAAGGCTGGACTCCAGAGGAAGCTCGCAAAGAAATGAAGCAATTCGGATTTCATCACCTGGTTTGTCCGTCGCTTGGGCCCTATGAAAGGGACTTTCCCGAACACTTGAAAAAGAATCCAGCTTTTCAGGCGTCGACTGCTCAGGAGAATTCAGGGGTCGTACGCTGAGTCGTGCTTTGAATCTCAGCGCGCAAACGGAGCGGTGGACCACACCCATGCCATGCTGCCCAGCGCGATTGCATTCCAGCCGAGCATAAACATTCGCATCTGGGCAAGGGAGTAAGGCTGGCTGCGCCAGACGGTCATCGCATCCAGAACGAACCACAACGCGCCGAACATCAGCGCACCGGCAATCCAGAAATTGCCAAAGTAGGCATAGACCACGATCGCTTCCACGACCAGCATGCTCGAAATCAGGAATTTTGATGGGAGCACTCCGATGACAGTGGCAGTTGTGCGACGGCCACTCAGGCGGTCGGGCTCGATGTCCATGATTTCGCCAAAGACATGCGAGTGCATCGCAAACAACGCTCCGAAGAGCATCGCCGGCCAACGTAATTGTGGAGCGTGATTCAGCACGCTGCTCAGTACGAAAACCAGAAGG
>WNGE01009105.1_pt1 | contig 18865 bp, 20 predicted proteins | sample 5400651 | NCBI WGS metagenome assembly WNGE01 (sample SAMN13153370, study PRJNA577476) | soil metagenome | isolation source: 60 cm soil or saprolite under grassland replicate 2 | place: USA:California | collected 2016-06-15
TCTGCGCGAAGGACTGGCCGACGCGCTCGACGGGAGCACCGCGGTCGGCGCGCTGCTCTTCACCTGCAACGGCCGCGGCACGAACATGTTCCCGGCGCCGGACCACGACGCACAGGCAGTCACCGAAGCGCTCGGAGGCGACGCGCTGGCCGGCTTCTTCTGCGCCGGCGAGATCGGCCCGGTCGGCGGGAAGCCGTTCCTGCACGGCTTCACCGCCACCCTGGCCTTGTTCATGCGGGACTGATCGAGCCAATCGCTTCGACCGGTCATTTCAGACGGACGCACCGGCAAAGCCGGCGCGTCCTGAGGTCGGCATCGCAAGCGACGCCTTAGTGAACTAGGCGGTTTCGGCGAGAGCCGCGGTGCAGCTCGACCGGCCGCGCTTCTCCAGGTACTGCTGGTGGTAGTCCTCGGCCGCGTAGAACGTCTGCGCCGGCTCGATCGCCGTCACGACGGGCTTGCGGTAGCGGCCGGACGCGTCGAGCTCGGCCTTCGAGCGCTCGGCGGCGGCGCGCTGCTCGTCGTCGTGGACGAACACGACCGAGCGGTACTGGTCGCCGACGTCCCAGCCCTGGCGGTTCATCTGGGTCGGGTCGTGCTTGGCCCAGAAGACGCCGAGCAGCTCCTCGTAGGAGACCTGCTCCGCGTCGTAGGTGACCTCGACGACCTCGGCATGGCCGCTCTTATGCGAGCAGACGTCCTCGTAGGTCGGGTTGTCTAGGTGGCCGCCCTCGTAGCCGGCCTCGGTCTTCGTCACGCCGTCGATTTGCCGGAACGCGGCCTCGACGCCCCAGAAACAGCCGGCGCCGAACGTTGCCTTCTTCTCCACTATCACTCCTCCTCGAGCTTCAATGCTGCCGAATTGATGCAGTAGCGCTGCCCGGTCGGGGCGGGGCCGTCGGGGAAGACGTGGCCGAGATGGCCACCGCAGGCCGCGCACATGACCTCGGTGCGGATCATGCCGAAGGTCGCGTCCGTCTCCTCGTCGACCGCCTCGTCGCCCGCCGGCGCGTAGAACGCTGGCCAGCCGCAGCCCGAGTCGTACTTGGTCTCGGAGCTGAACAGCTCGGCGCCGCAGCCCGCGCACCGGTAGCTACCGGGTTCGAATGTGTGGTCGTACTCGCCGCTGAACGGGCGCTCCGTGCCCTTCTCGCGCAGGACGTGGTACTGCTCGGGACTCAGCTCGGCCCGCCACTCGGCTTCGGTTTTCTTGATTTTGTTCACGCCTAATAGTCTGCCGAAGCGCGTCCGCGTTACGCCTTGTAGGGTCGTCGCAACCGGCTCAGAGGGAGGACATCATGGCAGGCACGGCGACGGCTACGAGCACCGCGCTCGAGGACTTGCGCGGGCAGATTCGAGGCGAGGTCATCTCTGGCGGCGATCCTGGCTACGCAGAGGCTTGTCGCATCTGGAACGGGATGATCGAGCGAGAACCGGCGCTCGTCGTCCGTTGCAGGGGCGCGGCAGACGTCATCGCCGCGGTGAGGTTCGCCCGGGAGGCGGGGTTGCCGGTCTCGGTCCGCTCCGGGGGACACAACGTCGCCGGGACGGCGCTCTGCGACGGCGTGGTCGTCGATCTGACCGGCATGCGAAACGTCTTCGTAGATCCCGAGCGGAAGACCGTCCGCGCCGCCGGCGGCGCCCGGCTCGGCGACGTCGACCACGAGACCCAGGCGTTCGCTCTCGCGACGCCGTTCGGAGTTGTCTCGAAGACGGGAATCGCGGGGCTGACGCTGAACGGCGGCATGGGTTTCCTCACGCGTAATTACGGGCTCTCGTGCGACAACCTGATCGGCGCCGACGTGGTTACCGCGGACGGGCGACTCGTACGCGCCGACCTCGAGCGAAACCAAGACCTGCTCTGGGCTCTGCGTGGCGGCGGCGGGAGCTTCGGTGTCGCCACCTCGCTGGAGTACCGGCTTCACGACGTCGGGCCCGAGGTCTTCATGGCGATCGCGTTCTACCCCGCCGACGCCGGCAAGGAGGGCATCCTCGCCTGGCGCGAGATCATGCGCGACGCCCCCGACGAGCTGATGTCGGTTGCGCTGTGGTGGAACGCCCCGGCCGAGGAGCCGTTCCCGCCGGAGTGGCACGGGAAGCCGGTGTTCATCCTCGCCGGCTGCTGGTCAGGCCCGCTGGGCGAGGCCGAGGAGGCGGTTCGCCCGCTGCGCGAGCTGACGACTCCGATCGCCGACCTGAGCGGCCCGATGCCGTTCGTCGTCGCGCAATCGCTCTTCGATGCCGAGTATCCGGACGGGCGCCGGAACTACTGGAAGTCGCTCTATCTCCCGGATGTCGACGAAGCGATCGCCGAGCTCTGCGATCGCGCCGCGGCCAGCCGGCCATCCGCGCTCAGCTCGCTCGACGTCTGGGCCCTCGGCGGGGCGATGCGGAACGAGCCGGAAGGCGGCAGCGCGTTCGCGCAGCGCGAGTCGCCCTTCCTGTTCGGGATCGAGGCGAACTGGGAGGCCGCCGGCGAAGACGCGGACAACCTCGCCTGGGCCCGCGACCTCTTTGCCGAGGCAAGCGCTCTCTCGCCCGGCGGCACCTACCTCAACTTCCCCGGCTTCGCCGAGGAGGGCGAGGAGATCCTGCGGGCTTCGCACGGCGCGAGCTACGAGCGGCTGAAGGAGGTCAAAGCGAAGTACGACCCGGAGAACGTCTTCCGGGGCAGCTTCAGCATCCCGGTCGGTTAGTCGGTGAGCGCGCGATAGCCGAGCAGGCCGCCGAATCCGGCGAGGCCCAAGCCCGCGCAGGCGTCGACCCCGCTTAGCACCGGTGGTCGCAGCCAGCTTCGGCCGACTGAGACCGCCGAGCTGAGGATCGTGAACCGGCCAGGCTGCCGAGGCCGATTCCCACAGCAACGCGACCGCGGGCGGGCCCGAATGGACATGTGCCGCCGCGCCCGCGGCCGCGAACCCGCCGGTCCAGAGCGCGATCGTCAGCGGATTCGTGGCAGTTGCTCCGAGGGAGGTCAGGAAAGCGCGCCGAGGCGTCCGCACCTCTTCGTCCCACTCGCCGCCCGCGCGGACGCGGAACGCCGACCAGAGCGTGCGCAGGCCCAGGGCGAGCAGCACGGCCGAGCCGAGCACACCGAGGACGACACGCACGACAACGGTGCCGAGGACCGGCGCCAGGCCCGCCGCTGCGATGCCCGCGTAGAGGACGTCGATCACCGCGATCCCGGCTCCGATCGCGAGGCCGGTCCGAAGCGAGCCGCGCAACGTCGAACGCACGAGGAAGAGCGACATCGGTCCCGGCTGGGCGCCGACCGTAAACCCGAGCCCGAGCCCGGCCCCGAGCGCGACCAGCATTACGCCAGTCCGAAGGTCTGCGCGAGCAAGAAGACGTTCAACCCCGAGATCACGACCGCCATCCCCCAGGCGACGGCGGTCGTCAGGCGCTTGTTGACGTGCACGCCCATCACGTCGCGCCGGGAAGTCAGCATCACGAGCGGGATCAGCGCGAAGGGAATCCCGAAGGAGAGGACGACCTGGCTGAGGACGAGCGCGCTCGTCGGGCTGACGCCGATCGCGAGCACGACGAGTGCAGGTCGTGATGACGCGGCGAGCCATCAGCGGGATGCGGAGGTTGACGAACCCGGCCATGACGACCTGGCCCGCGTACGTGCCGACGCTCGACGACGAGGCGCCCGAAGCGAGCAGCGCCACCGCGAAGGCCAGCGCGGCGCCGCCGCCGACGAGATGCGAGAACCCGGCGTGAGCGCCCTGGATCGTGTCGACGCCGATAAGGCCGCGCGCGTGGAAGAGCTTGGCGGCGACCACGAGCATCGTCAGGTTGACGATGCCGGCCAGTCCCAGCGCGATGAGCACGTCCAGGCGCTCGAAGCGGAGGACGCGCTTCCGCTCGGCGTCGTTCCGTGTGGGCACGCGCCCATTGGTGAGCGCCGAGTGGAGGTAGATCGCGTGCGGCATCACGGTCGCGCCGATGATCCCGACCGCGAGGTAGAGGGAGTCGTTGCCGGATAGATGCGGGATCAGGCCGTGGGCCGTCTCCGAGGTCGAAGGCCCGATCTTGAGCGCCTCGTAAAGGAAGCCGAGGAAGATCAGCCCGAGGAGTGCCGTGATCGCGAGCTCGAAGCGGCGGTAGCCGTGCCGCTGCAGCGCGAGGATCCCGAGGGCAACGAAGCCGGTGATCACGCCCGCCGGCAGGAGCGGCACGTGGAAGAGCAGGTTCAGACCGAGCGCGGCACCGAGAAACTCGGCGATGTCCGTGGACATCGAGATGAGCTCGGCCTGGACCCACATGCCCCAGGAGAGGGGGCGCGGATAGTGCTCGCGGAAGTTCTCCGGAAGGTCACGGTCGGTGACGATTCCGAGCTTCGCCGACAGATACTGGATCAGCATCGCCATCAGGTTGGCGGCGACGATCACCCACACGAGCAGGTAGCCGAACTGGGCGCCGGCCCTGACGTTCGTGGCGAAGTTCCCCGGGTCGACGTATGCGATCGAGGCGACGAATGCAGGGCCGAGCATCGCCAGCGTCGCCTTCCAGCGGCCCTTGGCGAGGATTCGCTCGACCGGGCTCAGGCCGACCGCGTCGACGGTGGCGGTGGCTTCGAGAGGGGGCGTCATGCGTCCTCCGAGACGCGCATCGCGCGCGCCAAGGTCGCTCCGAGCACGTGCACCTCGCCGCCGGAGCGCGCATAGAGCGGTCCGTCGAACGGCTGGCGCTCGACCACCTCGAGCCGCGCGCCCGGGGCGATGCCGCGCTCGGCCAGATAGCGCAGCATCTCCGGGTCGGCGTCGGAGACGCGCACGAAGGTCGCCCGCTCGCCCGGCTCCAGGTCGTAGAGCGCACGCGCCTGGTCGTCGGCGATCGTCAGCTCGCGGCTCGGGATCGGGTCGCCGTGGGGGTCGAGCTTCGGGTCACCGAGCTTCTCGGCGATCAGCTCCTCGAGGCCCTCCGAGAGGACGTGCTCGAGCACCTCGGCCTCCGCGTGGACCTCGTCCCAGCTCATGCCCAGGTTCTCGACGAGGAAGAGCTCGAGCAGGCGGTGGTGGCGGATCACCTCGAGTGCGACCAGCCGGCCGCGCTCGGTCAGGTGGACCCCGTGGTAACGCTCGTGCTCGACCAGGCCGAGTACCGCGAGCTTCCGCAGCATCCCGGAGACCGAGGCCGGCCGCACGTCGAGCCGCTCCGCGAGCGCAGTCGTCGAGACCGTGCCGTCACGCGTCTCCAGCGAATAGATCGCCTTCGCGTAGTCCTGCACGGCAGCGGTGAGTTCGGGAGCCTGAACTAATTCTTGAGGCATGCCTAAATTATAGCCCAGGACCGACTAGCCGTACATGCCTCGCTTGAGCATCGCGCTACTGCCCGTAGACGTTCGCGATCATCGCGACCGCCCACTGCTGGCGGTACGCGACGTAACCCGCGTCGCTCGGATGCAGGTTGTCGCCGGAGATGAGGCGCCTTCGTGCGCCTGGAAATAGGCACATCGATGTTGCGGATGAATGGAGCGCTCGACGCTCTGACACACTCATCGCGGTTGCCTATGAGCGGAAAGCCACGGGTCGCAGCACTCGGCTGTCGCGCCCACACCGGTTGGGCCGCCCTCGTCGTGGTCGCCGGGCGATTTGCCCGGCCCGAGATTCTCCTCCGAGGCCGCGCGGAGCTCGCCGATCCCAGCGGGCGTGTGAGGAAGAACGTCTACCAGGCTGCGCGCGGACTAGAACCCACGGCGGCGGCCAGCATGGTCAAGGCCGCCGAGCGAATCGCCGGCGCGCAAGCGGCCGTTGCTCTCGAGCAAACGCTGCAGGAGGTGGACACCGTCGTGCGCTCCTGCGCAGTCGTCGTCGGGGCGTTCCCCGCCGGAGCGCGGCTCGAGTCGATGCTCGCGTCGCACGCCCTCGCGCATGCAGCGGAAGGACGGCTCTATCAGCGTGCCCTGCTGCAAGGCGCCGAGTCTCTCGGACTCGACGCCGAGGCGATCCCGAAGCGATCGATCTGGGAGGAGGGCGAATCTGCGCTCGGCGTCAAACATGACGAGCTAAAGCATCGGATCGACGACCTGCGGCGAGAGATCGGGCCGCCCTGGGCAGAAGACCAGAAGCTCGCGGCCCTCGCCGCGTGGATCGCGCTCGCGCGATCGTCCTGATTCCGATCGTGTCAGGGTTTCTCCCGTGAAACCAGCAGCGGCGCTCGCGCCGCTGCGAAGTGAGGTGGGCGGTACTGGGCTCGAACCAGTGACCCCCAGCTTGTCGAGCTGGTGCTCTCCCAACTGAGCTAACCGCCCTTCGAAGCCGCATTCTAGCCGCCATCCGCGCAGGACTGGCCCGGCCGGGGCTGAACCTATGCTGTGGTGACGGTGGAGCACCGCCCCATTCCCCCCTGGGCGCGGCGCCAGGAGATTCGCATCGGCGCCGTCATCGCTGTCGCGCTTGCGATCGGGTTCGTCGTTTGGCTGGTCGCGATCCGCGGCGGCGGCTCGTCCAAGGCGAAGATCACGACCATCGCGCCGACAGCGGCGACCCCCGAACGGATGCGCGCAGTCGCGAAGGATGCCGGCCACCCGATCTACTGGGCCGGCCCCGCGGCAAATACGACCTACGAGCTGACGGAGACCTCGAGCGGGCGCATCTATGTGCGCTACCTCCCGCACGGCATCCCGGTGAACACCCAGAGCGCGAGATACACGATCGTCGGCACGTATCCGGTGCCGGACGCGTACAAAGTGCTCAACGGGCTGGCACGGAAAGGCGGCGAGTCGTCGTTCCCCGCACCGCGCGGCGGGTTCGCCGTGTACGCAAAGGCCTCGCCGACCAACATCTACCTCGCGTACCCGGACCTGAAAGACGTTCAGATCGAGGTCTACGACCCCTCGCCGAAGCGCGCGCGCAGCGTGATCGACTCGGGCCGGATCGCGCCCGTCCCCTAACTGACCTCCCTGCTCGTCGCCTGGGTCGCGTACCCGCTCGTGCTCGGGGGCCTGTCGCTGGGCTGTGGGCGCCTGGTCGAGGCGATCGTGGGGGAACACCTGCCCGGACCGCTCGTCCTGCCGGTGGGCCTGACCATTGTCATCCTCACGGGCCAGTTCGCCACGCTGACAGACGCCACCGCGGAGCTCTCCGCGCCGCTGGCCGTCGCCCTGGCCGCGGCAGGGCTCCTGCTCGTGCCGCCCTGGCGCGGCCGCCACCGCGCGTGGCCGGCCGGAGCGGCGGTCGCGGCCTTCGCCGCCTTCGCGGCACCGACAGTCCTCTCCGGCCGGGCGACCTTCGACGGCTACATCAAGCTCGACGACACGGCCACGTACTTCGCGATGACCGACCGCGTCATGGAGCACGCGCGGAGCCTGGCTCACCTCGCGCCCTCGACGTACGAAGCGACGCTCGCGACATCCCTGTCCCTCGGCTACCCGACGGGAAGCCTGATGCCGCTCGGAATCGGGCACGTGCTTCTCTCGTACGACATCGCGTGGCTTTACCAGCCGTACCTGACCTTCCTCGCCGCGATGCTTGCGCTCTCGCTCTACGCCCTCCTCGAGGGACTCATTCCCGGCCGGGCGCTGCGCGGCGCGGCGGCGTTCATCGCGGCGCAGCCGGCGATCCTCTTCGGCTACGCGCTCTGGGGCGTGATCAAGGAGCTCGCCGGCGCGTGGCTGCTCGCGCTGATCGCGGCACTCCTGCCGTGGGCGCTGGAGGGACGAGCGCGCGCCGCGATCCCGCTCGGGGCCGCCGCAGCCGCGCTCGTCTGTGTGCTCAGCCTCCCGGGAGGCGCCTGGCTCTTCCCCGCGCTTCTCGCGGCCGGAGCGATCGCGTTCCTCGGCCCCAGTCGCGCGCTGCTGCCGAAGACCGCGGTGCTCGTCGCCGCGACCGCCGTCCTCGCCGTGCCGTCGTTCGTCGCGGCGGCGAGCTGGCTCTCGCATCTGACTGCGTTCGGCAAGGAGAGCGAGCTCGCGAACCTGATCGAGCCGCTGAGCGGCTTCCAGCTCTTCGGAGTCTGGCTGTCCGGCGATTTCCGCCTGCGTCCGCCCCACTCTCTGGGTGCTCCGACCTACGTCCTGATCGCCCTAATCCTCGCCGCCGCCGCGGTCGGGCTCTGGTGGGCCTGGCAGCGGCAGAGCTGGGCGCTCCCGGCCTACGTCGCGATCGCAGGGCTCGGCTGCGCGATCTTCGTGCCGCTCAGCTCGCCGTGGGTCGGCGGCAAGACGCTCGCGATGGCGTCACCGGCTTTCCTCGCAGCGGCGCTCGCGGGCTGCGGTGCCGGCCTCGCGTACCGGCGAGTGGTCGAGGCGGGAATCGCGGCGCTGGCGATCGCGGTAGGCGTCCTGTGGTCGAACACGCTGCAGTACCACAAGGTCTGGCTTGCCCCACGCGCACAGCTGCACGAGCTCGAAGCGATCGGGAACCGACGTGCACAGCTGCACGAGCTCGAAGCGATCGGGAACCGGATCGTGGGCCAGGGCCCGACGCTGATGACCGACTATCAGGCCTATGGAGTCCGCCACTTCCTGAGGCGGACCGATCCCGAGGGCGCCTCGGAGCTGCGCCGCCGCTTCGACTACCTCACGAACGGCAAGACGCTCGCCAAGGGCGAGTCGGCGGACATCGACCGCTTCCGGCTCGACGGCGTGCTCGTCTACCGGACGCTCGTGCTGCGCCGCGGGCCGGCCGAGAGCCGCCCGCCCTCGGTCTACTCGCTCGTCAGCGCCGGCCGCTACTACGAGGTCTGGCAGCGGCCCGTGCATCCGCCGCAGACGATCCTGGAGCACCTCGGCCTGGGCGACGCGAACCAGGCGGCCGCGGTCCCTAAGTGCCCGGATGTCCTCAGGCTCGCACGCCTTCCCGGCGTGGCGACCCTCGCGACGGCTACGCGCCCGCAGGCGATCTGGCTCGGCCCTCCGCCGCTTTCGGGCGAGAGACGCGTAGCCGCCACCCTCGCGGCTGCCGGGGAGTACACGGCCTGGCTCGGCGGCGACTGGTACGGGCGCTCGTCCATCTCGGTCGACGGGCACGAGGTCGGCGCGCTCCGCATGGAGCTGAACTGGCCCGGGGTTTTCAGCGACCTCGGCAATGCCTCGCTCGCGGCCGGGCGGCATGTCGTGACGATCCGCTCGGCGAGAGGCGACTGGAGACCGGGCAGCGCCGGCTCGCCCTTCTCGTTCGGGCCCGCCGCGCTCAGCGCGGTCGACTCGCGCGAGCCGGTCGAGACCGTCGCTCCCGCGGACGCGCGCAGCCTCTGCGGCAGACGGCTCGACTGGGTCGAGGCGTTACGCTGACCGACCGGTGATCGAGGGCAAAACCGTCGGCGTCGTCGTCCCCGCGTATCAGGAGGAGCACCTCCTGCCTTCGACCCTGGGCGGGATCCCGGAGTTCGTCGACCGGATCTACGTCGTCGACGACGGCTCTCAGGACGGCACGGTGGAGCGCGCGCGCGCGGCCGTGGCCGGGGACCCGCGGATCTCCGTGATCCAGCGCGAGCACAACGGCGGCGTCGGCGCGGCTGTCGTGACCGGCTACCGGCAGGCACTCGAGGACGGCGTCGATGTCACGGTCGTGATGAATGCGGACAACCAGATGGACCCGGAAGACCTCGAACACCTGGTCGTCCCGGTGGCGCGCGGCGAGGTCGACTACGCCAAGGCGAACCGCCTGTTCACCGGCCAGGCCTGGCAGCTGATCCCACACAGCCGCTACCTCGGCAACGCGGTCCTGTCGCTCTGGACGAAGGTCGCGTCCGGCTACTGGCACGTCGCGGACGCGCAATCGGGTTACACGGCGATCGGCAAGCGAATGCTCGGGCTGCTCGACCTCGACCACCTCTATCCGCGCTACGGCTTTCCGAACGACATGCTCGTCCACCTGAACGTCTGGAACGCGAAGGTGCGCGACGTCCCTTCGCGGCCGATCTACGGCGTCGGCGAGCGCTCCGGGATCCGCCTGCGCAAGGTGATCCCGGCGATCTGGTGGCTCCTGATCAAGCGCTTCTGGTGGCGGCTCGGGCAGAAGTACGTGATCCGGGACTTCCACCCGCTGGTCTTCTTCTACGTGTTCGGGCTGCTCTCGCTCGTGTTCGGCCTGGGGCTCGGCACCTACCAGATCGTGATCAAGGCGATGGGGTACGCGGCGACCGCTGGGGTCGTCGTCCTCGTGGCGCTGCTGCTGCTCTTCGGGCTCTTGTTCACGCTGTTCGCGATGTGGTTTGACATGGAGTCGAACAAAGAACTGCGTTAGCGTCGACGACCTCGACCGAGCGATTCCCGTCGCGGCGCCGAATCCATCCGAGCTCGAAGAAGCGGCTCGTCAGCGCGGCTCCGAGCGCTCCAGCGACATGCAGCTCGCGCTCGCTCCAGTCGAGGCAGCCGCGCACGACCGGTCGCCGCTGTGCCCCCAGCTCTGCGAGATCGATTCCGAGCTCGGTGCAGCGGGTTTCGGCCTTCGGCCCGAGCTCGTAGTCGCCGTTCCGTCGGATTACGACTTCATCTCGCTCGAGCGCCGCCGCGAGGTCGACTCCGAGGCGGCCGGCGAGGTGGTCGTAGCAGGTGCGTGCAGAGCGGATCAGCTCGCTCTTCGTCGCCTCGCGCAGCGAACGCACGGGCGGCTGGGGAGCGACGCAGGCGAGTGCCTCGACCGCATCCGCCACTGCGGGGTCGGCGAGGCTGAAGTAGCGGTGCCGGCCGTTCTTGCGCGAGGCGAGAAACCCGCCTGCGACCAGCTTCCGCAGGTGCTCGCTGGCCGTCGAGGGCGCGATGCCGGCATGAGCGGCGAGCGCGCTCGCCGGCAGCGTCTCGTGCTCAGTCAGCGCGACTACCAGCGCCGCGCGCGCAGGCTCGGCGAGCAGCGCGGCCGCGGCGGCGACATCGGCTTCGCCCCTCACGCCGCGAAGACCTGCGGGTACCGCTCCCGCGCCGCCGCGATGATCAGGTCGCGCGTCGGCGGGCGGTCCATCGCGTCGCTGCGGTCGTAGTCGGGCGAGAACTCCCGCTCGAGCTCGTCGAGCTCGCCGACCTGCTCCCGGAGCGCCGTCTGCCACTCCGGCTCGCGCGTGCGGGCCAGAACGAGCAGCTCGCACAGCGACGAGACGAGCGTGTTCTTGCGAACGATCGTCTCGGGCGTGACGTCCCGCAGGCAGATGCCCCAGGTGCCGTCCAGGTACATCTCCCAGTCCTGGTCGACATCCTTGCCGTCCGCGGCGCGATGGCGCGCGGCGAAGTGCTCGCGCAGGCCGTCGACGCCGCCCGCCTCGTCGACGAGCCGGAAGTAGTCGGCCGGGAACATGCCGGTGCCGTCGGGCAGAACGTAGGACGGCTCGGGCAGTCTCCTCGCCGCAATCAGGCTTCGCAGCTCGTGGGGCGATTCGGCACGGCCGTCGCAGAGCTGCTCGAGAGTCAGGTAGTTAGACGAGATGTACGCGAGATCCGCCTCGGTCATGCCGGCAGCGTACTACGCCCATGCTTCGGCAAGGAACGAAGTGTGGTAAGAGTGGAACCGATGGCTGCTTTGCGCTGTACTCGGTCAGTGACTCGGATTCTCGGCGTCTTGGCGCTGGCGCTCGCTGCAGCCTGCCCGTCGGCCGTGGCGGCGCGGCACCCGCGCTATCCGCCGGTGCCGAAGAGCAAGCTCTTTGGGCGAATCGCCTACAGCACCCGCGGAGGCGACATCTGGGTGATGAACGCGAACGGCACCTGCCGCCACCAGGTGAGCCACTCGGGCACCGGCGAAGACTTCGATCCGTCGTGGTCGCCCGACGGGAGGCACCTCGTCTTCCGCACGAGCCGCGGCCACTACCTGCCCGACGAGTTCGGCAACGGGCTCGAGGGCCTGTTCACGATCGACGTCGACGGCTCGAACGAGCGTGAGATCGAGCCGCCCACGGGCGGCATGTTCGCGGACTGGTCGCCGCGGGGCGACAAGATCGCCTTCAGCGGCCTTCGGCCGGGCCACCGGTACGACACGCTCTTCCTGATGAACACGGATGGCAGCGGCGTCCGCGACCTCGGCACCGCGTACGGCAGCGAGGGCGCGGTCTGGTCGCCGGACGCGAGCCGGATCGAGTACGGCGCGCACAACGGCGACGGCAACTGGGCGATCTGGACGATGAGCGCCGACGGCAGCGACCAGCGCCAGTTGACCCATCCCCACATCGTCTTCCCGGCCGGGACCGGCGGTGACAGCCCGGGCCCGTGGTCTCCGAACGGTCGCCGGATCGCCTACAGCCATTTCCAGTTTGGCGGCCGCGAGGTCTGGATCATGAACGCGGACGGCACCCACAAGCACCGCGTCACGCACTGGCCGGGCGGGGACGGGCCGCTCGCGTGGCTGCCGAACGGGCGGATCGTCTTCGCGCACTTCCGGGGCAGCGAGCCGCTCCCTCGCTTCTACTGGATGAAGCCGAACGGGACCGGGATCCGCTCGCTGCCGTTGCTCAACGGAGCCGGCGACCCGATCGAGTGGCTGCCGCATGCGGCGGCCGATCCGCGCTGCGCCTAGATCTTCTGCAGAGGCGCGTAGTCGAGCACGAGCCGGCGCTCTGAGCCGTCGTTCGCGAACCGAACGGTGACGACTCCCCCGGCCTCGATGGCGGTGACGACACCCTCACCGAGGCTGTCGTGCCGGACCGAGTCGCCGGTCGAGAGGGAGGGTTGGTCACTGCGCGGCGCGATCCCGGTGGCGCCGTACTTCGACCACGAGGCCGGCTCAAGCCGGTGCCGCTCCACCCCGCCCTCCGGCAGCTCGTCGAGGAAGCGCGAAGCCAGGTTGTAGGAGCGGCTGCCCCAGAGCGAGCGCGCGCTCGCGTGCGTGAGTGTGAGCCGCTCCTGCGCACGGGTCATGCCGACGTAGCAGAGCCGCCGCTCCTCCTCGAGGCCCTGCTCCTCGATCGAGCGTGAGTGCGGGAAGATCCCCTCCTCCATCCCGATCATGAAGACGGCGCGGAACTCGAGCCCCTTCGCGTTGTGCAGCGTCATCAGCGTGACGAGGCTCTCTTCGCCGCGGAGCGCGTCCTGGTCGGAGTAGAGCGAGATGTCCTGCAGGAACCCCGAGAGCGACGGCTCGACCGCGTTGTGCTGGTACTCCTGCGCGACGCCGACGAGCTCCTGCAGGTTCTCGAGCCTTCCTTGCGATTCGATCGTCCGCTCCGCTTCCAGGGCCTCGCGGTAGCCGCTGCGGTCGAGGACGCGCTCGAGCAGCTCCGGAACCTCCAGCTCGAGCGCCCCGGCCTGGAGCGACTGGAGCAGGCCGTGGAGCTGCTGGACCGCCCGGAGCGGCGCTGCGGCGATCCCCGCCTCGTCCGTCTGGCCGAGCGTCTCGAAGAGCGAGATCCCGAAGGCGTCCGCGTGCGCCTGCAGCCGCGCGAGGGTCGTGTCGCCGATTCCGCGCCGGGGCCGGTTCGCGATCCGCTGCAGCGAGACGGCGTCGTAGGGATTGTCGATCACCTGCAGGTACGCGATCACGTCCTTGATCTCGGCCCGCTCGTAGAAGCGAGGGCCGCCGATCACCTGGTAGGCGATGCCCTGCCGGACGAGCACGTCCTCGAGCACCCGCGACTGCGCGTTCGTGCGGTAGAAGACGGCGACCTCGCTGCCGTTGTAGCCCTCCTCGACGAGGGCGGCGATCTCGGCGGCGACGAAGCGCCCCTCGGCGTGCTCATCCTCGACCTCCAGCGCCCGGATCGGCTCGCCTTCGCCGAGCTCGGACCAGAGGTTCTTCGGCTTCCGCTCGCGGTTGTGCGCGATGACCGCGTTCGCCGCTTGGAGGATGGTGTTCGTCGAGCGGTAGTTCTGCTCCAGGGACACGGTGCGGGTCCCCTGGAAGTCGTTTTCGAACTCCAGAATGTTGCCGATGTCGGCTCCTCGCCACCCAAAGACCGCCTGATCTGGGTCGCCGACTGCGCAGACATTTCGGTGTTTTTCGGCCAGAAGCTGGAGTAGGCGGTACTGAGCGTGGTTCGTGTCCTGGTACTCGTCGACGAGGATGTAGCGGAAGGCCTTCTGCCAGCGCTCACGGGCCTCCGGGAAGTGCTCCAGAACGCGGACGGTCAGCATCAGCATGTCGTCGAAGTCGACCGCGTTCGAGGCGAAGAGCCGGCGCTGGTAGAGATCGTAGACCTCGGCCACGGTCTGGTCGTAAAAGGACGACACGCGCTTCGCGTACTCCTCCGGGCCGACGACCTGGTTCTTCGCGGACGAGATCTGCTCGTGGATACCGCGCGGCGTGAAGCGCTTCGGGTCGCGCTCCAGCTCCTCGAGGCACTGCTTCGTCAGCCGCACCTGGTCGGCGGAGTCGTAGATCGTGAAATTCGAGCGGTAGCCGAGCCGCGGTGCCTCGCGGCGCAGGATCCGGCCGCACGCGGCGTGGAAGGTCAGGATCCAGATCGCGCGCGCGACCGGGCCGAGCAGGTCCTCGAGCCGCTCGCGCATCTCGCCCGCGGCCTTGTTCGTGAACGTGATCGCGAGGATCTCGTTCGGCTTCACACCGCAGGCGTTGAGCAGGTGCGCGACGCGATACGTGAGGACGCGCGTCTTGCCCGAGCCCGCCCCGGCCACCACGAGCAGCGGCCCCTCGGTGGCGAGGACCGCCTCGCGCTGGGCCGGGTTCAGGTCGGCGAGGTAGCGCTCGGGCGACGCAACGGCCACAGAGCCGATGCTAGCCGCCCGCTCGCGATGCAGAGGCCGCGCGGTAGCGCTCGCACCACTCGGCTGTCACACCGTCGCTCTGCCCGTGCGTGAGCGGTTGGATCTCTGTGCCCTCTGGGAGCTCGAGACCGAGGAAATCGAGGACGCGCAAGGTCTCTGCCTCGAGATCGCTGAGCAGGTCTTCGAACACCACGTCGAGCGGCTCGATCCGCTCGTCCACGAACCACCGCGCCCATGCTCGATCGTGCTCGTTGAGCTCCCGCAGCAGCGCGTCGACCTCCTCGAAGCGGAACGTCGGCTCCTCGCGAGGCAGAGGATCCCAGTGGTGCCAGTGCCCGGTCTGAATCGCTCTTGCGAACGAGACGGCCTGCGCGATGCGGTCCCGGCGACGCAGCCAGACGAACCGAGGACGCGGGAACGGCGAGAGCTCCCGGAGGTGGCCCCACATCACCTTCGCCCCGAACACGCCGTTCGTGGTCGTCCCGGCCGCGAGCACGAGCTCGAGATAGGACGCGAAATCGCCGGCGCCCCAGGCACGCATCAGGCTTGTCTGGGTATCGCGCCAGAACCACTCGTGCGGCCACCCGGCGATTTCGGTGCTCGCGAGCAGCCCGCAGAGCAGCCAGCTCCCGGAGCGAGGCGTCCCGCAGACGAAGTACGACTGCCGCGGCTCGACGGCCCGGTCAGGCCTCGGTGTTGCGAGCACCCAGCGCGCGTACTCGTCGGGCCCCATGGCCCGATGCTAGATCGCTACGCCGGGGTGAACAGCGTCAGCTGCATGCCGTCGGGAGCGCGCACCCGGGCATTGCGATCACCCCACGGTGTCGTCACGGGCGGTGCGACCTCCGCGGCGCCGGCCGCGACCAGGCGCCGGGCGGTCTCCTCGCTGTTGGGCACCTCGACCGCGAGGCGCACCGCGCCGGAGACGCGCTTGCCGGCCTCCACCTGGTCGATCAACGCGGCCTGGCGCTCGTCCATGAGCTCGAGCGTCGCGCGCCCGGCCTCGAGCAGAACGACCCGACCGTCATCCGAGCTCCAGTCGGCCGTCTGCTCGAGGCCCAGCGCGTCGCGGTAAAAGCGCAGCGCCTTGTCGAAGTCCTCGACCGTCAGCGCGACGCGCAGCTCCGGCACGTCAGTCGTCGGTCGCCTCGATCTCGAGGAGGTTGTTCCCGTCCAGGTCGCGGAAGAAGAACATCCGCGGGACGGGGCCTTCGCCGCCCATCGGCTCCTCGACGTCGACGCCTCGCTCCTTCAGCGCTGCGTGGTCGGCGTCGAGGTCGCCCGTGTCGAGCACGACGCACGACTGGTCGTTTCCGGGCGACCCGCCTGGGCGCGGGGGCATCAGCGCGATCCCGGTGGCGGCTCCGGGCGGCGCGACCTCGAGCCAGCGGTCGCCGTCGCCGAACGGGATGTCGGCCCGAACCTCGAAGCCGAGCGTGTCGATGTAGAACTCGAGCGCCTTGTCCTGGTCGCTGACCGGGATGATCACGCGCCCGATCTGCTTGATGTGGGTGGCGGTCTGCGGCATGGGTTGCTCCTTTCGTAGGGGTTGCTAATAGGACGCCCCGAAGGCGGGGAACTCATCGCTGCCGGTAGCGGAGGAAGATCACCCCGTTCGCAAAGCGTCGCTCGTCGATCAGCTCGAGCTCCGCGCGCACGCCGTCCGGGATGGCCCGCTTGCCGCCTCCGACCAGGACCGGCACGAGGAACATGTGGTACAGGTCGATCAGCCCGGCATCCATGGCCTGACCGGCGAGCTCGGGGCCGCCGATGGCGATGTCGCCGCCCGACGTCTCCTTCAGCTTGCGAACCGCTTCGGGGTCGAACTCGCGCTCGATCCGCGTTCTCTCGCTGGAGACGGATTCGAGGGTCCGGGAGTAGACGATCTTCTCGGCCGCACGCCAGATCTCGGCGAAGTCTCGGATGGAAGGTCGATCGGCGTCCATCGTCTCCCAGGCGACCATGGTCTCGTACATCCTGCGCCCGTAAAGGTGGGTGTCCTCGGGCCGTGTGAGGTCGTTGATGAATGCGTGAACCTCGTCGTCCGGCACGGCCCAGTCGAACTTCCCATGCTGGTCCTCGATGTAGCCGTCGAGCGAGGCGATCGCCGTGTAGATCAGCTTGCCCACGAGCAGATAGCGTCTCACGCACGTGGGCTACGCGTTCGGGACGATCGACGAGATGGGCGACGGCGTCTTCCGCAAGGTACGGCAGGAGCTCGGCGTCACGGCCTTCGGCGTGAACGTGCTCGTCATCCCGCCGGGGGTCGAGGCGCGGCCGCATTACCACCAAGAGCAGGACGAGCTGTACTTCGTGCACTCGGGCCGCGCGCGGTTCCAGCTACCGGGCGAGTCGCGGGAGCTCGGGCCCGGCGGGCTCTGTCACGTGGAGGCCACGACTCCTCGCCAGGTGATCAGCGTCGGCGACGAGGATCTCGTCATGCTCGTCGTCGGGGCGAAGGACGGCTACGTCGGCCGCGACGGCGCTCCGGCAGATCCGGAGAAACTCGGCTAGAAGCGAACGGCTGCGCGGCTGAGCTGCCCGACGCGGCGGCCGTAGAGCGCGAGGCCGGCCAGAGCAGCCACCCCGGTGGCGAGGCTCCCGGCGGCAGGCGTGAAGACCGAGGCGGCGATCGCCGTATTGCCTTCGTGGCCCGCCATCGCCAGCGCGCCGATCGCAGCGCCCTGGTAGAGCCCGACGTTCCCGGGCAGGAACGGCATCGTGTTCGCCAGCCCGGTCACGACCATGTACAGCAACGCCGAGCCGACGCCGACGTGGACGCCGACCGCGTGGAGCAGGAAGAGGACGCCGAACCAGCGAGCGACCCAGGTCAGGACGAGGATCCCGCCCGCGCGGAGCATGATCCCCTTCGGAGCGGCGGCGCCCGCGAGGAACGCGCCGATTCCCTCCGGCAGGCGATGGCTCAGCTTTGCGTGCAGCACCGAGACCAGCAGGAGCCCGCCCGCAGCGGCCGGGAGACCGACGAGCATGGTGATCTTGGCCCAGGTCGGGACCGGCAGGAAGAACGCCGACCCTGCGCCCACGAGCACGAAGGCGATCATCTCGAGCAGGTGCGCGCAGAGCAGACTGCCTCCCGCGCGCGAGAACCCGGGCCAGCGCGGGCCGGCGGTGACCTTGAGCACCGCGACCTTCGATGCTTCGCCGAGCCGTCCGGGCAGGACCGTGTCGAGGAACGAGCCGACGGCGCTGGCCGTGTACATCGCGCGGAAGCCGATGTTCGGCGAGCGCACCGTCGACGTCCAGGCGAGCGCGCGGAGCGGCTGAACCGCGGCGCAGATCGCGAGACCCGCGAGCAGGAAGCGCCAGTTCGGGGTGGCGGCAGCGGAGATCACGCGCGTCCCCGTCCGCTGGAAGAGCAGCGCGACGGCGGCCACGGAAACCAGGCCGATCACGATTGCGACACTGCGACGCCCCACCTGCACCTTCACGGCATCGGCAATTCGTCGTGCGTGGGCGAACCCCTGGAAGGGGGTAAAGGTCTGACGCAAAGTCGGCCTAGTCGCTCGCATGAATGGCGTAGGCCACACGACCCCACATCGGGCGACCGTCCTCCACGGTAACAGGCCTCGCGGCGAACTGTCAGTCCAGGCCCTGAAGCTCCCCTTCCAGCCAGGCCTGCGCGGCGGCGAGCGCGTCGGGGTCGCTCGACTTGAGGACGATCTCGACGGTGCTCCCCTCGGCGCCGAAGCTCGGGTACGAGCCGACGCGGACTTCGGGGTGTTCGCTGCCCGCGGCCTCGAGCACCTCGACGATGCGGCTCTCGGTCGTCCGGTACGTCCGCCGCCATGAACCGATCGGGCTCGGGCCGCCGATCTCGACGGCGACGAGCTCGAACATCGCCTCCATCTCGGCGGGCAGCCCCGGCAGGACGTAGACGTTTCCCAGGACGAATCCGGGCGCGCCGCCGCGCTCGATCTCCATCGGGCGGCTGCCCTCGGGAAGTCGCGCCCAGCGCGCCGCATAGTCCGGAGCGCGCTCGAACCGCTCGCGCAGGCGCGCCGCGACTTCCGGCTGCTCGACGAGCGGGACCTCGAAGGCCGCGCCGATCGCCTCGCGCGTGAGGTCGTCGGGAGTGCCGCCGAGCCCGCCGGTGACGACTACGACGTCCGCATCCTGGGCCTGCACCCGGATGAAGGCGGCCACGCGCTCCTCGTCGTCAGGGAGTGCCGCGATCAGGATCACGTCGAAGCCGAGCTCTTCGAGGCGGGCCGCGAGCCAGGAGCCGTTCGTGTTGGCGATGTCGCCCGAGAC
>WNGE01003378.1_pt1 | contig 18863 bp, 18 predicted proteins | sample 5400651 | NCBI WGS metagenome assembly WNGE01 (sample SAMN13153370, study PRJNA577476) | soil metagenome | isolation source: 60 cm soil or saprolite under grassland replicate 2 | place: USA:California | collected 2016-06-15
CATTTGTTCGTGAGTCGACCCCACATGTCAGCGGCGTGCGGCATGTGCGGCTCTTAGGCTGACTGCCCGATGCCGACTGTTGAGCAGAAGCAACGATGGCGCGAACTCATCCTCAAGGAGGTCTACGACCGCACGGGTGGCGACTATCTCAAAGGGGTCACGCCGCCCGAGATCCTCGAGGGCATCTACGAAGAGCTCGGTGAAGCGACTGGGCCTGACGTCCAGACGCAGTTCAACTACCTCTCCAGCGAAGGACTCTTGAAACGACACTCTCAAACGTCATTCGTGATTACCCACGAAGGCGTCCGCCGCGTCGAGGAACAGGACGCCGAGAGGGAAGTGGCCATGGTTCTTCCGGCAGTCGTGGTGCGTGACGTTGAGGCGTTTCTCACGGAGGTTCAGCGGAAGCGCGACGACCTTGGCTTGGCGGCGGATGACGAGCGAGCACTCGATGCGGCAGTCGTGAGCGCGGAGGCGCAGATCAAGTCGCCGAAGCCGAACCGCGGAATTGTAAGAGCGGCTATCGGTGCCATTGGGTTGTTAGTGAGAGACGCGACGGCAGGCGCTGTCGGCTCAGCGCTCTATGCCACCGCGGCCCAGCTTCTCGGCAAGCTCTGAGCACAACTACGCGGAAGGCCGGAGAGCAAGGTCTGCTCGTATGAGCCGTGTGCGTTCGGGTGCGCTCGCTCCTCCGACACGTCCGGCTGCAAACGCGATGCAAACGCACCCCGCGTCACAGCACCGGATCAGAGGTCACGACGGCGGGGTGCCGGTGCCCGAAACCGCAGGTCAAGTGGACTGCACGCCACCAGCCCGGACGCCACGAGATGGCCTGTCGCGGACTTACAAGGCGGAGGCCGGGGGTTCGAGTCCCTCAGCGCCCACGGTGTATTCCCTGTTCAGCTCGAGTTTCCGGGCGGTCTGTCGGCGGAGTGCTGCTTCGGAGTCCCTCTGCGGTCCGTTGTCGGATCGGAGTGCATGCCGCACCACCGATGAAGGGCTGAGCTCCGCCTCGCGAGAGGCGGAGATCGCCGGTCCGAGCTCGCATCGCCCACTCAACCTGCAGGTCAGAAGGCTGTCGAGTCGCCGACGGATGCGTGAGCCCGCTCGAAGTCCGTGGCCGATCCGACGTAACGCCAGCGCCGCTTAGCGATGACCGACGCCTTCGCCCCCCAATTGGCGGCGGCGATCGCACCTATTGCGTATCAAGGAGCGAAGCGAGTGGGGCGACGTCACCCAAGCCACGCAACGCGTCGTTGAGGTGTGTGCACGTCGAAGTGCCGGTGAAGTCGGTACGGACGTGCGAGCGCAGCTCGGTGAGGGGTACGCCCACCACACGAGCTGCACTGGCGGCGGCATTCACGCACTCGGGACCGGGGAGCACGTGCGCGTTGGCATCGATGTTGCGCATACGAAGGTTCTGCTGCGGTCGGGCGATGCTGACGTCGTGCCGCGCGGCGTATGGCACCGCCTCGAAACAGTCGAGCCCACTTACCTCATCCATGTCACGCCCGGACCGAATGGTGGCTATCGGCCGCGGGACTAGGGCCTCCGTGACCGACGCAACCGCATCGCCCGACCGCCGACCACTCGTGCTCGCGCCCGGCGAGGGACGGAGCTATCCGATGGGTCGCATCTTGCACAGTGAAACCGAACGCTCATCGTTCCGACAGCGCCCAACTGCCGATCCGCACTCGACTTCTGCGCACCGAACGCGGGTACCGAATGTGACCAGCTGAGTGCCGCCAGCCGCGCGATGTGAAGCCCACCGAGACGTCCGACGAACCGGCGTTCTTCAAGCACGCGTCGAGGAAGCCAGTGCCGCCTTCACCGGCGAGTGGGACGGCTACCGCCTGCTGCTGCTCTATTCGACCGGCGCCAAGACGGCTCGACTACACGTCTTCCTTGTGGGCGCGGAACACGCCGACCTTTCCGTGCTCGACCTTGATCTCGAGGCCGGACATCGCTTCGCACAGTGAGCAGGTGCGGAGGTGGATCGTCTCGGCCATGGAATCCCCGTTGCGACCAGTGCGGGGTACAGGCCGCGGCAGTAGAACAGGTTCTCGTTTCGTGCCGCTACTGCGTAACGCGCACCACGACCCGGCCGACGGTCCGACGGTCGGCCATGGACTGGAGGGCGGTGGGGAGGTCGGTGAATGCGACCTGGCTGCCGATAACGGGCCGCACTTGTCCTTGCCGGATCAACTCAAGGATGCGAGTGTGAACGCGCTCGCCGTCGGCGTGGGAGGGAAAGTTGTATCTGGTCGCGCGCTTGAACTCGTGGGGGTCTTCGGCGTAGGCGTGGCACACACCGCAGAGCGAGAAGTTGCCGAACAGGACCGGCCTCACGACGATCCCGGCGTCTTCCGCTTCGATGCCGGACGCGAACCCGACGAGCAGGTGCCGGCCGTTGAACGCCATGCACCGGAACGTCGCGGTCGTCACCTCGCCGCCGATCGAGTCGAACGCAACGTCGACGCCACGTCCGTCCGTGGCTTCGAGCACGGCGTCCGCGAAATCGGTCTCGCGGTAGTTGATGGCTAGGTCGGCGCCAAGCGATCGGCACAGCTCGACTTTCTCGGATGAGCCGGCCGTGGTGATCACCCGCGCGCCCGCGAGTACGGCCAACTGCACAGCAGCCGAACCCACGCCGCCAGCGGCGGCGTGGATGAGCACGGTCTCGCCTTGCTGGACGCGCGCCCGTTCGTACAGGGCGAGCCACGACAGGTGGAACGGGAAGTAGATCGCGGCGGCCGGAGCGTCCGGCAGCTCCCCTTCCGGGGGCATCTCGAATGCCATCGCGATCGGGCCGGTGGCCAGCTGCGCGTACCCGCCGAACGCGCCCGTCGGGATCGCCACGACTCGCCTGCCCACCCAAGGTTCGGCGCCGGTGCCGGCGGCTTCGACGTGGCCGAGTACCTCCATTCCGGGTGTGTAGGGGAGCGGCGGTCGCACGGTGCGATACCGGCCTCGCACGCCGTCGACGTCGTTGAAGTTGAGCGTCGTGGCGGCCACGCGGACCAGCAGCTCGCCGGGGCCCGCAACCGGTTCCGACACCTGGTCGAGCTGCAGGGCCTTCTCCGGCTCGCCGAACTTGTGCACGCGCCACGCCCTCACGGCCGAACACTGTCACACGGAGCCGGCCGACGGATGCCGAACACGAGCTGGTCATGCGTCGTCGACCTCTCAGTGTTCGACGAGTTCCCCGACGATCTGTACTGCCACCGCGACCGAAACACGCTCACGCGCATCAAGTAGCGGTCCTCGACTGGCGCACCTGACCAGCGCGTATTCGGACCATCTCGCAGCTGTCATGGACGTGTGGAGTCCGAGGCGGGTTGATCGCGCTTTCAAGAACACCGTAATCTCGACGTCATTCGCCGCGCACCGGGGTGTCCCGGGGGGCGGGAACCTGGCCGAGGGGGGAATGGTGAAGCGGAGCCTGTGGGCACTCGTCGCCGTCGCGTTGGGGGTCGGCACGGGGCTGGCGCCAGCGACGTCCGGGGCACAGCAACCCGACCAGGGATCGCCCGACAGCGACATCGGCGTTACGGCCGACACGATCCGGATCGCGGTGATCGCCGACGTCGACACTCCGGTGCGCCCGGGCGCGTTCGAGGGCTCGGTCGAGGGGGTGCGGGCGTTCGCCAAATACCAGAACGGCACCAAAGGCAAGCTGGCGGGCCGCACCGTCGAGGTCGACTTCATCGACTCGAAGCTGAGCGCGGATGAGGCCCGCAACGCAGTGATTAGGGCGTGTCAGGAGGACTTCGCGATCGTCGGCACGAGCGCCCTCTTCCTCAATACCGTCCAACCGCTCGAGACGTGCGTCGACAAGGCCGGGCAAGCCATCGGGCTCCCCGACATCCCGGTGCTCCAAACCGAAGTCGCGCACCAGTGCTCGCCGGTGTCGTTCGCGGTCATTGCCGCCGCGCTCGACTGCGCGACGAAAGACCAGAAGCCGCAGACTTACTCAGCTCGCATCGGTCACATCAACTACCTCAAGCGGAAGAACAAGGATCTGCACGGCGTCTGGGTGATCCCGAGCGACCTACGGTCCACCATCACGTCCACCACGCCCGTCGTGCGGGGTGAGCAGAAGGCCGGGATCAAGGCGGACGAGGACATCATCCAGAAGTCCGCCCTAGCCACCCAGAGCGACTACACGCCGGTCGCGCAGTCCATCAAGCAAGACAACTCGACATACGCCGAGAGCATCTCCGACTACAAGAGCTCGGTGCAGCTGCGCAAGGAAGCGAAGGTCCAGGGCGTCAACAGCGTCAAGGTGTGGGGGTGCGCGCTGCAGTGCTACGACGCCAAGTTCCTCACCGAAGGCGGGGCCGACGTCGAGGGCCACTACTCGTCGCTGTTCTTCGTGCCATTCGAGGAGGCGAAGCAGAACAAGTCGGTGAACGCGTACCTGAAGAACGTCGGGGGCCTCTCCAAGGCCGACGGTTTCGGGGCACAGGCGTGGACGGCCGGCCTCTTCTTCCGCGACATCGTGAACAACGTCGTCAAGGCCCACGGCAACAACGGCCTCACCCGTGCTCGCTTCCTCGAGGAGGCGAGGAAGGTTCACGACTTCAGGGCCGAGGTCGGCGGCGATGGAATGCTGGGCCCAACGGATGTCGGTGGCAAGAAGGTCACCGGGTGCTTCGTGCTCAGCCAGGTGAAGGGCGGCAAGTACGTCCGCGTCTTCCCGAAGGAGAAGGGCACGCTCAACTGCGACAGCAAGAACGTGACCACCGTCCAGATCGACCAGACGTAGGCGTCGGGTCGCTAGACCGCCGGTGTGGCATTGGCGATCTCGTCATATCGAGATGTCACCAGCCCCTGCATCTCTCCGCTGGTGATGACCCAGAACCGGTTTGCCCGCACAGCATCGAGCACGGCTTCGGCCACCTGCTCGGCAGTACGGGCCGCGGGCCCGTCGAAGCTCGAGCGCACAGCCTCTCGGAAGGCCTCGCCCTCTTCCCGGCGCGCCTCGCGGCCGAGGTGGGCGGGCCGGTTGCGCTCGCTTTCGAGGATCCGGGTTCCCGTGCTGCCCGGGCACAGCACGCTCACACCAATGGGCGCTCCCGACATCGCGAGCTCCATCCGGAGCGTCTCCGAGAGCGCGACGACGCCAACCTTGCTGACGTTGTACGGCCCGAGCTGGGGCAAGCCGCTCGCCAGACCTGCGAGCGATGACGTGTTCACGATGTGCGCCGGTCGACCCTGCGCGAGGAACCTCGGAAGGAAGGTGTGGACGCCGTGAATGACGCCCCACAAGTTGACGCCGAGCACCCAGCGCCAATCATCCAACGTCTGTGCGATGAGCGGGTTGAAAGTCGACACGCCGGCGTTGTTGCAGAGAACATCGACCCCACCGAAGCGGGCGAACGCTTCGTCGGCAAGATGCTCGACGGCGGCCGCGTCGCTCACGTCGGTCACGACGGCGAGCACATCTGCATCGATGCCCCCGGCGACGGCGGCGAGCGCGTCGGCATCGACATCGGCAAGCACGACGGCACAACCCGCGGCTGCAAAGGACTGCCCAAGCGCGGCACCGATGCCGCTGGCAGCACCCGTGACCACAGCCACCGATCCGCCCGTCAGCTCCATACCCCTTCTCCTTGGTCGGCGAAGGCTTGAGATTACGCTGTAATCCAAGCACGGACCTGGGGGCGCATGGCCTGGGATTTCGAGACCGAGCCGGAGTTCGAGGAGCAGCTCGCATGGATGCGCGCCTTCATTGATCGTGAGCTGATACCGCTCGAGCCGATCTTCGATCGGTTACCAGCCGACGAGTGGCGAGTGGTCCAGCGCCACTTACAGGATCGGGTCAAGGCGCAGGGGCTGTGGGGCGCCTTCCTCGACCCGAAGCTCGGTGGTCTCGGGTTCGGGCAGCTCAAGTTGGCGCTGATGTCGGAGATCATCGGCCGCTGCATGATGTCGATGACCATCTTCGGTGTGCAGGCGCCGGACAGCGGCAACATGGAGCTCCTCGCCCACGGAGCCACGGACGCGCAGAAGGAGCGGTGGCTCTGGCCCAACCTGCGCGGGGACATCTCGAGCGCGTTCGCCCTCACGGAACCGTTCTTCGCCGGAGCCGACCCGACCGTCATCGGCACGACGGCCACCAAGGACGGCGACGAGTGGGTGATCGAAGGCCGGAAGTGGTTCATCACGAACGCGTCGGTTGCCGACATCGTGTTGGTCTTCGCGGAGACCAACCCCGAGGGCCGCCCGCACCGGCATGCCTCGGTGTTCGTCGTCCCGACCGGCACGCCCGGCATGGAGATCGCGCGCGACATCGGGACGATGGCCCACCCCGACGTCGAGTACGGACGCCCGGGAAACCACGCCGAGCTCGTGTTCCGCAACTGTCGCGTACCGTCCGACCACCTCATCGGGCAACCAGGCGAAGGGTTCGTGCTCGCCCAACAGCGGCTCGGCGGAGGTCGCATCCACCACGCGATGCGCTGGCTCGGCCAGGCGCAACGGTCGCTGGACATCATGTGCGAACGAGCCGTGTCACGGCGCTCACACGGCAAGCTGCTTGGCGAGCACCAGATGGTCCAGGACTACGTGGCTCTCTCGCACATGGAGATCCAGTCCGCCCGACTCCTCACCTTCCAGACGGCGTGGAAGATGGACAAAAACGGCGCCGCCGCAGTCCGTGCCGAGCTGGGGATGATCAAGGCACACGTCTCGAAGGTCGTCCTCGCTGTGCTCGACCGGACGATCCAGGTGTGTGGCGCCCTCGGGTACTCGAGCGACCTGCCGATCGAGTCGTGGTACCGGACGACGCGCTTCGGCCCGATCGGAGACGGCCCCGACGAGCTGCACAAGTCGGTGCTGGCCCGCACCCTGTTGAAGGGCTTCTCGCCCGTCGATGGATGGCCGACCGAGCATCTGCCCAGCCGCCGTCCGGCCGCCGAGGCGAAGTGGGGCGAGCTGCGCGCGCTCGCAGGCATCGCGTGACCGCCACCCTGCAGTGCTACCTCGACGATGCGCTCGGCGACCATGTCGCGATCACGGTGACGCCCATGGTCGGGGGCGGCTCGTGCGAGGTGTTCGCCATCGACCGCGGCCCAGAGCACTGGGTGTTGCGGCGCGCGCCCCGCCACGCCAGCTCTGCCACCGCCCATGACGTCCTGCGTGAGTTCCGAATCCTGGACGCGATCAAGGACGAATCCGTCGCCATCGCGCGGCCCGTTGTCGCCTGCGACGACCCGGAGGTGTTCGGGTCACCCTTCTACGTGATGGAACGCATCGACGGGCGGCCGATCCTCCAAGCCGTGCCCGACCGTTGGGCGGCCGCGCCGGAGTCGCACGGGAGGGCGCTCGAGGAGCTCATCGACGCGCTCGTGGCCATCCACGCCGTCGACTGGCGATCGTGCGGCCTGGGAGACATGGCGCATCCCGGCAACTACCTGTCGCGGCAGCGCACGCGCTGGCTGACCCAGCTCGACTCCTATGGCGGGCGCGACCTGCCCGCCGCCCACCGGATCTCCGACTGGTTGGAAGCGCACCGACCTGCCGATCAACCCAGCGCGCTGTGCCACGGCGACTACAAGCTCGACAACGTGCTGTTCGCCCTCGACGCGCCCCCGCGGCTCCTCGCCGTCGTCGACTGGGAGATGGCAGCGATCGGCGATCCACTCGTCGATCTGGCATGGGCGCTCGTCTTCCTTCCCGGGCCCGAGGGCACCATCCCGCTTGGAATGTCCAAGGAGCCGACGTTCGACGTGGCCTACCTCCCCGATCGCGCCAGCCTCGTCGAGCGCTACGCGACCCGATCGGGTCGGTCGACCGCCACGATCGGTTGGTACGACGTGTTCGCCCGCTGGAAGCTGGCCATCGTGCTCGAAGGCAGCTACGCGAAGTTCCTCCGCGGACACTCCGACAAGCCAATCCACGAGTTCTTCGGCGCGCAAGTCGATCTGCTGCTCGACAGCGCGACCACCCTCAGGGATCACGAGAAGGCGACATGACGCCCTGGACCTCGCTCGGCGAGCACGCGTGATGCGCGCCTGGCAGGTGCGGCGCGCCGGGGAGCCGATCGATGTCTTGCACGAGGTCGAGCTCGAACCTCCGCAACCAGGGCCGGGCCAGGTCCGTATCCGTGTGACAGCAGCAGGAATCGGATTACCCGACGTGTTCATGTGCCGCGGCACGTATCCGCTCACCCCTCCGTTGCCGTTCACGTCGGGCCAGGAAGCCACCGGCACGGTCACGGCTGTCGGCGAGGGAGTCGACCTCCCGATCGGCACGCGGATCATGTGCGTGACCGCGTTCACCGAAGGCAGCGGCTCGTTCGCCGAAGAGTGTCTCCTATCGGCGGACTCCGCGTTCGCCGTGCCCGAGGGCCTCACAGACGCACAGGCGGCGGGGTTCTGGATTCCGCACCTGACCGGGTGGATCGGGCTCGTCCTTCGCGGCGGTCTGGTCGCCGGCGACTGGCTGGCCGTCCTCGGAGCGGCGGGTGGAAGCGGCATCGCCGCCGTCCAGCTCGGACGCGCTCTCGGCGCCCGGGTCATTGCCGTGGTGAGCGACGAGGAGCGGGCGGCGTTCTGCCGCTCGTTGGGAGCCGAGGCGACGCTCGATCACCGCGACGGCTCGGTCGCACCTGCGCTCCGAGAGGTGACCGGCGGGCACGGGGTCGACCTGCTCTACGATCCGGTCGGCGGCTTGCTCGCCGAGGATGCCGCCGGCGCGATGGCCCGCGACGGGCGACTCCTGGCCGTCGGGTTCGCGAGCGGCGCGTGGCCGAACTTGGCGACGCACAACCTGGTGGTCACCAACACTTCCGTCGTCGGCGTCTTCGCCGGCGGCTACACACGCGCGGAGCTCGACGACATCCACGCCGATCTCTCTGAGCTCGTGGCTGACGGTCGGCTGCGCAACGCGGTGACGGCGGAGGTCCCGTTCGACGAACTGCCCAACGCCCTGCAACGCATGGCCGACCGCAGCGTGGTCGGCAAGCTTGTGATGGTGCCGTGACCCTGTGACCAAGCAACCCGACTTCGATCTGGACGCCGACGAGATCATCACCGCCGCGGTGGAGATTCTCCAGGAGTCCGGCCTGGATGCCGTGAGCATGCGGAGCGTCTCGTCGCGCCTCGGCGTGTCGCCGGTGCCGCTGTACAGCCGCATCGGCAACAAGGACGCACTCCTCGACGCGATCGCCGACCGCCTGCTCGCTGACCTGGCCCCGCCGGGCAACGCGGAGGAGCCATGGGACGCGTACGCGATGCGGTGGACCCGGGAGCTCCGTGCCCGGCTGCGCGGGGCACGGGACAGCCGACTCATCCTCTGGCCCGGTCGCGACGCCTACGTCGAGGCGTCACGACCGCTCATCGCGGCCATCCGCGACGACGGGTTCGCGGCCGATGCTGCCGTGCAGGCGTGCCGCCTTCTGACCTGGGCGACGGTCGGCTTCGCCGCGGTCGAGAGCGGCGTGCAGCTCCAGGGACGCAGCCGGCGGGGGAGACGACCCGGCGGTGATCCGCGAGGGGTCGACGCGGCGGAATCCGACACGCTGTTCGACCTCCACATCCGCTACGTGATCGAAGGAATCGCCAGCGACGCGGCGTCCCGCGGCGGAAAGTCGTCAGCGCCCAATCGCCAGCGGAGCCGTCGGTGACGATCCCGAGCCTCGACGCGTCCGGCAAGGTCGTGGTCGTCACCGGGGGCAGCAAGGGCCTCGGTCGCGCCATGGCGCTGGGGTTCGCGGAAGCAGGCGCCGACGTGGCCGTGGCGAGCCGCAAGCGCAACCTGTGCGAGGAGGTGGCCGATGAGGTCCGCGCGATGGGTCGGCGGGCGTTGGCGGTGGAGTGCCACGTCGGCGAGTGGGATCAGTGCGCGACCCTGGTCGACGTCACCGTCGCGGAGTTCGGCCGAGTCGACGTGCTGGTCAACAACGCCGGCATCGCGCCGGTCCCGCCGTCTCTCCTCGAGGTGACCGCCGACCTTTTCGACAAGACCATCGGGGTGAACCTCAAGGGACCGTTACGGCTCACCGCACTGGCTGCCGAGCACATGTCCCCGGGCGGTGCCGTCATCAACATCAGCTCGAAGGCGTCCTTGTACCCCACGTCGTTCACGGTGGTGTACGCCGCAGCGAAGGCGGGGTTGAACGCGCTCACCAAGGCGGCGGCCAGGGAGCTGGGAGCGCGCGGCATCCGGGTCAACGCGATCGTCTGCGGAACGTTTCACACCGACAGCCTCCACGCGTCACTGCCGTCAGAGGAGATGCAGGCCCAGATGGCCGCGAGCGTCGCCCTCGGTCGGATCGCATCCCCTGACGAGATCGTGGGGACCGCGCTCTACCTCGCCAGCGACGCGTCGTCCTACCTGAACGGAGAGCTCATCGTGCTCGACGGCGGCTGATCAGCCGCGGACGTCGACGACGACCCGCCCCATCGTGCGCCGTGCCGCGAGATCGGTGAGGGCGTCGGGAACCTGGTCGAACGCGACGCAGCGGGTGACGGTCGATCGGTAGCGGCCGTCGGCGACGAGGCCGACGAGGGCGGCATGGGTCTCCGTGGTGAGGCGCCGCATCTCGTCTCGGGGATAGCTGCCGAGCGTTGCCCCGATGAGGGTGTGGTTGTACAGGTAGAAGTCGGGATCGTGGGCTTGGAGCCCGCCGGCGTGGCCGCACAACACGTGGCGGCCGTCGGGCCGGAGCACGGCCCGGATGCGGCCCGCGACCTCTCCCTGCACGGGGTCGAGGACCACGTCGACGCCCTGCGAGTCTGTCAACGCCCGTACGCTTTCGACCACATCGACGGCCTGATGGTCGACTACCTCGGCCCCCAGCGATTGGCAGAAGGCCACCTTCTCTGCGCCGCCGACCACGGCGATGACGCGAACCCCGTGAGCGACCGAGAGTTGCACCATGGCCGACCCGACGCCGCCGCCGGCGCCCAACACGACGACGGTCTCGCCGGCGGTGATCCCCCCTCGCCGGATCGCCGCGTGGTACGCGGTGTGACCGGGGATGAGGAACCCGGCTGCATCCACATCACTCATGCCGTCAGGTACCTCGAAGATGGTCGACACCCCGACTGACACTGGGGCCAGGCTTCCCCACGGCTGGATGCACACGGCGGCGACGCGCTTTCCAAGAAGTTCGCGCCGGCCGGGCGCGGCGTCGACGACCGTCCCCACGCCCTCCTGTCCGGCGATGTAGGGGCGCGCGACGGGGACCGGGTAGGTGCCACGCGCGGTCGTGACATCGGGCAGCGCCAACGCGGCATGAGACATCTCGAGTACCACCCAATCTGTGAACGGCTCCCGCCCCGCGGACATCGGCTCCCAGCCGCCGAGGCCCATGGTCATGCCCTCGAGATCGGCCCCCGTCGGCTCGGGCACTTCGTCGAGCTGGAGCACATCGCGAGGCTCGCCAAACGTATGTACGCGCCAGGCCTTCACTTCAGCCGCGATTCGACCGCTACGTCGTAGCGGTCGACGTACTCGGAGAACCGTTCCGCCAGCTCGCCTGGATCGAGCCCGAACTCCGCCAGGTCGTACCCGTGGGTGCCGAACTTGTCCTTCGGATGGGCGCTCGCATACGCAGCGATCGCGTCCCGCGCCGCTTCATCCAGCTCCGCGCCACACGCGGCGTAGAGATCCTCGACCGTCCGGAGCGGATCGTCCACGAGGTCGGCGTAGTGCACGTCGACGATCGGGTGCTCGGGATGTGCAGCTCGGAACGCGTCGATGCGCTTCACCGACTCTTCGAGCATGGCGGTCCAGTGCTCGGCCACGTACGCCGTGTGATCCGCGTCGGTGAACGTGCCCGAAAGCGTGGTGATCAGGCTGCACACAGACGCGCTGAGCACGACCGGGTCGCGATGGAGGAGCACGAGGCGGACGTCTGGGTACACGGCGGTGAGCGCGTCGAGGGCGATCGCATGATGCGGGCTCTTGAGCGTCCACCGGCCCCGGACTCCGCCGCTCTGCAGGACCTGCAGGGTCGAGCGGTGGTACTCGTACGCAGAGCGTTGATCGGTGGCGAGCAGCCACCGGCTGTACGACGGCACGTTGGCGGTCGCCTCCCACGACAGGCTCTTGAAGTCCTGGCTCATGACCGCGATGCATTCGGTCGGGCCTTCGGCGTCTTCGTGGTGGATCGCCTTCATGGCCGGATTGAGTTCCTCGAGCATGTCGTTGGCGAGCCGGGCGGCGTCCACCCGGGGTCCGGTTCGGAAGTTGGCTGGTGACGGCGGGGGAGCGCTGTCGCTCGCTTCCCAGCGCAGGAGCGCGCGGTTGTGGGGATCCTGATCGAGGAGCTGGCTCAGGAAGGTTGTCCCGGCCCGGAACATGCCGATCACGACGATGGGCGACTCGACGCGCTCGCGGGCAACCTCGGGATGGCGGCGGGTCCAATCGAAGACGCGCAGTCGGTTGCTGAGGCTGTTCACCACCGTGTCTCGGACCGCCAGCTCGCCGAGCTCGTTCAGCCGCGCTTCGCCGTTGATCGACTCGCACAAGACCGCGAGCCCGTCGCGGAAGTCGTCGGGGCCGAAGTCGTCGAAGCCCGTCTTCTCGCACGCTTCGGCGACGACGTCGTCGGGGAGCAGCGCGGGCATCCGTCCGCCCGCCGCTAGCCGCGAGACACGTCGACGACGGTCCGGCCCGACGTTCGACGCTGCTCGTGGTCGTCGAGCGCGCCGGCCACCTCGTGCATCGAGATTCGCCGTCCGATGACCGGCCGGATCGCGCCGGCGGCGATGAGCTCGAGCAATGCGCCGTGTACCTCGCGACCGACCCCGGGCGGGAAGGTGTTGACGCCGAACTTGCGGAACTCGATCGGCATCTCGGTGTAACCGAGCATCACGCCGAGCACCGAGAAGTTGCCCATCGACACTTTTCGCAGAGGACGCCCGGTCGCCCCGGACTCGGGATCGTTGTTGTAACCGACCGGCAGGTACCGACCCTCACGGGCGACGCACGTCCAGATCGTCTCGGTCTGCTCACCGCCGATGAGGTCGACGACGACCTCGGCCCCGCGGCTCTCCGTGAGCGCCATCACACGATCGAAGATGTCGTCAGCCGTGTGGTCGATCGCGGTGCCACCGAGGTCCTCGCACAGTCGAGCCTTCTCGGGACCGCCGGCGATCGCGATCACGCGGGCATCGGCCACGGTGCCGAGCTGGATCATCGCGGTACCCACGGCGCTCGCTCCCCCGACGACGAGCAGGGTCTCGCCGGCGGTCAACCGTGCCCTCCTGTGCAGCGCGAGGTAGCCCGTATGGAAGGGCAGCGTGAACGCGGCGGCTTCTATGTCGTCGAGCTCGGGTGGTGCATCGAAAACGCTCGTCGTCGAAGACAGCGCGGCCTCGGCGACGCCACCGAACGACTGGTTGGTCATCGCGACCACGCGCCGCCCGAGCCACTCCTCAGCGCCGGCGCCGGATGCGTCCACCACCCCGCAGACGTCCATGCCGAGCGTGAACGGCACCTGCCCCTGGACGCTCGCAAGCGTGCCGCGGCAGCGCGCGATGTCGCCGAAGTTCAGGGATGCGGCCGAGACGGCGATACGCACCTCGCCGGGCCCGATATCGGGGACCGGGATGTCCTGGACCTCGAGCGCGTCGGCGGGCGCGCCATGCCGCACGACTCGAACTGCCTTCACGGCACGCCCCCCGGGGATGCGTGACGGGACGCTGACAGGGCGACCGTAATAAGTACCTCTACTTACGTCAATCGTTCTCCCGGTGCCGACATTGCGGCGGCCGCCATCGCCACGAGGTTCTGCACGAACAGCTCGTACTCCAGCTGGCGGCGGCCCTTGCGGCCGCGCCGGCCGAGTAAGCGGGCCCGATCCGCCACCGCCCGCAGGATGAAGGTGGTGACGAGCGCGAAGCGCTCGATGCGGACGCCCTGGCTGACGGCGGCCATGCGGGTCGCGAGGAGCGCGTACACCTCGTTACCCCCCGTTCGGGCGAACACGGCCTGGAGCTCGTCGCTGTACTGGGCAGGGTCTTCACCCGCCAGCTCCGCGATGATCAACAAGCAACACCGCCCCCTCCACCCGCTCTTCGCCAGCTCCGCCGCCGGGCGCACGATGGCTTCAATCACTGCGGCGACGTCGTCGTCCGAATCCTGCGACGCGATCTCGAGCAGCTCGCCTTCACGCCGCGCGAGAAACGCCGCGTGACGGTCGATCACGGCGCAGAGTACGCCATCGCGCGACCCGAAGTGGTAGTGCAGCGCGCCCCGGTTTCGCTGACCGGCCTGGCGCGTGATCTCGATCAGCGACGCGTTGAAGACACCGTCCTCGGCGAACGCACGCGCAGCGGCATCCAGAAGCTTCTGCCGCGTGTCAGAAGCATCCGGTGGCACAGGGCTGATGTTATGTTCGGTTCCTACAAGGCCGGTCTTGCGATCGTTCGGCTGCCGAAGCTTCGCTCCGGTCGGAGTGGCGCTCACATTGGAAGCGGGGGTTACCTCTCCTCAGCCGGGCGCAAGACCGCAAGACGAGCCTGGTGGGACTTCGAGAGCTGTCAAGTCCGTCTCAAGTCCGTGATACACCGCGACACAGGGGAACGCGCCACTCTTCACGGATACGCGCTCTCCCAGGTCAGCGGGCGTTTTGACCAGTTGACCAGCACCTTCAGAAACGCCCTGTGCGCCCTTACAAGGCGGAGGCCGGGGGTTCGAGTCCCTCAGCGCCCACGCGAAATACCTGTTCAGAGGCGGGTCGAGGGTCGCGGAGCGGTCCTGTTCGCCCGCTGGTCGCCTGTCGACCGAGGCCGCGGTGCGATCCAGAGAGCACGATCACTCGCAGGTGGTTCCATTCGCTGGTGCCTGCAAGTCGACGAGGTAGCGCACCGTGAGGTCGTCGACGCAGGTCTTGGCTGGGACCGGGATTTGCTCGGAGCTTTCGCGTCCCATCGCAAACGACGTGTGCGAGAAGCCGGGAGCGCTGAGGAGGACCGCGGACTTGAGTTGTCGGGTGAGTACTTCGGCCCACGCGAAGGGCGTGGCCGGGTCACCGCGAGTGCCGATGACGACGATCGGCGACGCACCCTTCGCGCGAAGGGAGGGAGGAGGCCCGGGATGGAGCGGCCACGTCGCGCAGGCTGTTGCGACCCCGTTGACTCCGAAGATGAAATGCGGTGCGGTCTGACGGGCTCGCTCTACCAGCGCCGGCACGGCCTCGATGCCTTGACTTGGAGCCAGCGGAAGATCGGGACAGACGATCGCAAAGTAAGCCTGGGGGTCGATGGTCTGTTCGACGGCATCAGCGATCGATACCAATCCCGACGCATCCCCGGCGGCTGCTCGAGATAACACCGTGGCCATGGCCGGCCAGAACGGCTCCCCGCCTGTGAGCATGGCGGGGACGGCCGTCTCGATTTCTCCTGGTGTCAGGCGACGGTCTCCGAATGCCCGTGCCGGAACGCCCTCACGCTCGACCCTCGCCATGAGCTCGTCAAAGGCGCCGGCAGGTTCGCCCCTGGAAGCGAGTCGACAGTCCGTCTCGGCCGCGCAGTCGGCGAAGAATGCTTGCAGAGCTTGCTCGTACGCGGTTGCCTGATCGAGCAAGAGCGCTTCATTGCCGAGACGCGGCGTAACTGCGCCGTCCAGGACCAAGGCCCTCGCCCTCTTCGGAAAGAGCTGGGCGTACTGCGCGCCGAGGTACGTGCCGTAGGAGTACCCGACATACGTGAGCTTGGTGTCTCCCAACGCATCACGAATGCGGTCCATGTCTCGGGCAACGTTCGGCGTCGACACGAACGGCAGGAGGGCGCCGCTGCGTTGTTGGCAAGCCTCGGCCAGATGCTGGAACCCGGCGATCAGCGCCTCCCGTTTCTCGGGCGCGTCAGGCGACACGTCGAGGGTGTTGAGCGCGTGCAGCTCCGCTGGATCCAAGCACTGCACTCTCGTGCTCGCGCCCACGCCGCGCGGATCAAAGCTCACGAGGTCGAAACGCGCTCGCACTTCAGGGGGGTATCCCGTCGCGGTGCGGCGCAGCTCATCGATACCGGATAGGCCCGGACCTCCAGGGTTCGTGACCAGGGAGCCGATACGGATGGCAGGGCTCTCGGCCGGCCGGCGAACCAAGGCGATGTCAATCTGCGTGGCGTTCCGGTGTCGGTAATCGAGCGGTGCCTTCAGAGTGGCGCATTGGAACCCGTCCCCACAGTCCTGCCAGGCCAGCGCCGGCGTACCGACGGCAGGAGTAGCGGATCGAACGCGCGCCTGTAGCTCGGGGGTAGTGAATGTGACGAGCGCGACCACGGCCACACAAGCCAGCGACGCGCTTGCCCATGCGCCCCATTCAGACCCAACCGGCCTCGACTGACGTTGACGCGAGGCCAGGCTCACATCCCTTGCGGAGTATGAACACCAACAGCGCCGGGAGCAATACAGGAAGCAGCGGACGGAGGTCGCAAGTTCGAGGTGCTGGCGCTTCTTCTCGGCGACAAACCCCGGCGCGCTAGTGGTGGAAGCTTTCGTGTGGTCTCTGAGGGAGTGGCGCCGGAAGCTTTTCGAGGAACGCCACATGGGTCTTCAAGTCATTGATGAGAAGGTCCGTGAGGTCGCGTGACATTCCGTTCCGGATTACGATCCGGAGCGCGGCGACATCTTGGCGGTTCTCGGGAAACGTGTACGCGGGCACCAGCCAACCGTTCTCACGAAGGCGCGCCGACACGTCGAACACGGTGTACGGACCGCTGCCTTTCAGGGCGAACGCGAAGACGGGAAGTTCGCTCCCGTCGGTGATGAGCTCGAACGGCCCCATCTTGGCAATGGCGTCCGCTGCGTAGCGGGCGACGTCCCGGCACGTCTGTTGCACCTGCCGGTAGCCGTCGAAGCCCAGCCGCAAGAAGTTGAAGTACTGCGCCGCGACCTGATTGCCGGGTCGGGAGAAGTTCAGCGCGAAGGTGGGCATGTTGCCGCCCAGGTAGTTCACGTTGAACACGAGGTCGTCGGGCAGGGCCTCGGGGTTCCGCCAGACGATCCACCCGACACCCGGATAGACGAGCCCGTACTTGTGGCCTGATGCGTTGATCGACTGCACCCGCGGAAGTCGAAAATCCCACACGAGGTCACGGTCGATGAACGGCGCGATGAACCCTCCGGATGCCCCGTCGACATGGACGGGAACGTCGAGCCCGGTGTCGGCCTCGAGCTTGTCGAGCGCGGCGCAGATGTCGGCGACGGGTTCATAGGAACCGTCGAAGGTCGAGCCGAGGACGGTCACCACGCCGATCGTGTTGTCGTCGCAGTGTTCGGCCGCTTGCGCGGCAGTGAGGTGATAGGAGTCGCCTTCCATGGGGACCAGACGGGGCTCGACGTCCCAATAACGACAGAACTTCTCCCAACAGATCTGCACGTTGGCGCCCATCACCATGTTGGGTGCATCTGTGGGCTTGCCGAGCTTGCGTTGACGATCACGCCAACGCCATTTCAGGGCCATGCCCGCGAGCATCGCCGCTTCGCTCGATCCCGTCGTCGACGTTCCCGTGGCCTCGTCTTCGGCGGGCGAGTTCCACAGCCGGCTGAGCATGTTCACACACCGCTGCTCGAGCTCCGCCGTGCGCGGGTACTCGTCTTTGTCGATCATGTTCTTGTCGAACGTGTCAGCCATGAGTTGGCCCGCCTGGGGCTCCATCCAGGTCGTCACGAACGTGGCGAGGTTGAGTCGAGCGTTGCCGTCGAGCATCAATTCGTCGCGCACGAACTGATACGCCGTGTCGGGCGCCATCTCGAGATCCGGGATGGTGTGGCGGGGCGCGCGGAGGGCTTCGCCCGGGCGCGCGTACATGGGGCTGAGGAGGACGGGTGTGACGTCCTCGATGAGCTTGCGGTGGAGAGCCACGGAGAACTCCTTCTGGGCGGGGGCCCCTCAGCGGCAGACCTGGGGAGAGCCAACGATCGGCGCGTTCGACGCCGAGCGCATCGACCGGAACGGATGACCGCGGGCTCCCGGAGGTCGCACGTTCGAGCGCTGCGGCGCCCACGAGCCGTCCGTCACAGCCCAATCCAGACCCTCCAGCTCGGGAATGAAGGCCGGCTCCGGTCCGTTCACACACGTAATCCTGTAATCAGAGGCCCTGGAAGCCCAGGAGGCCCCCGTGAACGAGACCGCCGAGCGCTCGACCCTGCCCTTGCTGCCCCTGAACACGGGTGTCGTGCTGCCGCAGATGGTCGTCACCCTCGCCCTGGAGACCGACGAGGCGAAGGCTGCCGCCGACGCCGCCATTGACGGCGACGGGCAGCTGCTCCTCGTGCCCCGGGTCGACGGGCGCTACGCCCGGGTCGGGACGATCGCCCGGGTCGAGAGCGCGGGCGAGCTGCCGAACGGCGTGCGCGCCCTCGTGCTGCGCGGCGTCCAGCGTGCGGTGGTCGGTGTCGGCGTGGCCGGCACCAGCGCCGGGCTCTGGGTCGAGGCGGAGCCGGTCGACGACGCCGGCGAGCCGACCGAGCACGTGCGCGAGCTGGCGCGCGACTACCGGGCCATCGTGGGTGCGATCGCCGAGCGCCTCGGCGCCGGCCGCCTGCGCGAAGCCCTGCGCGGGGTCACTGATCCTGGCGCGCTGGCCGACACGGCCGGGTGGTGGCCCGACCTGGAAGCCGAACGCAAGGTCGAGCTGCTCGAGACGCTCGACGTCGAGGAGCGCTTGGGGAAGGTCGTCGCGTGGGCGCGCGATGGGCTCGCCGAGCTCGACGTCGCGGAGAAGATCCGCACCGAGGTCACCGACGGCATGGAGCGTCAACAGCGTGAGTTCCTGCTCCGCCAGCAGCTCAGTGCGATCAAGAAGGAGCTGGGCGAGGACGGCGACGACGACGTGATCGAGGAGTACCGACGCCGTTTGGCCGAGGGCGGCCTCCCTGAGGCCGTGCGCGAGTCGGCGACC
>WNGE01003379.1_pt1 | contig 18863 bp, 17 predicted proteins | sample 5400651 | NCBI WGS metagenome assembly WNGE01 (sample SAMN13153370, study PRJNA577476) | soil metagenome | isolation source: 60 cm soil or saprolite under grassland replicate 2 | place: USA:California | collected 2016-06-15
ACCTCGTCCGATACGCGGAGCAACTTCCGCCCCGATTCCCGTGCTGCGCCAAAGCCCCCGAGGCCGTGACGTCCGCGGCGCGGCCGGCGCGAAAGGGCGGCGCGAAAGGGGAGGCCAACCCGGACTTCTTGAACGCCGCGCTGTTCGAGGAGGAAGTGCTCGGCGTTTTTCGAGAAGTCTTCCGCGACCACGCCGGACCATTCATTCTTCAATTCCCGCCGGCCGGAAGCTCGCCACCCGCGCCCCCGGCCGCGTTCGCGGAGAGGCTGGATCGCTTCCTGGCGGTTCTCCCGTCGGACTTTCGTTACGCGGTCGAGCTGCGCGACCCCAAGCTTCTGACCCGCGAATATCGGCAGGTGCTCGCGGCCCACGGCGTCGCGCACGTCTTCAACTACGTCACCGCGATGCCGATGCCGGCCGAGCAGGCGGCGGCGATTCCGGTCGAGTCGGCGCCGTTCGCGATGGTCCGCCTCCTTCTCCCGCCGGGGACCTTCTACGGCGAGCGGGGCCAAGCGTTGAAGCCGTTCGCGCGCCTGTCCGACCCGGACCCGGAGATGCGCGACCAGGTCGTCTCGCTCGCCCGCCGCGCGATCGACGCGGCGATCCCCGTGTACGTTCTCGTCAACAACAAGGCGGAGGGTTGCTCGCCGCTGACGGTCCGCGCGCTCGCGGAAAAACTCGCGGACGAGCTCGGCCGTTAGCTCCGGCGCCGCTCCGGGGAAGATCCTCCGGCAGCGTCGCCGACTCGAACGCTGCGAGAAAGTCCGCGTCTTCCATCAGGCCTTTCGCCCGCGCTCGACCAGACGGTGACTTTCGCTCGCGGTGAGGTCGAGGCCGTAGATCCGCTTCAACTCGGCGATCTGCTTGAGCGTCGCGGGAGAAAAGGCCGCTTTCCCCTCGAAAGCATGGAGCACGATTCCTTCCAGCAGATCGCCGAGCGAGAGGTCCTTCAGGTCGGCGAGCGCCTTCAAGACTTTCAGGATCCGTTTCTCCATACGAACGCCGGTCTGGACGCGTTCCACGGCTGCATCGGATTTTTGCTTGCTTGTTACCATGGTACAAAGGTACCACGGAGGCCGCGGACCCCGTCGTCTTTGGCGATGCCGCGGGGCAAATGAGTCCCAGGACACCGCCCGTGGACTGAGGTACGATTTTCGTGGTTGATCCGCTGTCCCGCTTGCTCCTCCGAGGCCTCGGACCTGGCGCGCTTCTGCCCCTCCTGCGGCGAGCCACTCGGCCCGATGTCGCAGGCCCCGACCGGGCTCGCGACCCCCTCTGCCGCGGAAGCCGCCGCGCGTCGACCTTCTTCGTCGGCCGTCGGCCGGCTCGGCTCGGCCGACTCGATCGATACGGGCGGCTTCGCCCCCGGAACCGTCCTCTCGGATCGCTACCGGGTCATTGGTCTGCTCGGCCGCGGAGGAATGGGCGAGGTCTACCGGGCGGACGACTTGAAGCTCGGGCAGCCCGTCGCCCTGAAATTCCTCCCGGAGAGCCTCGCGAACGATACGGTTGCCCGCGAGCGTTTCTACTCGGAGGTCCGGCTGGCGCGTCAGGTCTCACACCCCAACGTCTGTCGGGTCTACGACGTGGTGGACGTCGAAGGACGCCATTGCCTTTCGATGGAGTACGTCGACGGTGAGGACCTCGCCTCGCTTCTGAAGAGAATCGGGAGGCTGCCCCAGGACAAGGCACTCGAGATCGCGCGACAACTCTGCGCCGGCCTCGCGGCGGCGCACGACCGCGGGGTCCTGCACCGGGACTTGAAGCCTTCGAACATCATGATCGACGGTCGCGGCCGTGTGCGCATCACCGACTTCGGGCTCGCGGTTGCTTCCGGGACGAGCGCCGAACACGGAGAAACCTCCGGAACCCCTGCCTACATGGCTCCCGAGCAGCTCGAAGGCCGGAGCTCTACCGCCCAGAGCGATCTCTATGCGCTCGGTCTCGTGCTGTACGAGATCTCAACCGGGCGCAAGGCCTTCGAGGGAGCGACCTTCGAGGAGTTGAGGCGCAAGCACACTCAGGAGCCGCCGAAGACTCCGTCGAAGCTCGTTCCCGGATTCGATCCCGCGGTCGAACGGGTCATCCTGAGGTGTCTCGAAAAGGATCCGCTCCTCCGTCCTTCTTCCGCACTTCAGGTTGCTTCGGCCCTTCCCGGAGGCGATCCTCTTGCCGCGGCGCTGGCGGCGGGGGAGACGCCATCCCCGGAGATGGTCGCCGCCGCCGGGGAGGAGGGCGCGCTCAAGCCGGCCATCGCATGGACGCTCCTCGCCGGTATCCTCGCGATCGGAGTCTTGATCGTCGCGCTTTCCCGTTTTTCGACGGACCTCGCTCTCGGTCCGCCGCTCAAGAGTCCCGATTCACTCGCGGATCGCGCGCGAGATCTCGTGCGGCAGTTCGGCTACGACGAACGTCCCGCCGATGCCGCTTGGTGGTTCGAGCGCGAATACGACTATCTCCGTTACCTGGGCCTCCACGAGCCGTCCCGGAAGCGCATCCGGGAGCTCGCGACGGGCGAGCCGGGACCGTGGTCTTTCTTCTATCGCCAGAGTCCCCGGCTCATGGTGCCCTCCAATTCGCACGGTTTGGTCCTGGCGGAGGGAATGGTCACGAACGTCGATCCGCCCCACGAGATCCCGGGGATGGTGACGGTCAACCTCGACCCGCGAGGACGGTTGCGGTCACTTCGCGCGGTGCCTCCGAGAATCGATCCGGCCCGGTCCGAAGAGAAAATCGATTGGGGGCCTCTCTTTCGTGAGGCTGGTCTCGACCCAGCGCGCCTCGCCGCGGCCCGGTTCGAATGGGCTCCTCCGACGGCTTACGACAGCCGCGCGGAGTGGCAGGGATCGTCCGCCGCCCCTCCGCACGTACCGATCCACGTGACTGCCGCCGGGTATCGCGGCAAGCCCGTCTATTTCGGAATCATCGGCCCCTGGGAACGTCCGTCGGGGATGGGGCAGGCCGCCGTCGCTTTCCGCGCACGCATTGGCGGAGCGATCTTCGTGACCGTGGTTTTCGGGTTGTTGATCGCGGGCGTCGTGTTCGCGCGGCGAAACATCCGTCTCGGCCGCGGCGACCGCCGGGGTGCGCTGCGGATCTCGGCGGTCGTCTTCGCCGCGTCGATGGTCGCCTGGCTCCTTCGGGCTCACCACGTGCCCGACGTGAGGGGCGAGTGGATTCTGCTCGCCCTAGCGCTCGGAGACACGCTGCTGGGGGTGGCGTTCGCCTGGCTGAGCTACATCGCTCTCGAGCCCTACGTGCGACGCCGTTGGCCCGACCTTCTGATCTCGTGGACCCGGCTGCTCGCCGGACGGCTGCGGGATCCTCTCGTCGGACGGGACCTCCTCGCGGGAGCTCTAGCTGGAGCGGCGAGCGCGGCCCTGGTCCACCTTTCCAACGCTCTCCCGGCGTGGATCGATGCCCCGGGGATGACGCCGGTTCCCCCCTCCGATCTCTTGCTGCGGGGAACTCGCGAGGCCGCCAGCTTCTTCTTTGCAAGGTTGAACGAGGCCGTCTTCGACTCGCTCGGGATCATGTCCTTCTTCTTTCTCGCCTCTTCCCTCCTTCGCCGGAAATGGCTCGCCGCGATGCTGCTCGGCCTTTTGAACCTCGTACTTTCGCTCAGCGGAGAGAATCTCTGGATCGAGGTTCCGATCGCGATTCTCCAGGCCACGATTCTCGTGTTCCTCGTCTTTCGTTTCGGCCTTCTCTCGGTGGCGGTGTTGGGATACGTTTTCGTCCTTCTTCAGGTCGCTCCGATCACCCTCGACTTCTCGCAGTGGTACGCGGGACGTTCCCTGCTCGCGCTCGCGGTCTTCGTCGGCATCGCACTGTACGGTTTCCGCGTGGCTCTGGGGAAGCGCCCGGTTTTCGGGACCGTCATCCCGGAGGACTGACGGCTAAAGCTGAAACGCGTACGAGAGCTTCAGGAAGAGCTGCCGCCGCGCCTTCTCCAGCCGGTCTTCCTCGGAGACGGTGCGGTCGTTGCCGTATCCGACGAAGAGGACCGACTGCCAGTTGAGCTTGTAGGCGAGAAGAATCGAGCTGTTGAAGTCCCCTTCCGTGCGCAAAACTGCGAAGGTGTACAGGGAAGGGTCCCTCTTCGTCTCGACGTACTGTCCGATGATCCGCAGGAACGCCCGCGCGTTGAAGGTGTACTGAGTCCGCAGGCGCGCGACCGACGCGGTGAAGAGCCGCCCGCTGCGCCCGTCCTCCGTGTCGACGTCGAGATATCGCCGGCTGCCGTCGAACCGAAGCTCCACATGGTCGGTCGGTCGCACGGTCGCGAACGCGGTGATGCTCCCGCCGGTGGCGGGACGCGCGTTGTCGAAGTCCACCTGCTTTCCCAGGAAGCCGTCGATCCCCACCTGGTTGAAGATCCGCGACGGGCTTCCGTCCGCGTGGTAGATGAGCTGCGTTCGGTCGAACGTGTGTGTGCCGGCACGCACCTTGTCGAAGCCCATGCGGATCCGGATGAAGGAGCTCCCGAGGGCATCCATCCCGAAGCCGGGTGAGATCTGTCGAAAGATGAGTCCACCGTCCCGCTGCGCCTGGTAGTCCGCCTGCAGGAAAGTCCGCAGGCGACGGATCACGCCCGTCGGCCGGAACGTGTAGCCCGTCTCGCCATAGGTCTCCCGGTAGCCGACCTGCGGGACGAATCCGTCGTCGGCGCGGAAGCCCTCGGAGATGTCCCAGTAGGCGACGAACCAGTCGATCGTCCGCGTCGAGCGTTGCCACCAGACCTCGCCGGCATGTCCGGAGAGCTTCTGGCCGTTCCATGCGGTCGCCAGCTCCGGGCGGTCGGGCGTCTGGCTCTTCGAGAAGAGAAGCTGACCCGTGACCGTGTCCTTGTCGCTCGGGCTCCACCGGAAGTCCGGCCCGAGGACGCGGTTGTATCCTCCGCCGTCGCGGTCGGCGATCTCGCGGTCCGTGACCAGGAAGCTCGCGAACGATTGCCCGAACTCGTGCCGCACACGGCCGATCGCCGCGATCGAGTGGAACTCCTGGTCGGCGAAGGCCGACGAGTTCGGGCCGGGCAGGATGACCCTTCCGCCGCCGCGGTCGTCGACGACGAGCGCCGTGTACGCAGTGTGCCCGATCTTACCGGTGGCGCGGGCGCCCCACCGGGGCGAGGTGATGGTTCGCGTGTAGACCGCCTGGATCGGGGTCGAGAAGAGCTCGATGCCTTCCAGGAAGAACGGCCTCTTTTCCGGAAATAAGAGCGCGAAGCGCTCGTTGGCGCCGATCTGCGCCACATCGGACTCGATCTGTGAGAAGTCGGGATTCACGGTCGCGTCGATCGCCGTGGTGACGCCCGGCGTCCACTTGACGTCGACGCCGCCGTCCGCCTTGATCGATTTGTTCTCGAGCGGCGAGCCGAGCCCATCGCGAGGAACGGCGTCCTGGCTCGCGGTCGCGTACGGCGCGACGATCAGGTGTCCGCCCGGCGGCAGCCCGGTCAAGCCGGTCAGAGGATTGGACCGGCAGATGAAGCAGTTGCTCCCGCGCGGGATCTTCATCGAGAAGTACTGGTAGCGGAAATCGCGCGGGCGGTTTCGGTACAGCATGATGTTCCACTGCTCCCGATCCGATTTCTTGTACCGAAGCGAAGAGAACGGGATCCGCATCTCGAGCACCCATCCCGCGCGAGTGATGCGGGCGGCCGAGTCCCAGAAGTAGTCGGGGGAGCTGTCCTCGCTGGTCGCGTCGTCGGTGTTCGCGTCGTACTGGATCCCGTGCGGGTTCGCGAGGAACAGGATTGCGCGCCGCGCCTCCCCCTGCGTGTCGAGGATGATTCCGCCGTAATCGGTGGTGCTGGGCACGTTGTCGCGGTCGCCGTATGGCGCGCGGATCTTGTCGGGAGACGGATCGGAGAACTCGAAGGCGGCGTACAGAAACTTCTCGTCGTACGCGAGATAGCCGACGTTTGCGACCTCCGGCTGGGTGTTGTCGCCGGGGTTCGTTTCGTACCAGGTGGTCACTTTTGTCGCACTCTGCCAGCCGGCGTCGGAGAGGTCCCCGTCCACGACGATCGGACCTCTTGCGCGGGAGACGGCGATCGCGGGTCCCTGATCGGGGGCTGCCCCGGAAAGCGGAGCAGCCGAGAGAGCCAGGGAGACGAGGAGCCAAGTACGAATCTCTTCGTGGCGCGACACCGTCTGCTTAGACGTAGCCGGTTCGAAAAGGTTTGGGCGGGAAGGGGCCGGCGGCGTTCATCCTGCATTCACCGGTGTTCCCGTAACGTCCGATTCGCGCCGCGCGAATCTTTCGCGCTTCGCCAGGAGGGTAGCAATGAAGAGATCGTTGATTCGGGTTCTTCCGCTCGTTTCGCTTCTGGCTGTTCCCGTGGGACTCCTCGCTCAGACCACGACCACCACAACCACTTCGACTTCGACCATGAACGCGCCCGCTACGGGGACGACGACCACCACGAAGACGAAGACGAAGACCAAGAAGAAGGTGGCGAAGAAGCATCACAAGACGACGACGCATCACAAGGCCACGACGACCGCTCCTTCGGCGAAGCCGACGCCCGCCAGCAAGTAAACACGGAGACTCAGAAGGAAAGAGCCGGGGTTTTCCCGGCTCTTTTTTTGTTCCGAAGGATCGAGGGATCCTTCGCTTCGCTCAGAGCCTGCCCTGAACGAAGTGAAGGGATGACCGCTTCGCGGTCATCGCATCGCCTCCATCGGCGAGAGCCGCGACGCCCGGATCGCGGGATACATGCCGAAGACGAGCGCCAGCGCGAGCGCGGTCGCCCACGCGATCAGAAGGCCGACGGGATTGACGACGAGCCCGTAGGGAAACTTGGGAGACAGCGCCTGGCACAGGGCCGCTCCGGCGACGGTGCCAGCGAGCGCTCCCACCGCGGCGAGCACGAGCGCTTCGAGCAGGAACTGGATGAAGACCTCGTGGTCGGAAGCGCCCATCGCCTTGCGCAAACCGATCTCATATCTCCGGTCGGAGAACGAGATCAGCATCACGGACAGCACGCCGACGCCGCCGACCAAGAGCACCGTGGCGGCGAGGCTCATGAGCACGATAGTCCAGCCGTGCATCTGGTTCAGGAAGTTCTCGTAGGAGCGCGCGAGCTCGGCCTCGAGGTCGGTGATCTCGATGTCCTCGATGTTGTGGTGCGCCTGTTTCGCGCGGCCGATCATCATCGCCGACACCTCGTTCAGGTCCCTCTTGGCCTTGAGCTTGACTGCGACGTGGACCAGTTTGTGGTCCGGGTCGATGCGATCCACGAACGCCTCGATCGGGATCAGGATGCCGTTCGCGTCGTAATAGTTCTCGTCGCTGAAGATCTGGCCGGGCGCCTGGACGCCGACGATCCGGAAGCGGACGCCTTCGACCGTGATGTCCCGGCCGACAGGGTCCGATCCGCCAAAGAGCTTCGAGCCGAGCGTGGCGCCGACGACGGCGACGGTGCTCCGCCGCTTCTCGTCCCCCTCGGTCAGGCCGCGCCCCAGGCCGATCGGCCGGTTCATCCAGTGCGCGTAATCGTGCGTCACCCCGACGATCCAGAGCCGCTCCGTCCCGCCCGGCACCCGGACCGCGGAGCGTTTCTGCGCGCGGGGGAGAAAGGCGAGCACCCTGGGATGCGGCGCCGTCAGCCGCGGCAGGTCCTCGTAGCGCAGCCCCGGGCTCATCGCGAAGCGCTTCTGCTCCTCGGTCGTCTGCGGCGACTTCGGCGCGAGCATGATCGTGCCGTCCCAGCTCATCCCGGCGAAGCCCGTCCCGATGCGGTCCATGACGCCGTCGAGCACGGAGGTCATCACGACGAGGGCGAATACTCCGAGCATCAGGAGCGTCAGCGTCAAGGTCGAGCGCAGCTTGTGAGCCCACAGCTCCAGGAAGCCCGTGCGGGTGACCTCGCCGTAGAGCGCGAGCCGGGCGGAGAGTGGCAGACGCCTGGGGTCAACGCTGAATTCCTGAATTCGGGTCAGGCCTGAATTCAGCGATTCAGCGTTGACCCTACTCATACTACTCATAGCGCAGCGCCTCCATCGGCGAGAGACGCGAGGCTTTGATCGCCGGATAGAGAGCGAAGAGAAAGCCGAAGGCGGTCGCGAGCAGGAAAGCGAACACGAAGCTCTTCGCATCCATCCAGAGCGGGATCCCGATCGCCGACGTGATGATCTTCGAGAAAGCGATGCCCGCCAGCATCCCGACCGCGCTGCCCAGTCCGGAGACGAGGAGCGCTTCCGTCAGGAACTCCTTGAAGATTTCCCTTCCCGGTGCGCCGATCGCCATCTTGACGCCGACCTCGCGAATGCGCTCCTTCAGCGACGCCATCTGGATGTTGACGTTGACGATGCCACCGCCTACGATCGAGAGGATCCCGGACAGCCAGAAAATGATGTCGTAGGCGTCGTTCTCCTTCCGCCGCTTGCGTACGCGGGAGGCAACGTCGTCTAAGCGGAAGTCCTCCTGCTGGCGGTGGTTCGCTTTGAGGAGGTTCGACAGGCTCTTCGAGAAGGCGCTGATCGCGTCGACGTCGTGCATCTTGAACGTGACTCGGTCCAGCCGCTGATAGGCGTCCCCCTCGAAGCGCCGGGTGACGAGCGTCGAGGGGACGGCGATGATCCGGTTGCGCCAGCGAAAGACGTTTCCGCCGCTCTTGCGGAACTTGAAGACCCGTTCCTCGAGAAGCCCGACGACCTGGACCGGCACGTCGCCGACGCGCATCGTCTTGCCGAGCGCGTCGCCGAATGGAAAGAACACGCTCGCGGCCTCGGTGCCCAGAATCGCGACGGGCGCTCCGAAGGCGACGTCCTGCGAGGAGAAGCCGCGCCCCTCGACGATCTGATACCCCTCGGTCGCGAGATATTCGCCGCCGATTCCCCAGACCTGCCGCTCCTGGTCGCCGTACGCCGAGCGGACCCGCGCGCGCGCGAATTTGACGACGCTCGCGCCGGCGACCTGCTTCACGTCGAGAACGGTTCCGTCGCTCGCGTCCTGGCTGCGCAAACCGAGGTTCGCCGTCTGGAGGGCGGAGGGGCGCCCGTCGTTGACGGCCGGGTTCGGCTGGACGTTCAGCTTGTCGAGACCGCCCAGGCGCACGTAGAGCTGGTCGGAGCGGCGGCGCTGGCTGTCGGAGATGGAGAACCCGCCGAGCACCGAGGCGACGCCCAGGATGACGCCGAGTGCCTGGAGCGCCGAGCGCGCGGGGTTTTCGCGCATCTCGACCCAGGAGTTGTGCAACCGCTCGCGAAAAGCGCCGGAAAACATGGGGATTCCGGCGTTACGCCACTTGCTCGCTCGAAGCCGCGATCCGTCCGTCGTGGATCTCCACCTGCCGGCTCGCGAGCGAGGCGATTGCGAGATCGTGCGTGACGATCAGGATGGTGTTGCCCTGACGGTGGAGATCCGTAAAGAGCTCGAGGACTTCGTGGCCGGTCTTCGAATCGAGCGCGCCGGTCGGCTCGTCGGCGAGGAGCATCACCGGCCGGTTCGCGAGCGCCCGCGCGACCGCCACACGCTGCCGCTGCCCTCCGGACAGAGTCGCCGGAAGCTGCTTCGCCTTTTCGGGAATCCCGACGCGCTCCAGGAGCTCCGTCGCCCGGCGCCGCCGCTCCTTGCGCGGAACGCCCGCGTAGAGCATCGGCAGCTCCACGTTGCGCAGGACCGACGCCTTTGGAAGGAGGTTGTACAGCTGGAACACGAAGCCGATTTTCTGGTTCCGGATCCGGGCGAGGTCCGCGCCGGAAAGCCCGTCCACCCGCTCGCCGTCGAATGCGTACGTGCCGGTCGTCGGCGAGTCAAGGCAGCCGAGGATCGCCATGAGCGTCGACTTGCCCGACCCCGACGGGCCGATCAACGCGAGGAACTCGCCGCGCTCGACGGTCAGGTCGATCCCGCGAAGCGCGCGCACGGCGACTCCGTTGCTGCCGAAAGTCTTCGTCAGGGACTTCGTTTCGATGATCGGGGTCATTGGGCTAGTTGTTCTCGTCGTCTTTCTCGACCTTCTTCTTCGTCGGATCTTCCAGCGAGACCTGGTCGCCGGACCTCAAGCCCGCGAGGATCTCGACGCGCTCGAGCGTCGCGACGCCGGCCTTGACCGGGACGACGTCGAAGAACTCCTTCCAGTGGTCGGAGAGCCAGATGAACTTGTTGCGTCCCGCGAGCCCTTCGCGCGCCGAGGCGATCTTCTGCGGCTTCAGTCCCTTCTTCAGGCGATAGGCGACCGTGTTTCCTTCCTTGCGCTGGAGAGCTTCGAGCGGGATCGACACTGCCTTGTCGCGCTTCTCGCCCAGGATCTCGACGTTCGCGCTCATCCCGGTCTTGAAGTGATCGCCGAGCTCGTCGAGCCCGATCTCGACCTTGAAGACCTTGATCTTCTCGACGAGCTCCGCGGCGGGGGAGACGAAGGTGACCTTTCCGGTGAAAACCTTCTGCGGATAGGCATCGAGCGTGATGCGAACGGGCTGACCCACCGCGACCTTCGCGATGTCCACTTCGTTCAGGTTGACGCGAATGATCAGCGACTTCAGGTCGGCGACCGTGAACAGCGCCGTTCCCTCGTTGAAGGAGGAGACTCCCGATGTCACCGTCTGTCCGAGCTCGACGCCCTTCTTGATGATGACGCCGTTCATCGGGCTCGTGACGCGCGCTCTCTGCGACGAGGAGTTGCCCGAGATCGGGATGCCGCGGTCCTGGACGATCTGGAAGCGCATCTGCGCGGCTTTCAACGTCTGTGCCGCGAGGTCACGCCTGTTCTGCACTACCCGGAGCGCGTCGCGGCCGATCAGTCCGGAGTCGAAGAGCGACTTCTGGTTCGCGAGATCGCGCTCGGCGTCCTCGAGCCGGATCCGGGAGTCGGTGACGCCCGACTGCACGTCCGACAGCGATTGCGCCTGGTTGACGTCCGGCTCGATCTCCGCCAGGACGTCTCCGACCCGGACGATCGCGCCCTCGCGCACCTTCAGTCCGAGGACGCGCCCGGAAACGGGGGACTTGACGTCCACCTTCGTGACCGGATCGACCATGCCGACCTCGCGGACGCTCACCTGGAGGTCTTCGGCCTGCACCTTTCCGAGACGGAACGGGGGCTCCGCCGGGTTGGCCGATTTGTCCTTGCCGCGGGCGGCAACGAGTGCCCCCCCGGCGACCACGACTCCCAGGAGCCCGAGCAGGATCCAGCGCTTTTTTTTCTTCGTCATCTCCCCTCCGGTGGGATGCACACAGGTACGCGCGCCCCGGGAGAATGTTCCCTGTCGAGGCCCTCGAGATCGGGCGGGGGATAATTCCTCCGGATGAGCGCCGGCCGCCGCGAAAGCCTCCTCGGGGCGCTCGTCTCCTACAGGGCTTCCGGCCCGGATGACGAGGCGGTCCTCAACCGCGTGCTCGCCTTTCTGCACGAGCCCGACCCCTTTCGCCGCACTCATCCCGTCGGGCACGTCACCGCGAGCGCAGTCGTCGCGCGGCCGACCGGCGACCCTTTCCTGCTGGTGTTTCATCGGAAGCTCGATCGGTGGCTCCAGCCCGGAGGCCACGTCGAGTCCGACGACCCGTCAGTCTTCGCGGCCGAGGCGCGGGAGGAGACCGGTATCCGGAACTTCGAGTCGCCCATCGGCGACACGGTTCTCGACCTGGACGTTCACGCGATCCCGGCGCACGGGACGGATCCGGCGCACCTCCACTACGACGTGCGGTTTCTCCTGACGACGGAGGACGATCTGGTCCCTTCTCCGGGCGCCGCGTGGTTCTCGCCCCTCGAGATCGGCGCCGCCGACTCCGACGGCTCGCTCGCGCGAGTGACTCTCAAGGCCGCGCTCCGTCTCGCGCCGCGATGAGTCGGGCGCTCCGCGCTCCCACGCCGGACCTCTCGAAGCTTTTTCGCCGCTCCGTGATCTCGGCGTCGGTCGGAGTGGCCATCACGTTTCTCGCGACCCTCTCGGTGCCGTTCGAGCTTCGCGTTCGTCTCCTGGCGTACGGCGCGCTGGCCGGCTTTTTCATCAATCTGTCCTGCTACGCCCTCGGCGTCCGCTACCGGCGCTGGCTCGAAACCCATACGGTGCGTCAAGAGCGGGTGCTCCTCGCGGCCGTGTACTTCGGCGGAGGCTGTATCGGCTTCGTCCTCGCGTCCGCCGTCTCCGCGGCGACCTCCCTCGTGCCGCTCCGAGTCATCCGGGAGCTGGTTCCGTATTTCGGAATCATTTCCGGCGGCACCGCGATCGTCGTCGGCCTGCTCTTCTACACGTTTGGCGTGTTGCAGGAAAGGCTCCGGGAGAGCGTCGAGCGGTTGAAGGAGCACGAGTTCGCCGAGAAGGAGCTCGAGCTCGCGCGTTCGATCCAGAAACGACTCCTGCCGCCGCCGGAGCTGGAGGGCGAGACCTGGCGGCTCGCGGCGCGCAACGTGGCGGCGCGCTTCGTCGCCGGCGATTTTTACGACGTCTTTCCGCTCCGCGACGGCGCGCTCGGCATCGTCGTCGCGGACGTCTCCGACAAGGGGATCGGAGCGAGCCTCGTCATGGCGTCTGTCAAGGCGGTTCTGCCCTTCGTTGCGGCGGAGCGATCGGTCGACGCGATGCTCTCCGAGCTGAACCGCAAGCTCGTCTCGGAGCTCGGTCCGCGCGAGTTCGTCGCGCTCGCCTACGCGCGTTTCGAGTCGGATGGTCGCTTCACTCTCGCGAACGCCGGGCTTCCCGATCCCTACGTCCTGCGATCCGGCGTCGTTCCCCGCTCCCTCGGAGTGCCCGGACCGCGCCTGCCGCTCGGTCTCTGGAAGGACCTCGAGTATCGGTCTCTCGAAGACCGCCTCGAGCCGGGCGAGAAGCTCCTCCTCTTCACCGATGGCCTGCCCGAAGCTCCAACCGCCGAGGGCGGTCCGATCGGTTATCCGGCGCTGGAGCGGCTTCTCGACGGCGATTCCACGTCGCCCGGCGCATTTCTCGACGGTCTCCTGGAGCGTCTTCGGAGAGCGACTGCTCCGGTCGCCGAAGACGACTGGACGGTGCTGGCCCTGGAGAGGAAGGGGTCAGGTCTCCACTTGCCACATTGAGGGTCAGGTTGCCACGTGGCATGTGGAGACCTGACCCTCACTCAGGGCAGCATTCGGAAGCCGGGATGGCGGCGAGCGAAATAGATCGCCATGGCGGCCACGGCGAGGAGGTTTCCCGCCAGGACTGCCGGCCAGGTCAGCACGCGGAGGAGTTCCGCTTCGAAAACAATCGAGACGAAGAAGAAGCCGGAGAGAAAGAAGACGAGGAACAGGATGATCCCGAATCCGTAGTTGGCGTTCTTCTCCGCGAGTCGCACGAGTCGCGCTGCAATCTGCCCGATGACGACGAAAATCAGGCCGTGCGCCAGCGTAAAGAGCAGGACCATCAGCGGGGAGATCGGGTGGGTCTCCGCCGAGGCCAGGGCGTCACGACCCCGAAAGAGCGCCGTCCCGAGGAGACTCGGCGTATAGAGCGGACGCCCGCGCAGGAGATCCACGATCAGGAACCACAGGGCAATCGTTGCCGCGCCGATGAGTCCGGCGATGGTTCCATCTGCAAATGGGGTCGGGTCCTCGGGGGTCAATTCTCCACTTACCACTTTGCCTCGCAAATTCACTGACTTCTTACACCTTCTTCAGCTTCCAGCGGCCGCGGCGGAACAGAGCCGCGCTCGCGAGCGCGAGTGTCGAAAAAGCGATCGTGATCGCGATGAACACGCCACGCGGTCCGAACCCGACGACTTTCGCCAGCACGTAGGCGAGAGGGATCTCCCAGAGCCAGAAGCAGAAGAGGTTCAGCCACGTCGGTGTCCAGGTATCTCCGGCCCCGTTGAACGCCTGCGTGAGCACCATACCGTACGCATAGAACAGGAACCCGTAGCTGACGAACCGCAGACATGCGACACCAAACGGGACGACCGCCGCATCGCTCGTGAAGAACCGAATCAGGATCGGCGCGCCGAGGATGAACGTCAGCCCGACGGCGCCTAAAAAAATCATGTTGTAGAAACCGGCGATCCACACGGACCGTTCGGCCCGTTCCGGCTTGCGCGCGCCCAGGCTCTGGCCGACCATGGTCGCCGCGGCGTTCGCCATGCCCCACGACGGCAGCAGCGCGAAGACGATGATGCGGATGCCGATCGTATAGCCCGCGAGCGCGGCGCTGCCGAAGCTCGACAGGATCCGCACGAGCCCGATCCAGCTCGCCGTCCCGATCAGGATCTGGAAGATCGCGTTGCCCGAGAGCCGGAGGAGGCGGAGCATCACCGCGGGCTCGAGGCGTAGATGACGGCGCGTGACGACCACACGCCCGCGGCCGCGGAAGAGCGTCCAGAGCTGAAAGAGGACGCCGCACCCGCGCCCGATGGTCGTCGCGACGGCTGCGCCGGTCACACCGAGCTTGGGAAACGGTCCCAGCCCGAAGATGAAGCACGGTCCCAGGACGATGTTCAAGATGTTCGCGAACCACAGCACCCGCATCGCGATTGCGGCGTCGCCCGCTCCCCGGAAGATCGCGTTGATGAGAAAGAGCAGCAGGATGACGGCGTTGCCGCCGAGCATGATCGTGGTGTAGCGCCAGCCGGTCGCGATGAGCGCGGGCGATCCCCCCATCAAGGCGAGGAGCTTCGGCGCGAGGAGCGCCCCCGTGATGCCGATCGGGATCGCCAGCGCGACGCCGAGCGCGATCGCCTGGACCGCCGCCGTGGCGGCGTGCTCCGGGTTCTTCTCGCCGATTCGGCGGGCGACCATCGCGGTCGCGCTCACGGAGACCCCGATCGCAACCGCGTAAATGAGAGCCAGCATGGATTCGGTGATGCCGACCGTGGCGACGGAGTCCGCGCCGAGCTTCGAGACCCAGAAGATGTCCGCGATCGCGAAGACCGACTCCATCATCATTTCCATGACCATCGGGATCGCGAGAAGGAGGATCGCGCGGCCGATCGGGCCTTCGGTGAAATCCTGATGGGAGCCGCGAACGGCTTCGCGCACGGTCGCCCAGAAGCGGGCAGCCCCGCGAGTCCGACTCAGAACGGCTTCTTCCATTGGGGGGTCAGGCCTCCACCTACCACTTTGCGATCCAAAGTGGCAGCCCGACCCTCAATGTGGCAAGTGGAGACCTGACCCTATTTCGCGAGCGCTCTGCCGAGATCCTCGATCAATTCCTCGGTCGCCTCGAGACCGACGGACATGCGCACGAGACCGTCGGTGATCCCGAGGCGGGCCCGGTCCTCGCGCGACATTCCGGCGTGCGACGTCCGAGCGGGCTGGGTCAGGAGGGTCTCGACCCCTCCGAGGGAGGGCGCCTTGATCGGCAGCTCCGTCGCGGCGACGAAGCGTTTCGCCGCGTCGGCGCCGCCGGTCAGCTCGTACGAGAGCATCCCGCCGAAGCCTTGGAAGAGACGTTTTGCACGCTCGTGGCTCGGATTGCTTTCGAGCCCCGGATAGTTCACGCGCGCGATCTCGCTCCGTCCCTCGAGGAACCGCGCGATCTCGAGCGCGCTCTCGTTCTGATAGCGCACGCGTACGAAGAGCGTCTTGACCCCTCGGTGCAGCAGAAAAGCCGCGTGGGGATCGAGCGAGCCTCCCAGGTGGTCGAGCTTGCGCTTGATCTTCCCGACGTGCTCGCGGCTTCCCATGACCGCGCCGGCGACGATGTCGGAGTGTCCATTCATGTACTTCGTGCAGCTGTGGAGGGAGAGGTCGAACCCGTGCTCCAGCGGCCGGAAGTTGACGGGCGTCGCGAAGGTGTTGTCGATCATGGAGACGAGCCCGTGCGACCGGGCGAAGCCCGCGATCGCTTCGAGGTCCGCCACTTCCATGAGCGGGTTCGTGATCGTCTCGACGTAGATGGCCTTGGTCTGCGGCGAGAGCCGCGCCTCCCAGCTCTCCGGGTCCGACGCGTCGATGAAGTCGTAGGAGATCCCGAACGAAGGGAAGTCGCGCGTCAGGAAGTCGTGGGTGCCGCCGTAGAGGCAGTTCTGGGCGAGCACGTGGTCGCCGTTGGAGAGAAACGAAAGGAGCGTCGTCGAGATCGCGGCCATGCCGCTCGCCGTGACGAGAGCCGCCTCCGCGTTCTCGAGCGCCGCGAGCTTGTCGTGCAGCACCATGTGGTTGGGGGTGTTGTTCAACCGGATGTACTTCAAGTCGTGGTAATCCGTCTCACCCGCGTACTCGAACATCGCCGACTGGAAAATCGGCATCGCGACGGCCCCCTGGATGCGCGGTTCGGGCTCCCCGGCGTGAATGACCTTCGTCTCGAGGCGTCGATAGCCGTTGTTCATCGCGATCCCCCTGTCTGGACTACGCTCCGCCGGAGGCCCGGGTTGCGGCGCGGGAGCCGGTCACGAAGGCGACGGCGCGCAAGACGACCTCGGGATCGTGCACGATCCGGCGATGTCCGAGGCCGGTGGTCGAGACGAGCTCGGCGCCCGGCCACGCCGAGGCGATCGCCGCGCCGTCGGTCCACGCGACGTCGGCGTCGTTCCGGTCGTGAAAGACGAGAAGGGGAGCCGTCATCGTCCGGGCGGCGGAGAGGACGTCGAAGTCCTCCCACTTCTCATCGAAGCGGCGTTCGATCGATCTCCTCATCCGGGCGAGAACGTCCGGGGAGAGCCCGACTGTCGCCGCGAATCGCTCGCTGTAGCCGGCCGGGTCGGCCGCCGGCGCGAGGAAGACCGCCCGGCCCGCTCGGAGACCCCGTCCCATCGCGAGGGTGGTCGCCGCGCCGCCCATCGAGTGCGCGATGATCGCTTCGACTCCGCCGACCTCGCGGGCCACGGCCCGGATCGCCGAGATGAACTGGGGAAGCGAGGACAGGCGTCCCGCGGAGGCGCCGTGGCCGGGCGCGTCGAAGGCGACGACGGAGAACCCGGCCTCGGTGAGCGGCGCGATGAAGGAAGCCAGGCGCGATCCGCGGCTCCCCCAACCGTGGACGAGCAGGACGGCCGGCCCCTTCCCCCAGCGCCAGATCGCGAGAGGCCTTCCTCCGAGGGAAAGATCCGTCCGGTCGCCCTTGTCGAGCGCCTCGCGCTCATTCTCCGAAGCCCGGTGGCGGGGAGGCCGGCGAAAGAGCGCCACCGCGAGCTCCGCTGCGGCAGCCGGAGCGATCGGACTCAACCCGCGGAAGAGCGCGCGGAAAACGGACAGCCGGACGTCTCGGCTCTTTCCGGGTGCGGCGGCGGGTCGGCTCATGCGGTCCGGCGCTGCCGCCGCGCGGAGGAGAGAAGCCGCTCGAACGCCGCGTGCGCGCGGTCCTCGGCGCGGGGGTCTCGAAGCAGCCGCGAGGCGTGGTGGAAACCGAGCATCACGGCGTAGAGGTCGTGCGCGAATTGGTCGGGCTCCACGTCATCCCGGAAATGCCGCTCGGCGACCCCGGAGCGGAAGATGATCGCGACCGTTCCGAGCCACCCCTTCTGGAGCTCGACCAGCCGGTCGCGCACCGCGCCCGGCCGATCGTCGAGCTCGGCCGCCGCGGCCACGAAGAGACAGCCGCCCGGTCCCGTCGTCTTCGTCCAGGCCAGCCAGCTGTCGAAAAGGGCGACCATGCGCGGCTCGCCGCGGGGCGCGCGGACGGCGGGGCGCACGACCTCTTCGACGAAGCGCTCCGCGGCCGCGTCGAGCACCTGGATCTGGAGGGCCTCCTTCGAGCGGAAGTGCGCGAAGAGGCCGCTTTTGGAGAGGCCCAGGTCGGTCGCGAGGCGACCGATGGTCAGCCCTTCCAGCCCGATCTGGGTCGCGAGCTCGATGGCGCGTTCCAGGATCGCCGTTCTTGTGGCGTCGCCCTTCCTCACGCCCACAAGAAGAGCACGAACGTTCGTTCCGTGTCAACATCCCACCATGGCAGCACTTCCGAGGCTCTACCACGGTCGAATCGTGTCGAAGCTGGATACCCCGATTTGCGCAATGCGCTCGAGGCGCTTCTCGCCGGACGGCTGATCAACCCCGCGGAGACGAAGTCGTTCGGCTGCTCGATCGACCGGAGCTGACGCCCTAAGCCGGTCGCTTACGCTCGACCGGTTGCTCCTCCGGATCGAAGATCTCCTCGATCAACCGATCGAACTGACGCGCGATCTGGAAAGCGAGCGGAAGGCTCGGGTCGTATTTTCCGGTCTCCACCGCGTTGACGGTCTGACGCGAGACGCCCAGTCGATCTGCGAGGTCCGCCTGAGACCAGTGCCGCTCGGCTCGGAGCACGCGCAGCGTGTTCTTCATTCGTACCGGCGCGAAAAGATCGCGAGCCCCGCGACCCAGGAGAGCACGAGCACGGACCACCACCACGCCGCGCTGATGCGGGGTACGCCCAGGTTCTCGAGAACCGAGTACGCGAGCGTCGCGACTAACGTCACGACGAAACCGACGGAGAGCGCCTGGTAGAGGATCCGTCGCTGGAGCTCGTCGGTGTTGCGCACCATCCTCAGGAACGACCAGATGGCGAGCCCCGCCGGCACGAGCGGAACGAGAACGAGCGGCTTTTCGAGCGGCGTGCCGGCTGCGAGCGGCGTCGAATCGAAGCGGAAAAAGGAGACGAATGCAACCACTCCGCCGAGAAAGACGGCCCAGTGGTCGCCGCGTCGGGACATCCGCCGGAAGAGGAGCGCGACGAGTCCGGCCGCCACGACCGCTCCGGCGAGAAGGAGCGGTCCCGGTGAGGGGTCGATGTCCGGTCGCGCCTGCATTCGCGCCCAGACCTTGACGAAGATCCGGACGGCGATCCCTCCCGCGTAAACGAGCATCACGTCGAGCCCCGCTTTGCGCGAGATCTTCGCGGTCGGGCCGCACGCGGTGAACTCGACCCATCGTGGCGGGAGGTCCGTCCGAACGGGTGGCCCGCCGTCTCCCCGCGCGGTGAATTCGATCTGGCTCACGGCTGCGTCTCCTAAAAGGTGGCCTTCTTGTAATGTATTCTTGTCAGAATGTC
>WNGE01003383.1_pt1 | contig 18858 bp, 19 predicted proteins | sample 5400651 | NCBI WGS metagenome assembly WNGE01 (sample SAMN13153370, study PRJNA577476) | soil metagenome | isolation source: 60 cm soil or saprolite under grassland replicate 2 | place: USA:California | collected 2016-06-15
GCCGAGATGTGGATGATAAGTGGCTACTAATCCGGTCTGTCGCGCCAGGTCTGCAACTTTCTCCAGAGCCTGTCCAAGCTGCTGGTAATCTTGCTCGACAATGCCCGTTGACCGCACGGCTCCACCCCCAACCACAAGGTAGGTCGCGTGAAACTCAGCAGCGAGTCGCGCAATCTGCTCGATTTTAGCGAGCTCCTCTCCCAGTACATCTGGATAAATGAAGTTCGCACCAGAATAGACGCCGACCATCTCCAGGTGCAGACTCTGCATGAGAGACTGCAGCTCGTCCTTGCGATCCGCATACTGCATAAGGTTGCCATCAAACAACTCAAAACCTGCATAACCTGCGGATGCAATGTCTCTCAACGCCTCCTCGGTAGAGCCGTTGGCGAGGTAGAACAAATCTTTGATGCTCGTCACTCCGGCTGGACGCCCAACCACTCCACCCCATGTATTGGTCTGATAAGCAAGCTTCATCTGGACCTTCCTAAGACGGAATCGATATAGAAGTACTTTTCCTAAATGCACTCAATAGCGCGATATCACCTCTCTTTCTACCTATAATGGAATATCACAGGGTGTTCGCTGATTGCATTTGCAAGATATGTGGGTAGGCATCAGAGAGAAATACCTCTTTGCGCTATGGGTGATGTTTTGATATCTGAAAAACGTGTAAAGTCTAGCTACCCTAACGGAAGAAAGCAAATACCAGGGGTTCTGTACTGCTCTCTACCAAATATCCAGTATACTGAATAAAGTATAATAAACCAAACCCCCTTTGTCAATGTGATCAATGCAGGTAATTGAAGCTTTGAAGCTTCCTCTAGCTTGCATACGATGAGAAGTTCTGTTAGACTGATCCATCAGGAGAAGCATAGTCGGCAAGAACTGAGGCGCTATTAACGTGCTGATAAAATGCCGTCCATGAGAATGGGAGGGGATGAGCGATGGATCGACAACTCCAGGAACGTTTACATATCTATGAACGGGAAGGCCTAGCCTCGCCGCAGATCGTGAATATGGTGCGAGATATTCTCCTCTGGCTCGAACACACTTCGCATCATCTCTGTACCGAGGATAGTGTGGGGACTTTTGCCAGTCACCTCATGCTTGCCCTGGCGCGGATCAATCGTGGTGAGGTTTTAGGGTCTGCCTGGAATCCCGGTGTTCATGAAGAGGCTATGAGTCTGACTCCTTTTATCCCATGGGCAGAGTATATCCAGCGCGAGACAAAGCACGTTCTTGACTTGACGCTGCCGCAGGAAGAATTTGACTTTCTACTCCTGCATCTAGGTGCGTTCCTGGCATACTACAATGACTCGCTGCTTTCACAGGACAAGATAGGAGCGGAGTAATGGCAACTATATACATAGGTGGCCTCGGCAAAGCCGAAGTCAAACAGCTCCTGGAGCAACGCCGCGATCCCGAACTCAAAATTGTTGTGAGTAATGACCTTGAAGCGGGTCCAATACTGAAGCGAACACAAAATACTTACTACCTTGGCACTTGCCATACCGGTGCGGGCGGCTCCCTTGGTGCGATGTTGGCCTTTCTGGGACGTCAGAAGTGTCATACCTTCGGACGCAAGGCACATGTCAGTGTTACGGATGTACACAAGCTACTCGACTCAGGTGTGCGGGTCTTTGGTCTATCGGTCGATCAAATCGATACGGTAGTCCCATCTCTGATGGATGCTATTCAAGCGCATCTACCAGAAGGGAGAACACCTTGACCCTTCACTTCACTCCACTGGCCATTGTCATTACCATTCTCGCCACTGCGTATGCTGCCTTCCTATCCCAGATGGCTCTTGCAGTATTTAATGACGGCGTGCGACCATTCATCCTGGATTTCCGCCGGGGAGAGCTGAGCCGTGCAAAGATGATAGCTATCGCCTTCAGCCTCTCTACAGGTTTTTTCTTTGGTTTTGGAGTGCCAATTGCTCTTGCCTCAGGTGTACTCAATCCGTGGGTGCTCTTCTTGCCCACGGACGTTCTCGGTATTTTCTCGCCTAACAAGTGGCTTGCACTTATTCTAGGTGCGCTTTGGGGAGCTATCGTCGTCTTCGGGTTAAATGCGGCTACAACAATAGCCAATAGCCTGCCCGTCAACGTTCCGCAGGCTATGGGCCAGATGGCGACTCCCATTTTGTTCCTGTTCGCATTCTTCCCGGCCATCGCCATTACTATGCAGTTCGGGCGGCTTCAGGGAGTCGGTGCGTTCGTCATCAGCGCGTTTGCTATGCTCATAACTGTGAAATGGCTGCCACAGGTGTTTCCTGGGTCAATGGCACTTGCAACTGGCATGATAATGCTTATTATTTTTGCTTTGGTCGGGGAGGTCAACAGCAAGAAAGAAGCCAGAGCGGAAGCGACGAGCACTTCGGATGCGACAGAGGTGAGTACTGACGAGAATGAGGCCACCTCGCTATTTTCTGAGAATGCAGCTCGACTCAGAAAACACGCTCCTTACTTTATCATTATGGGTTTCTTAATAGGTGTTCTAGCCAATACGCACATGTTTGGTGGAGGCGAGGCCACCAGCTTTATCCTTGCCAAGGGACAGTATGTGAACGCAACTCAGATCGATTTTTACCGTGCCCTGGGTTTCATCCCGCTCATTGTGACCACCTCTGTAGCTTCCGGTGCCTTCCAGATCGTCGGATTTATGCTGACCTGTCCCATTGCCTACCTCTTACCGAACCCGATCCTGGCTGGCATCGTCGGTAGTGTGCTCTTCGGAATTGAAGTCCTGGTTCTGATTTACGTTGTTAGGGGACTTAGCGCGCTTCGTATTCTCAGTGACGTTTCAGACAACATTCGTTATGCTATTAATCTCACCCTGGAAGTCGCCATTCTTTTTGGTTCCATCACAGCTGGAAATGCTATGGCAAGCGGTGTTGGTATTGCGCTAGTTGGTGGTATTTATATCTTAAATGAAGTATCAGGGCGACCCGTTGTGCGTATGGCGGCAGGACCAATGGGAGTAATTCTGTCTGGTATTTTCCTGAATGTATTTGCTTACATCCATCTCTTTACTCCCATTACTATTAAATAGAAGTCAGTACCAGGAACCGGCGCAATCGCATCTAGCTGCATACTGGAGTACCGAATAATCCACCGCGTATGATCTATTTGAAGTATGCTCACGTATAGAAAAGAAAAACCGACCAGGTCTTGTTATTTCTTTTCCCACGAGACGCTCATGTAGGGCTACACCACCCCCAATGAAAAAGTGTAGAATAGGAGAAGATGCTCCGACACCAGAGATCGTGCGCATATTGTGTCGAGGAGGCCTCATATCGCAAACGCCTCCCTTACCTTACTAGATATCAGGAAGCAGGCCAGAATAAAAATGGCAAAAATGAGGCTGACAACGATATCGCCTATACTATGTGGATAGAGAGGGTTGGGCCGCGTCAAAAGGAGAACACTCGACAGAATGTTGAGTAAGTCGATGACCAGTGTGGCCCAAAAGGCCCAGCGCTTGAGCGTCCACAGTGCCCAGGCAAAGAAGAGCGCGGCCAGTGCTGAAACCAGCCACGTAACCGAAAGGACATTTACCGAATCAGCGGAACCACCTAACACATTGACTTTGCCATTTGTGATGACAGCAATAAATGCCAGGATACCTAGCACCAACCATACCAGGCCTTCTACTGCCAGCAGGGCTGCTATAATCGTAACCAGCGTAGGGTGTTTTCGTGGTGCCTCGAATAGGGTATTTAGCATAGTTTCTCCTAATCCTTAATGATACGTATTTATGGGGAAAAAGCAAGGGGGCTTCAATTATATGTGCCGTCTTTTTGGCCGTACCTGTCAAGTAGGGACCCGGTAGATATATTTTCGTTAGTTCTGGTGGGTAACAGAATGATGCGGCGCGGAAAGGCGTCCGTGTTTTGGTTGCGGGTGGGAAGGCTGAAGGCGGGCGCGAGCGAAATTTTTCTGGGCGCAATGGGCACATTTGTGATAGGGGTGCCAGTGGTTGAGGGTGCGGATTCACTGGTAGAAGTTTGTGGGGAAGATGAGGGTATCATTCGCACAAGGGTCAGGTATTGGTTATTAGCGAGAGGCTGATCGGTTATTGTCTTTTGGGCGGATGGCTGATCTCCTTGTGGCTGCTCAACAGGGAGTTTGCGGGCATAGAGGGCGATGGCGAGAGCTGTCAGGAGACCAAAGAGGACAATCGCAAGATTCGCGCCGAAAGGTAGGCTGGGAGTGCTGTTTGCCGGTTGTGAAGCTGTGGTCGTTACGATATTGATCTCTTGAACCTGTCCTCTATTTATTGCTAGCGTGGAAAGGTTGTGGGCGCTAAGGTATTGCCTCCAGGTGGTGAGTTTGTGTATCCTGGCCTTGTTGGCGGCTATGATAAGCGGGTTGATGGTTGGTTTTGGTTCAGGCAACGAAGCCGGCGGGGGTGGCGGGGGTGGGGCAATGCCGCGGTATTTGTACATGAGGGCGATAACTTTACCCGCCCATAATGGGTAGCTGGTGGTGCCGACATAGGGGCGCGCGATGGCGTAGACGGTCCCCAGGCCGCGATTGACATAGTTTTTTCTGAGCATGTTGAACCAGTACACAATAGCGGCCGAATAGGAGGGATAGATAGTATAGCCATCGAAGGCCGAGGGGTAGCCGACGCTGCCACGCACACTGCCAGGATTGCGGTCGGCCAGGCCAACGCCCGCTGCGCCGTCGTTGGTCTCGGTCCACCAGACAGCGAGGGCAAAGGCGTCATCAATGTTTGTCTGTCGCGAGACCTGCTCCACGAGTTTGCCTGTACCGACCATTGGGCTGCCAAGACGGGTGAAAATAGCGTTGACAGTCGCCGCAGCGATTGTTGGTGAACCAGACACACCAACATCACCCACAGCACGGACGGGCATTGAAGCCTTCCCTATATGTTGAGTTTCCCAGAGCAGGGCAGCGCCAGCGCCAATAAGCAGGATAACTGTACTGAGCATGAACAACTGAAAGAGCTGTTGCAGAGTACGATGCCGGCAGGCTATTGTATCCGCCGGAAACTGCTTGCTCATCATATGTTTTGAACTAATCTCCTGGCTAGTGGACGTTTTAAAAATAAGGCGTATATTACGTCAAATTAGGTACAAGGTTGGAAACACAGAGACGTAAATACCTTGAGCAAATACTGAGAATTTATACCGATTGTACCATGTTCATGTCAACATCCACCCAAAAGAGGGTTTACAATAGGTAGTATATCCCATAAGCAGTATGCTATACTGGTATGCGCAACGTTTTTTGAGAGGGACGGAGGGTCGTCATAAACTTGCAGCAAGACCCAAAAAATACACAGATTGGCCGCCTGGACCCGCACACGCTTTTGATGAGGCGCTATTTGATACTGCGCACAATTGGGCAGGGGGGGATGGGAGCGGTATACCAGGCGCAGGACACAAAACGCCATACCTTTTGTGCGATCAAGGAGATGAGCCTCTCAATGGTGCCGCCTCCAGAGCGCGAGCAAGCCGTGAAAAACTTCTTGACCGAGGCGAAGATGCTGTTGGCCTTGAAGCACTCCAATCTACCCGGCGTCACGGGCTATTTTACCGTGGGGCCGCGGCACTTCCTGGTAATGGAGTATATCGAGGGACTGACGCTTGATGAATACCTGGCGCGTAACAATGCGCCTTTCTCCGAGGCTCGTGTGTCGGGTTGGGCACAGCAATTGTGCGATGTATTGACGTATTTGCATAGCCAGCATCCGCCAATTATTTTCCGCGACATTAAGCCGGGCAATATTATGTTGATGCGCGATAATCACGTGAAACTGATTGATTTCGGCATTGCTCGCTTCTTCCGTCACTCCAGTTCGCAGGATACACAACTGCTGGGAACACCCGGATATGCACCGCCCGAACAATATGGCAAAGCACAGACCGATGAACGTTCAGATGTCTATTCGCTGGCAATGACCTTGTTTCAACTCATGACCAATACGCTTTCTGAGAAGGGCTTTGGGCTTACGGATGTCCACTCCAATTATCCAGACATATCGCTTCCCGTGGCGCGAGCGCTGGAGAAAGCCACCGCTCTCGCGCCCAAGGACCGCTACCAGAGTGTCGAAGCGTTCCGGCGCGCACTGTTTAGTGATAACACCTTCCTGTTTGAAAATGGTGAGCAGGCGGAGACGGCCGAGGAACTGGCGGAACTCTGCGCCCGTTTTTCCGATGAGGCAGCAGATTACTTATTCACAGGTGAGATTGAGACGTGGTTGCAAAAAATCGGCAGTGCGAACCTGGCGCGCCAAACGAGGAATATCCGTGCTCTGCATAGCGATCCCGATGAGGCAGTTGACGAGTTCTTACACGCGGTACTAGGCCAAAATGTGCGTATCCGTACTGGCTCAGGGAAACAGTCAACCGTCACCAGGAGCAGCCCCCCCCCCAGTGGCATCCCTGTAGCTCCGCCACCTCATCAGAGCGGGGAGTACCGCAATAGCCAGGAATGGACATCGCGCAGGCCATCCCCCGCGATCCGTGTCCCAAATATCGTTGTAGAGCCGCTTACGCTGGATTTTGGAGCGGTGTATCCAGGCATCTCCGGGCCATTGGTACTGGCCATCACGGATACGAGTGGAGTTCACGGCACTGTTGCTACAGACGAGCCGTGGATTCAACTTGATGAAACAAGCTTTGATGGCATCAGCACCCTGATCAACGTACAGGTCAATTCGTCGCTCCTGCGTAGTGCGACGCACTACAGCGGAAGTATTACTGTGATGCCCGACGAGGAGGACGAGAAACAGGACATTACCGTCAAAGTTGAAGTGGATGTGCTGGGCAGAGCTGGCGCATATCCCGATTCAGGCATCAACGGACAGAATAGAGCAGCAGCAGCAGGCAATCGTTACCTGGAAGAGGAGGATGAAGCAGCGGTAATGGCAAGCGCCAGCGGCAAACCTATGTCCATGGATCCTCCACAAAACGATGTCGCAAGCATTTCGCCGCGCAACAAAGCGCATTACGAGAAATACTCAGCCAAGTATGGCGAGCAAACCGGCGGTGGAAGTAACGCTGCCTATAACGGCTGGGAACCATTGCAGGCTTCTCCTTTGCAACGTCAACGGTTGCAACGCGGCTTAACCGTATTTTCCTCTTTTATGCTCGCCAGTTTATTCTATACTGTCCTCTCGCAGGTGCCCTTCCTGACACATCAATCTCTCCTGCCACCTAATCCGTGGTTTATCGTTGTCCTGCTGGGTATTGTACCGGCGGCAACACTGGGCGCGCTGGTGGTTAACTGGAGCCGCACATGGGGCATGAGAAATACTATTTACCGAACGTGTACGGGCTTAAGCACAGCATTGCTTGCGCTGACCTTCTGTGAACTTGCCTGGCAGCTCCTGTTTCAAGCGCACGCGCCCGCGCTCCAATTGTTTGTGATGCTGCTGGCGGCTGCTCTGGGCAGCGTTACCGGCATAAGTCCGCTGGTGAGCGCCAGAATAATCAATGGAGTGGACTGGCCATTAAACCGCGCACGCTGGCTGGTGATCGGAGTATGGATAGCATCTGGTGGTCTGCTGGGTTTCCTCCTGACGATTGGTTTCGCATTGAGCATCTTCACTTTCTTTGGCGTCCTGGTGGGAAGCTTGATAGCCCTGGCGCTTGTCATGTGCGTTGACCAATTGTAATAAGCGGTATAGATGAAAGATAGCGGCATACAATTAATTGTCGTGCCAGGCCCAACAGCCTCGGGCAAAAGCGCGTTAGGCATTGCATTGGCACAGCGTTTTCACGGGGAGATTGTCTCAGCCGATTCGCGCCAGGTCTATCGCGGTCTTGATATCGGGACGGCCAAGGTGACAGCGGAGGAGCGGGCGCTCGTCCCACATCACCTATTGGATGTCGCCGATGTTCAAGAGATCTACACAGTCTCGCAGTTCCAACAGCAGGCCATCGCCGCGATTAATGACATCGCCGCGCGCGGCTTGCAGCCGTTTCTCGTGGGCGGCTCACCTCACTACATTCAAGCGGTAGTAGACAACCTGGATATCCCTGCTGTCCCCCCCCAACCTGCGCTGCGCGCAGAGCTTGAGGCCCGGCCGCTGGCAGAACTGCTGGCGCAACTGGAGGAACTGGATACGCAAAGCGCGGCTGTTATCGACCGCAACAACCGCCGTCGCGTCATTCGTGCCCTGGAGGTGTGCCTGACCTCCGGCAAACCTTTCTCCGAACAGCGGAGAGTTGCGGCACCGCTCTATCGCAGCCTGCTACTGGGCATTCAGTGGCCACGCGAGGAGTTGTACCGGCGAATCGACCGGCGCGTCGATGAACGGATGCAATTGGGCATGGTACAGGAGGTGCGCACTCTCCTGGATAATGGAGTCAGCCATGAGCGCCTGGAAGCTCTGGGACTGGAATATCGCTATATCAGTCGCTGGCTGCGCGGTGAGTTTCCCAGCGAAGAAGCAATGGCTGAACGGCTCAAATTCGCCATCCATGATTTCACGCGAAGACAGCTGACGTGGTTCCGCAAAGATACGAGGATCGTGTGGATTGATGGAGGTAATGGAGCGTTCGAGAGAGCGGAGGGGTGGGTGAGGGAGTTTTTACGCGCTGCTATCTGACGATGAGCATCTATTATTCTTCGGATGCTTTAAGAACTCCATGGGGGAAACATCGTTCGATTACTGGCAGGATGGAGATGTAGTTGGGGAGTCGGGTGATGCCAATTCGCTCTCGGTCAGATAGCGCTCCGCAAACAGCCTGATCGCTTCCATGATGTCCACTAATGCCAGCCCCTTCTCCGTCAGGCGATACTCGACACGTGGGGGAATCTCAGCGAAGGCCTGGCGCTGCACAAAGCCGCTCTCTTCGAGCATCTTGAGGCGTTGTGACACCGTCTTGGGGCTGACATTGCCCAACGCTTCCAGCAATTCACCAAAGCGCCGGGGGCCACTTAAGAGAGTGTAGACGAGCATGAGCGTCCACTTATCGCCCAGCAAACGCAAGGCATGACCCATTGGATGCGTCGTACAGGCGCCTGGCTGTTCAGTTGTAAGTGGGTGGTTCGTTGTATTCATAGGTACAGTATAGCATATTTTTCCTCCAAAAAATATCCTTGACAATAGCAACTTTCTCATATATACTTACTTCCATATAAATAATAATAGTATATTGGGAACTAATAGGGTGGCAGTTCCCTTGTGCTGGCGAAGCAAACGATAATGGGTGTCACCCATATTCTTTTGAGGAGAAAGGAACGATGAATATTGCACTTTGGGTTGCGCAAATTTTACTGGCTCTGGCGTTTGCGGCGGCTGGCATCATGAAGGCTACGCAGCCGACTGAAAGGCTGGCTACCAATATGGGATGGGTGAAGGACGTAGCCCCCGGGACCGTGCGCCTTATCGGTATCTTAGAAATACTGGGGGCTATTGGACTGATTCTCCCTGCCGTAACGGGCATCTGGCCCTGGTTAACGCCACTGGCAGCGGCTGGTTTAGTCTTGACGATGGTGGGAGCAATGATTGTCCATGGGCGGCGCGGGGAATTTTCCAGTATTGGGATGAACATTGTCCTCCTGGCATTAGCCGCTTTCGTGCTATTCGGGCGATTTTTTGTTGTTCCTCTTTAAACTGAGCGGTGTCCTTCAGAGTTGTCACCCGCAGGCACGTTTCACTCTATAGCCAAGCTCGATGAGCCTGGCTATAATTTTGTCGCAGTGGTCGCCCTGGATCTCGATGACGCCGTCTTTTACGGTTCCGCCGGAGCCACAGAGTTTCTTCAATTGTTGCGCAAGGGTTGCGATAGCCTCATTAGAGGCGGGAACGCCGGTGATTACTGTGACTGTTTTGCCGCCGCGATGCTTGCGATCACGCATAACACGGACGATACTGTCAGTCTTTTTTGGCAGGTTGCGCCCTTGCCCAGCTGAGGATTGATCGCAGTGGCATTGTTTATAGGGCAGTCCACAGCGCGGACAGGCGTCAATTCTTCCTTCGTCAGTCGAGTAAACAAGGCGCTCCGACATCACGAACGTTCCTTTCATACGTATCCTATGTAACCAATCCAGGAAATTGTATCATATAAGAACACACAGGGACACGCTCATGCTGATCATTGATGGACACGAGGATATTGCCTATAACGCGCTTGAATGGGGTAGGGCTTATGCGTTCTAAAAAAGGCCAAGAAAGGGAGACAAACCCCCTCTTCTCTGGTAGGATGGAGTTCTAAACAAAAACCGATCCATCCAGAAAGAAGAGGCAGATGCAGTATACAGAGTCCGTCGTAGATTGTCTAAAAGGAATAACCCAGGAACATCCAGGGCCAATTGATTGGCAGAGAGCCTGTGAGCAGGTGAAAGATCCACGAAGAAAGCAAGGGCAACGGTTCAGCATCACATCGATCTTGTTATTAGCGCTGGCCGCGATCCTTTCCAATCATCTCTCGGAATTGGCAATAGCCCAGTGGGGGGCAGGACAAAGTGAAGAGATAAAAAAGGCGTGAGGATTTGAGAAAGGGGTGACCCCCCATCAAAGCACGCTTCAACGTCTCTTTCGGAGGTTGAATGGAGAAGAGATAGAAGCAGCCTTTCGCGGTATTTTTCTGCACATCTTGAACACCGACCAGGAGCAACGAGGAGGATGTGCCGTCTCTATTGATGGAAAAGCACAAAGGGGGAGATTGAAGTTTGAAGAGGAGCATGGCTATCCGGTGCATGCAGTCAGTATGGTCGATCATCAGACGGGGATCGTGCTGACCCAAGGGCATGTGGAGAAAACAGACGTCGAAACCCAGGGGAAGCTCACCGGAGAACAAGAGCAAGAGGAGCAAGAAGAAAAGAAACAGAAGAGTGAACTGGCGGTGGCTTCCCGCCTCATCCAACACATCGACTGGCAAGGCAAAGTCCTGACAGGAGATGCATTGTATTGCCAGAGATGCTTGTGCTCTGCGCTTCGTCTGGCAGGCGGGGATTATCTGTTTCTGGTGAAGGGCAATCAACCTCAACTGTTGGAAGATCTGCGCTTGCTGTTTGCTCCACCCTCTCCGGCAAAACGAGCAGGCGAGGGAGTTTTGCGATTACCTGAGCAACAAGCGCAAACGACGGAGAAGGCACACGGACGGTTGGACATCCGCAGTATTCGGGTGTCTTCAGAACTCAAGGGCTATTCCGATTGGCCTGGCTTGGAGCAAGTCTTTGAGATCCGTCGATGCTGGCAATCCAAGGGGGTCTGGAAAGAGGCGGTACGCTACGGGGTGACAAGCCTGCCTGCGACGATCGCCATCCCTGAGCGCTTGCGGCACCGCTGAAACGAGGACATTGGACCATTGAAAACGGCTTACATTACGTCAAAGATGTAACCATGGGTGAAGACAAAAGCACCGTCCATGCTGGCAATGGACCCAAAATCATGGCGGCTTTACGCAATACCGTGGTCAGTTTGCTCCGTCGTGCTGGATTTTCCACCATTGCTGCTCGCATGCGCTACAATAGCACGCATCCTCAAGCGGCTTTGGAGGTCTTGTCTCTCTCTCTTTTTTAGAACGCATAAGCCCTATTGAATGGGGACGCCGGTCTTGTCCTTGCATTCGGGTTGTGGTAGGATAGAGCAATATTTCAGACTTCTTACCGTCAGTTGACCGCATGCCTAAAGGCAGGGGCTTGTGTCTGGACTCCACCGCAACTCGGCATACCTCGCAAGGCGTGCCGCTTTGGCTTCAGCGTCCGACACATCGGGGCGTACCGACAAGACACCCGTCCTTGCCCAGTCTTGCCGGACAAGGAGCGTTCGCATCGTGATATTCCTGGCACCGACCAGATCAGCATGGAGCGTGTAATGACAGTTCTGACAGACGAACAACAAGCCTTTGTTGGGGCGGTTGGCCTCAGCGGTATGCCCACACATCGGGCAGGCTTTGCTGGTATAGTGGGCATCGACTTTGATGGCCATGCTGCCGGCCAAGAGGGCTTTGTAGGCAATCATGCCCTGCAGTTCAGCAAAGGCCCATTTGGAGTAGACTGTATTAGCCTTGCGTTGCTTCAGACTTCCCTTTTTGCCTGTCTTGCGCTTTGTTCGTTCGCGGATGTCTGTCAAGTGTTCCAAGCCGATGAGGCTGTGCGGGTGCTGCTCGACGATGCGTTTGGCCACGACATGATTGGCATCTTGCTTCAACCGTCTCTCCCGTCCACTCAGAGCAATGAGTCGCCGTGTCGCGGAACGGGTGCCTTTCTTCTGAAGACGCTTTCTCAGCCGCGCATAATGGTTGGCTTTGGGAACCACGCCCTTTCCCGTATGAAAAGAGCACGCTCCCTGGGTGGTCGAGGTAACGGCCAGATAGCGCACCCCGACATCCACCCCAGCCACACTGCGATGGGTTTGAGGAGTGGGGTCTGCTACCGCAACTTCCAGAGAGATGAGCAGATAGAACTGCTTGTGGGGCTTATCATACCAGAGCTTGGCGGCTCCGATCTGGGCATCCTGTTGGAGCAACGCCAAATGCTTGTGGTACCCTGTAAAGGGAACGATCAGACGGCCTTGCAGGGTGAGGATGCTCACCTGCTGTGCTTGCTTGAGGCTGTAGTCCCGATGATAGTTGTAGGTGAGTGTAGGAGACACATACTTTGGAGCCTTATCCAGGCCCTTGTAGCGTTTCTTCGTCTGGCCAGCCTGACGTTGTGCGGCATTCTGCTTCACCTTCGTCCACAGCGTCTTGTAGGTCGCGCCGACCTGGCGAGGGACATTGCAGGCCATCTGAGCAGGCAATTTGTAGGTAGCACGGAGTTCACCATACATCCCACGCTGCAAAGCTTGCTGATTGCTCATTTTGCCATGCTCAAAGGCATAGCGAGAAACCGCATTGAGGGCATCCCGATAGGCCAGTTGGGTTTGCCGCAAGGCTTGGAATTGCTCAGGGGTGGTATGCAGTTTCAGTTTGGCCGTCACGACTTGTTTCATAGAACAAGTATACTAGAGTTCACAGGAAGTGTCAAGAATGAATTCTGTGAAGGTTTGCGTCAATTCCTCCCCGTGCTTGAAAGCAGGGGACTCCTTGGCGCGTTTGTTGAATATGTCTTTGTTCTTGACAGCAAAGAGGAGGAACGCATACGATGGCAGAGCCATTTGAGTACCTATCACATGCCCGCCTCACATATAAAGATGGCTACCGCAATGCATATCTCGGTGAAGTAGCAGCCCCAGTCGTTTATGGCGTACAAGGGAAACTGCGTGAGTATTACGGGACCAAAGAGGGTCCTCCAATAGCTTCAACGTTAGATCACATTGTTGCAGCCGTCGCAGGCTGAATGTACGGCACGCTTGCCGGTGCCCTGTCAGGGCGCAAGATTCCTTTCGATCGTCAACTGTACACGGCAACCGTCGATGGACGGATTGTCGGGATTGGCAAAACGATCCGCATTGAGTCGATTGCTGTCCACTACGATCTGACAGTACCTCCCGAGTCTCGTGCTGCTGCTGAACGCGCACTACACATACACCCGGAAGGTTGTCCGGCGCACCAGAGCGTCAAAGCTGCCATCAGGATCACGTGGGATGCAACGCTTCATATCGGTGAAGAGGTGATCCGACTGAGCAACGAAGCCCCATAGGAAAATGGTGGTAGATAAGTCGGAATACGATGCATTGACATGTACTGTTGCAGAAGCCTATACTTCCTAGGAACGCCCGTCCTGTATTGTCTACATTAGTACGATATGCCTTAAGAAACGAAAGAAACATGCCCGGGTTAGCAGGAATAAAAATAGGACACTATCGTCTCAGAGAGCAACTGGGCAGGGGTGGGATGTCAGAGATTTACCTTGCCGATGATGTACGGATTGAGCGTGAGGTGGCTGTCAAAATAGTGAGTAGCAGACATGCAGATTACATCGAGCGTTTCCGGCGTGAGGCTGACACGATCACAACGTTGCACCATCCCCATATCCTGCCTGCTTTAGATTACGGGGAGTATGAAAACTGGCATTACCTGGTAATGCCCTACATTGCACATGGCACGTTACGCGAGCAACTTGCTCATGGCCCGCTTACACTGGAAGATGCAGGGGACTTGCTTGAGCAGATTGCCAGCGCGCTCAATTATGCACATGAGCAAGGGATTATCCATCGCGATATCAAGCCGTCAAATATTCTCATGCGGGATGATCACTATGCCTACCTGGCAGATTTTGGGCTGGCCAAGTCGCTCGATGGGGGCAGCACCGTTACCCAGATGGGACTTTTACTTGGCACGCCAGAATACATGGCGCCTGAGCTGGCAAAAGGGCCGGCTACCACCAGTAGTGACCTGTATGCACTGGGTATATTACTCTACCAGATGGTGACGGGACAGCTGCCCTTTAGCGGCGAAACGCCTATTGCTTGCTACTTGAAGCAACTGCAAGATTTTCCCACGCCGCCCTCCCAAATCAATCATGCTGTTCCGCCCGCGATCGAGCGAGTCATTTTACGGGACCTGGATAAAACGCCACAGCGCCGCTATCAAACAGCGAACGAACTGGCCCAGGCCTATATGACTGCCCTCACGATACCTTACCAGGTTGAAAAAGAGGAAGTATTGCAGTCTTACAACACGGTATCAATGGATGTGGCAGGACTGTTTGCGCATGAAAAACATGTTTCTATTCAGGGAGAGAGGTTAGTATTACGAAGTAACCCGCTCGATATACCTGCGAAAATACCTTCGCAGAGAAGCACGCACGCTAGCCAGGCAGCACCGGTTGTAACGCCACGAGCAGCAGCGGGGGTTCATTTGCAAATCCAGACACCGGCCCGGAGAAGACGCGTCCGTTACAGGCGCAGAAACCGCGTGTTGATCAGCATGATGGTGGTGCTGATAATGCTGCTATTGGTGATTGTGGCAGTATTGATACTGACTGTTCTTGCTAAAGGATAGATTTACGGCATATGAGTACGAATACAAGTAATGAGCTGCCCCTGGTAATCGGCGTTGACCTGGGCGGCACGCAGATACGGACAGCGGTCTTACACGGCCCAAACATGCTCTCACGGGTAAGCTCACTGATAGGGAAAGATCCAGCACCAGAGCGCATCATTCCACATATGTTTACCACCGTAGAAGAGGCGCTTGAGCAGGCAGGCACGAAGCTCAATCAGATAGCAGGCATTGGCGTTGCCACACCCGGTCCAATGGATTACAAAACCGGCGTTATTCTCGCTCCACCCAATTTGCCCGGCTGGGAGCGGGTGCCTCTACGCGATCTCTTCATAGAGCATTTTCACATTCCTGTTTTCGTTGAAAACGACGCGCACACAGCGGGCCTGGGCGAATATATGTTTGGAGCAGGACGTGGGTGCAGCAATATGGTGTATTTGACTATCAGCACCGGCATTGGCGGCGGCGTGATTATCGATGGCAAGATCGTTGAAGGAGCAAGTGGAATGGCGGGCGAACTGGGGCATATGACCATTGATTGGCATGGCGAGCGCTGCAACTGCGGCAATATTGGTTGCCTGGAAGCCATCGCCTCTGGCACCGGTATTGCGCGCAAAGCCAACAAGGCCATCCGTTCAGACGAGGGCATTGAGCTGCTGACTTTCGCGCGCACGCTGCTTGAACACAGTGGTGAGGAAGAGCTGCACATCGGCGCGCATACAGTGGCCCTGGCCGCCGAGGCCGGCGTGCCGCTGGCACGGGCTATCATCCAATATGCGGCGGAGGCCATTGGCGCCGGGCTTGTCAACATTATCCATTGCTTTAACCCCGAGATGATCATCCTCGGTGGCGGCGTCGCCCAGATGGGTCCAATGTTGATGGAACCCGCTCTGCACGTTGTCCAGGAGCGAGCGATGAAGGCACCGCGCGCATCGGTGCGTATTGTGCAGGCGCAACTGGGCGCGAATGCCGGGCTGATTGGCGCAGGCGCTCTGATTTATTATCGCAATGATATAGTTGTGGGGGGGCTTGGTTGACCACATGGCGGCCTGGTTGACCGCAAGGGTCAACCCTACTATATACGTTCCCATCACGACCGTGAAACGGCGCTGGGAGGGGCTCCGGGGTATAGTAGGGTTGACCCTTGCGGTCAACCTGGTCTCTCTCGGCGCGCAAAGAGGCGTTCCCAGAGCGTGCGTTCCGTCTCCACGTCAAGGGCGCTGGAGAGATCATCGCAGACGAGCAGTTCGGTGCCGCGCACAAACATACGCGCATCGGCTGCACGTTGCATCTGGCCTCCGGAGAGCTTGACGCCTCTCGTCCCAATTACTGCCTCTTATACGGCACCGTGCTCGACATCAGCAGGAACAGCACGCAGGCAGGGAAGCGTTTCGTTCTTCTTCTTCCTGTGTGGTGCAGCTCCTGGGTGTCACGTGAGCGTGTCCTCCTCGGTATACCGGGGTGGTGCGTGGGTTGCCTGCTCTACGCTGCGCTCGGCTGTCGCAGCTTGCCCTCACGCACTACTGCGTGGTGATGCGCCCAATCTTGCTCACATTCTCCTCGGTGAACCAGAGGTTGCCATCCGGCCCGGTTGTGATGCCCTCAGGTCTGCTCTTGGCCGTGGGGATACCGAACCCGGAGAAGCTGCCGCTGGGCGTGATGCGCCCGATGGTGTTGCCGATGGCTTCCGTGAACCAGAGGTTGCCATCCGGCCCGGTTGTGATGCCATGCGGCGCGCAGGTACCATAGGACCCACAGATCGATATCAGGCGGAACTCGGTGATGCTGCCACCGGGGGTGATGCGCCCGATCTTGTTCCCATTCTCCTCGGTGAACCAGAGGTTGCCATCCGGCCCGGCTGTGATGCCATCCAGGCCGCAACCATCAATGGGCGTACAGGGCGTTGGCAAGGGGAACTCGGTGATGCGGCCCGCGGGGGCGATGCGCCCAATCTTGCTCCCATCAAATTCCGTGAACCAGAGGTTGCCATCCGGCCCGGCCGCGATGCCGACGGGGAAGCTACTCTTCGTCTTGATGTGGAACTCGGTGATGGCCCCACCGGTGGTGATGCGTCCGATCTTGTTCCCACCGGGGTCGGCAAACCAGAGGTTGCCATCCGGCCCGGCGGTGATGCCCCAAGCGCCATCGGGCGTGGGGAACAAGGTGATGCTGCCACCGGGGGTGATGCGCCCGATCTCGCCCGTGCTATAACCTGTGAACCAGAGATTGCCATCCGGCCCGGCGGTGATGCGGAAAGAGCCATTGGGCACGGGGAACTCGGTGATGCTGCCACCGGGGGTGATGCGCCCGATCTCGCCCGTGCCATCCGTGAACCAGAGGTTGCCATCCGGCCCGGCGGTGATGTCGAAAGGCGTGCCCTTCGTAGGGATGGGGTACTCGGTGACGGTGCCTGCTGCGGCCCAGACGGGAGCGCTGCTCAGGCCCAGCAGACTGACACCGGCAATTATGGCGGTGAGAAGTGCGGCCAGGTGCGACCGCCATCCAGAACGATTCATGGGTCTTTCTCCTTTATAGGTGTTGCTACTCATAGGTATCAGGAGGACGTGTCCTCCTCGTTACAACCAGGTGTGTGGGCTGCCGGTCAGCGTCCAGGTGCAGAACCCGCGGCCAGAGTTGGGACGGCAGGCAGCAAGGTGAGCGCTCCCAGGATGAGCACAATAGGCCCGGTGAACAAACGCGAGCGTACGAATGTGGGCAGCACCTGGGCTTCACAGTCCTTCCTTCAGGCACATCAGCCATGCAACCAGGATAGGTTCACTCGCCTCAAAATATGCAGCACTATATGCTTCTCGTCATCGGAGCGGAAATGAATTTTCCCACATCAGCCTATACGTGAGCAGGTTACACCGCTGCCTCGCCATCGTTCTCGATGGCGAACCTACCTGTCAAACGCCCCTCCCATGTGAGACAAGGCCGCTATCCACGCCGAGTAACAAAATGAAAAGCTGATGACCTCACCATCTCGTCGCATTGGTGGCGCAGGACCGCGACCTGTTCTTCGATTGATCATTTATCATTTCTGCATTGAGATCACCATATCGCACAAGAGCAAGTCAAGAACAGTGACCTGCCTGTGATACTTTGGCCACCAAAAGAGACTGGTTTGAAAACCCCTGGCCTTACACTTTTATTATCGGTGATACCTTCTGTTACCCTGGCCATTTCTGCAAAGGCGCAGAAAGGAGCAAGCTATGAGTACGCAATTTACAGAGAGAAATAAAGAGAAGGAAGAGATCCTTCCACAGATACAGGCCCCTCCACAGGGTTTACCTCCACCACCTCGACCAAAGGGCGACCGTGGGCTGGTGATTGCCACGGTGATCCTTGTGCTCGCTATCATTTTGGGCGGCGGCGCTTTCGTGCTAGCACTGGTGGCACAGCATCCTGGAGGACAGGTAACTCCGACACCTGTGCCCACGACGATACCAACGCCTGGAGTAACGCCAACGCCTGGCAGCGACATCACCCCCACTCCGGCGCCAGGGATCGTTTTTGGCCCACAGGCTTTACCTGCGCCACTCAATGCTCCCGCATACTGGGAGAAGGTTGTCGGCACACAAAGCGGCGTCAATCATGTTGAGAGCATGAGCGGTGCCAATATCATGGATACGCCCTCTCTCCAGGCGCTGGTCACCGTGCGCTCTAGCGGTCCTGGCGCAACATTGGATGTGTACGTCTACAACAACACCACCAGCGCACATCCGACACAGATCTTCAAGCTCCAGGGCTTGCTGAAAGGTGATGCCAAAATCAGCGGCTATAACACCGTCATGACCGCGGAAGTCGACCAAAACTCCGCGCTCAACGCGGGCAAACCTCTCTCAGCTATGACACAGGACCTCTTCCGTGAGTTTGACTGGTCGGGTGAGCAGGGAACCCTGGTGCAAACAGCCTTCCCCGGCCTCTTCCCCGATCTGACGCGCTACCAGGCCGAGGCCGACCAGGCGCTGGTCAACAAG
>WNGE01003384.1_pt1 | contig 18857 bp, 15 predicted proteins | sample 5400651 | NCBI WGS metagenome assembly WNGE01 (sample SAMN13153370, study PRJNA577476) | soil metagenome | isolation source: 60 cm soil or saprolite under grassland replicate 2 | place: USA:California | collected 2016-06-15
CGTGACGACCGCGTCCGGCCGGAAGCTCCGCAGGAGGCGCGCCACCCGCAGCGGCAGCCCCAGCCAGAAGAACAGGCCCGCCAGCGCAGCCGGCCGCGCCGGTGGCACGAGCACGAACGCTCCCTCCCGGGTCGGCCCGCCGGCCGACGCGGCGAGCACACGGAGCTCGAGCTCGGCTGCGAGCGCGTCCCACTTCTGTGCGAGGCTCGCGCCGAGCGGCAGCCGGTAGCGCGTCCGGCTGACGAAGAGGACGCGCTTCGACCGGGTCGCTGACGACCGGTCCGTCACGCCGGCCGGGCCGCCGCGGCGAGCACCCGCTCGAGCCGGCCGAAGAGCGTCTCGCGGTCGTAGCCTCGCACCGAGCCGGCGGCCGCGGCGCGCAGGCGCTCCCTCAGATCGCCGTCGTCGAAGTAGCGCCGGATCCCGGCCGCGAGCGCCTGCGGATCGCCGGGCGGGAACAGCAACCCGTTCTCCCCGTCGCGCACGACCTCCGCCAGACCGCCGACGCGCGTCGCGAGCACGGGCGTTCCGGCGGCGAGCGCCTCGACGACCGTGTGCGGGAAGTTCTCCCAGCTCGACGAGAGAAGCGCGGCATCCGCGGCGTGGAAGAGCTCGACGACGCGCTCGCGCGGCTGCGGCCCCAGGAAGCGCACGCGCGCCGCGAGGCCGAGCTCCGCGGCGCGCCGCTCGAGCCGGCCGCGCTCGTCGCCGTCGCCGGCGAGCACCAGCGTCACGCCGGCGACCTCCGCGAGGGCCTCGAGCGCGACGCCGAGGGACTTCTGCGCCGTGAGCCGCCCGGCGAACGCGAGCGTGCGCCCGTTCAGGCCGAAGCTCCGCTTCAGCTCCTCGCGCGAGGGCAGCGCGAGCGGCGGAGGAGACGGGTTCGGCAGAACGCTGACCCGACCCGGGTCGACGCCCCAGGAGATCGCGAGCTCGCGCAGGTAGCCGCTCGGGCACACGACGTGCGCGGCCCGGCGGAGCTCGACGTTGCGGGCGGCGCGCAGCACCGCAACGACCGGCCCTCCCGCGGCGCGCTGGAACTCGTCGACGTCGCCCGCGACGACCCCGCGCCGACGCGCGCGCTCGAAGGCGGGGTCCGCGGTCAGCTTGACCACGTAGGGGCGGCGTGCCGCGGTCGAGCCCGCGAAGCTGCGGCCGAACATACCGGTCGTGTAGACGACGTCCGACCGCGCGGCCCGGCGCGCGATCTCCGCAGCCGCGCGCAGGTGGATCGCGCCCTTGGGCAGCGAGCGGGCGACCCAGCGAACCGGGAACGGCCGGGGCCCCGGCTCGGCGGCCGCCGTCGTCACCACCTGCACGGCATGGCCGCGCTCGTGGAGGAAGGACGCGACGTCGGGCGCGTGACTGGCCGGCCCGCCGACGTCCGGGGGCCAGATGCCGGATACCACGAGGACCCTCATAGGTTGAGCTCGCCCGCGGCGACGAGCGGCTCCGGCGGCGGAGCCTGCGACGGCAACGGCTCGGGCTCGCGCCGGATCCGTGCGAAGAGCACCGCCCACACGAGCGCGAAGACCACGCTCGACGCGAGCACCGCGATCGCGGCCCCCACCGCGCCCCAGCGCCAGCCCAGGGCGATCGCCAGCGGCAGCAGGACGACGGTCTCGACCGTGTGCGTCCACGTCCGCAGGTGCGGCCGCCCGATCGTGACCGCGAACGACTTCGACCAGCCCACCACGAACTGCACGGCCCCGGCGCAGACGATCACGCGCGCCGCGTCGACCGCACCCAGGTTCTTCGACTCGAAGAGCACACGCACGATCTGCGGCATGAAGACCAGCAGCGGCGGCAGCAGGACGAGCGAGCCGCCCAATGCGAGCAGCGTGTAGCGGCGGATCCCGGCGAAGACGCGTGCCCGGTTGCCGCGCTCCCAGTCGCGCGTCTGCTCGGTGAGGAGTACGAGCCGGAAGGGTGCCGACACCGCGGTGAACCCCTGCTGGGGCGCCTGTGCAACGCGGAAGTAGCCGACCTGGGTCACGGTCGACGCGATCCCGAGCACGATCGGCGTCAACGTGCTGCGCATCGCGACGATGCCCGTGGCGGCGCTCGACTGGAGGATGAAGCGAACGATGCCGCGCGTGTCGTCGCCGAGGGCCGCCGGCTCGACCCGCGGGAAGCGGCGGAACGCCGCGAGCCCTGCGGCCCCGATCGCCGCGGAGGCCGCGACCTGCGCGATCACGATTGCGCCGATCGTCCACGACAGGCCGAACTGCGATCCCGCCCCGATCGCCGCCAGTCGCAGCGCCATCGAGAGCCCGAGGAAGCCGCCGCGGACGTCGTAGCGGCCATGCAGCATCAGCGGCACTGCCGCCATCCCCTCGGGCGACTGTGCGAGCGGCAGCATGGCTGCGATCCCGAGCGGAACCCGAAGCTCCGCGTGGTGGAACACCGATCCCGAGAAGACGGCGAGCAGAAGCAGGGCCCCGCCCGCGAGCAGTGCGCCCGCCGCCTTGAAGACGAACGTGCGGCGGAACAGCCGTCGCAGCCGGCCCCAGTCCTCGCGTGTCACGTAGCGGAAGCCGAACTTGATCAGCGCCTCCTCGATCGTCAGATCGAGCAGGGTCTGGAAGAAGCCGGCCGACGCGATCACGAGCGCGTAGAGGCCGAGCACCTCGGTCGAGAACACCCGCGCCGCCACGATCGTGCCGAGGAAGCCGAGAGCGATCGCGAAGTATGTGCCCGCGACTGCGCCCGCTCGGCGCCGGAGGACCGTGGCCGCCATCAGACGGCCAGTGTAGTGCCGCTCTCAGGCGGCACCGGGAGCGCGTCCCTGCTCGTCTCCGGCGCACCGCGAGCGCCGGACCCGCCGCTAGGCTGACGCCCGTGCGCACCCGCCGCGCGGTCCTTCTGCTCGTCCTCGCGACGGCGCTACCGCGCCTCGCGGCCCTGCTGCACGAGCGCGGCGCGATCCTCGCCTCCAACGTCGAAAAGGGCGACGACTTCGCGCGGACGTTCCTCTCCAGCGGGACGTACGGCTTCCTCCCAGGGCATCCGTCCGCGTACACGCAGCCGCTCTACGGCTGGTTTCTGATTCCGCTCTACTGGATCTTCGGTCGCCACTGGGAAGTGGTGGGCCTCGCGCAGATCGGCGTCGCCGTCGGCACGACGCTCGTCGTCTGGCAGATCGGCCGCCGCTGGTTGTCGCCGACGATCGGGCTCCTCGCCGGACTGGCGGTCGCGCTGCATCCGTACCTCGTCTGGCACGACGTGCACATGAACCGCGAGATCCTCGACCACTTCCTCGCAGCGTCCACGGTCTACCTGACCCTGCATGCGGCGGAGCGCTTCGGCTGGCCGCGCGCGCTGCCGCTCGGCGCCGTGGTCGGGCTCGGGATTCTCGGCAACGTGCGTCTCGAGGTCCTGCCGTTCCTGCTCGCGGCGTACCTTCTGTGGCGGACACGGATCTCTCGCGGGACGCTTCTCGCCACCGGTGCGATCTTCGCGGGCGCGGCCGTTCTCGTCATGCCGTGGGTCGTGCGCACGAAGCTCGACGTGGGCTGCTGGGCGGTGACGACCGACGCCCGGGCGCTGTGGAAGGCGAACAACGTGAACACGTACGCGACGCTGAAGAGCGGTCAGTGGATCGACCACGTGCCGCAGCCGAAGTCGCTGCCCCCGTCACCGCAGGAGGTCTTCGAGCACTGGCAGCAGACCGGTGTCGTGCTCCCATACGACGAGTGCGCGCAGATGAGCATGTACCAGAGCAAGGTGATCTCCTTCTGGCGCCATCACCCGGGCGACAAGGCGAAGCTCGTCCCGCTCGACGCGCAGTGGCTGTGGCAGCCGTCCGTGACCGGTGTGACGGACCGCCCGGGTGCCGGCACCTGGCTCGACACGCTCCGCTCGACGGCCGAGCCGGCGTACGCGATCGTGCTCTATGCGCTCGGCGCCGTCGGGCTCTTCCTCGTGCCGCGCTTCCTTGCCTCTCTCGCCGTGCTCCTGCTCGGCTACCAGACGCTGGTGGCGATGCTGTTCGTCGGCGAGACGCGCTACCGCGTGCCCTGGGACTTCCTGATCGCACTTGTAGCTGCCGCGGGGCTCGTCGAGATCGTGCGGCGGCTCGGCGAAGCCCGCGGTGCGTCTCGCGCGGGGAGGATGGGCGGCGACGTCTCGGTCTGAAGCGCTCAACGGGCGCCACGGCGCGTCCAGCTGGTTGCCGACGGCCGTCACGGACCGTATCCCCGTGCCCGTCCGCTCGGTGGGCTCGCCGCGCGCGTTCGTGCTCGCCGGAGCGATCCCGATCCTCTTCCTGCACGTCGTCTACCAACCGGGTTTCGCCGTCGGCTTCGGCTCGACGACGATCGACGCGTACCTGTCCGACTTCGCGGTGCTCGTGGTCGTCCTCGCAGCCGTTCTCTCGGGCCTACGGCTCGGTTTCGCACCGCTCGCACCGGGACGGTGGCTCTGGCTGGCGGGCGCGCTCTTCCTCGCGTGGTCGTTCGTCGGGGTGGCGATCGGGCATGTGCACACGCCCACGTACGCGTGGCGCGTGCACGGTGTGACGGCGGCGAAGTTTGCCGAGTACGCGCTGCTCGCCCCGTGCGTGCCGCTGCTCCTGCGCGAGCGGCGGGATGCGCTGCTCGTGGCATGGTCGCTCGTGCTCTGGAGCGCCGTCGCGACAGTCGTCGGCGTCGCGCAGTTCTTCGGCGCCGCCATCTTCCTCGCCGGGACGGTCGGCCGGCGACAGGCGTCGTTCCTGTCCTCCGCCGACTTCGCGGCACTGTCCGGCGCGGCACTGCTGCTCGGCTTGGTCGCGCTCGCAGCACCGCGACTTGCGCTCGGTCGACGCCTCACCGCGCTCGCGGTAGCGAGCGGCGTGCTCGGGATGATCGTGGCCGGCGCACTTGCGTCGGTCCTCGGCTTCGCGACGGCGATGCTCGCAACGCTCGGCGTGCTCCTTGCCCGCCGCGAGCTCCACTCGAGGCGCGTCGCGGCGATCGCCGTCCTCGCGGCGCTCGTCGTCGCCGGGACGGTCGCGATCCGCGGCAGCGACCTCGACGTCTTCGTTCGCTTCCTCAGGGCGGCCCCCGGCAAGCAGCAGCCGCAGGCGGCGAAGATCCAGACGTACCCACACCGGACGGTGCTCGTCTGGCTCGGCTACCAGATGTGGCGGCACCATCCGGTGCTCGGCGTCGGGTGGGAGGGCTCCACGGAGCCGGCGAACTTCCGCCCGTACCTGCCTTCGGCGCGCCGGCGCTTCCCGAACGTGGCGCCGGCGGCCTTCCCGTCGGCCGCGCCCGACCGCCGCTACGGCGTCCAGAACTCGTGGGTGCAGGCGCTCGCCGACCTCGGGGTGATCGGTCTGGCGCTGTGGGCCGGCGTCTTCACCGTCGCGGCGTGGTGTGCCGGCCGGGCGGCGTTCGCGCTCGGCTCCGGCAGCGGGCTCTACGGGCTCGCGCTCGTCGCGCTGCTCGTCTGGCTGTGGAGCGCGCAGGGCTATGTCGCCGGCATTCCGCTCGATGCGCTGACCTGGCTCGGGCTCGGCAGCGGCGTGACGAGGCTGGCGCGGGTGAACGTCGAGGCGGCCGCCTGATGCCACGCGTGCTCGTGACCGGCGGCGCCGGGTTCATCGGCTCGAACCTCGCGCGCGCGCTGCTCGAGCGGGGGGACGAGGTGCGGGTGCTCGACAACTTCTCCACCGGCAATCGCGCGAACCTCGAGGGGCTCGAGGTCGAGATCGTCGAGGGTGAGCTGCGCAGCTACGAGCGCGTCCACCGTGCGACGCGGGGCATCGAGGTCGTCTATCACCTCGGCGCGCTCGGCTCCGTGCCGCGCTCGGTGCAGGACCCGCTGACGTCCAGCGCGGTGAACGTCGAGGGGACGCTCAACGTCCTGCTCGCCGCCCGCGACGAGGCCGTTCGCCGCGTTGTCTTCTCCTCGTCCTCCTCCGTCTACGGCGCGAAGAGCGAGCTACCGGTGACGGAGTCGCTGCTCGCCGACCCGATCTCGCCCTACGGCGTCGCGAAGCTCGCGGCCGAGCGCTACTGCGTCAGCTTCAGCCGCGTCTACGAGTCGTTCGAGGCCGTCGTCCTCCGCTACTTCAACGTCTTCGGCCCGCGGCAGAGCCCGTTCTCGCAGTACGCCGCGATGGTGCCGCTCTTCATCAGGGCGATCGCGGCCGGTGAGCCGGTGACGGTGTTCGGCGACGGGGAGCAGTCGCGCGACTTCACCTACGTGGCCAACGTCTTGGACGCGACGCTGCGGGCGGCCGCGGCCGAGGGTGCGAGCGGTCGGATCTTCAACGTCGCCGCCGGCTCCCCCGCCAGCGTGAACACGGTTGCGGACACGATCGGCCGGATCCTCGACAGGCCGGTCGAGCGACGATTCGCCCCGCCGCGGCCGGGCGACATCCGCGACTCCTGGGCGGATGTGAACGCTGCGCGCGAGACGCTGGGATACGAGCCGTCGGTGGAACTCGACGAGGGCCTGCGTCGGACGATCGAGCACCTTGGCGTCGCCTGACCGCGTGAAGGTGCTGCGCGTGATCGCGCGACTCAACGTCGGCGGGCCCGCGCTGCACGTCGCGTACCTGAGCGCCGGGCTCGCCGAGCGAGGATACGAGACGATCCTGGTCGCCGGGACGCTCGCCCGCGGCGAGGAGTCGATGGCCGCAGTGGCCGAGCGGCGGGGGGTGCGGGTCGAGGAGCTGGAGGAGCTCCACCGCGAGATCGGGCTCTCGCGCGACGTGCGCGCGATCCTCCGGCTCGCGCGGCTGATCCGGCGCGAGCGGCCGACGATCCTGCACACGCACACGGCGAAGGCCGGAGCAGTGGGACGGATCGCGGCGCTGCTCGCGGGCGACGCCCGCCCGCCGATCGTCGTGCACACGTTCCACGGGCACGTCCTCCGCGGCTACTTCGACGCACCGACGACGCTCGCGTTCCGGACGCTCGAGCGATGGCTCGCCCGCGCGACGACCGTTCTCGTGGCCGTGAGCCCCGAGGTGCGCGACGACCTCGTCAGACTGGGCGTCGCGCCCGCGTCGAAGTTCGAGGTCGTGCGACTCGGCATCGAGCTGGCGGAGCGAGTCGGCGACGACGACGGCGCCCGCGACGAGACGCGCCGCCTGCTCGGCGTCTCGGCCGAGTCCTTCCTCGTCGGCTGGGTGGGACGGATGACCGCCGTCAAGCGCACCCGTGACGTGCTCCGCGCATTTCGCGCCCTACGCGACCTGGGGATCGACGCGCATCTCTGCCTCGTCGGGGACGGCCCCGAGCGCGCCGAGCTCGAGCGCTACGCGCACGAGCTCGGCGTCGGCCGGCGCTGCCTCTTCACGGGCTATCAGGAGGACGTCGGACGCTTCTACGACGCGATCGACGTCCTGCTGCTCCCGTCGGCGAACGAGGGAACGCCGGTGAGCGTGATCGAGGCGCTCGCGGCCGGGCGGCCGGTGGTGGCGACGCGTGTCGGCGGAACTGCGGACGTCGTCCGCGACGGCACCGACGGCTTCCTCGTCGCCGTCGGGGACGTCGGCGCGCTCGCCGCCCGCCTGGCGGAGCTGGCCGCGGATCCGGACCTCCGGGCGAGCATGGGAGCCGAGGGACGCGCCCGCGTGCTCGGGCGCTACACCGTCCCCCGGCTCGTCGACGACATGGACCGCCTCTACCGCGCCCTGCTGCTGGACGCGCGCACGACCTAGCCTCGCGGGAGGAGCCGGAACGTGTTCCAGGCCGGCTTCTTCCTCCCCCCCACCGTCTCGAGCCCGGACTGCCAGCCGCCCATGCTGCGCTCGTCCTTGATGAGGAACCAGAGCATCATGTCGATGCGCGGGTTCTTGCGTGCGATCGCGAATGCCTGCTTCATGTAGAGCGCCTGCTTCGACCAGCTCGTCCCGAAGATCGTCTTGTCGGGCGGGTTCGTCTGGTAGCCGTACTCGGTGATCCAGAGGTGCTTCGGCCCGTAGAGCTTGGTCAGCAGGGAGAGGAGGAGGTTGATGTTTCCGAGCTGCACGCGGCGCTTGGTCTTGCCGGTCGGCACGAAGGTCGGCCCCTCCTTGCCCCTGTCCGCGTACGGATGGTGCGCGTACACGTCGAACCGCTTCATGCCGGCGCGCTTCGCCGCGCTCAGGAAGGACAGCGGGTCGACGGAGGGCCGGCTCGTCGTCGGGGCGTCGTTGCCCTTCGGCCCCGTGACGCCGCACGCCACCTTCTCGCCCGGGACCACGCCCTTCTCGGGCGAGATGAGAACCGAGTGGACGCCCGTGTAGATCGCGTTGCAGATCTTCGCGTACTGGATGGCGCTCGCGATCTGCCACTTGCCGCGAACCTTCTTGTACTGGGGCGTGAGCCAGATCGGGTTGTTCGGCTCGTTCCAGGCCGTCCACATGGTCACCAGCGGCAGCGGCGTGGGGCCGTTGCCGTACGACGGGTCCTGCTGCCAGCTCGGCGGGGTCCAGTAGCCGCTGTAGCGCTCGGCCGCCGCATGGGCGAAGTCCTGGAGGTTCCGGGCGTTCGTCGGCGCCACCGTCCTCGCCTTGCCGCCGTTCGCCCACGACGGCGTGAACAGGATCGAGAAGAGAACCTTGATGTTGGACAGCGCCGCATATCGCACGAGGCGGTCGTAGAGCGCCCAGGTGTACGCCGGATCACCGGGATCGGTCGCGTCCGTCGGCCGCTTGTTCGCGACCGCCCACTTGGTGCCGCCCCAGTAGAGGTTGACGCGCAGCACCTGCGTGCGCAGGGCCTTCAGCGCGGCGAAGGCGGTCGTGGGATTGCCGTACAGCGTGTCAGGCTCGTCGTTGATTCCGACGAGCATGTGGCTCGACGTACGAGCGGCGTGCCTGGCGGGTGCGGCCGCGCCCGCCTGAACGGCGAGAACGGCGGCGACCAGTCCGGCCGCGATGATCAAGGGGATGCGCTTAGACACTCAAAGACTCCCGTTCGTTCGCTTGCAACATCCGCCGCAGACCCTCCTCGAGCGTGACCTGCGGCTCCCAGCCCAGCAGTTGCCGGGCGCGTGTGATATCCGGCTGGCGGACCTGCGGATCGTCGACCGGCAGCGCCTCGAAGACGATCTCGCTCTTCGCGCCCGTGACGCGGATCACGGTCTCCGCGAGCTCGAGCAGCGACAGCTCCTGCGGGTTGCCCACGTTCACCGGTAGGTGCTCGCCGCTCTCGGCGAGCAGCACGATGCCGCGGATCAGGTCGTCGACGTAGCAGAAGCTCCGTGTCTGCGATCCGTCGCCGAACACCGTCAGCGGCTCGTCCGCGAGCGCCTGCCGGACGAAAGTGGGGATGGCGCGGCCGTCGTGGGGGCGCATCCGGGGGCCGTACGTGTTGAAGATGCGGACGATCCCGGTGTCGACGCCCTGCTGCGTGTGGTACGCCATCGCGAGGGCCTCGGCATACCGCTTGGCCTCGTCGTAGACGCCGCGCGGGCCGATCGGGTTGACGTGGCCCCAGTAGGTCTCGGGCTGCGGATGCACCGCAGGGTCGCCGTAGACCTCGCTCGTCGACGCAAGCAAGAAGCGTGCGCGCTTCCACTTCGCGAGCCCCAGGGCGTTGTGCGTGCCGTACGACCCGACCTTGAGGGAGTGGAGCGGCATCCGCAGATAGTCGATCGGGCTCGCGAGCGCCGCGAAGTGGTACACGAAGTCGACGGCCTCGTCGATCTGGATCGGCTCGGTCACGTCGTGGTAGAGGAACGTGAACGAGTCGTCGCGGACGTGCTCGATGTTGGCCAGTGAGCTGGTCAGCAGGTTGTCGACGCAGATGACTCTGTGGCCGGCGGAGACGAGGTGGTCGCAGAGATGCGAGCCGAGGAATCCCGCCCCACCGGTGACGACGGCGGTCGGCATCACGTCGATGCTAGCGGCGCCTTCGGAGGACGGTGGGGCCTTAACGAAGGATTTACGCCTCTTCGTGATGTTCACGAGCTCCGACTGTGTCGGCTGCTACGTTCGCCCGGATGCGCGTGCCGAGGCTCACGAGCTGGTGGGGCCTGGTCGCTCTGCTCGCCGCCGTGCGCGTCGCGATCCCGCTCGCCGCCTACGCCGCCTCGCCGACGCGGCTGCCCGGGATGCCGCGGTTCACGAGGTCGGCGCGCGACGGCGGCCTCACCGGCGATGCGACGGGCTTCTACGCCGCGTCCCGCGAGTTCATGGCCGCCTGGAGCCGGATGCCGCCGGCCGTCCTGGCACTCGATGCGCTGTTCGGACTCGCCGCCGCGGCCGCGATCGTCGTCGTCTGGCGGCGCCGGAGCGACCTTCGCCCGTGGCTCGCGGCGGCCGCGCTCGCCGCCTTCGCGGTGGTCGTCGCGGTCGACGTCCACTGGATGAAGGCAACCGGCGCGGCCGTCTTCGGCTGGTCGCTCGTGTGGGCGCTGCCGATGCTCGCCTACCGCGCGCTCGGCTTCGGGCTCAGCAAGCACGTCGCCTGGGACTTCGGCTTCGCGCTCTCGCTGCTCTTCGTCCCGCTCACCGTCGTGGCCGTCGCCCACCTCGGCCGGAACGCGACCGGCCGCCGCTGGGCGGGCGTGCTGGCGGCCGCAGGCTGGGCGACCTGGCCGCTACTCGTCGGCGGAATCGCCGGCCGTCACGCCTGGGTGAACGGGCAGTGGGAGATCGACACCGGCCTGCACAACTACGACGAGCCGCTGTCAACGCTCCTGGTGACCTCGGGCGCGGCGCTGCTGCTCTCGCCGCGCCTGACCCGGATGCGTCTCGCGCTCGCGGGCTGCGCGCTCGGCGTCGCGACCGGCGTCAAGGTCTCGAACGCGCTGCTCGCCGCGGCGGCACTCGTGGTCGTGCTCCTGCGCGGCGGCCGCCGCGACGCGCTTCCGTACCTCGCCGGCGCGCTCGCCTTCGTCCCCGTGGTGCTCGCCTACTGGCCGCTCTCGTATCCGAAGCTCTACGACAACCCGCAGTCGTGGCCGCGCGACCCGTTCGACGCGGGCCACGTCGTCTCGAGCTGGACGCATTCGTCGATCTTCACGCCGCACACGCTGGCGATCGTCGTTCCGCTCGCGCTCGTCGGGACCCTGGGCGTCCGCAGGCCGTGGGCACTCACACTCGTGCTCGCGTTCCTGCTGCTGAACCCGATCTTCTACAGCTTCTATGCGAACACGGCGCAGCACCCCCGCTTCCTGTACGCGAGCCTGCCCGAGCTCCATGTCCTGTGGGCCGCGGGCGTTGCGGTGCTGGCGTCGCTCGTCCCGCAGCTCCGGCCGGCGGCCGCGCCGTTGCGGCGGTGAGGGCCGTCCTGCTCGGCTGGGTCGTGCTGCTTGCGGCCTGCTCCCTGCCGAGCGTGGGGCTCTGGGACCCGAACGGGAAGGCGGACACCGGGCTGTACTCGCTGTACGGCGGCAAGATCGCCCACGGCCACCTGCCGTACCGCTCCGGGTTCTCGATGGAGTTCCCGCCCGGCGCGATCCCGCCGCTCGCGGTGCCGGCGCTGCCCCGGTCGCACTACGTGTCGTGGTTCAAGGCGTTCGAGCTGCTGTGCGGCCTCGCGGCGGTTGCCGCCGTGGCGTTCGCACTTGTCGGAGGGCGGCCGCTGCGGCGCTACGGAGCGGTGACGGTGACCGGCGCCGCACCGGCCGCCCTCGGACCGATCACGCTCAACAGCTTCGACCTCTGGCCGGCCGCACTCGCGGCGTGGGCGGTCGCGCTCGTCGTGCGCGGCCGGCCGCGCTGGGGCCTGGCGCTGCTCGGCGCCGCGGCGGCGGCGAAGCTCTACCCGGTGCTCCTCGCTCCGGCGCTGCTGACCCTGGTCGCGCGCGAGCACGGGCGCCACGAGGCTGGGCGGGCGCTGCTCGCCGGCACAGCCGTCGTCGTGGCCGTCTTCGCGCCGTTCGCCGCGCTGGCGCCCGGCGGGCTGCGCGCGAGCCTCCGGGAGCAGGCCACGCGCGGCCTCCAGGTCGAGAGCCTCGGCGGCTCGATCCTCGGTGTCGCCCACCGGCTGGGCGCCGGCTTCCACGTCGCGGTCTCGCACGCGCCGTTCTCGTTCGACATCGCCGGGCCGGGAGCCGACGCGCTCGCAACGGTCCTGTCGCTGGTCGTCGTGGCCGCGACGGCGGCCGCGTGGTGGCTGCTGCGCTCGGGCCCGGTCGACCGCGACCGCACGCTGCTCGCCGTCGCGGCCACGGCGGTCGGCTTCCTCGCCTTCGCCAAGGTGCTCTCGCCGCAATACCTGCTCTTTCTCGTGCCGCTCGTGCCGCTCGTCGACTCGCTCGCCGCCTGGGCTGGTTTGCTGCTCGCCCTCGGACTGACGCAGGTGTGGGCTCGCTTCCCGGAGCCGTTTCTGCAGATCACCCACCTCGGCGCCGTGATCTGGGCCGCCCTGGCGAGGAATCTCGTGCTCGTCGCGCTCTACGGATTCCTGTTGGTCGGCCTTCGCCGCAGGCGCACGACGAGCAGGACGTAGAGCGCCAGCACGAGCAGGTCGCGAGCGAACACCCACCAGGTCAGTGCGTGTTTGTAGTGCTCGCCGTTCGGGCCGCCGGCCGCGTGGAAGCGGTCGAAGACGACCCGCGTCAGGCCGAGCACCGCGAGCAGGAGCGCCGACGCCCCCGCACCCGCGGCCGGCACGAGCGGGACGAGCCAGTCGACGTACTGCGGCGAGAAGACCTTGCCGAAGGCGACGAACGCGAGCACCGCGGCGGCGGCGGCGACGAGCGGCTCCCGCCGGCCGCGCCGGCGGTACAGCCAGGCGACGAGCAGGACCGCGGCGACGGCGACGAGCGACGACGCGGCAGCGACGACGTCTGCGAGCCGGCCGGCGACGTTCGTCGAGAACGACGCGACAAGCGTGACGTGATGGACGCCGAGCCGGTCGAGTGCGAGGAGCGCGGCGGCGCCGAGGCTCTCCACCTCGAGCCCGCGCTTGAGCTGCACCCAGTAGCTGTACCGCAGCCCGCCGAGCCCGGCGACTGCGACCGGCAGGTGCACCGCGAGTAGCACGCCCACGAACCAGAGGAGCCCGCGGCGTACCCACTCGCGGCCGCCGCGCTCCCACGTCTCGACGAGCGCGAGCGGCAGCAGCACGACGGGATAGACCTTCGCGGCGACGGCGAGCGCGAGCAGGACGTAGCTCGTCCGTTCGTGGCCGCGCACGAAGGCCAGCAGCGCCGCCGCGACGAGCAGCGCCGGCCAGAGGTCGAAGGCGTTGAGGAAGACCGGGCCGACGAGGACGGGGGCTACGCCTGCTGCGGCCGCAGCGACCGCGAGCCGCACCCTGGACGCGCCGACGGACGCGAGCGCCGCCACGAGCAGCACAAGCGCGGCCGCGCCGAAGAGCGCCATTGTCCACTTGAAGGCCGGCGCGAAGGTTCCCGGCAGCAGGCGGACGAAGGCGAAGAGCGGCTGCGCGAGCGGCGGGTACTCGTCGAAGAAGTCGCGGTACGGCCAGCGCCCCTGCGCCATCAGGTGTGCGTACCGCGCGTACAGGTGCACGTCGCCGTAGGACGCCGAGTCGAAGAGGCCGCCCCGGACGACGGCGCAGCAGCCGACGAAGAGCGCCGCACCGAGCACCGCGGCGGTCGCCGCCTCGCCGCGCGCGCTCAGCGGCGACCGCCTCACGCCGCAGCGCCCGTGGGAACGAGGCGGCGGACGACGGGCGCCGCGGCAACGGCGAGCGCTGCGAGCGCACAGAGCCCGAGCACGCAGGCGCCGCCGATCCGGTTGAGCCCGAGCCACGACCACACGGTCTTCGCGAGGTCGCCCGGCCCCGGCAGCCACGCGCGGTCGTCCGGCCCCCGGACGCTCCACGTGACGGCGTCGACCGTCGTGAGCACGACCGAGGCCAGGGCGAGAACGAGGGTGGCGCGCGGGAGGCGCTCGAGGGCGAAGGGGACTCCCAGCACGAGAAACGGCAGCGCCGGCGCGAGGAACCGCGGCCCGGGCGAGTTGCCGCCGTACGGCAGGAAATAGCCCGCGTCGATGAGGACGAAGACGACCGTCACGGCAGCGGCGAGCAGTGCCTCCGGACGGTGACCGCGGCGCCACATCAGCCAGAGCCCGGCCGCGGCGGCGAGCGCGACCGGGGAGGTCACGAGTAGCCCGAAGTTGCCGACGAGGACGTGCCGCAGGCCCCCGAGCGTGGGCACGCCGATGCCGAAGAAGCCGTGGTGCTGGCGCTCGGCGAAGGGGTTCGCGACGTAGCGATACGAGAGATGGAAGGGCGACCCGAAGGCGCTCCAGTTGTAGGCGGCGAGCCCCGCGGCCGGAGGTACGGCGCCGAGCACGAACCAGCCCAGCCGGGCGGCGCCGCGCGCTGCGCAGTAGACGGCCAGGCCGAGTGCGACGAGGGCCGTCGCGTACTGGAAGAGGACTGCCAGGCCGGCGCAGAAGCCGGCGAGCACGAGCAGGGGCTCTCGCCGCCCGCGCCAGGCGAGCGCGAACGCCGCGATCGCGAGGGCGCCCGCGGCGTCGTGCTCGAACAAGGTCGGAGCGAGCGGGGCTGCGAGCGTCGCCGTCCCGAAGACCGCGGCGGTCGCGGCACCGGTACCGGCGGCCAGAGCCTCGCCGAGCCGGCCGACGACGAACACCCCGACGAGGAAGAGCAACCCGGAGGTCAGGACGCGCAACAGCCAGAGGGACGGGTCCCCCTCCTGGCTCCAGGCCCGCGGCGCCCGCGCGATCCCGAGCAGTCGCTCACCCTCGAAGCCGGGAACGGCGAGGAAGGACATGCCGGGCGCCTTGTCGGAGAACGTCCGGCCGCCATAGACAGCGCGGTCGAACAGGCCCGGCTCGACCTCGAGGGAGTGGTGGAGCACGAGATGGCGCGTCAGTTCGTAGCGCGTCCGGTCCTGTGGGCCGGTGAGGTTGACCACCGGCAGTGCGGCCAGGGCGACGAGCACGAGCACGAGCGGCTCGAAGCGATAGCCCGGCAGCTCCACCGCGCGAACGCTACGCCACGCTGCGGCGCGACCGCGGTGGGCGCGCCGGCGCGCGGGCGCAAACCGGCGACGTGTGCATGTGTACCCACGCCCACTGCACATGGGTACACATGTGTCGCCTCCCGAGCAGCCGCAGCACCACCCCCGTGGTAGAAGGTGCGTCGTGACCGAGCAGCCGTGCCGCTCCGCGCACGCGCCTGGCGTCGCCTCTTCGGTTCAGCTTCCTCGTCGTGGCGCAGAATGCGGACGAGCTGGAAGACCTGTGCGAGCGAACGCTCGCACGTCCGGAGCAGGACGAGCGGCGAGCACGAACGGGAGCAACGTGAGCACGATGGCGAGCTCGCGGACGAGGTCCTTCGGGTACTGGACGCCGTTCGGGGTGATGCACGTGTAGAGCGCGGCGACGACGAGGTAGGCCGGGTGAACGACCGTGCGCAGCCGGAGCGCATAGACGGCGGCGACGAGGATCGCGAGCCAGAAGACGACGATCAACGGCACGGCCGCCTGGCCGAGCTGCGCCGTGTCGACACCCGGGTTCCACGACTGAGAGGCCGCGTCCCAGAGCCCGCGCCCCCAGCCGTAGAACGGATAGGTCAGGCGCTCGCGGCCCTGCCCGAACGGAAACGCGCCGAGATGGATCCGCAGGTAAAGCCACCAGAGCGCCGCCGGCACGACGGCGGCCGCCACGACCGGGGCACGCCGCCGGCGCCAGAAGTCCCACGCGGCGACCGCGAGCGGAACGAGCGCGAGCGGCTCCTTCACGAAGCAGAGCGCCGCGAAGAGCGCGAGCGCCCAGGCCCGACGGCCGCGCAGGTGTGCGTCGAGGCCGAGCAGCAGCAGCGCCGCCCCGAGCGGCTCGCTCGTGTCGTTCGCGACGGCGAAGACGAGGCCGGGGTTGAGAGCGACGACGAGCCCGCCCCACGGCGTCCAGCCAAGCAGGCGCGCGAGACCGCTCGCCGCCGCCCCTGCGACGAACATGGCGACGAAACCGACCAGGAGCAAGGCGTCCGGCACGCCGCTCGGATGGCCGCCGACGCTCGCGAGCCAGGCGAGCCACCCGTAGGCGGGATGACCCCAGTAGTAGGGCGCCTCGCGAAGCAGGCGATGCGCCTCGCCGGTCGCGACCGGGTCGCGCGCGATCGCGTAGAAGTACGCGCCGTCGTAGAACCCGGAGTGCTGGCGCAGCCGGAACGTCGGATCGTCGTGCCGCGCGAGCTTCGCGAGCGGGAGCGTGTCGTGCATCCGGACGAGCGCCGTCCGGTCCCAGCCCTGCTTGTCGAGGGAGGCGACGACGGCGGTCGCGGCGGACGCGGCCGCCACGAGCCCGCAGGCGAGCGCGACGAGATGATGGCCGGCCGGCCGCCTCAGCGGAGGTCCTTGTTCGACTCCATGTCGAACCACATCGCGAAGAGCGTGAACTGCGAGCCCGAGATCAGCAGCAGGGCGATCAACACGACGGTGCCGACGCTCACGGCGTTGCCGGCGATCCGGTACGCCAGCTCGATCGCGCCGAGCACGATCCCGGCGAGCGTGGCGAGGAAGCCGAAGGCATAGAAGAAGACGAGCGGGTGGAAGTCGCGGATCACGTACTTCTCTCGCAGCCGCCAGAAGAAGCCCTTCAGCAGCAGCCAGGAGATGCGCGGCGCCACCTTGTGGTAGCGGATCCCGGAGCGCTCGCCGACGCCGTAGATGGGCCGGGACGGGAAGTCGCGCACGCGTGCGCTGACGACGTTCAGGTGCACGAGGAGGTCGTTCGGGAACCCGTAGCCCGTGTAGACACGCTTCAGGTCGAGCGCCGCCAGGGTGTCCCTGCCGATCGCGGTATAGCCCGATTGCGAGTCGGCGACGTGCCAGTAGCCCGAGGCGATCTTCGTCAGCATCGAGAGCGCCGCGTTGCCGAGGTAGCGCGCGCGCGGGATCAGCTCCCACGCCTGCCCGCTGAATAGCCGGTTGGCCTTCGCGTAGTCCACCTCGCCCCGCGCAACCGGCCCGGCGAGCGTCGCGAGATCGGCCGGGTCCATCTGGTTGTCGCCGGCCATCACGCAGACGACGTCCAGCTCCTCCTCGAGCGCCCGCCGGTAGCCGGTGACGATCGCGGCGCCGACGCCGCGGTTCCGCTCGTGGGCGAGCACGTCGACGCGCGGGTCGCCGAAGCTCCGCGCGCGCTGCGCCGTGGCGTCGCCGGAGCCGTCGTCGACGACGAGGATCCGGTCGACGAACCCGGGGATGCCGCCCAGCGTGGCCCCGATCAGATGCTCCTCGTCGTAGGCCGGCACGACCACCGCCACGCGCTTGCCCTCGAGCATGGGCGGAGACTAGTGATGTGGCCGGCGACGTTGCCCGGTTCCTGGGTCGCGAGCACCAAGCCAGAGGCCGTCATCGTCCGCAGGTAAGGCTTTCCTGCCTTGACGAGGACGAGGGCGGACTCTGGCGCCGCGTGATCGCGGGCCAGGGGCCATGGTCCATGTCGCCGGTTACATCACTAAACCGTGCGGCGACGGGAGAAGCCGGCGGCGACGCCGTCCCACATGAGCGCGGCGATGATGCCGAGCACGAGCCCGATCAGGGCGGCGACGACGACCGTGTTGCGCCGGCTGCGCGCCGTGACGCGGGTCGCTCTGGCGGCTGTCAGCAGCGAGGGTCTCTCGACCTGCGTCGCCTGCAGCAGCAGCTGGCTCGTGCTGAGCTTGTCCTGCTGGGGCGCCGCCAGCCGGAGCTGCAGCAGGAGCTGGTCCGTCAGCGACAATCCGCCGCGTTGCAGGGCCTGGTTGATAAGGCCGATCTGCCGCTCGTCGCTCGTGATCTGCGCGCGGAAGTTCGCGATCTTCTGGTTTGCGAACGCCGACGTCTTTGCAATCACGGCGGCCGCGAGGGCGTTGGCCACGCACGACGTCTTCCGCCGCCTCTTCGCCTGCACGCTTATCGAGACGAGCGGCGTCTGCCCATTCTTGGCGATGTTCCCGGCAATCGTCTGCGTGGAGATCCCGCCGCGCACGTCGCCCGGCTTCGCCTTGCATTTCGCCGCCGCCGGGTCGATCACGGACTCGGCGTGGACGATCTGCTTGACCGTGCTCGGGTTCGTCTGCGCGGCCTGCAGCTGAACGTTTCCACTCGCCGAGTACGGCTGCCCGAGGTAGAGCGTCGCTGTCGCCTTGAACGTCTGGCTGCCGCCGACCGAGAGGGCGTAGCCGACGATCGCACCTCCCACGAGCCCGGCCGCGACGACCCACCAGCGTGCGCCGAGCAGCCGCCAGTAGCGGCCGAAGTCGACCTCCTGCTCTGCTTCAGGATCGAAGGAGCGCGGAGCCTGCCCTCGGGACTCCTGGTGGCTCATCCGGCGGCGACTCTAGCGGAGGCCCAGGACCACATCCGGGCCAGACCGTCCTCGAGACGCGTGCGCGGCTCCCAGCCGAGAGCGTCGTGGATGCGCGACACGTCGGCTTTCGTGCGGCGAACGTCGCCCTTCGCCTCGCCGGCGGCGCGGACGTCGAGCGTGCGGCCGGAGAGGCGCTCGAGCAGTGCGATCGACTCGAGCACCGACGCCTCGTCGCCGCCGCCGACGTTGTAGACGGCACCGGCCGGCGCCCGCTCCATCGCGGCCACCGTGGCCTCGACGACGTCGCCCACCTCAGTGAAGCTGCGCGACTGCGCCCCGCCGCCGTACAGCTCGAACGAGCCGCGGGCGAGGAGCGCGTCGCAGACGCGGCGGAAGAGCATGTCCGGGCGCTGGCGCGGCCCGTAGACGGTGAAGTAGCGCAGCACGACGGCATCGAGCCCGAAGCCGGCCGCGTACGCGCGGGCGAGGTGCTCGCAGCCGAGCTTCGTGATCCCGTAGGGCGAGATCGGGTGCGGCCGGGCGTCCTCGGGCGTCGGATACGTCTCCGCGTCGCCGTACACGGACGAGGACGAGGCGAGAACGACGCGGACGCCGGCCGCCGACGCCGCCTCGAGCACGCGTTGCGTGACCAGCAGGTTCCGCCGCAGGTAGAGCGGGAAGACGCCGC
>WNGE01003915.1_pt1 | contig 18854 bp, 13 predicted proteins | sample 5400651 | NCBI WGS metagenome assembly WNGE01 (sample SAMN13153370, study PRJNA577476) | soil metagenome | isolation source: 60 cm soil or saprolite under grassland replicate 2 | place: USA:California | collected 2016-06-15
GCGCGTAAGCCGGTGCGCCCAGCTCACGGGTCAACTCGGACAGCTCGGACGGATCACGGCCAATACGCGCCATGAGTTCCGCGGCCAGCAGGCCCATGATGATCCCGTCCTTATCCGTCGTCCAGACGCTGCCGTTACGCCGGAGAAGCGACGCGCCCGCACTCTCTTCGCCACCGAACCCGAGTGATCCATCGAGGAGGCCCGGCCCGAACCACTTGAATCCGACCGGTACCTCGACCAGCGTGCGCCCGACCTTGGCGGCGACGCGATCGATGATGCTGCTGCTCACGATGGTCTTGCCAATCGCTGCCTCGGGTCGCCAGCCCGGACGATGGGTACAGAGATAGAAAATCGCCGCCGCAAGGTAATGGTTGGGATTCATCAGGCCGGCGCTGCGCGTCACGATGCCGTGTCGGTCGGCGTCGGTGTCATTGCCAAAGGCGATATCAAAGCGATCTTTGAGCCCGATCAGCTTCGCCATGGCGTAGGATGACGAACAGTCCATACGAATCTGGCCGTCCCAGTCCAACGACATGAAGCGGAACGTCGGATCCACTCTGTCGTTCGCGACCTCCACGTGAAGCCCGAACCGCTCGGCGGTCGGGCTCCAGAACGCTACGCTTGCTCCGCCAAGCGGATCGACGCCGATCTTGAGCTGGGCGCCGGCGATGACCTCCATGTCTACAACCGAACCCAGGTCCGCCACGTACGTCCCGATATAGTCGTGCGCGTGGGTAGTGGCTGCACGATGAGCCTCGTTGTAGGCCATTCTGGCCATGGCTCTGAGATCACTCGATATCAGGTGGTTGGCTCTGTCCTCGATCCAGCTCGTCACGACTGTATCGGCGGGTCCGCCGCTCGGCGGGTTGTACTTGAAGCCGCCATCTTCCGGCGGATTGTGCGAGGGCGTGATAACGATGCCGTCCGCGAGACCTGTCGTTCGCCCGAGGTTAAAGGTGAGGATGGCGTGGGAGACCGCCGGCGTAGGCGTATAGCCGCCATTGCTATCGATCATGGTCTCTACGCCATTTGCTGCGAGCACCTCGAGGGCAGTTGTGAACGCTGGCTCGGACAGCGCGTGCGTGTCTTTTCCGATGTACAGGGGGCCGTTGATGCCCTGGCTGCTGCGGTAATCGCAGATCGCCTGCGTGATCGCTAGGACGTGCCACTCATTAAACGAGCCACGCAGGGAAGATCCGCGATGGCCGCTGGTGCCGAAACTGACTCGTTGCGCGCGATCCGTGAAGTCAGGCTTGCGTGTGTAGTATTCCCGCCGGAGATTGTCGGGATCTATGAGCAGGTCCTTCGGAGGAGGCTTACCGGCGAGCGGATGGATCGTCATTGATATCATTCCACTTCTGGAACGCTTCCCGGCGATCCTTCGAGCGCCAGCGCGAGAAGCACCACGGACCGCGGCTGCGCCACATACGTCGCCCGCCTTACGACAGGCGCGGTCTCCCAGGGGCAAATGTCATCGGGTGAGTCGAGCGCGGTATCGATACAGCGCCGCCACCCCTCCTGACGCTCGGCGGGCACCGGTGGTAACTCGAACGTCAGCGGTTCCCAATAGGCATTGAGCATCCCGTGGAACAGAAAACGGGCGCGCAAACTCCGCAGAGTGAAGGCCAGGCAGTGCGACTGGTCGCTCCAGTCCGGATGTTTGAGCGCAACTCCGTGCCACTCGATGCGCGCCCGACGAAGCAGTTGATTGAGGCTGAGTACGGTCGCTTCCGCCACGACATCACGGCGTTGGTGAAATCTGTTGAGCGCTTTCACGAATCGATGGATGTCGGCATGCCGCTCCAGGAGACTCCAGTCGAACCAGCTGATATCGGAGTCCTGGCAGTAACCGTTGTTGTTGCCTCTTTGGGTTCGGCGCACCTCGTCGCCCATGAGCAGCATCGGCGTGCCGGCCGATAACAGCTCCAATACGAAGAAGTTCTTGACTTGGCGGTTGCGCAACGCTTCGACCGTTGGATCGTCGGTCGGCCCCTCCACGCCGCAGTTCCAACTCAAATTGTCATCGGAGCCGTCGCGGTTGTTCTCGCCGTTGGCCTCATTGTGCTTGTGGTTGTACGAAACCAGGTCGTTGAGGGTGAAGCCGTCGTGGCAGGTCACGAAATTGATGCTTTGTTCGGCCTCGCGCTCCTCGTGACCGTAAAGGTCCGGGCTGCCCAACATCCGTGTGGCCACGCCCGGCACGGAGCCGTTGTCGCCTTTCAGGAAACGCCGCACATCGTCGCGGAACCGGCCGTTCCACTCCTGCCACCTATCGCCGATGAAGCTCCCCACCTGATAAAGTCCTGCGGCATCCCACGCCTCCGCAATCAGCTTGGTACCGGCCAGCAAGGGATCCGTCTCGATATCCCAGAGAACGGGCGGGTTCGGCAACGGGCGGCCCTCCTCGTCGCGCGACAGGATCGACGCGAGATCGAACCGGAAGCCGTCCACATGCATCTGAGTCACCCAATAACGCAGGCTGTCCTGGATCAGGCGGCGCACGATCGGCTGGTTGGCGTTGAGCGTGTTGCCACAACCGGTGTAGTCGGCGTAACGGGACTTGTCCTTCTCGAGAATGTAATAGACGTCATTGGCCAGACCGCGATAGCACAACGTCGGCCCGGTCAGGCCGCCTTCTGTCGTGTGATTGAAGACGACATCGAGAATGACTTCGAGTCCCGCGCGGTGGAGCGCTTTGACCATGTCCCGAAATTCATCGAGGACTGCTAGCGGGTTCTTCTGCGAGCTGTACGCGTGATGCGGCGCGAAGAATGAAACCGGCTGGTATCCCCAATAGTTCACGCGGCCTGCTGGAGCGTCCTGAGGGTCGAACTGAAACACGGGCAAGAGTTCCAGGGTGGTGACGCCCAAATCTTTGAGGTAGGGGATCTTCTGGATCAGTCCAGCGTAAGTACCGCGCTTTGCGGACTGGACACCCGAGCTGGGATGGCGAGTGAACCCAGCCACATGCAGCTCGTAAATCACCGTCTCGGCAAAGGGCCGCTTGAGCGGCAGATCGCCTTGCCAATCGTACCGATCCGGATCGGCTACCACGCTTTTCATGGCCGCGGTGGCATTGTCACCGGGCCGCGCGGCGGCCCAGCGGTCGTATCTCTCTGGGACCGCTACGGCGAGACCGTAAGGGTCGAGGAGCACCTTCTCGGCGTCGAACCGAGATCCACGTTCCGGTGCGAAGGGCCCGTGGGCCCGGTAGGCATACACCTGGCCCGGCTGGAGGTCTGGCACAAAGACATGCCAGTAGTGATAGGTGCGGTGCTGATCGGCTTTGAGAGGGATAACCCTTGCGGGCTGGAGGGCATTCGCGTCGTCGAACAGGAGCAGTTCCATCAGGACCGCACTCTTCGAGAACACGCTGAAGTTGACGCCACCCGGCAGGACCGTCGCGCCGAGAGGAGCGCTCGCACCCGATGTGACATCGCGGGTGCTCACGGTCCGCATCATGCTCGTCTTTGGTCAGGGACGATCGGCGTGACCTTCCAGATGTCGCGGCAATACTCCCGGATCGAGCGGTCGGACGAGAAACGACCGACCCGCGCGCTGTTGAGAATCGACATGCGCGTCCAGTTGTTCTGATCGGAGTACGCGTCGCTCACACGCTGTTGGCAGTCCACATAGGCCTGATAGTCTGCCAGGAGCATGTAGTCGTCGCGGGTGAGCAGCGATTCGACGAGCGGGTGAAAGAGCCCGCGATCACCGCCCGAGAAGAATCCGGAATCGATGAGATCGATCGCCTCGCGCAGCTCCGGGTTTGACTCGTAGATGCTGCGCGGCGTGTAGCCCTCAGCCTTGCGTCGAGCGACCTCATCAGCCGTCAGCCCGAACAAGAAGAAGTTCTCGTGGCCCACCGCATCTCGGATCTCGATGTTGGCACCGTCCAACGTGCCGATGGTCAACGCCCCATTCATGGCGAATTTCATGTTACCCGTACCCGACGCCTCCTTGCCTGCCGTGGAGATCTGTTCCGACAGATCGGCGGCGGGATACACGCGCTGGCTGCTCTTGACGTTGAAGTCCGGCAGGAACACCACCTTGAGAGCCTGAGAGACGACCGGGTCTTGATTGATGGCCGCGGCGACGGAGTTGATCAGCTTGATGATCAGCTTGGCCATACGGTATCCGGGAGCGGCCTTGCCACCGAAGATGACGGTACGGGGTGTGCCCGCGGCGGCGGAGACACGCCTAAGCCGGTTATAAAGAGTGACCAGGTACAACACGTTCAGGTGCTGGCGCTTGTACTCGTGCAGCCGCTTCACCTGGATGTCGAACAGGGAATGCGGATCCACGACGACGCCCGTTCGCTCCTTGATAAGATCGGCCAGGGCGCGCTTGTTGTCGGCCTTTACGGTTTGCCAGTCTCTTTGGAAGTCGATGTCGAGGGCCAGCGGCTCCAGTCTTCCGAGCTCGTCTTCCAGATTCGCTATCCATCGGTCGCCGATGTGCCGAGAGATGAGCACGCTCAATTTCGGATTGCTCAACGCGATCCAGCGCCGCGGCGTTACACCGTTCGTGATGTTGAAAAACTTCTCGGGGGCCACCCTGTAAAAGTCGCCAAGCACCGTCTGCTTTAGAAGCTCAGTATGGAGAGCCGCGACGCCGTTGATCGCGTGGCTGCCTACGCTGGCAAGATGCGCCATGCGTACGAATTTATCTCCCGCTTCATCAATGAGCGAAAGCCGCCGAAGTAGCTGATCGTCATTCGGATAACGTAGCCGGAGATGATCGAGAAAACGGCGATTGATCTCGTAGATGATCTCCAGATGGCGCGGCAGCAGCCTGGCGAACAGCGGTAGCGGCCATCGCTCCAGCGCTTCGGCAAGGAGCGTGTGATTCGTGTAGCCGCACGTTTGCTGCGTGATAGCCCAGGCTTGATCCCACTCCATGCCGTGCTCATCCACAAGCAGCCGCATCAATTCGGCGACGGCGATGGAGGGATGCGTGTCGTTCAACTGCGCGGCCCAGTATGAATGGAGTTCGCCCAATGACTTGCCGCGCATCAGAAGCAATCTGATCATGTCCTGGAGCGAACAGGACACGAAAAAGTACTGCTGTTCGAGCCGCAGCTCCTTCCCTGCTTCAGGCTCGTCGTTGGGATAAAGCACCTTCGAAATGGTTTCCGAGGCGACCTTCTCGTCCACCGCCCCGTAATAGTCTCCGACATTGAACGCTGCGAAATCGAAGGATTCCGTGGCTTCGGCCTTCCACAGCCGCAGCAGGTTTGTGGTGGGCGTCAGGTAACCTGGAACAGGAGTGTCATAGGCGACGCCCTTCACCAGCTTCTGGGGAAGCCAGCGCACGCGATAGCGGCCCTTCTCGTCGTGGTAGGTTTCGGTATGCCCGCCAAGCTTCACATCGAAAGTGATTTCCGAACGCACGATCTCCCACGGGTTACCAAAGCGCAGCCACTTGTCCGTCCGCTCGACCTGCCAGCCGTCACGAATCGTCTGATCGAAGATTCCGAACTCGTAACGAATGCCGTAGCCGATGGCAGGAACGTTGAGTGTCGCTAGGGAGTCCATGTAACACGCCGCCAAGCGACCCAGGCCGCCATTGCCCAACCCCGGCTCCTCCTCCTGCTCCAAGAGATCGGACAGCTCCTGTCCCACTCGCGACAGCGCCTCCTCCACGGCGTGCCAGATCCCGAGATTGATCAGGCCGTTGCCCAGGTGCGGGCCGGTCAAGAACTCCGCTGAAAGATACGCGACGACTTCGGCGTCCGTGTGTGTTTCGGCAATCGACGCGAGGGTCGCTACATAGCGCTCCATCATGCGGTCGCGAACGGTGTAAGCGAGGGCCATGTACCAGTCGTTGCGCGTCGCGTGCAGTGGCAGTTTTCCCTGAAGGCAGTGCAGGTTCTCGATCAGGGCCGTGGCGATCGCATCCGCTCCGAGTCCGGTGCGAATGTTGTGAGAGCCATCCGCCTTGCGTGCCCTGGCTTGGGATTCAGTGGCGACTCCGGATGCCATACGTCCTCCTCCCCATCAATTGGTTCGTCCCCCGGCATCCCGGCCCATGACGGCGCATCATCTGCGAAGATCCTGGAGGGCCGCCATGCCGTGAGTTTGCCCTTTATCGCAAGTCGGCGAGTTCTCCGATCGTGCAGCAATCTGCCGCGTCCGTTCCAGTCCTCAGGTCTTTCGCCCGGTGCGAGCGCGGCCGGGGGGCAGATCCGGCGGGACAAGACTGTCTTTTGTCCACAGCCGAAAACCACCGCGGAAGGCGTTGGCATTGTGGCCCGCGCGACAGCGTGGAGGTAGTGCGTCGAGCCTATTTACGTTGCCTCCCCCGATCACCGTCTCATCGGGCTGCAGCGCGGCGGTGAGACGCTCCACGACATCGACCACGCGCCGTCGCCACCTCTTCTTACCGTCACGTTCCAATCCGGCGCGTCCGACCTAGCTCTCATAGGTGCGTTTCTTGTACGGCAGATGACCGAGCTCCATAGGCTCCAACTCGCCATTGACGATCAGGGCGGTACCGAGTCCCGTTCCCAGGCCCAGAAACAGCATCTTGCCGCCCTTGTAGCTGCCGATAGCCTGCATGGCAGCGTCATTGACGACCTTTACGGGACGACCGAAGGCTGCGGCCAAATCGAAGCCGACCCAGCCATGTCCCAGGTTGGCGGGTTCCGCACTCGGCCGGCCTTCCAAGACCGGGCCCGGGGTAGCCGTCTCACATCCTGCTGACCGGCCGGACTGCCACCGGATCTTGGGGAGTCAGCTGAAGTTCTTCCGTTTCATGGCGGATCACAAGGCGTTCGCCCTCGCGCAGCGCGTACTTCACCTCGTCCAGACCGATTTCCACTTCCAGTAGCTGGCCCCGATAGGTCAAGGGAAATCGAAGGATAGCGTTGTCCTCAGGCGCACGACGTGGCCAGAATGACAACGTCCCATCATTGTCCCGCATCCCGCCCAACCCGTAGGTGAGCATCATCCAGGTGCCGCCCATCGAGGCGATATGACAGCCGTCCTTGACGTTTCCGCCCACGTCGGCCAGGTCCATCAGCAGTGCTGCCATCCCGTACCGAATCGCTTTATCAATGTCGCCGATTTGTGCGGCTATGATCGCCTCGACGCACGAGGACAACGAGGAGTCGCCTGTGGTCAAGGGGTCGTAGAAGTCAAAATTACGTTTCTTCTCCTCCGGCGAAAAAACATCGCCCAACAGGAACATGGCCAAGACTACGTCCGCCTGTTTGATCACTTGCTTTCGGTAGATGTTGAGCGGATGGTAAAATAACAGTAGCGGATAGTGTTCGGGCGGTGTGTTCCGGAAGTCCCATGGCTCTTTGTCTAGAAAGCTGTCATCCTGCGGAATTATTTTCAGGTTCTCATCGTACGGCACGTACATGTTCTCCGCTGCGCGGATCCATGTTCCCACCTCAGAGGACTCGAGCGCCGTTTTGTGTACGAGCGAGTTATACGCATCCGGTTCCGTTGTCTGCAGAGATTTGACCGTCTGGATTGCGTAGCGCAGATTTTCTCGGGCCATCAAGTTGGTGTACGCGTTGTTGTTGACGACCGCGTTGTATTCATCGGGCCCGGTGACGCCATTAATGCAGAATTTCCCACCTTTTGCCTCCGAGTAAAAACCTAGGTCCAGCCACAGGCGCGCCGTTTCGACGAGCATCTCCGCACCGTAGTCCCGCAGGAATAGTTCGTCTCCCGTTGCTTGCACATATTTGCGCAGCGCGTACATGATGTCTGCGTTGATGTGGTACTGTGCGGTTCCCGCCGCATAGTATGCGGATGCTTCTTCCCCACTGATGGTGCGCCACGGGAACATGGCTCCCCGATGGCCCAATTGTTTCGCGCGCGCTCGCGCGTGCGCCAGCATCTTGTAGCGGAAGGTCAGCAGATTCCTGGCAATCCGGGGAGAGGTATACGTCAGAAAAGGCAGCACATAGATCTCGGTATCCCAAAAGTAATGTCCCTCATACGCTTTTCCGGTAAGACCTTTGGCCGGCACGCCCGCTTCTTCCGCACGCGCTGAGGCCTGCAACATGTGAAAAAGGTTGAAGCGGATCGCTTGCTGGATCTCCACGGTACTGCGGTTCGTACGGTCTTCCCGGACATCCCTGATCCGTACATCGCTGCGGCGCCAGAAATCGTTCATGTACTGCTCTTGAGCGGTCAGCAGCTGTTGGAATCCCTGGGCCGTTACGCGATCCATAGTCCACTCAGCACGGCCGCAGAGCTCCTTAGCCGAAGCCGCCTGGGAGGTATGATAGACCATGTATTTGGTGAGCTGGATCGGACAGCCCGGCCGGGCCTCGATTGTGAAGGCAACCTGGCCGAAGTCCTCGGTGTGGACAGCCTTCTCGGTATGCGAGCACGAGGTCTCTAGCGCATGGTCAGTGGCACATGCCACAGTCAAGCGACTCTTTTCGGTCGCATGGCACAGCACGATGCGACGGCCTTTAGAATAGCTGGTCCGCGGATGGAGAACCCGACCTGAAAAGGCTTTGGCCTGCCGCGGATCATCACCGTTGATTCGGGCGCTCGGTTCATTCGTCGCCATCTCCGAAGAGATCACGATGAAGGCGTTCGCATTGAGAAGTGTCACACAATAAGAGATGGCTGCCACGTGCCTATTGTCGAACGAGACCAAACGCCGTGATGTGATCAACACCTGTTTGCCCGCGGGAGTCTCCCAGAGGATCTCGCGGTCAAGCGTGCCGGACTTCATGTTGAGCCGCCGGTCGTACCTTAAGAGGTTCGCATCGGGCAACCAGAAGGGCTCGTCATCGACGAAGAGTTTAATGATCTTGCTGTCGGTCACGTTGCAGATGGTCTGGCCAGTTTTCGCGAAACCGTAAGCTTCTTCTCCGTAGACGATTGGCCGCGTTTCATAGAACCCATTAATGAGGGTGGTATTTTCGGCATTCGGGCCGCCTTCCTCCGGGCATCCCCGCATGCCGAGATATCCGTTGCCGAGCGCGAGCATCGTTTCCAACTGGGCCAGGAATTCGGGGTGAAACGCTTTTTCGATGACGTTCCACTCGTCGGCCGGATAATCATGGGATGGGGGTCTGAGGCGTTCGTGATGCAGCATAGGCTGTTTCTCCCACGACAGCGCGAGGTGTTGGTCAGTCAATCAGTTCGCCCAGATCGTTCACCACCAGATGCGCGCCATGTTGCCGAAGCTCCTCGGCATTGCTCTTGCGCGCGACGCCGATCACAAGCCCGAACTTCCCATTAGAGCCGGCCTCGACTCCGGAGATGGCATCCTCGATGACCACCGTCCGTTTCGGCTCAACGCCGAGCAGCTTTGCCGCCATCAAGAACGTATCCGGGGCCGGCTTCCCGGCAAGTCGCTGCGCTTGGATCACATTCCCATCGACCCGCACCCCGAAGACGTCGTCTAACTTGGCGGCCCTCAGGACGGCATCGCAGTTTTGACTGGAGGTGACGACGGCGATTTTGAACCCGTTACGGCGGAGCTGATGGATCAATTGGACGCTTCCCTCGTAAGGCTCCACCCCTCTTTCTTCAATGAGCCCGTTGACCAAGTCGTTCTTGCGGTTCCCGAGCCCGCCCACTGTTTCGAGCTGCGGGGGGTCGTCCGGGCTTCCCTCGGGGAGTTGGATACCGCGTGATGTGAGGAAGTCGCGAACGCCGTCGAAGCGGGGTTTCCCATCCACATAGAGCCGGTAGTCCGTTGCAAGATCGAAGGGACGAAATGCTTCGCCTCTCTGCGTGGCACGCTTCTGAAGGTATTCGTCGAACATCTGTTTCCAGCACGCCGCGTGCAGGTTGGCGGTGTCCGTTATCACGCCGTCGAGGTCAAAAAGAACGGCGTCGTACTGGTCGCGATTGATTACGCGCCTGCTCTTGGGCTGTCGCATCGATCGCTCTCCTGTTTACCAAAGATATCCCTTACTGACCGGGTAACCGCCTGAACCGCTCGTGTGGCCCGGCAGCGGCCGGAGGCAAGCGGTGCCACAGAACTGGATCGAACCGCAGCCGTACTGTTCGAGCTTCCGGGTTCGTGCAGTAGTCGGCAAGTACTTCCTTTGATTTGCTCGTCGCACGCCTCCAGCTTCTGATTTGCTCGATCACGGCTCTAGTCGAGGAGAGGCCCGTTCCAGATTCGCACAGCGGGTATCTCGTGGTAGTAGCCGAGTACACACAGGGTGCCCGTATTCAGCAGAAAGTGTTGACCGCCGCTCGCGGGGAGCCCGATCCAGCGCGCCGCGAGGACGCGCAGCACGTGTCCGTGCGCGAACAGCGCGATCTCGCCGTCGACCGCGCGCGAGCGGGCGATCACCCGGTCCACGCGCGCGCCCACTTGTTCCGGCGCTTCGCCGCCCGGGCATCCATCCCGGAAGAGCAGCCAGCCCGGCGCGACCTCGTCAATCTGCTCGGGCGTCAGCCCCTCGTACTCGCCGTAGTTCCACTCGACCAGGTCGGCGTCGATCACCGCCTTATCGCCGAGGCCCGCCAACTCGCAGGTCTCTCGTGCCCGCTGCATCGGGCTGCAGAGAACGAGCCCAAATGCATTCGCGGCGAGTACCGGCCGCATCCGCTGCGCAAGCCGGCGGCCATTATCGGTCAACGGAATGTCCGTCGTCCCCGTGTGCTGGCCACTGAGGCTCCACGCCGTTTCCCCGTGCCTGATCGCGAACACGTTCACGTTCGCCCCGAGGTCAAACGTTGTCGGCCTCTGTCGAACGGACCCCTGCGAAAGCCGCTTCCTGTCCCCACCTCCAACCGGTGATCTCGGGCATATCGTCGCCGTATCGGGTGATGAACTCCTTATGGTCGATGAGCTTGTCGCGGATCGCCTGCTTGGCGTAAGCGGCCCGCGGTCCGAGCCCCGGCACGCGGTCGATCACGTCGCTCACCAGGTGGAAGCGATCGAGATCATTCAGCACGCACATGTCGAACGGCGTCGTGGTGGTGCCCTCTTCCTTGTAGCCACGCACATGGATGTTATCGTGACCGGTGCGCCGGTAGGTCAGTCGGTGAATCAGCCACGGGTAGCCATGGAAGGCAAAGATGATCGGCTTGTCGGCGGTGAACAACGCGTCGAAATCGTGATCCGAGAGGCCATGCGGGTGCTCGCTCGAGGGTTGCAGCGTCATGAGATTGACTACGTTGATGACGCGTACCTTTAGCTCGGGTGCGTGACGGCGCAGGAGGTCGACGGCAGCCAGCGTCTCCAAAGTCGGCACGTCGCCACAGCAGGCCATCACAACATCGGGCTCGCCGCCCCGGTCGTTGCTGGCCCACTCCCAGATCCCGAGCCCGGCCTCGCAGTGCTTGACCGCCTCTTCCATCGTCAGCCACTGAGGAGCAGGCTGCTTGCCCGCGACAACGACGTTGACGTAGTTCCGGCTGCGCAGGCAATGGTCAGTGACCGAGAGCAAGCAGTTAGCGTCGGGCGGCAGATAGACGCGGATGACCTCGGCTTTCTTGTTGACGACATGGTCGATGAACCCCGGGTCTTGATGGCTGAAGCCGTTGTGGTCCTGGCGCCAAACATGGCTCGACAAGAGGTAGTTCAGCGAGCCGATAGGCCGCCGCCAGGGAATGTGATGGCACACCTTCAGCCACTTGGCGTGCTGATTGAACATCGAATCGATGATGTGGATGAAGGCCTCGTAGCAAGAGAAGAAGCCATGCCGGCCGGTCAGGAGATAGCCCTCGAGCCAGCCCTGGCATTGGTGCTCGCTGAGCATCTCCATTACCCGCCCGTCAGGCGCCAGATGATCATCCCAGGGATAGGTTTCCGCCACCCAGGCGCGATTGGTGACCTCGAGCGCATCCTGCCAGCGGTTCGAGTTGTTCTCGTCCGGACTGAAGAGCCGGAAATTTCGTTCCTCCATATTCAGCTTCATCACATCGCGTAGGAACCGACCCATGACTCGCGTGGATTCGGCCGTTACGGCGCCGGGTGCGGTCACCTCGACAGCGTAATCGCGGAAATTCGGCAGCCGCAGTTCACGCAGGAGCAACCCGCCATTGGTGTGCGGGTTGGCGCTCATGCGGCGGGTGCCTCGAGGGGCAAGCTCGGATAACTCGGGTTGGAGCCGGCCGTTGCCGTCGAAGAGCTCCGCAGGACGGTAGCTCTTCATCCACTCTTCGAGAATGCGTACATGCGCCGCGTTCTCGTGCATCTCGCCCATCGGCACTTGGTGCGAGCGCCAGTAGTCCTCAGTGCGCTTGCCATCGATTTCTTTCGGGCACGTCCAGCCCTTGGGCGTGCGGAGCACGATCATCGGCCAGCGAGGGCGTTCCTTAAAACCATCTCGACGTGCATCCGCCTTGATGTGCTGGATTTCGCCGACGATCTTATCCAGGGTCGCGGCCATCAGCTCGTGCATCTTTTCCGGCTCATGCCCCTCGACGAAATACGGCGTGTAGCCATAGCCGCGGAATAAGTGATCCAGCTCCTCATGACTGATACGGGCGAGAACGCAGGGATTGGCAATCTTGTAGCCGTTCAGGTGGAGGATCGGCAAAACCGCCCCGTCGGTCGCCGGGTCCAGGAACTTGTTGGAATGCCAGCTCGTTGCCAGCGGTCCGGTCTCCGCTTCGCCGTCGCCGACGACACAGGCAACGATCAAATCGGGGTTGTCGAAGGCCGCGCCGTAGGCATGCGAGAGGGCGTAGCCGAGTTCGCCGCCTTCGTGAATTGAACCGGGCGTCTCCGGTGCAACGTGGCTCGGGATACCCCCAGGGAACGAGAATTGGGTGAAGAGGCGCTTCATGCCCTCTTCATCGGGAGAAATGTTCGGATAGACCTCGCTGTAGGTCCCCTCGAGGTAGGCGTTCGCGACCAGACCGGGACCGCCATGCCCGGGGCCGGTGATGTAGATCATGTCGAGGTCGTGCTTCTTGATCAGCCGGTTCAGGTGAACGTAGATGAAGTTCAAACCGGGTGTGGTCCCCCAGTGGCCGAGGAGCCGCGGCTTGATGTGTTCCTTTGTGAGCGGTTGCTTAAGCAGCGGGTTGTCGTAGAGATAGATCTGACCCACCGCCAGGTAGTTGGCAGCCCGCCAGTACGCATCCATCAATGCCCGCTCTTTGTTGGACAAGGCGTTTGCCATTATTGCCTCCTGATTCGTGTCATGGAATGCGCCGACGCAGTGGAATGGTCGTGCGTATCAGTCGTCGCGCCAGTCGCGGCGATGCGGCGGATCATCGGCGCTTGGCGATGCCATCTCCATCTCATCCGTGTACGTCCCGACGCTCGCCGCCCCGTTGGATCTGGCCCGGCGGTAGAGGGCCTGCTGGCCGGCCGCCAGATTCTCGTCCCGTCCATGCCAGGCCTCCAGAGCCGGATCCTGGAGCGCCCGCCCGTAGGAGAAACTGATCTTCCAAGGCTTCGGGCCTGGCAGTCGATTGATCGCGTTCAGATGGGCGGTCGCCAGGCGTGCGTTTTGGCCGCCCGACAGGAACACGATGCCAGGCACCGCGGCAGGCGCGTGCCGGCGCAAGCAGCGCAAGGTCGCGATTGCGACCTCCTCAATAGAGGCCTGGCGGGCGCACTGCTTGCCGGCGAGGACCATGTTGGGCTTGAGCAGTATCCCCTCGAGCGCGACACCTTGCTCAAAGAGTGCGTGGAACACCGCGTGAAGAACGCTCCCGGTGACCTCCTCGCAGCGCTCGATCGTGTGCGATCCGTCCATGAGCACTTCCGGCTCGACGATCGGCACAAGCTCCTGCTCTTGACAAAGGGGCGTACCGCGCCAGCGCATGCGCGTTGGCACTCACGCAGGCGGAACTCGGCAGGGCGTCCGTGACATGGATGACAGCCCGCCACTTCGCGAAACGAGCACCCATGCCATGGTACTTCCTGAGGCGATCCCGTAGACCGTCAAGTCCCTCGGTCACGGTCTCGTCAGGAGAGCAGGCAAGGGGCTTCGCGCCGGTGTCAACCTTGATCCCTGGAAGGACGCCCTGGACCGTAAGAGCCTCGGCGAGCGGCGCGCCGCCGGAACTCTTCTGACGGATCGTTTCGTCATACATGATGGCACCGCTGATGAACTCGGCGGCGCCTGGAGACGTAAAGAGCATTTCTCGGTAGGTGCGGCGACTTTGCTCGGTCGACTGGATCCCGAGGGTGTCGAATCGTCTCGTTAACGTGGGGATGCTCTCGTCAGCCGCCAGGATCCCTTTTCCCTCCGCAACCAACGTCAGCGCGACGCTCTCCAGATCGCCGCTCGTCATGGGATCCTCCGTACGTTGTATTCTCGTCGTAGGTCTGGTCGCGACGACTTCGTTCGCGGTCGTTCTATCGTAGCGGCCTCCGATGCCGGCTATTGTGTTACATGTCTGCGTAGAGTGAATGACACGAGTTTGAGAGTCCGTTCCAGTTGCGTCAATTTGCTGTCCTCGCGCATCAGCCCTCGAGACCTCCCGCCAGGTAATCTCGATCATCACAGCACTGCTGCCAAATGGGGATTCCGTGAGCGTGCGAAGCGTTCAGTTTGTTGCCGGAGGAACGCAACCGCGTCTGACCGTCAGCGGTGACGCGTGTGCGCAAGTTGTCAGGCGACTGCCGCAATGCGGAGCCGGTGCGCTCGTCATGTGACACGCCCATTGTCGTGCCACCTCGGCGCGTTTTGCACGCGCCGCCGCCAGCCCTGTGGATTTTAAACGCTAACCGTTTTCAGGCCACGCGGCAAGGATCGCCAGGCGCGCGCAAGTCGTGCCCACCCAAGGATTCCCGACGCACCACGGCTTATAGCTTTCGGGAACGCTCGGGCGCACATCGATCGCAGCAAAAGCTGCGAGCGCAAACAGGATGAAGCTACACGAATCATGATAATCGCGCTTCGTCGGTTGCTCGATCGGAATTTCGGCCAGGGCGAAAGCAAAATTGGCGCGGGCGTCGTCCGTGTGGCAGATTATGGGATAGGGCGCGTGCGATAGCCGGCGTGCGTGGTGGATAGTTCCCTTTCAGTCCGCCGCCCCGCCCGACTTGCTCTATAATCCCCAACGCGAACATGAGACTTGGGTCGGCGTGTCTGGCGGAGCTCGTGAGCGACCTCAATGCCCTTCGAGGAAGATGTAATTCTGCCAGCTGCGCATGCGCAGCAGGATTTTCCGCAGCAGCGAGACATGATGCCAGTATTCGGTATAGATCGCGACTTGGGCGGCGGCGCCGAGGGGGATTTGATAGCCGGAGATGTCATCGGTGACGTCGATGACGGCCAATGCCCTGCCGCCGGCTGTCCGCTCGGCGAAGTCCACGAGCGCTCCTGTCGGTTGGATCTGGCCGGCTGCGATCGCGTCGAGGACGAGGCGCACTTTGCCTTTGAAGACTCGACCGGGGACGGCGTCGAAGGCGACCTCGGCATCGTCGCCCGCCCTGACCCGCTGCAGGGAATTCTGCTGGAACGCCGCGCCGAGTGCTTGGTCCTTTGCATCCGTGTTGACGAAGACCATCGCCGGCCGCAGCGGCGCCGGGACGACGTACACGCCTGGCCGCAATGCGACCTGAGTGACGAATCCCATCCCCGGCGCGCGCGTGACAGTCTGCTCGAGATCCCACTCTGCATCGGCCAACTCGGCGCGCAGGCGGGCGACCGTGGTATTGACGCCTTCGATGTTGGAGGAATAGGCGAGCCGCGCACGCTCCTCCTCGGCCCTCGCCCCGGTCAAACTCTGTCTTGCCGTTTCGAGATTACGCGTGAAGGTATCGAGCGTCGCCTGCGCGATCACCCTTTTTTGGAACAGCTCGTTTTGCCGGTCGTAGTTCTGCTGCGCCAACGCGAATTGCGCATTGGCCCTTTCGGTCGCTGCCGCCTGCTGGTCGAGTGAGGCCTTGAGCTGCCGCACATTCTGCTCGGCCTCCGCGAGCGCGGCCTTCTTCTGCTCGACCACGTATTCGTAGGGCTTCGGGTCGATGCGAAACAACACGTCCCCTTCCTTGAGGGGCGCGTTCTCCTTCACCGGGACCTCGATCACCCGGCCTCTCACCGTCGGCAGCACGGGGGTGACCGCAAAATAGATGCGGGCATTCTTCGTAAACGGATGATTGTAGTTCATGATCAGCAGCAACAGGGCAATGCCGATGATTCCGCCCAGCGCCGCGGTCGCCAGCGACCATTGATTGACCGGGATCCTGAAAATCTTGAACACCACGTAGCAGATCGAGACGTAGGTCAAGATGAGCAGGAGTTCCATTATCGCTCTCCCGTCCTCGTGCTGCCTTCGAGCACCGCAACGCGGCGGCGCAAATCCTCCAGCTCGCTGGAGGGAGCCGCTCGCGCCACGTCGACGGCCGCAGACTGATGCGAGAGCCCCCAACCGCGTTCCGGGCGGTAGGCCATCGCCCAGATCCAGAGAAACGGCCACAGCGCGTGCAGCGTGAACAGGCTCACCCATCCGGCCGCGTGGATGGCGTCCTGATGGGGATGATCGCGGGACTCGGCGATCTTAGCCGGGATGTCGTGGATCGCGATGATACCGTAGAACAGCACCACGACCACGAAAACCAGCAGAAAGAGCGCGAAATAGTTCAGAAACGGGTCGCCCATGAAACCTCCTTCCCCCGCGTCGTGGAATAACAAGATAAAATAACGGCCGACTAAAGACCAATCGCTTGGACGCAAATCAACGCGGTTGATGCCTCAGGGGGTGACGAGTACACATTACGAGAAATGGCATGCCGCGGAGGAAAGCGATGTTCGGTTGGATCGGCGAAAAAATCCTGACGATCATTAGAGTGATGGCGGCTGTGGCCATTGCACTGGGATCCGTACTCGCCCTCGAAACAGTTCCGCCGGCTCGAGCACAGGTCACGCTGGATGTTACGAAGATCACATGCGAGCAATACAACGGCTACAAGGTGACAAATCCACAAAACATCGCCATCTGGCTGAGCGGCTATTACCACGGCAAGCGCGGTGACACGACTCTCGACAGCCAAGGGCTCGTCGCGTATGCGAAAAAGCTGCGAGACTACTGTTTTCGCAATCGTCAAACCTTGGTCATGCAGGCAGTCGAGACATTGTTTGAGACGGGCAGATAGGCAACCTGTTCATTCGACAACTATACAAACGGCCGCTTGAAGGGAGCGTCTGTCGGTTGAGCTGGTAGCGGCGGCCGTGCGGTTGCAGGATGCTAATCGAGCTCGAAGCCAGTCGATATGGCTCGTTGAAGAGTTGCCGGTGATGTTGGAACCAGCACACTATTCGGCATTTGAGACGCTGCGCGATGGGCGCCCGGTCGAAATCCGCGCTCTGAGACCTGACGACCGGGCCGACCTCGTCGCAGCCGTCGCTCGCAGCAGCGCGGTCTCCCTCTACCGTCGTTTCTTTGCTGTAAGACGCGACATCGCCGGTAGCATCACCCTTATTGCCGGGCAGATCGCCTTCACGACGCTGTGCTCGCCCCTCATTCGCGCAGCGATCGGGCTCCTCTTCGCGGTGCCGGCCGCCATCGCGGGATATCATGCTGCGCTGGGCCTCGCGCACATCGGCATATCCGCCGAGGGTTGGCGACAGGTAATGGCAGTGATGGGCGCGATCGCCGTGGCGGCCACGGCCTGGGCGCGCATGGTGCTCTCTGCCCCATGCCCGACGCCGGACAAGGCATTGCCGCCGGCGTGACACCGCCTCATCAGCTGACGTCGCTGGCCAATCAAGGCTGAGCCCTCGCCGTTCGTCGTTTCGAGGGTGGTTGTTGGCGGAGCCGGTCTCTGATCGCCACCAACGCGTGACCACAGCGCGGTCGCTGCAGCGCTCGCTCGCACTGAGGCGGCGTCTCGGTGATGCGACACGATCCGCTATGCGGGCGCTGCCTGGCCGGTTGTCCGGACATGGAGTCACGCCCATCTGCACGCAAGGGTTTCTTTTCCTTCGCCCGATGAGGCCGCCCTCTTGTGCGGGTCCTTCGATATCCGCCACGTCTTCTACTCAGTGCTGTCGGACAGGCGCGAGCCACGTGGCCTCTGATGGCTTGATCTGGCCAAAGGACGGCTGCGCCTCGATCGCCTGTGCCGCAACGGCGGCGGTGAGACTTTCTTCCCCTGGGCTTCGCCCATTCCTCGCGAGGCAAGAAAGTCTCACCGCCGCCATCCTCCGCTTCGCTTCGGCCCGAAGATGGGTGCGTCGTCGATCGCCTTCGGCCTGCAGATCGCCATCGAGGCCGCGATGGTCGCGGGCTCGAACATCAAGGAGAAGTGACATGGCAAGCATCGGCACCTTCAAGAAGTCCGGCCACGAGTACCAGGGCGAGATCGTCACCCTGAGCGTCCAGACCAAGGGCGTCCGCATCGTCCCCGAGACCAACCGGGCCAGCGAAAACGCCCCCAGCCATCGGGTCTATGTCGGCCGCGCCGAGATCGGGGCCGCCTGGTCGAAGCGCTCCAGCGAGGGCCGCGACTACCTCTCGGTCAAGCTGGACGATCCGAGCTTCACCGTCCCGATCTACGCCAACCTCGTCGAGGACGGCGAGACCTTCAACCTCATCTGGTCCCGCAGCCGCAAGCAGAACGGCGAGTGAGCCGGGACCGGCAGTAAGCCCCGCCCGGATCGACCGGGCGGGGCTTTCGCGTCAAGCTCGGCGACGGTATTCGCCATCCACTCGACCGCGGCGTGAGCGGTGCGGCCGTTCTCCGTGCGGAGCTTGAGCTGATGCTCTAGCGAGGTCGTGTCGTGGCTCGAGGCCTATCTAACGACAAGCGCCTCATTACGGCCACCACGCCGTCGACTGTCCCGCCGACTCCACTCATCGGAATCGGCCGGGTTTGTACAAGGCCGCCGATCTGTGGTGCCGGACCGGCAGCTCTTGCGGCTTTCTCTATTTCCGCTTGGTCGGCTTTGCGGTTTCGCGCAAGGATTGGTCATCGGGCGTAATGAGCTCGACATGACTCACACC
>WNGE01003388.1_pt1 | contig 18853 bp, 17 predicted proteins | sample 5400651 | NCBI WGS metagenome assembly WNGE01 (sample SAMN13153370, study PRJNA577476) | soil metagenome | isolation source: 60 cm soil or saprolite under grassland replicate 2 | place: USA:California | collected 2016-06-15
CTTCAGGCAGTCGTTGTACACCACCCGGGCGCACCCGAAGGCCCGCGCCAGGGCCCGTTGCTGGCCCGGCGCCGGGTAAATCCGGTACCGGTATCTCACCTGCACGACGCCAGATCTTAGCAACAGCCCATGACATTCCTGGGGAATCGCCGGCGCGGCAGGTTCGTAGTTTCCGCCCTCCACATTCATTTGATCTTCGTGACGAAGTACCGGTGTGGCGTGCCCGCCGCGGAGGCGCCGGAGTTCACCGGGGACGACGACCATGTGCACCTGCTGGCCGGGTACCAGCCCACGGTGGCCGTCTCCGCGCTGGTGAACTCGCTCCAAGGAGTGTCGCCCTGAAGGCCGGGACTTACGCCCGGCATTTCCGGTCATCGGATCGCGATCCTTCCGTCCTCGGTGTTCTGGTCAGGTGTAGCAGGCTCAGGTGAAGCAGGATTGCCCGGTGCGGCCAGCGGAGCCACGCTGACCTGCCGCGCCGTCGCGGTGACCACAGAGCCGTCAGGCACCTCGGTCCAGCCGGGCCCGTCGTCGCCTGGCTCGGAGGCCACGACCACGGCAGGCCCGGACGCGCGGTAGCACAGGGTGTCGCCGGCCGCAGTGGCCGCGATCACCCGCCCGTCGGTCAGCAGCAAGTTGAGCCGGCCGCTCACGCCGGCGGCCCGCACCGCGGAGACGGTGTCCGCCAGCGCGTCCGCGGCCCCGAGGCCGAACCCGAGCCGGTGCCTGACCAGCGCCCACAGCAACGCCGAATCCACCCGGGCCTCCAGCCCGAGCAGCGACCCGGCGGGCAGTGTGCCTGCCAGCCCGGCGGCGGCCGCTGGCCAGCCGTCCAGCACGCCGTTGTGGCTGAACAGCCAGCGGCCCGATGCGTACGGCGCGACCGCGGCGATGCCGGGATCGGTGCCCGTGGTGGCGCAGCGCACCGCCGCCAGCACCGCGCCTGCCGACGTCACCCGCGCGACGTCGGCGAAGGACTCGTCGCCCCAGATCGGGACCGCCCGTCGGTACCTGGCCGGGTCCGGGTCGTCCGGTGCGTACCAGCCGACCCCGAACCCATCCGCGTTCACCGTCCCGTGTCGCTGACGGCGCGGCGCCCAGGCCTGCCGGTACAGGCCGTGCGGCGGGTCGATGAGCACCGAGCGCAGCGAGGCAGGCGGCCCGAGGTAGGCCAGGTGCCGGCACATCAGGCGGACTCCGCGACCGCGGACCGCGCGGTACGGAAGCCGGCGAAGATCTGCCGCCTGATCGGGTAGTCCCAGTTGCGGAACGTACCCCGGCTGACCACGGGGCTGACCGCGAACGACCCGCCGCGCAGCACCTTGTACTCCGGGCCGAAGAACACTTCCGAATACTCCTTGTACGGCCAGGCCTCGAACCCCGGGTACGGCGAAAAGTCCGAGCTCGTCCACTCCCAGACGTCGCCGATCAGCTGCCTGGCCCCGCACGGCGCCGCCCCGCCGGGGTACGACCCGGCCGGCGCCGGGCGCAGGAAGGCCTGGCCGAGGTTGGCGTACGAGGTGTCCGGATCGGCATTGCCCCACGGGTACCTGCGGGTCAGGCCGGTCGTGGGATCGAACCTGGCCGCCTTCTCCCATTCGGCCTCGGTCGGCAGCCTGCGCCCGGCCCACCGTGCGTAGGCGTCGGCCTCGTACCAGGACACGTGGAGCACGGGCTCGTTCGGCACGACCGATTCTTGCCTGCCGAACACCCGGCGGGTCCACTGCCGGCCCTCGCGCCGCCAGTACAGCGGCGCGGTCAGCCCGGCGTCCTGCCGGTGCTCCCAGCCATCTGCGGTCCACCAGCGCGGGTCGTCATACCCGCCGTCGTCGATGAACTGGGCGTAAGCGCCGCAGGTCACCGGCGTGGTGTCGAGGTAGAACGGTGCCACCTGGACGGTGTGCGCCGGCCGCTCGTTGTCCAGCGCCCAGGGCTCGGTGGAGGTGCCCATGGTGAACGGGCCGCCGGGCACCAGCACCTCGGCCGGCAGCCGGAACGCGTCGGCCGGCGCCGGGTCGGGTGCCCGGGCGGCGAGCACCGGCGCCCCCGCCCTGATCTGGTGGGTGATCAGCATCGTCTCGTCGTGCTGCACCTCGTGCTGGGCGATCATCCCGAACGCGAACCCGTCGCCGAGCAGCCGTGTCCCGCTGAACGGGGCGCGGTCGAGCAGGTCGAGGACCCGGCCGCGCACCTCGTGGCCGTAGGCCCTGGCCTCGGCGGGCGGCAGCAGCGGCAGCGTGGGACGTTCCGACCGCGGGTGCTCGAACGCGTCGTAGAGCGGGTCGATCTCCGGGTGCATCGGCTCGCGGCCGCCGACCTCGCGCAGCAGCCAGAGCTCTTCCTGGTTGGCGATGTGCGCGAGGTCCCAGACCAGCGGGGACATCAGCGGCGAGTGCTGTCTGACCAGGTCAGCCTCGTCCACGCTGTCGGTAAGCAGCGTCGTCCGCTGCCGCGCGCCGGTCAGTTCCCGCGCGATGACCCCGCGCAGGGTTTCCGGGTCGAGCTGTGGCTCCGTCATCGAACTCCGTCCAGTTGGTCGTCGGCAGGACATCGGTCTTTTTGCACGTACTGCTCGATGAACCCAGTGACCGCCTGGCGGATCTCGGCAGGCGCGCCGGAGCGCATCAGCGCGGCCTCCGCCGTCTCGAAGCATTGCTCGCTTGCGCGAGCGATGACTGGGTCGGCGGGGCCGTACCTAGCCGCCCGCAGCCACGGGTCCTCGGTGGCCGGCCGGTCCCACACCGGCTCGGCCGCGGCCAGCGCCGCGTCGGCCGCACGGTCGTCGTCGGCCAGCGCCGTGACCACGGCCGCGGGCACGATCCAGCCGTCGCCAGGCTGCGCGTCGATCATCCGCAGCTCCATGTGCCCCCGCGGGCGCACCGGCGGGAACAGCGTGGACAGGTGATAGTCCAGATCCTCGGCGGTGGGTGCCCGCAGCGTCCCCGACCCGCCGTCCCGCAGCCAGTCGCGGAAGGTCACCCCGGCCGGCGCGGTCCAGTCCTGCGAGCCGGGCTCGCGCACGCACATGAGCTCGGCGTCCAGCGCATAGGTGGCCCAGGCGTCGCGCGGGTCACCGTCGGACGCATCCAGCGCGGGGGCCCGGGTCCGCCCTGGATCCATGTTGGACCACACCTGCTGCCGGGCCGAACGCCAGCCGGTCGGCTGGCCGTCCCGCAGCGGGGAGTTGGCGAACGCGGCCACCAGCACCGGCCCGATGGCGTGCAGCATCCGCCAGCGTGAGCGGTAGCCGGACAGGCTGCCGCTGTCATCGCCGGCATCCACGCAGACCTGGACCGACGCGGTGCCGCACATCATCTGGCGGCCCCACGGGCCCTCGCGGTCGAAGAATTTCTCCATCGCCGCATACCGCGGCAGATCGAGCAGGCGGCGGGGCGGGCGCAGCGGGTCGAGACCGTAGCCGCATAGTTCCAGGCCGGCCGCTGCGGCCGCGTCACGCAGCGCGGCCAGGTCGCGCCCGGTCACCTCGACGAGCTCATCGAGCGTGGCGGCGGGGGCCGAGCTGAGCTCAAGCTGCCCGCCGGGCTCTACCGTGAGCGAGGCACCAGAAGGAAGAGAAAAAGGTTGATACCGAACGGTCTGGGCTTCTTGCCCTGGGTAACCTTCCTCGTCCGAGCGGCCTTCGGGTCCGAACCCGGCTAGGGTGGCGGTTACCTGTTCCGCCTGCACCGGGAGCGCGGGATCGCGACGATCGCGCGCGAGCCACTCGAGTTCGACGCCCAGTCGCTCCGGCGGGCCCGTCTTGAAGCAGATTCCGTGAACATGCGCTTCCGCGTCGGCTTCGGTAAACCGCGCCCCCTTGATCACGATTTCAACCTTACCTAATCCGTCTGACACGACCGCGAACCCCTGCCCAGCGCGCCGGCGCCTAACCGTCCTCCCAGCTAAGTTTCAGATTCAGGTGGTACCTTGCGGCGCATCGGCCACGACTGCTAGTGACGTTAAGTCGCTAATTCAATGACACGCCGTGATGACCAACATGGCCATTGGCGCGTTCCTGCTCTGGCAGGATGGAACTCGATGAAGGCGCCGTCCGTGAAGCTTCCGCTGCTGCACCGGGGTAAGGCTGGGGAGCCGCCCGGGATCGTGGCTGTCGCGCGCGTCGATCAGCGGACGAAGAACATCACCAAGCGCCTCAGCCCCGGCGACATCGCCATCATCGATCATTCCGACCTGGACCGGGTGAGCGCCGAGGAGCTCATCAGGCGCAAGGTCGCGGCCGTCGTCAACGCCTCGGTCAGCATCACCGGGCGTTACCCCAACCTCGGGCCGAAGCTGCTGCTCGACGCGGGCATCCCGGTCGTCGACGGGGTCGGGCAGGACGTGCTGGTCAAGGTCGCGGACGGTGTCGTCGTCCGGCTCGATGAGGAGACCCTCTACCTCGGCGACACCGTGGTGGCCAAGGGCACCCCGCTGACCCAGGACCTGGTGCAGACGGCGATGACCGAGGCCCGGTCCATGGTCGGGGTGCAGATCGAGTCGTTCGCCGCGAACACACTCGAGTTCCTCCGGCGTGAGCACGAGCTGCTCACCCGCGGCATCCAGCCGCCCGAGATGGACACGGAGATGAACGGCCGGCACGTGCTCGTCGTGGTGCGCGGCTATCACTACCGCGAGGACCTGGCCGCGCTCCGGCCCTACATCCGCGAGTACAAGCCGGTGATGGTGGCCGTGGACGGCGGGGCGGACGCGCTGATCGAGGCCGGCTACCAGCCCGATGCCATCCTCGGCGACATGGACTCGGTGTCCGACGAGGCGCTGTGCTGCGGCGCGGAGCTCGTCGTGCATGCCTACCCGGACGGCCGCGCCCCAGGGCTGGCCCGGGTCCGTGAGCTCGGCCTGGATGCCGTCACCCTCCCGGCCCCGGGGACGAGCGAAGACGTCGCCCTGCTCGTGGCCGACGCCAGGGGGGCCAGCCTGATCGCCGTGGTGGGCACCCACCACACGCTTGAGGAGTTCCTCGACAAGGGCAGGCCGGGGATGTCAAGCACGTTCATCACGCACCTGCGGGTGGGATCAAAGCTGGTCAACGCGCGCGGCGTGCACCAGCTGTACCACAGCCGGATCTCCGGCTGGTCGCTGCTGGTGCTGGTGCTCGCCGCGGCGGTGACCGTGTTCGTCGCCGTCGTGTTCTCGCCCGCCAGCCCCATCCTGGCCAGGTACTTCGAAGCGACCTGGCATTCCTTCACCTACTGGCTGACCGGAAAACTCTAGTGATCGACTTTCGCTACCATCTCGTCTCCATCGTCGCGGTTTTCCTGGCGCTGGCGATCGGGATCGTGCTCGGCTCGACCGAGCTGCAAGGCCCGGCGTTCAGCTTGCTGGACAAGACAACCTCGAAGCTGCAGAACGAGCTCGGCCAGGTCAGCAGCCAGCGGGACATAGCCCAGCAGCAGGCCACCGAGGGCGAGATGTACGCCCAGGCGGTCGAGCCCGCCGTGCTGCACAACCTGCTGACCGGGCACCGGCTGCTGATCGTCACGGAGCCGGGGGCGCAGTCCACGGTGGTCAGCGGCATCACCGCCGCCGCGATCCACGCGGGCGCCACCGTCACCGGGCAGATCAACCTGCAGCCGAAGTTCTTCGACACCAGCGGCACCGCCCAGGACAGCCTGAACCAGACCACCCTGGCCGTGGCCCAGCCGACCGGCCTGCAGCTTGACGCCAGCGCGACCTACCAGCAGCAGGCCGCCCAGCTGATCGCGAGCGAGATACTGACCAGCGCGGCGGGGTCGGCGGCCGGGACGCCCGGCGGCAGCCAGGGCACCAGCACCGACGCATCGACGATGCTGCAGGCCTACGCCGCGTCCCAGTTCCTCAGCACCAGCGGTCAGCCGGGCACCCCGGCCAGCCTGGCCGTCGTGGTGACTCCGCAGACCGCGCCGTCGGACGGCAGCGCGGACCAGCTCGCCCAGGTGCTCGTCCCGGTGGTCCAGGAGCTGGCGGCCAAGAGCGCGGCCACTGTGGTCGTGGGCTCATCGACAGGCTCCGGCGCGGGCAGCCCGATCGCGGTGCTGCGCTCCAACAACGTGTCCAGCCGGGTTTCCTCGGTTGACGACGCCGATCTGGCGGCCGGGCAGACCGTCGCCATGCAGGCGCTCGCGATGGAGCTGGCCGGCGGCAAGGCCGGCAGCTACGGGTTCACCGCCAACGGCGCGACCGCCATCGCGCCGAGCCCCGCGCCCACGCCGAGCGTCTCCGCGAGCGCGACACCCACCACCTCGACAACAAAGAAAAAGAAGGCCGGCCAATGAGGCGAGCGGGATACGCAGTAGCGGCCGGAGCCTGCGCGGCGGGTGCGGCCAGGCTCGCCTACTCGGCCATGAGCCGGCGCCCGCCGGGCGGCGCGAAGACCTGGTCACGGACCAACCACCGGGGCGAGCCCGTCACCCTGCTCGAGGGGCCCGCCGTGGCCGCCGGGGCCCTAGCCGCAGTGCTAGCCCAAGCTGGGCTGGCACCGGCATCCGGATCGCCCGGCTCGCCGGGCGCGTCGGGGTCTGCGGGGTCTGCGGGTTGGCGCCGTGCCGCGGCCATGGTCCTGGGCGGAGCGGGCGCGGCGGCCTTCGGGGCCTACGACGACCTGGCCGGGTCCGGGGACCGCCGCGGCTTCCGTGGCCACCTGGGCGCGCTGCGGCAGGGCGAGGTGACCACCGGCGCGGTGAAGCTGGGCGGCATCGGCGTCACCGGAGTCGTCAGCGCCGCGCTGGCCGGCGGCTCGCCCGTGGACGTGATCCTCAACGCCGGCCTGGTAGCCGGGAGCGCGAACCTGCTCAACCTGTTCGACCTGCGGCCCGGCCGGGCCATCAAGGTGGCGGCCGTCTCGGGCGTCTTGCTCGGCGCGGCCGGACAGGACAGCGTCGCGGCGCCGCTGGGGGCGGCGCTCGCGCTGCTGCCCGAGGACCTGGGCGAGCGGGCCATGCTCGGCGACGCCGGCGCGAATGCGCTCGGCGCCATGCTCGGCGCCTCGGCGGCCGGGCTGTCCCGGACGGGCCGCATCACCTTGCTCGCCGCCATTGTCGGCATAACCGCGGCCAGCGAGAAGGTCAGCTTCACCAAGGTGATCGCGCGCACCCCGGCGCTGAACTGGCTGGACATGCTCGGCCGCCGGCCAGCGCCGCAGCCGTCCGGGACGGAGTCGCCCGGGACAGTGGCGTCCGAGACAGGGCCGCACGCGCCGCAGCCCCTGGTCACGATCCCGGCTCAGCGGCCCGAATCGGGCGGGTGAGCACGCCCGTAGCCGAACGGGGGAGTGCTCGGCAGCGGGGCGGGGGGATCGGCCGGGCCGCCGTACTGATCGGCGCGATCACGATGCTCGCGCGGGTCATCGGCTTCGGCCGCCAGGTGGTGTTCGCGCACACCGTCCAGGCCTCGTGCCTGGGCACCGCGTACACCACCGCGAACATGGTGCCGAACATCATCTACGACATCGTGGCGGGCGGCGCCCTCACCGCGGTGGTGGTGCCGGTGCTGGCCGGTCCCGCGCGGTCCGACCCCGAGCAGGTGCGGCGGACCTCCGCCGCGCTGCTCACCTGGGCCGTAGTGCTGCTCGTCCCGGTCAGCCTGGTGGTCGCGGTCATCGCGCAGCCGCTGGTATCGGTGCTGCTCGGCGGCACGCCCGGCTGCCCGCGGGCCGACATGGTGACGCTCGCCGCGCGAATGCTGGTGGTGTTCGCGCCGCAGATCGTGCTCTACGGTCTCGCCGTGGTGCTCTACGGCATCCTGCAGGCGCACCGCAGGTTCGCCGCGCCGGCGCTGGCGCCGGTGGTGTCCAGCCTGGTCGTAATCGGCGCCTACTTCTGGTTCGGCGTGGTGGGCGGCGGCTACCAGGATCTGAACCCTTCGTCCCGGCCGGTGCCCGCCGCGGCCTGGATCGTGCTGGCCGTCGGCACCACCGCCGGAGTGGCGGCGCTGGTCGCGACCCCGCTCATCCCGGTCGCCCGGCTGCGCCTGCGGCTGCGGCCCCGGCTGCGTTTCCCTCCGGGGATCGGCGTCCGGGTCCGCTCACTGGCCGCGGCCGGTGTCGCGACACTGATGGCGCAGGATGCCTCGGTGGCGGTGGTGATCGTGCTGGCCAACTCGCGCGGCGGCAGCGGCGCGCTGGTGCTGTACAGCTTCGCCTGGGCGGTCTTCTTCGTGCCGTACGCCGTGCTGGCCGTGCCGATCGCGACCAGCGCCTTCCCCGAGCTGTCCGCGCGCACCGACAGCTTCGACGGCACCAGCGCCACCTCGACCCGTGCGGTCACGGTGGCATCCTGGCTGGGGGTGGCGGGGATGGCCGGCACCTGCGTCCCGCTCGCCCGGGTGTTCCAGTCTCACGTCAACCAGGCGGCCGATGCCCGGCAGCTGGCGTTCGCGCTGGCCGCGTTCGCGCCCGGGCTCGTCGGGTATGGGCTGACGGCGAACCTGTCCAGGGTGCTCTATGCCGACGGACGCAACCGGGCCTCGGCCCTGGCGGTCAGCGGCGGCTGGCTGCTGGTCATCGTGGCCGACCTGCTGATCGTGCCGTTCGCGCCGCGCTCCGCCGTGGTGCCCTGGCTCGGGGCGGGCACCACCCTCGGCCTGACCGGTTCCGGGATCGCGCTGCTCTTCCTGGTCCGCCGGTTCCGCGGCCCGGACGCGCTGCGCGGCTGCGCGCGCGCCGGCCTGGCCGGCCTGGCCGGCGCGGTAACCGGGACCGCGGCCGGCCTCGGCGTCGCGGCCGGACTGCGGGTGACGGGCTTCCTGCCCAACGTCGGCGTCTCCCTGCTGGCCAGCGCGGCCGTGCTGGTGGCCTTCCTCGCCGTGGTGGCGGTGGCCGACGGCGGGGACCTGCGAGCGGTGACGCGCAAGGTGATCCGCCTATGAAGGTCGCACAGTGAAGGTCGCGTTCGTGCTCGGCACCAGCATCGGCGGAACCGCCCGGCACGTCCGGACGCTCGCGGCGGGTTGCGCGGCGCGGGGCGTGGCAGCCGGGGTGTTCGGCCCTGCGCAGACCGACCGCGACTTCGGGTTCAGCCGCCTGGCCGGCGGCCAGGTCTCCTTCACCCCCGTCGAGATCGCCGACCGGCCCCGCGTCGCCCGCGACCTGCGCGCGATCCGGCGGCTGCGCCGGCTGCTCGCCGCCTGGCGGCCCGACGTGGCGCACGCGCACGGCCTGCGGGCCGGCGCGCTCACCGCGATCGCGCTGGCGTTCGTCCGGCCCACCGTCTACCACCTGCGGCCCGCGCTGGTCGTCACCGTGCACAACGCGCCCGCCGCGGGCGGCGCCACCGGCGCGGTCTACCGCGTGCTCGAGCGGATCGTGGCCGCCCGCGCCGACTCGGTGCTCTGCGTTGCGCCGGACCTGGAAGAACGCATGCGCGCGGCCGGCGCCCGCCGGGTCGGCCGCGCCCTGGTCCCGGCGGCTGGCGTTTCCGCGGAAACGCGTGGTGCGGGTCCCCTGCCAGGTAACCCGGACCCAGCCCGTCCCGTGGTGCTGGCCGCGGGCCGGCTCGCGGCCCAGAAGGGGTTCGGCACCCTGCTGGAAGCGGCCGTCGGCTGGCGGGACCTGCGGCCCGAGCCGCTCCTCGTCATCGCGGGCGAGGGGCCGCTCGAGGCCAGCCTGAAGAGCCAGGCGGCCCGCCTCGGGCTCGACACGCGGTTCCCCGGCCACCGCGACGACATACCCGCCCTGCTGGCTGCCGCCGCTGTATTCGTCCTGCCCAGCGTGTGGGAAGGCCAGCCGCTCATCCTGCAGGAAGCCCTGCGCGCCGGGGTGCCCATCGTGGCCACCCGGGTCGGCGGCACGCCCGTGCTCACCGGCGAGGACGCCGCCGTGCTCGTCCCGCCCAGCGACGCGCGGCGGATGGCCGACGCGGTGCGCGCCGTTCTCACCGACGAGGTGCTGGCCGCCCGGCTGCGTAAAGCCGCCGCCGGCCGCGGGCACGCCCTGCCCGGCGAGGACGCCGCCGTGACCGCCGCCCTGGCCGAATACAAGCTCGCCACCCGCACCGGGCCCTGATCCCCCACCGGGCAAGCGTGACGCCGCGTCCACAACAAACCCACCGTGTCCGCCGCTTCACAGGCGCATCAGCGTGTCCGCTCAAGCCGCAATGAACCCGTCCGGCACTCTCTTCGCAGGGGTGTTCGTAACGGCGCGAGCCAGTCGCGGGCGATGTGCCCGGCCAGCTCCTCCAGCAGGGGACCGGGCTGCTCCAGGCAGCGGGTCAGGTCGGGCTCGATGTCGGCGAGCGCGTATGCCTGAGCGATGCCCGCCGAACTGAGCTGGTCGGGGGACAGCGAGCACACCCCGGCCACCGCCACCACCGGCAGGTCCGGCGCGGCCGCGGCCGCCGCGCGGGCCACCCCGGCGGGGGCCTTGCCGTACAGCGTCTGCTCGTCGAGCGCCCCCTCGCCGGTGACCACCAGGCGCGCGCCGGACAGCCGGTCGGCGAACCCGAGCAGGTCCAGCATCAGCTCGATACCCGGCTGCACGGCGGCGCCGAGGAACCCCAGCGCCGCGAAGCCCAGGCCGCCGGCGGCGCCCGCGCCGGGCTCATCCCGTTTGACGAAGCCGAACGACCGCTCGGTCACGTCCGCCCAGCGCGCGAGGCCCTCCTCCAGGAGCGTCACGTCCTGCGCCGAGGCGCCCTTCTGCGGCGCGTAGACCGCGGCGGCGCCGCACGGCCCGAGCAGCGGGTTGTCCACGTCGGTGGCCACGATGAACTCGGTGCCGGTACCGGACAGGTCCCTGAGCCGGGAGACGTCGATGTGGTCCAGCCGGGCCAGCGCCGCCCCGCCTGGCGGGAGCTCGGTTCCCGATGCGTCCAGCAGCCTGCCGCCCAGCGCGGTGACCAGGCCCGCGCCGCCGTCGGTGCAGGCCGAGCCGCCCAGGCCGAGCACGATCCGCTTCGCGCGCATCCGGACCGCGGCGAGGATCAGCTCGCCGACGCCGCGGCTGGTCGCGGTCAGCGGGGCCGGCGTTCCGCCGGGCAGCCTGGTCAGCCCGCAGGCCTGCGCCGACTCGATGATGGCGGTCCCGTCGAGCAGGGCGAACGAGGCGTCCACCGGCTTGCCGGTCGGCCCGCGGACCCCGATATCGACGCGGCGATATCCGGCGGCCTCGGCCGCGTCCACGGTGCCGTCGCCGCCGTCGGCCACCGGGACCTGGACTGTCTTCACCCCCGGGCACGCCCGGCCAAGCCCGGCGGCCACGTGCGCGGCCACCTGGGCGGCGGTGAGCGTTCCCTTGAACTTGTCCGGAGCGACCACCACGTGGCTCATTGCCCAATGAGATCAGGCGCGGGGCTTCTCGTCACTTGATACGTATCAGGACGTTCCTCCCAGCGGCGACGGGCGCTTCATCCTCGACTTAGCAATCGCCCAACTGGGGTTTCACCCGCACCTTCAAGCAGCGGCGTGCCGCGCAGCCACGTCTGCTTCACGCGTCCCGTCAGCGTCTTCCCAGCGTACGGGGTGACCGAGTGCCTGTGTCTCAGCGTGGCGGGATCCACGACGAACGTCTCGCCGGGGTCGAAGGCCACCAGGTCCGCGTCGCAACCGGCCGCCAGCCGCCCCTTGGCCGGCAGACCCGCGAGCGCGGCCGGGGCGGACGCCATCCACCGGGCAATGTCGTCCAGCGTCCGGCCGCGGCGCCGGGCGGCCGTCCACACCGCGGACAGGCCGAGCTGAAGCGAGGCGATGCCGCCCCAGGCCGCGCCGAAATCCCCCGAGCCGAAGGACTTCAGCTCCGGCGGGCAGGGGGAGTGATCGGACACTACGCAGTCGATCGTGCCCGCCTCGAGCCCGCGCCACAGCGCCTCCCGGTTGACCGAATCCCTGATCGGCGGGCAGGACTTGAACTCGGTCGCCCCGTCGGGCACCTGCTCGGCCGCGAAGTACAGGTAGTGCGGGCAGGTCTCGGCGGTCAGCCGGATGCCCGCGGCCTTCGCGCCGGAGATCATGGCCACGCACTCGGCCGCCGACAGGTGCACGATGTGTGCGCGCGCCCCGGTGGCGGCCGCGGCCGAGATCACCTTCTCGATCGCGCGCCGCTCCGCGACCGGTGGCCGGGACGCCACGAACGAGCCGAAGTCCCGGCCGGATCCCGGCTTCATGTCCTTGATCTCCGCCGCGTCCTCGGCGTGCGCGATCAGCAGCGCGTCCACCTCGGCCAGCGTGCCGAGCGCCGTCCGCAGCCCGGCCGCGTCCAGCGGCGGGAACTCGGGCACCCCGGAGTCGAGCAGGAAGCACTTGAACCCGACTACGCCGGCCTCGTGCAGCGGCCGCAGCGAGGCCTCGTTACCCGGGACCGCGCCGCCCCAGAACGCCACGTCGACCCAGCACTTGCCGGCCGCCGCCGCGCGCTTCTCCTCCAGCGCCGCCACCGACGTGGTGGGCGGGAGCGAGTTGAGCGGCATGTCGCAGATCGTGGTCACCCCGCCGGCCGCAGCCGCGCGGGTGGCGGTGGCGAACCCCTCCCACTCGGTCCGCCCGGGCTCGTTGACGTGCACGTGCGTGTCGACCAGGCCGGGCAGTAGCGGAAGGTCGCCGAGGTCGACCTCACGGTCAGCCTCAAGCGGCGTGCCATAGTCCTCGATGGCCGCGATGACCGGGCCGCTGACCGCGACCGCCGCCGCTCTCGTGCCGTCTGGCAGCACCGCCCGGCGGGACCGGACCACCAGGTCATACCTCATCGGGCTCTCTCCAGCCGAAGCTCGCCGAGCTGTCCGCCGGGTCGGCCGGCTTGTACTCGCAGCCGATCCAGCCGGCATATCGCTGCCTGGCGAGCTGGCCGGACAGCGCCTCGTAGTCCAGTTCGCCCGTGCCCGGCGCGCCGCGGTCCGGGACGTCGGCGATCTGGACGTGGGCGATGCTGGGCGCCTCACGTTCCAGCGTGCCCGGCAGGTTCTCGCCCATCTTGCCCAGGTGGTATAGGTCGGCCAGGAACGCCACGTTGGCCACGCTGGCCTGTGCCCGCATCAGACTGATCACCTCCAGCGCGCGCCGGCTGGAGACCAGCGCCGCCCGCGGGCTGTCGTAGGAGTTCAGCGCCTCCACGACCACCGTGGCGTCGGCCCCCGCTGCGGCCCGCGCGGCTAGCGCGAGGTTCTCCGCGGCCAGCTCGTCCTGCTGCTGCCGGGACAGGCCGTCGGCGCGGTTGCCGTACAGCGCGTTGAGGATGGTGCACCCGGTCCGTGCCGCGATCCCCACACAGACGTCGATGTTGTCCCGGAACGCGGCCGAACCCTCCGGCAGCCCCAGCAGCCCGCGGTCGCCGGCCGCCATGTCGCCCCCGGCGAAGTTCAGCAGGGCGAGCTGGACTCCGGCGTCCGCGAGCGCCCCGGTGAAGGCGTCGACCTCGCGGTCGGCTGGCACCGGGTCGGTGAACGGCCACCAGAACTCCACCGCGCCGAACCCGGCGGCCCGCGCGGCTCCGGGCCGCTTCAGCAGCGGCAGCTCGGTGAACAGGATCGAGCAGTTGACGTCGAACCGGAGCCCGTGTGTGCGCACAGCGGCCAGTCTCTCATGCCGTCTCCCGCCCCTCGCCGCTCCTGAGTCCAGGTTACCCGGCAACCAATGATTTCCTGCCGCAAGCCTCGCTTGCTTTTTCGAATTACCGATGAGTTCAGAGCCTGCTCATCGTCGGTACGACGCACAATTGTGTCAGCTCGCCTCCGGAAGGGGATTGTCGATGAGCGGTGTACGGGTACTCGTGGGAACGCGCAAGGGCGCCTTCGTGCTCAGGTCGGACGGGAAGCGCGATCAGTGGGACGTCAGCGGGCCGCACTTCCCGGGCTGGGAGATCTACCACCTCAAGGGGTCGCCCGCCGACCAGGACCGACTGTACGCGTCGCAATCAAACGGCTGGTTCGGCCAGTTGATCCAGCGGTCCGACGACGGCGGCGCCAACTGGGAGGCGGTCGGCAGCGACTTCAGCTACCAGGGCGAGGCCGGCACGCACCAGTGGTACGACGGCACGCCGCACCCGTGGGAGTTCGCCAGGGTCTGGCACCTGGAGCCGTCGCTGGACGACCCGGACACGGTCTACGCCGGGGTGGAGGACGCCGGGCTGTTCCGGTCCGCCGACGGCGGGAAGCACTGGGAGGAACTGCCCGGGCTGCGCGGTCACAAGTCGGGGCCGTCGTGGCAGCCGGGCGCGGGCGGAATGTGCCTGCACACGATCATCCTGGATCCGTCCTCACCGGGGCGGATCTTCACGGCCATCTCGGCCGCGGGCGCGTTCAGGTCCGACGACGGCGGCCAGACCTGGCGGCCGGTGAACCAGGGCCTGCGCTCGGAGGGGATCCCGGATCCCGCGGCCGAGGTCGGCCACTGCGTGCACCGCCTGGCGATGCACCCGTCGCGCCCGTCCGTGCTGTACATGCAGAAGCACTGGGACGTGATGCGCAGCGACGACGCCGGGGAATCCTGGCACGAGGTCAGCGGTGACCTGCCGACCGACTTCGGCTTCCCCATCGACGTGCACGCGCACGAGCCGGAGACCGTGTACGTGGTCCCGATCACCAGCGACTCGCACCACTTCCCGCCGGAGGGGAAACTGCGCGTCTACCGCAGCCGTACCGGCGGGGACGAGTGGGAGCCGCTCACCCGGGGCCTGCCGCAGGAGCACTGCTACGTCAACGTGCTCCGCGACGCGATGGCCGTCGACTCCCTGGACTCCTGCGGGATCTACTTCGGCACCACCGGGGGCCAGGTGTACGCCTCGTCCGACGCGGGGGACAGCTGGGCGCCCATCGTTCGTGATCTTCCCGCCGTGCTGTCCGTCGAGGTGCAGACGCTGCCATGACCGGGCACGCTGAGGTGATACGGGTGGCCCTGCCCGCGCACCTGAGGACGCTGGCCCGGGTTCGGGGCGAGGTTGAACTCCAGGTGCCCGGGCGGGTTACCCAGTGCGCGGTGCTCGACGCGTTGGAGGCCAGGTACCCGATGCTGCGCGGCACCATCCGCGACCAGCGGACCGGAAAACGCCGCGCGTTCATCAGGTTCTTCGCCTGCGAGGAGGACCTGTCGCACGAGCAGCCGGACGACCCGCTGCCCGAGGCCGTCGCGGCCGGCGCCGAGCCGTACCTGATCGTCGGCGCGATGGCGGGCGGCTAGCTCAGCTCGGGTCGGCCAGTGATCCGGTCGCCGGTCACCGTAACGTGGCCGCCGCGGTACTCGGTGCCGCCCTGGTCGTGCCGCGGGCCGTCCATGGTCGCGATCGCGCAGTTCTCGATCACGACGGCTTCGCCGCCGATCAGCTTCCCCGATAGGTGGAGTAGGCGTACGGGCTGAGCAGCAGCGGCACGTGGTAGTGCTCGTCCCGTGCAGTCATCTCGAAGGTGATCGTGACCTCGGGGTAGAACGACGGCACGCCGCGAGCCGTGAAGTACGCCCCGGTGCCGAACGTGATGCGGTACACGCCGGGCTCAAAGTCGGCGGCACCCCCCGGGCCGGACAGCCGGAGCCGCCCGTCGGCGTCCGTCTGGCCCTGGTTGACCGGCGCCCACCCGGCGTCGGCACCCCCTTCGCCGGCAGCACAGTCCAGCCGGACCTGGACGCCCGCGGCGGGCCGCCCGGTCGTCGCGTCGAGTACGTGCGTGGACAACGTCACAGGCCTGAGCATCTTCGTCATCCGCAGGCGGGTTATCTTCCTCAGCTCCTCGCGTACCACGGCCCGTTCGGCTGCCTCGTCGTGCTCCAGCCGGGCCCGAAGCTGGTCCAGCATCTCCTGGCCGGACAGGCCGCTGGCGCAGATCAGGAAGACATGGCCGAAGCGCTGCTCGTAGGCCAGGTTGCCGTCCGCCAGCCCCTGCCGGACCTCGTCGCTGGCCGCCGCCGCGCCAGACTGCTCCGCCGCCGACATCCCGCCGCGGACGGCGCGGTCGCCGATGCGGGGGTGCTCGTTTATGGCCTCGACGATATCGTCCCAGCTCAGAGCGTTAAAAGTAACGTCGACCGCGGTCAGCAGCGCGGTCGCATCCGGGTAGGGCCGACCGTCGGAGATCGCCTTAGCGAAGGTCCTGGACGCACAGCAGGCCAGGATGGTCCGTTCGGCGTCCTGCGCCGGGGCGGCGTTGAAGGAACCCAGGGTCGCGGACGCCTGCGGGCTCACGTTGGCCATTCCGACATCCAATCAGGCCGCAGCGGACGCCGGGTAGCGGCCAGCCGGCTCAATCGCCGGTAACCTCAATCAGGCCGCTTTGTAGCTTTCACTAAAACGGCGGCGGTAAGGGTGCGGGAACGCTTCACCGTGGGGAGGGTGGTGAGTCCGTGCGGGTCAGGGAACTGCTCGATGTGCCCGATCTGGGCCTCAGGCTGCTCACCGACGTCGCCGGCATGGACCGGGCCATCCGCCGCGTGTACACCACCGACCTGCCCGACCCCAGCCGTTACCTGACACCCGGTGACCTGGTGCTGACCGGCCTGATCTGGTGCCGTACGCCCGGCGACGCCGCCCGGTTCGTGTCGGCCCTGGCCCGGGCGGGGGTCGCGGCGCTCGGCGCGGGCGAGGCGCTGGGAAAGGTGCCGGACGAGGTGCTCCAGGCGTGCGGGCAGCATGGTCTCCCGCTGCTCGCGGTCCCGGCCGAGACCTCGTTCGCCGCCGTCACCGAGGAGGTGGGACGGCGGCTCAGCGGCGACCGGGCGACCGAGATGACCCGGGTCCTCGGCCGTCGCAGGCTGCTGCTGTCGGCGGTGGCCGAGGGCGCCGGCCTGGATGCGATGTTCCGGCTGATGAGCCGGGAGCTGGGTGCCGAATGCTGGCTGCTGACCGGGCTCGGCCGGGTCATCGGCGGGACCGGCCCGGCGCTGCCCCGGCCGCTGGCGCTCCGGCTGGCGCGTGAGTACCTCAGGGCCGGCCGGATGCCCGTCACCGAGGTCAGCGTCGCGGGGGAGGGCGCGGGACAGTACTCCCTGTTCGGGGTGGGCGGCGAGCCGAGGATCACCAGCTGGTTCCTCGCCTGCGCGGGCAGCGAGCAGGACTGGCGGCATGAGCTGCGGGAATCCGTGGCCGAGCTGGCCGCCGACGTGGCGCTCGAACGGGCCAGGCTGAACGCCGCCCGCGCCGGGGACGGCAAGCTGGCCGAGGCGATCGTGACCATGCTCGCGGCCGGGGGTGGCGACGGCGCCGCGCCGGCCGAGATCGCCTCGCTGATGCGCGCGGCTGGGCTGCCGCCGGACGGCCGCTACCTGGTCGCCGTCGTGACCGCGGAGACGGACCGGGTGACCGGGCCGAACGCCGAGCGCTGGCGCTGCGACCTGGCCGGGGAACTGGTCCGGCCGGCCGCCGAGGACGCCCTGGTCGCGGCGCTGGGCGACGAGATCGTCGTGCTCGTCCCCGCTCCCGGCGACCGGGCCCCGGACGAGTCCCCGGATGACGGCGCCCCGGCCGCGCACCGGTTCGCCGCCACGATCCGCGCCGCCCAGCCGGTGGTGGAGTCGGACCGCTCCCGGATCAGGCTCGCCGTGGGGGTCAGCGGGCCGGCCGAGAGCGTGACCGCGCTGCCCGGCGCGCTGCACGAGGCGGGTAGCGCGCGGCGGCTGGCGGCGCTGCGGCTGGCCGAGCCGGGCGGCACCTCGGCCATCTCGGTCGTGCCCAGCGACGAGGTGGCCTCGCACGAGCTCCTGCTGGCCACCGTGCCCGCCAGCGTGCTGCGCTCGTTCCGCGAGCGCCTGCTCGGCCCGCTGCTGGCCTACGACGGCCAGCACCGGGCCGAGTTGCTGCCGACGCTGCGGGAGTTCCTGGCCTGCTCCGGATCGTGGAACGCATGCGCGGTCAGGATGTACGTCCACGTCAACACCGTCCGCTACCGGATCAGGCGGATCGAGGAGCTGACCGGACGCGACCTTTCCCGCCTGGACGACCAGGTGGACTTCTTCCTCGCCCTGCGGGTTCGCTAGCTTTGTCCGGGTGGTGGTGATCCGGGCCGGTTCGGCGGCGGACGCGGCGCAGATCGCCGAGGTGCGGCGGGAAAGCTGGTTCGGCGCGTACACGGGCATCATCGCCGACGAGATCATCGACCGGGTCACCGCTCTCGACCACGGTGCCCGGGTGCGGCAGTCGTTCAGGACCCGGCCGTGGCAGCGCATGATCGTGGCCGTTCCCGACGGCGAGGGCGGCGAGGGCGGCGAGGGCAGCGGCATCGTCGGCTACGCGGCCTTCGGCCCGGAGACGGACGTGCTGGGCGCGCCGTGGCCGCATCCGCTGAGCACGGACGGCGAGGAACGCCGGGTCGCCGAACTCTACGCGCTGTACGTCCGCCCGGCCTGGTGGTCGACCGGCACCGGGCGCGCGCTGATGGACCGGGTCCTGGCCCGGGCGGTGGCCGCCGGCTACTCGTCCATCACGTTGTGGGTGCTGCGGGACAACCGCCGCGCCCGCCGTTTCTACGAGCGGGCCGGGTTCGCGCCGGACGGCGCCACCAACGTGCTCACCGGCCTCGGCGATGTCCTCGAGTTGCGCTACCGCCAGCGGCTATAACTAAACGGCATTCCAGAAGTTCTGCTCGTAACCCGGCGGCAGCCAGGGGCTGGTCCAGGGGCGGCGGTGGCCAGCATCTGATCCGGTGAGCGGCTGCGGAAGAAGGAGTGGATCTGCCGGAGCCGGTCGAGGCGGTGACCTTGCGAGCGCGGTGGCCGCAACTTGGCCCTTGATCGGTTATCCAGCGCCCTGACCTGCAGGTTGTGATCCGCCGGCAAGAGGCTCCGGCGGTAGGCACCTGTGCTGGTCAGGGCTACGGCGTATGCTCCGCGCCATGACTGCCGATGTGACCGTGAAGACCGTCGAGCCAACGCCGACAGCGGTGGTAGCCGCGGCGACCACGTGGGCGGAGTTCCCGGCGATGTGGAGGCCGATGCTGGACAAGGTATGGGG
>WNGE01005021.1_pt1 | contig 18851 bp, 16 predicted proteins | sample 5400651 | NCBI WGS metagenome assembly WNGE01 (sample SAMN13153370, study PRJNA577476) | soil metagenome | isolation source: 60 cm soil or saprolite under grassland replicate 2 | place: USA:California | collected 2016-06-15
ATTTGTGTCATATATATTGAATAAGAAATATTGCCAAAGTATTGGAGAATACGATTATTGCACATTTTTGTGACGAAACCATTATTACAGGCGAGTGCGAGAATAAGGAGAGCATATAGGGGAATGTATAATCCGTCATTAATACCAAAGTGCATAGCTGCTATTACTGCAATAAAGCATATAAAGGATACAATATCTTTCTGAAAAATATTTTTAATGCTGTATGCCTGGTATAATATATACAGCAACAAACCTGTTGTAAATCCTGCAAGACCACGAAGAAAGCCATAATCATAAGTTGTGTCGACGTTGTGCGGCATACGAATGGCAGGATGAAAAGGAACTGTTCTCGGTAAAAGAAACATAATTGATACGTAAGCAGCAATAACAAATCCAATGCAAAAGGCAACCGTTAACCATTTTCGCTTATAAAGACAGAAAATAATAACCGGAAAAACCATATAAGCCCACCATTCAGCACTGATACTCCATGAAGGTACATTTAACGTAAATATTTTGTGGATACCAAACGACTGCAATAAGAATATATGGGTAGGAATGGCTGCCGGATTTAATATCGGGTTTGCGCCCAAAACAAAAATCAGTAAAACACAAATCAATAACATAATAAAATGCAATGGATAAATTCTTGCAAACCTCGCAATAAGAAATTTCCTGAATGATTGACCGGTAATACTGTTTCGAAAATTGCTGCTGTACACATGAAAAATAATGAACCCGCTCATTACGAAAAACAGGTCCACCATCATATATCCTTTGTTTATAAACATCGAATTGTTTTCATTTACAAACTTTCCGATAAGTACTTCAAAATGAAATATCACAACTATTAATGCAGCGAATCCTCTTAAAGGTGTAAGATTGGAAATATAAGCAGTTGATGGTTTCATGTTATTTTTTTGGAGTAAAGAGATATATAGACGCAGACTGAGCAGTTGTTCTCTATTTGTATATACTGGTGCACCTTTTAATATCCTGGCAAATGAAACGTCGGATTTAATGTTTTTTTCCAAAGTAATACTATTTGAGAATAAAAGAAAGATTCATTGGTTTTTTCATTTATAAGAATCTAACATTTTAATGATAGCGTTTTTGATTTTTTTAGAACTCCTCTTTGCTAAGAATATTTTTCCTTATCAAAATATTCTCTTTCTTTTTTTGTAACTTCTTTTCAAAATTCAACAATATGAAATTCGTTTTCACAATTACCATGATTTGCTTTTCAGCAATATTGAATTGCACAACCATCTCAACCAAAGCACAAAATCTTTCACAAGTTCTTTCGCAAGGCAAATGGATTGATCTCAGTTATGATTTCTCTGATCAAACATTATACTGGCCAAATAATCCAACGGGTTTTAAATTAGATACCGTTGCAGAAGGTGTTACAACCGGTGGCTATTATTATTCCTCCTATGCATTTAGTGCGCCGGAACATGGCGGCACACATCTCGATGCACCGGTACATTTTGCAGCTCATGGTTTAAGTGCCGATAAAATTCCGCTTGAAAAACTTATGGGTGATGCAGTGCTGATAGATGTTTCAGTGAAGGCATTGGCTGACAGAGATTATTTTATTTCTGTGAAGGATATTACAGATTGGGAAGCAAAAAATGGAAAAATAAAAGAGAATACAATTGTGCTGTTTAAAACTGGCTATGGACAATTTTATCCTGATGCAGAAAAATATTTTGGCACTGCCGAAAAAGGTGCACAGGCAATTCCAAAGTTGCATTTCCCCGGTATTGATTCAACTGCTGCAGAATGGCTTGTGCAGCATAAAATAAAAGCAGTTGGCATTGATACGCCAAGCATTGATTATGGTCAGTCGAAAAATTTTAAAACGCATCAAATCTTGCTCGGCGCTTCTATTCCCGCTTTTGAAAATATTGCCAATCTTAATTTGCTTCCCGTGAAAGGCGCATATATAGTTGCTTTGCCAATGAAAATAAAAAACGGAAGTGGCGGTCCGCTACGCATTATTGCATGGGTGAAGAATGGATAGAGATATTTTTTATTTTGGACCAGGCAACGGAATATAAATGCTGCTTTTATTGCGTCGCACACTTCTACATTCTGTTTTTTATTGAACAAAATGACTCAACGATTAAATGACTTAATGACTCGATTATAATGATCAATGATCAAAACCTGAATATTTCTAAGTTCCAAATGTTTGAAAACCGTTTGCTAAAAGTGTACAAACACAAAAGCAAACTGGCTAAACGACAAAACATTTCCTGTTACAGAGTTTATGATCATGACCTGCCTGAATTTCCCTTCTCTATTGAATTGTATGAAGACAAAGTTTATCTGGCAGAATATCTTCGCCGTCATGGAATGAGTGAGGGAGAACATGAAGAATGGCTACAGCAATGCGAAGAAATTATAAGTAAGATTTTATCTGTTCCGGTTCACAAAATTTATTCCCGCCAGCGCAACAGAAAATTTGGAAGACAGGGACAGTATCAAAAATTAAGTGAAGAAAAAGAATTTTTTACTATAGAGGAAAATGGTTTAAAGTTTCTTATAAATCTTAACGATTATGTAGATACCGGTTTATTTCTTGATCATCGCATTACAAGACAAATGGTAAGAGAAGAAGCAAAAGATAAACACGTATTGAATTTGTTTTGTTATACAGGTTCGTTCTCTGTTTATGCAGCAGCAGGCGCTGCAGCATCTGTTACTTCAGTTGATCTTTCTAAAACCTATCTGCAATGGGCAGAAGACAATTTTGTGATCAACCGCTTTAAGAATAAACACAAATATCATTTTGTTCATGTTGATGTAAAACAATATTTGCAAACGCTAAAGCCAGATAATTTTGATTTAGTCATAATGGATCCGCCTACATTCAGCAACAGTAAAAGAATGAAAGACTTTCTTGATATTCAGCGTGACCACGTTGAACTGCTGAATAATGTTTTATTTGCCGTTACTAAAAATGGAGTAGTTTATTTCAGCACTAACTATACAAAATTTGTTTTGGATGCGGCAAACATTAAAGCATCTGCAATAAAAGATATTACCAAGGCTACTACACCGTTTGACTTCGAAGGGAAATTAAAAAGATGGTGTTATAAGATTACAAAATAATTATTGCCCTTTAGAAACCAATGTTCCGGTTTTATCAAAAAAAGAATTTCTAAACTGATATTGAATTGAATAATTAGTGGCAACGGTATCTTTTGAATAATCCACATTCAGTGTGTATTCATAATTGCTTTTTCTAACAACCCATATATCACCTCTCACATCCCACATTTGATCAGTTATTGAAGTTCCCAGATAACTTTTAACTACTTCTCTTTTTTGACGCAATGGGATGTGATTCCACTTAAAAGGCATCATCATTTTAGCGACGGCAGGTATAATCCAAAAATAAGTAGCACAATACATGGAAGTGCTAATCAGGACAATTATCAATGTGCCGATAATCCATTTTTTCATTTAAATATATTCAATGGTGATTTTGCTGCTTATACCGTCTGACGCAATTAATATTGAATTTACAGTCGAACAGATTATATTGTACAAGAGTGCGACGCAACAATGTCCAATAGTAGTAATGCTGCCGGGCTCAAAAAAATTATCATCATAGACCTGGAATTTATTTTCCCAACTCTCCTAATAACATTTCTATCCATTCTATTCCCTGCTCTTTGTTTTTTTGTTTTTGTTCATAGATTCTTTTCAAACTGTCATAACTGGATCTTTTTTCCCAGGGCGGCGGCTCACAAGCCAATGCTTTCATTAAATAATCTTTTGCTTTTTTCTGGTTATTGCGCAGCACTTCAAGTTCCATTCCTGAAGCAAGTGCCCAATAATCATTTGGTTTTTGCTGCACCTTTCTTTCAATTGCATAAGCCACAAGAGGAATATATTTTTCAAACCATTCCTGAGAATAGCCGGTAGTGAATAGTAAATTCAAGAGGTTGATGCCGGGATAATAATCTGCAGGATTTGTATCAAAACCTGCTTTGTAAGCTATGATTGATTTTTCATAAAAACCCTCTGCCTGAAAAGCACTTGTTTGCTGAATAGTTTTTGCTTTTCTTCGATAAGTGCTTCCCAGCAGGCCATTTGTTTCCGGATCGTTTCCATATTCATCTATAAGCTTCACTAAAATATTTTCCGCTTCATCAAGCCTGCCAACCTGGTTATAAGCATGGGCTAGTTGCTGCCGCAGAAAAATATTTTGTTTCAACGTTTCGGGTGGCACCTGCTCCAGCAAATTTATATTGTACTGGTTTGCTTCGGCCGAGCGGTACGCCTGCACCACAACATTCAGCAGGTTATACTCGAGCATCATATTTTTATGAATCGTTGCTTCGAATTGCCAAATGGCTTTTATCTTTTCATCTTGCTCATTTGTTATTTGCTGTATTGAGGCATCACGCTCTAAGGATGCACGTTTAATTTCTTCCCATTTCTTTTTGTTATACAATGCCTGCCATTCTTTTACAAGTTGCTTTACTTTATCTATCCGCTGCTGTGTGTCTCTTGCCCACTCCCTGAATGTATCGGCACGTGCAGCAAGAGAAGACAAATCAGGAAAAGTAAAGCCTTCAATTGTTTGCTGCAAAGGACTGTCAGGCGTCGGCGCATTATCCATATTTAACCTGATCAGCGATGCCAGTGCTTCCACCTTAGTACTAAGATCAACTATTCCTTCTGGCGCATATTCATAAGGCATAGCACGCAAAGGACGAACATCAAAGGGTAATACAGTTCCGGCATCAAAAATATTCACAGTGGTATATGGCTTAATAGCATGGCGCATGCCTACTTCATACAACACATTTGCATTTGCAGCACTCAGATCTGCCACGGCAAATTCACAAAATAATAAACGTTCATACATAGGTTTATGAATAAAACCACCGGCCTTTTCTTCATCTGCACGAATAGGTTCAAGATCAGCTTTTATGATCGCAGGTTTAATAAGCGTTTCATATACTTTATCAAAATTTATCTCTTTACCCCCAGCGTCTTTTTTAGTACCAAAAGGCATGATGGCAAAACAAAGCAGCTTCGACATAAACGAATTTTAAATGATTCAGGAATTGAGTGAATATGTCTTTTCAAATATTTCCTTTTCGCAGGGATACAATTCATCATTCACACCCACCATTAAGTAATCGCCGGGCTTGCCACGTAATGTTCCTTCTATTGTTTCCACCACAAAAGGCTCATTCATTTTATAACAACGAACAGGTATCGGTTTTTTGGTTGCCTGGGCATAAGGAAGATCGGGCACTGCTCCTGTTTTAAAATATTTTACCTCGTTTCCTGCCTTGTTGCTCTGGTCTATCGTAAAACGCTTATCGAAATGTTCTTCTGCTACATTTTCTTTTGCAGCTTTATAACCTATATCATATAACTCAAACCTGCTGGCGGCATTACTCATTTCAACAAGATCATCCACCTGCTGTTGTGTATATTGTTTGTCCATTAACTTATCCAAATCATCTTTAGTAAGCCACATATTATAACGCAGATAAGACAGCAATCCTTTGTTGTTAGTATCAGTTACCAAAAGGTCATCTTTCAGGTCACCTATTTCACTATCAATTTGCCATGCCGTGGGAGATTTAGCCATCCATTGCAAAATGATCTGGTTATGCCAGCTTGCATCCTGCATAAACATATCAGGAATTTGCTGTGCCCAGTTTAAAAGATTATTCTTTGTAATATCCTGCGGCAGTTTATCGAGTTTACTCATGCCGGTACCAACAGATACCATAAGCAAATTATCAGCTCCAGGCTTCCAATGAAAGGGAAAACCGTGTAAAGTTGCAACCAATAAAAGCTGTAACGCAGGATTATTTGCCATACTCACACCGCCGTCTACAAAAGCTGCAACGGGTAAGCCTCCGCCTACGTCAACTGTTTGGGGAATAAAATAGCTTGGCGCTGCAGCACTTGCCCTCACTGCTTTCCACAAAAGAATGTCTTTATTTTTTCCATGAGCGCTGTCATAATATTTTCCGTTGGGGTGATTAATGAGCGGCCATACACTATTGGTATCTGCACGTTTTGCAACGATGCATAATCCCGTTTTTATTTTATCACTGCCAAGCGTTATATCACCAAATACTTTTTGCAGTTCTTCTTCCAGGGGATGTTCATCATAACCCGCATGAATTAATTCGTCCAATTGAAAAACTTTCCACCATTTATATTTTTTTGCGAAAATTTTTCCACCCAAATCAAAATACATTTTCCTGATATCATCCACTTTCATTCCGATGGCAAGGCATGATGCAATGATAGAACCTGTGCTTGTGCCACCGATCAAATCAAAATAATCGCACAATCTAAAGTCAGCACTGCCGCCATTTTGTGCACGAAGAATATCCTCTATTCTTTGCAAGTAACCAAGTGATAATGCACCGCGGATACCACCACCGTCGAGTGCCAATATTCTTTTTGGAGTTGTTGTGTTGTCGAGATGTTGTTGTAAAGACATGATGTTAGTTTTTATGGTTAGAAATTAATTTTATCATAAGCAACAAAGGAGATAAGATAAGTATTTTTATTTTGTACTCCATTAAGACTTTGAATGTTCCAAAGTTTGAATGTTCTAAAGGCAAATTCAATGATATGAAACTAAAACATTCAACAATTGAACTAATAATTTCATATTAATAGGCCGATTTTTTTTCATTATCAGGAAAATTTATTCCGATTACACTCATGTTATCTGAAGCATAATTAGGAGCATTATTCTGTTGTTGCTGTTGCTGCACCTGCCTCTTTGTTAGCTTTTCACTAACCTGTTGTAATTTTTCATTTACGCCTTGGTTATAAAGTGCTCTTTTGACACGTGTGATATAGGTAGTGAATTTAATGCACAAGCAGTTCAATTGTTTTAATATCGCTTTCTGAAAATTCGAGCTTTTTCCTTTCTACAAAAAAATGAGGCATATCTTTTTGATGACTGTTGATGAGGAAAAACTGTATGGCTTCATCGGTTAACTCCAGGTATCTGTCAAAATAAAGGCTCTGAGGTTTTCTGTCGCACAAATAAATTTTATCAAAGTTTACATTCCTTTCAATTTTTAAAGCAGGGAGCGATTTGCGGATTATTGATTCGACAATTTGTAACGCAAGATGATGCGCATTTGTAAAGCCTTGCGGATGCATCAGTTTTGTAGTGCGTACTTTTTCTTTAAAGGCTGCGAGCTTTTTTTCTTTTCTGCTCGTAGTGTTAAGTCTGCATCATTATCTTCTTCAAAGGAAACTGATTCATCTGCAAAGAATGCAAGAATGGTTTTATTTTTTTCTTTTGCAGCTTCATATTCCAATTCAGTTATTGAAAATTCATTTGGATTTTTTTCTTTGTCAACCGGTATGTATCCATATCTGTTTGCCAGAATTAAAATATATATGTCACAATTTTCTACATCATTTATACATTCCACAGAAGGTACAATATCATCAGCTACGTAGCCCTCCATGGATACCAGTTCAAAATTTTCTTCAACACTTTTCTTCCTGAAAAAACCAATTACTTTTTCCCGGTAATCCATCAGGTCGCGATAAGTAGAAGATATATATACTTTGTACTTTGCCATTAGTATAAATATTCCGGCCTTAATTTAGCTATTAATTTTCTTATTTGCAATACAATCGTGAATGGTGAGTGGTGAATAAATAGCAGACCATAATTCAATAATTAATTTTCTTTTGCAATAAACCTGATAAGATTTTCCTCTACCATCAGGATTAATTCATCAAGGCAGGCATACTTATTTTCTTTTGCAGTATCGATAATAAATTTTATTACTGAGGTAAGCACATTATTTTGAATTTCTGAAAAATTTAAAGATTGAATTCTCTTCTTTTTTCGTTTTGCAGTATTGATCAGCGAAGTGATTTTTTCTAAAAAACCTGTCCAGTCTTTTTTAGCAATGGTGGGCATAAAAAGTTTAATAAAAAAGAATAACTCATCCGGTTCCAGAAGCACTAACTGTTGAATAAATTTTGACGAAGCGTGTTCTGTCAACTCATTTTGTAAAGTCATTCTCGAAATATCATCCAACCGCATTATTACTTCTTTTAATTCATTAACTGATTTAAATACGGTTTCAGATCTAAGTGCACGAGTTTGTAAAAAATATATCCATTCCAAAATAGCAAGTTGTGAACGATTAATTCTTTGCATCTCAAAAATTTCTTCACTTGATTTTAGCAAAACCAAAGTTCTTATAGACGTTTCCAACTCTTTTACTATTTTTTCAACCCATTCTTCTGCTCCCGCTTTACTTTGAATAGTGCCAATGTTCAATTCAAGTTTATCTATTACTACCATCTCGTCCTCTGTGAATAATTCATCCAGTTTATTACTGATTGCGGGTAATATGTATAAAAGGTTGACATCTTGAATTTCGAACTGAAGCTGAAGAATTTCCTCCTGAGCAGGCACAACAATATCGTAAGATTGCTTTTGAATAATATGAACTGATTTATACATAGAAGAATTAGGATTTCCCGATTTTTATGTATGGTTTATGATTCAATATCATTTATTTAAGATTTGTAAGGACATAATCTGGCAGTCAGTTGCCGCCGTTGCAGAGATGATCTTGCATTTTTATAATACTTTGCCATTCGATACATCTAAATTGAAAATATGTGATTTGCAACACGAGAATCAGGAAGCTTTATTTTCTTTTCTCTTTTCCAATATTTCTAGCACTTGTTCAACACATTCTTTTACCAATGCTTCTTTTTCCTTCGCAGTTGTAAAGGCCGATGATGATTCATCATTGTCTGTATTAACGGGCACATCTTTAACCGTGGCGCGAATTACCAACTCTCTTATTATTACCGGCATAGAAAATAATTTTATAATGTTTAATAAACATATTTCAGCATATAAAGAATCATTGTCTCTCTTCACTCATCTATCAGCACATTTATAATTTTTTGTTTTCCGGGTAACCAGATGCTTTTACAAGTTTAAGCAGCAGTCGTTATACTTAAAATGATTTTTACACGGGGGATTCATAAACCTCAGGATTTGGGTGAACAATAATTAAACCTAAATTATTAAACCGGAAAAAGCAAGCTTTTAGTGTAATTTTTTAAAGTTTTAAGAAACGTTTTAGAATGTTTATAGCGGCAATCGTGTGATTGAGAAAAAAATGGTACGGATTGAGTCTGTTTCTTATTGGATCTCAAAAAGGTGTAACCCTAATCTTGGAGAAGCGGTTTCAATTTTGGAAGATAATACAAATGTTAGCAGAAATCAGAGCTGTTTAAAAATTAATTTTAAAGAACGATCTTTCTCTTAAAATGTTGAAGAAAGTTATGGGCGCACAAGAGTGCGACGCAAGGGACGATCCTATAAAGATGTAAGGCGAGCTCAAAAAAAATCTTTCAAAACATTTACTCAAAATCAAATATCTAAAGCATTTCAGGCAATCCTACAACAAAGTGGAGCCTTCATTTATTTTGCTGTCTACGGTAATAAAACCATTATGCCTTTCTATAATTTTCTTGCAAATAGATAAACCCACCCCCGTTCCCTCATACTACAGAAACAGCAAAATACATGTTTTCATTTTGCAGTTTGAATTTTTCTCTGTGCTTCTGTGGCTTCGGCGGCAAAATGTGCGACAAAATAAAGTTTACTTAATAAATAGAGCAATTTTAAATTGACATACTACTATAGCTAATAATATTTATGTACCCGGCAACATAATTTCTATTTAGCTTTCGTTGTGTCACTCACTTGTACATCCCGTTTTCTATGCGACTTTTCACACATCAAACTTAATCCTTCTGTCGAAAAGAAGCTTAATTTTCTTAAGAAACATTTACTGCTTTTATAATTTCCGTTTTATAGAAATTGAATCCATCTCACGGATAAAATTTAATCCAAATCTTTTCCAAAATCATTGGTTTCCATCAATTTATATTATTGGCACATGACTGGTTTATAAAAGACAAAGCAAGAAAAATGGAAACAGCAAAATCATTTAAAATTTTTATTCTCGATGATGATGCATTTTGCCGTGGAATATATGAACAGCATTTAAAAAATCTTGGATTTACTGATATAAAAAGCTTTGATGAATGTTATGATTGTTTTGTTAATCTTACAGAACAGCCCGATATTCTTTTCCTTGATAATCTCACTAAACCATCAAATGGCATTGAAGTATTAAAGGCCATAAAACGTTTTAATTCTGATATACATGTTGTAATAATGACTGCCCATGAAGATATGAGGGTAGCACTGAGAGCGCAGAAATATGGAGCATTCGGATATATTATCAAAGGAGAAAAAGACGTTGAGATGATCACTTCAGTCATGAAAAAAATAACAAAAATGATAGAAGCAGAAGAAAAGCCTCAGGCAAAAAAAACCCACAAACTTTTTATGCTTCTGAACCTTCTTTAAACAGTAAAGAGAATGCGCCGAAAGTCATCTTATTTTCTCCGCTATATAAAACAAAGAAAAACCAATAATATGAAAACCATATTAATAACTGCTTATGCTCTAAATCCCTGCAAAGGATCAGAAGATTGCATGAGTTGGAATTTTATCATTCAAATTGCATGCTTCAATAAAGTAATTGCAGTAACACGCAGTAATAACAAAACAGATATTAAGAGATATTGGGATCAACATCCGGAATTGCAAGCTTTAAAAGAAAATATTCAATTCCTCTATTTTGATTCTCCTAAGTGGATGGGCTTTTTAAAGCGAGGTATTTTACTTTCCATGATCTATTATTATGGATGGCAAATAACAGTTGCATTTTGGCTGCTCACAAAAAAACTTGCTGTTGATATCGTTCATGATCTTAACCTAAATAACGACTGGACGCCAAGTTTCCTGTGGCTGTTGGGAAAACCTTTTATATGGGGACCCGTTGGTCATAATCCAAAAATTCCACGCAAATTTTTATTAAACGATTTTGGCTGGAGTGCTGTTATCAAAGACAGGTTACTCTGGATTATAAAAATACTTTCATGGAATCTCGATCCTTTTTTATTTATCTGCAAACGCAAGGCCGATCATATTCTGTGTACGAATATGCAGGCTGCAAAAAAACTTCATCTGAAAGAGCATCAATTTTCAATTGTGCCTTCTGTTGCATCTGAAATGCAGATTACATCAAATAGTAAACAACAGGAATTCACTGTAATATCTATTGGAAGCTTTATTCAATCAAAGGGTTTAGATGTTGCAATCCGTGCCTTTGCATCATTCTATCACCAGTTAAATGAAAATGAAAAGGCAAAAGCAAAACTTATTCTTGCAGGCAGCGGCCCTTTAAAGAAATTTATTCAGCGATTAGTAAAAAAAGAAAATATTCAACACTGTACAGAATTAATTGAGTGTGCCCCTGAAGGATTAGTAAAACTATATCAAACTGCTTCTGTATTATTGTTCCCTTCGCATCAAGGCGCAGGTGTGACGGTGTCAGAAGCAATGAGCTATGGTCTTCCTGTTTTATGCTGGAAGAATGGCGCTTGCGGCGAATTTATTCATCCTTCATCAGGCTTAAGCATAAACTACAGAACATATAAAGCAGGCATTGCACGATTTGCAAGAAGATTAAAACGTTTAAACAACGACAAGGAATATTACAGCGCTGAACAACAACTTTCATTAGAACGGTTTCAACACTCATTTTCCTGGCATGTTCGCGGAGCTCAATTAAATAATATTTATGAATCAGTGCTTGCAGAGGATCGCAGGCATTTCAATTTAGTGATGCATAATACAATATGAACTGAAAATAATCATAGAAGGATTTTACCCGACACAACCCTTTTTCAACCCTAAACCAGTTTTTCAACTCCTATCCCTTTCCTTTGTCCTGCACGCAAAAAGTGTGGGACATTTTGTTTTTTATGTTGAACAGAATTTCAATTGTATAAGAGTCCCGTACTTACGAGAACAGAAACATCATAGTAATTCTTGAGTTTGGCTCAAAAAGAAATTCAAAAGCAAATCATCAATAGCTGTATTATATCCGACGAAAACATTTAATCACCTGATAATAATTTTAATGTCTAATTAATTAATTAATAGGAAAATGTTTTTCAATTTTGGAATAAATCCAATAGATAGATGAAAAGCTATAAAATTTTTATAGTGGAAGACGACCCATGGTACGGAGAAATTCTTGAATACCATCTCTCCTTAAATCCTGACTATCAAATTTTCCGCTTCAATAATGGAAAAGAATGTTTGAACAATCTTCAGAAAAAGCCGGATCTTATCACCATTGATTATTCCCTTCCTGACATGAATGGCGCCGATCTGTTCAGGCAAATACACCAGGTAAACCCGGAGTTACCTGTTATTTTTATCAGCGCACAGGAAGATGTTTCTACTGCTGTTGGACTTTTAAAATCAGGCGTTTTTGATTACATAGTTAAAAACGATAATACCAAAGATGTGCTTTGGAGTACGGTAATTAAAATAAGAGAAAACCAATCGCTTAAAAAAGAAGTTGAGGAATTACGTGAAGAGCTGGGAAAGAAATATGAATTTGGAAAAATTATAAAAGGCAAAAGCACGGCTTTAAAAAAAGTTTTTACATTAATTGAAAAAGCCTGCCGCACCAATATCAATGTTTCTGTTTCCGGTGAAACTGGTACAGGAAAAGAATTAGTGGCTAAAGCAATACATTATAATTCTGACAGAAATAAAAAACCTTTTGTTGCTGTAAATGTATCTGCTATACCGAGAGAACTTATAGAGAGTGAATTATTTGGCCATGAGAAAGGCGCATTTACAGGAGCAGTTGCACGAAAAATTGGAAAATTTGAAGAGGCACATAAAGGAACTTTATTCCTTGATGAAATAGGAGAAATGGATTTAAACCTGCAAAGTAAATTGTTACGTGTATTACAGGAAAGAGAATTGGTAAGAGTTGGCGGTAATGAAATGGTAAAGTTTGATATAAGGTTAATAGTAGCAACACACAAGAACCTTGCAGAAGAAGTGCAAAAAGGAAATTTCAGGGAAGACCTTTATTACCGTTTAATTGGCCTGCCCATATTTTTACCGCCATTGCGTGAAAGAAACGATGATACATTATTGCTTGCTAAATTCTTCCTTGATGAATTTGCAAAAGAAAATAAACTGCCTCCTGTTACAATAAGTGCACAAGCAAAAGAAAAATTATTAAAATATCATTTTCCCGGCAACATAAGAGAGTTAAAGGCAGTTATAGAACTTGCTGCCGTTATGAGTGACGGCAAAGAGATACAGGCAGATGATATTACTTTCTCGTCAGGCAAAAGTGATGATCTCTTTTTACAGGAGGAAAAAACATTGAGGGAATATACTATCCAGATTTTACAGTACTATCTCAAAAAATATGATGGCAACATTTTAAAAATAGCGGATAAACTTGATATTGGTAAGTCTACAATTTATAAGATGATTCAAAACAATGAACTGGTTGCGTGATATCAAATCGAGACGATACCCGGAGAAAACTTTTATTTACTGTTTAAATAAATGTAATGGTTAAACAATCCCTGCATAAATTATTGGAAGAAGAAAGAGCAGCATATAAAACTATTCTGGAAAATCTTAAAAAAAAGAACCGGGAATTATCTTTTATTAATAAACAACTTAGGGAAGCAAATAAAAACCTGCAGGAATTAGTACAACAGCTCGATATAACACAACAAAAAAATTTCGGACATCCGCTGCGCAAGAGCAAAGAAAGCAGTTTGAAAAATGGCTGCAGGAAAAACTTTGCAGAAGATAAACCTTTGTATGATCTTTCAAAACTCCGTGATGTCAGTCGTGGGAATGAAGAATTTATTCAAAAAATGTTACAGGTATTTACGCGTGAAAGTGTTATCGCTGTTGAGCAAATAAAAGAAGCATATAAAAATAACGACGTAGAAAAAATTAAACTTACAGCACATCGCATCAAACCATCGGTGCACAATATGGGTATTAACTCTCTCACCGAAGACATCCTTAAACTGGAATCTTTTGATATCACAACAACCAGCAAGGAGTCATTGCTTTCCCTCATTAATAACCTGGATGAAGTAATTAATAAAGTAATAATGCAATTAGAAGAAAACGTATTGGTATAAGAGTAGTTTCTTTATGTACTTAGCTTTAGGAGCATCTATAAGGCTTTTGTTGCGTCGCACTCTTTTACATTCTGTTTTTATGGCAACAAGTAAACTCCGATTTAGCCGCCCGGCACAAAAATAAAATTTCCTATTATATTGCTTTTTAACAGCATTAAGGTTACGCTACTTCAAAAAACATTTCTATATTGGGTAGCATATTTTTATGTCGTTTCCAATAGATCATAATCCCATATTTCAATTGGCTGCTGATTGCATTAATTACAGCAACCGTTCTGTATTTCTTACAGGTAAAGCAGGAACAGGAAAAACGACTTTTCTTAAATACATCATGCAAAACACGCAAAAGCAAACTGCTGTGCTTGCACCCACAGGCGTTGCTGCCATCAATGCGGGCGGCGTTACCATTCATTCATTTTTTCAATTGCCTTTTGGTCCATTTGTTCCCGGTACTATAAATCATTTTGATAACAATAATGGAGATACGACAGATAAGCATCATTTGCTGGGGCGTATTCGATACAATAAAGAAAGAATACACTTATTGCAAAGTTTGGAGTTGCTTATCATTGATGAAATAAGTATGGTGCGTTGTGATGTGCTGGATGCAATAGATATAATTCTAAAACATTTTCGCTATCGTCATCATGAACCGTTTGGTGGTGTTCAAATGTTGCTGATAGGTGATATGTTTCAGTTGCCTCCCGTGGCAGGCGAAGCAGAATGGAAGATACTTTCTGATTTTTATAACAGTCGTTATTTTTTTGATAGTCTTGTAATGCAGCAACAACCTCCGCTGCATATTGAGCTGGAAAAAATTTATCGTCAGAGTGATCCTCAATTTATTAACCTCTTAAATAAAGTGCGCAACAATGAAATAGATAATAACACAGCTCAAATATTGGGCAGCCGTTATAAACCAGGATTTCAGTCGCAAAAGGGACAAGGTTATATCACACTTACCTCACATAATTATCTTGCCGATAATATGAGTTTAATGAAAAATCATATCCTGCTGAAGAGCTTTTACAACTGAAGCAGGGATCGCAGGTAATGTTTTTAAAAAATGATATGGAAAAAGTAAGGCGATACTTTAATGGTAAAATTGGTGTTGTGCAAAAAATAGAAGATGCCAAAATTTTTGTTCAGTGTGCAAATGAAAAACCGATTGAAGTACAAAAATACAAATGGGAAAATATTCGATACTCAATCAATGAAACTACGCAGAAATTAGAAGAAGAAGTAATTGGTTCGTTTGAACAATATCCTTTGCGACTGGCATGGGCAATTACTATTCATAAAAGCCAGGGACTAACTTTTGAGAAAGCTGTAATTGATGCTGGTGCTGCATTTGCATCAGGACAGGTTTATGTGGCACTTAGTCGCTGTACTTCATTGGATGGAATGATATTGCGTAGTTTCATCACACAAAATGCATTGTTTGCTGATGAACGCATTAGCCGGTTTGCAAAGAATAAGAATAGCTTTGACCAATTACCAAATCAATTACAGGAAGCCAAACATCATTATCAACAAACTTTGCTTACCAACTTATTCGATTTCTCACGTATTGTAAAAACCAGCAAACAATTTCTTACGAATACAGAAGATCATAAATCTTCCTTTAATGAAGAAACAATTCCATGGGCACAGAATATAGTTTGCAAAACAGAAGCATTGCAAACAGTTGCACAAAAATTTCAGCCACAGTTAGAGCAATTAACTCAAGAGCCACAATTGCCTGAAGAAAATATCATACTGCAACAGCGCATAAAAGCGGCAGCGCGATATTTTTCAAAAGAGCTGCAACAATTATTACAATTGTTATCTCAATCACCTGCAGTTACAGACAGCCGGCAATATGCTACTGATTATAATGAAGAATTAAAGAATGTTCATATCGCTACTGCAAACAAACTGCATCTTATCAATGCATGTATCAATGGTTTTACAGTTGATAATTATCATACACAAAAAAAGAATTTTATAGTTCCTGCATTTACTGTGAATGCTTATGCAAAAACATCTTCGTACACATATAAAGAAAGTCCTCATCCTGATTTACTGAAGCAGCTAAGAAAATTACGCGATGCCATTTGTGATAAAAATGGTATGCCGATTTATATAGTTGCCGGCACGAACACACTTGATGAAATGGCACGCTATCTTCCTCAGGCACCTGAAGAATTAGTTCAGATAAGTGGCTTCGGTAAAGCGAAAGTTGAAAAATTCGGACAGCAGTTTCTTGACATCATCATAAAGTATTGCAGACAAAACAACCTGTCTTCTTCAATAAAAGAAAAAATACCCAAACGTAAACGCAAAGAAGAAAAAGAAAAATTATCCAAACCTGATACAAAACTTGAAACATATCAATTGTATAAAGCCGGTAAAACAGTTGCAGAAATTGCAGCAGCCAGAAACTTTACACCGCAAACAATTGAAGGGCACTTGTCTCATTATGTAAAAACCGGCGATATAAAAATTGAGGCGCTCGTTTCAAAAGAAAAAATAATGATGATTGAACCTTTGCTCAAAGATTTTGATGGTAAATCACTTACTCTGATTAAAGAAAAATTAGGCGATGCTGTGAGTTACGGCGAAATAAGGTTGGTGATTGCATGGAAAGAATTTAGAGATAAAAATGGAAATGCAAAGTAGACATGGTGAATCGTGAATAGCGAATCTTCATAAAAATAAAATTTAAATATCAGGCAAACTTTTAAGCATTCCAATATTTCCAAATTTCCGTCTCCTGTGATTATCTAACTACCTATACATTTCTGCTAACTGCCCAAACAATACTGCATCTTACCCAATAATCCTCCACAATAGCACAGGAATTATTTAGTTTACTGTGTATTCTTATTGGAAAAAATAATGACTAACTTTAATTATCAATCTCTCCCTATGCCTGTCAATTCACATACTTGCAGGTTAATTGTTTTCGAGAAAAAAATTTCTTTCTTTAGAAGAGCTTATGTTTTGATTTTTCTTTCGTCGTTTTTCTTCTACCAGATACGTTTCGCGCAATAACAGATTGATAGTTTGAAAAAATTTTGCCTTCGCTACATGATGCAACAAGAAATGATTGTTTCATTATTCAGTTACCGAAATAAGACCAATCAATGAAAAAAATTATAGCTGTAATATGTCTTGTCATAGTAATACAGAGTACCGGCTATATGCAAGATTTTAATGCAGACGCCGGGGCTAAAAGCATCTTGCGTAAATTGGATACAACCAGGCAGGACACCAATCGTGTGCTGCTTATGGTTGACTTAGCTAACCATTACACAAACATTTCTCCAGACTCGCATTTTTTTATGGGTATAAAGCTTTGACGTTGGCCAGGCAAATCAACTTTCCTAAGGGCGAGGTTGGAGCGTTAAGATATATAACATGGACACATTTGGGGATTGGGAACTACTCAGAAGCATTACAAATAACACTTAGGGGGCTAAAAATTGCAGAAAGAAACAACCTGGTCAATAGTAAAGCCCTATTTCTGATGACAATAGGCAGAATTTATAACCAAATTGAAGACCATCGGAAAGCTTTGGATTTGTTTATAGAGGCAAAGGCACTTTTGGATTCGCTCCACGATTTCCCCTCATCAACATCAATTCAAGATGGCATAGCGGAAACTTATTTAATGATGAATCAACCGGATTCAGCCTTGTATTATTGTCAGGCAGCGCATGAAAAGGCGGTTCAATTAAAGATAGACTGGTTGGAGGGGATAACCCTATGGGCTCTGGGAAGAGTTCAGCGTAAAAAAGGCAATCACGATCTTGCCCTCGCTTATTTACGGCAATCGCTTTTAGTTTTTCCAGGTGCACCGCCTGTTCACTTTTCCAAATCCTACTTTTATATTGCAGAATTATATCAGCAAATAAATAAGCCGGATTCCTGTATTTACTATGCCAACAAATCACTTGAAGCGGTTACGGGAAGGGGCTTTTATCCAAATATGATTGAAGCCAATATTCTTTTATCCCGTATGTACGAGAAGAGGGATCCTCAAAGAGCGCTTGGCTACAGCAGGACGGCGATATTGTACAAAGACAGTTTATACAATCTTGCCAAAACGATTTCCGTTAAAAATTTAGTTGCTTTTGACGAGCAGGAGCGTCAATACGAAATCGAGACTGCTAAAGCAGCTTACCGCAGCAAGGTTAAGCAATATGGATTGATAGGAGGTTCGCTCGTGGTTCTACTTATTGGCTTCCTACTTTATCGCTCGAATAAAATGCGCATGCGGCATGAAATAGTATCACAACAACATAAAGCATCAGAGCTTGAAATGCAGACGCTTCGTGCGCAAATGAATCCACATTTTATTTTTAATTCTCTCAACTCTATCAACATGTTCATACTTGAGAATAATAAACTGCAGGCATCGGAATATCTTTCTAAATTCTCAAGGCTGATGAGATTGATCTTACAAAATTCTCAAGAGGCATTTATTCCTTTGGAAAGAGAATTGGAAGCGCTTCAGCTATACCTTGAACTGGAATCATTGCGATTCGATAATAAGTTCGAATATAAAATTTCAGTGGATGATGAAGTTGATACAACTATGTTGAAAGTGCCTCCATTAATCATTCAACCGTATGTCGAAAATGCTATATGGCATGGGCTAATGCACAAAAAAGAAAAAAGACATTTAGACATTCAATTATTCTTAGAGAAAGAAGTATTGTTCTGCAAAATTACTGATGATGGTATTG
>WNGE01003392.1_pt1 | contig 18846 bp, 22 predicted proteins | sample 5400651 | NCBI WGS metagenome assembly WNGE01 (sample SAMN13153370, study PRJNA577476) | soil metagenome | isolation source: 60 cm soil or saprolite under grassland replicate 2 | place: USA:California | collected 2016-06-15
CCGACAGCGGCACTCACGCTAGGTGTTGCGGGTACTTTTGTGTTCCCTACGTCATTGCCGTGGTATTGCCGGCAGATCTAAATCAAGTTCTGGAGCATCATCGATCACCATAAATTACACAGGTTTGGGCAACAACCCGTAAAGATTTGACCCCCAGACTGACCCGCCGTCCACCATAGTGATTGAAATCAACGAGCGTGTAGAGGTGCCAGCGGCGCCGCGGATCGTGTGGGACGTGCTGTCGGACCCGCGCGCCGTGGTCGACTGCATGCCGGGGGTTAAACTGGGCGACCGGCTGGAGGACGGCTCGTACGATGCGACCCTAACGGTGAAGTTCGGACCGGCCAAAGTGACTTTTCGCGCGAAGGTCGCGCTTGAGCTGGATGACACAGCGATGATCGGGCACGTATCCTCGCGCGGCAGGGACGACCAGGGCGGTACGCGGGTGAAAACGGCGATGACCTTCCAGGTCGTGGAGGGACAGCCACCGGGCTCGTCGGTCGTTCCCATCGACGCGCAAGTTGAGATTTCCGGCCGGCTCGCCTGGGTGGTGGAGTCCGGCGCCGCGCTGGTGGTCAAGCGCATGACGGGCGAATTCACGGAGCGGCTCGCCGCGCGCTGCGCCAAGGCGACCGGGTAGAACGCTCCGCGGTCGCGAACGAGATGCGGAAAAAGTCCAGACGCGAGATACGAGATGCAAGGTGCAAGATAAGGGCAAGGTCTTTCATCCCGCATCAACAGACTGTTGAAAAACCCTGATTGCAGGCTGTTCAAAAAGGTCCAGATGCGAGGCGTATCTCCGTCGTGATCGTGTCCGTGAAAACGTGACCGTGAAGACTCCACGAGCACGAACACGTCACACGAACACGAAGGTGAGCGAGGCGATCGAGCGCAACGAAAGCAGGTGGGCCTTTTTCAACAGCCTGTCATCGCAAGGGTAAAGGAGAGGAAGTATGAAGGTGTACCAGAGGCTCGCCGCCGATTTCGTCGCCGAAGGCGTCACCTACGTCTTCGGCATCATGGGCGACGGCAACATGTACTGGATGCACGAGCTGGACAAGCTCGGCGGCGTCAAGATGCTCGAAGTGCGCCATGAGGGCGCCGGGCTCGGCATGGCCGACGGCTGGGCGCGCGTGACGCGCACCCCGGGCGTTGCCACCACGACCTGCGGGCCGGGCGTCTCGCAGCTTGCCACCGCGCTGCTCACCGCCAGCCGCGCCGCGTCGCCGCTGGTCGCGTTCTGCGGCGAATTCCCATCGAACGACGACGAGTACCTCCAACGCATGGACCAGGCGGCGTTCGCCGCCAGCTGCGAGACCGGCTTCATCCGCATCACATCCCCGGACGTGGCGGACGACTGCGTGCGCAAGGCGTTCTACCTCGCCAAGCTCGAGTCCCGTCCGATCATGCTGAGCGCGCCGATGGACGTCCAGCAGATGACGTTCGAGGACGACGACGAACCCTACAAACCGTCCTCCACGGTGCTCCCGAGGCGGGTGATCCATCCAGATCCCGCCGAGATCGAAAAAGCCGCCGACATCATTGCCGAAGCGAAACATCCGGTAGTTCTCGTCGGGCGCGGCGCGAAGTGGTCGGGTGCGGGTGACGCCGTGAAGAAGCTCTCTGGGCGCATCGGCGCGCTGATCGCCACGTCGCTGATGGCGAAGGGCTGGCTCGCCGAAGACGAATATCACGCCGGCATCTCCGGGACCTACGGCACGCGCGCCTCGATGAAGCTGTTCCAGGAAGCCGATTGCGTCATCGCCGTCGGCGCCAGCATGGGCCGCTACACTACCGAGCACGGCTACCTCTACCCCAATGCCCGCTTCGTGCACCTCGACTCCAAGCCGCACCTGGTGATGAGCGGGGGCCGTGCCGCCGACTGCTACGTGCAAACGGACGCAAGAGCCGGCGTGGAAGCGCTGGAGAACGCGCTCGCGAAGCGCTCGGTCCAGATGACTGGCTTTCGCACCGGCGAAGTAAAGCAGCAGCTTGCCGCCCAGGACGTGGACCGCGCGGAATTCCCGATCGAGCCGGGCGCCGTGGATCCGCGCGAGATCTGCCTGACGCTGGACGAGATGCTGCCCGCCGAAATAGGCGTGGTCACGGGCAGCGGCGCCACCGCGGGTTTCTCGAACATGCTGTTCAACAAGCCGCGCTCGCTCGTGCTGCCCGGGCATTTCTTCGGCTGCATCGGCCAGATGCTGCCGGCGGCGATGGGGGCGGTGGCGGCCAGCGGCAACAAGCCGCACGTGCTGTGTGACGGCGATGCGAGCGTGATGATGCACGTCGGGGAGTTCGAGACGGCGGTGCGCTACGGCATGCCGCTGATGGTGGTGTGCCTGAACAACCAGGCGCTGGGCTCGGAGTACTACAAGTTTGACGCGCACAAGATGAAAGCCGAGCTTGCGACCGTCGCGTCGCCGGACCTGGGCGCCGTTGGCAAGGCCTTCGGCGGCAGGGGCCGGCTTGTGCGCAGCGTGGATGAGCTCCGCTCCGCGACGAGGGAGTTCCTGGAAAATCCCGCACCGACGATGCTCGACGTTCGGATTTCCCGCAGCGTCATCACCCTGCCGTACCGGCGCATCCACTACGGCCGGGACGAATGACAATTAGTCAAAAGGATGAGGGCAAAAGGATAAAGGATGAGGAAAACTGCCGTGTTCGTGGGGAGCGGAGAAAAGACGTGATCGTGTTCGTGCTAAAAGGTGTCGGAGACGGGACGTGTTCGTGATCCGTGATTTCAGGCTGATTCTAACTCGGACGGGAACTTGCACGTTTTGAGAATTCTCAAAACAAGAAAACAGCCGTCCAGTCGTTCCAGGCTTCACGGCACAGATTTCACGCAGCCTTATAATATGGCGAAAAGGACAGCAGTAGCTAAAACGTCGCCTCTCTTTACCGGGAGGTGAGGAAGTGAAAGACACGCCGTCGGAGGTGGAACGGAAATTTTGCCGGATGCTTATGGAGCGATCCGGCGAGGAGCGCCTAAAAATGGGATGCTCAATGCACGCCACTGCGCGCGCGCTGGTCATCGCCTCGATTCCTGAAACGACCCCGGATGCCCTGACCCGGGCCTTGTTTTTACGCTTTTACGGCCACGAGTTTGAACCTAAACGGCGTAAAAGAATCCTCCGCGCCTTGCGCGAGCTGGCCGAAACGAAAAGCTCCATGCGAGTCGCAGAACATCCCGCACGTTATGGAATCAAACGGCCGGCCAAGAGGAAATGAGCGACGAGCTGCGACGGAAACTCGGTGGGCAAAGTAGCATGCTCATTTTGACGTTTCGGGAATTCTCGAAACGTGGAAGTTCCCCTCTTTTCTTAAATCCGTTAAACGACTTGAACTTAGCGAAGCGATTGAACGGCTTGAACGTTTTGAACGTCTCGCTGTCAACATTGAACCTTGAACGTTGAACTTTGAACCGGCGTAAGCCCTTGAACCTTGAACCCTTGAACGTTGAACCGCCGTTAGGCCTTGAACATTGAACGTTGAAGCAGCGTTAGCCTTTCAGAGCGCAGCCCCCCGACCACGAGCACGATCACGTCTTTTCTTCGCCCCCACGAGCACGTCCTATCTCCATCGGTTTGCCTTGCGTCAATGGCGCGCCGTAATTAGAATCGCGCCAACTATGGCTAAGTCAGGGCGTTCAGCGCCTCGTTGCATCATCATCGCTGGACCCAATGGAGCGGGGAAAACCACGTTTGCGCGTGAGTTTTTATCCAAGGAGGCAGGGGTCGTTCATTTTGTCAATCCCGATTTGATCGCCAGCGGGCTCTCGCGTTGCGACCCGATCTCGCGGCGCTCGCGGCGGGACGCCTATTCCTCCGTGAATTGGACCGATTTGCCAAGTCCAAGGACGATTTTGCTTTCGAGAGCACGTTGAGTGGCCTTACTTACCTCAGCAGATTGAAGCGGTGGACAGCCGCGGGTTATCGGATCGAAATTATATCTGCGCGTCTCGTCACCGCGGATCGCGCTTCGGCGTATCGCCGCGCGGGTTAGACAAGGCGGCCACAACGTGCCGCGCAGCGACGTGCTCCGCCGCTTCTCCCGGAGTTGGAACAATTTTCAAAAACAGTATCGTCTTTTAGCCGATGTCTGGAGCGTGTATGATAACTTGGGAGCTACTCCGCGGTTGCTGGAGCAAGGACCATGAAACGAACTAAGGTGAAAAAAGAAACAAAAGAATTTTCGGCCGCGGTCGGGCGCGCCCTGCGCCGCGCCGCGAAGGTCGCGCGCAAGACCGCGCGCATGCACGGCACGCCGATCTACATCTGGAAAAACGGCAAAGTCGTCGCCGAAAAACCGTAACTCTTCCTGTTATCTTCTGAGAAGCGATAATCTGGGAAGTAACACTTCTTGAGTGCCGTGCCGCCTTTGAAGATCAGTCGGTCTCGAACGGGACTCTGTGAGAGACCGGCAAAACGTTTTGAACGGGCCGCAGTATTGTTGATCCTCGGGTTGAATTCTCTGTGTTTATCTGCGTTCCATTAATTCAATGAACCAGATCGTCGCCAACGACCGGCTCGGTGCCTTCTGCCGCGAGACCGACGTCGAGATGGAGGGCGCGTCGCAGGGGCTGCTTCAGGGGCTCACGTTCGCGGTCAAGGACATCTACGATGTCGCGGGCCACCGGACTGGCTTCGGCAGCCCGGACTGGCTGCGCACCCATGAGCCCGCGGCGCAGACGGCGCCGGTTGTTCAGCGGCTGCTCGACGCGGGCGCGCATCTCGTCGGCAAGACCCACACCGACGAACTGACCTGGAGCCTCACGGGAGAGAACGCGCACTACGGCGCGCCGCTGAACGTCAACGCGCCCGGGCGCATTACCGGCGGCTCGTCCAGCGGCTCGGCTTCTGCCGTCGCCGCCGGCGTGGTGGACTTTGCCATCGCCAGCGACACCGGCGGCTCGGTGCGCCTGCCGGCGAGCTTCTGTGGGATCCTCGGCATGCGACCCACACACGCGCGCATCCCGCTCGACGGCGTGCGCCCGCTGGCGCCAAGCTTCGATACCTGCGGCTGGTTCGCGCGCGATGCGGCGGTCTTCGAACGTGTGGGGCGCATCCTGCTCTGCGACGACGCGCCCGCGCCGCCTCCCGCGCGCTTGCTCATCGCGCAGGACGCGCTCGGAGTCGCTGGCGCAGCGGTTGCCCATGCGCTCGGCCCCGCGCTCGACAAGGTCGCGGCGCTGCTAGGGATGCCAGAGCCTGTGACTGTGACGGTGGGTGACGAGCCGCTCACGCGCTGGATCGATTATTTCCGCTTCCTGCAAGGCGCGGAAGCATGGGCGTGCCACGGCGAGTGGATTACGCGGGAAAAGCCTGCGCTCGGCCCGGGGGTGAAGGAACGCTTTGCCTGGGCGGCGACGGTGGGTCGTGAAGATATCGCGCGCGCCGGCACGCGACGCGAGGAGGTCGCTCGTCGCATGGCGGAAATGCTTGATAGAGGAACTGTGCTCGCCCTCCCGTCCGCGCCCGGCATCGCCTTGCTCCGCAATTCACCGCCGAAAGCGCTCGACGAACTCCGCGCCCGCGCGCTGCCTATTTTGTGCATCGCCGGCTTGGCGCGCCTGCCGCAAGTGTCACTGCCGCTGGCGAAGCTCGACGGTTGCCCGCTCGGCTTGTCGCTCATCGCCGCACGCGGCAACGATACGCTCCTTCTCAAACTCGCCAGCAGGCTGATGGGCTGAGTTCGTAGATCATCTACCGAGGAATCGTGGTATTTCCACGTTTCGAGAATTCCCGAAACATGGAAGTCCCCTCCGCGGAGTCTGTCCCTTGAACTTTTGAACCTTGAACGCTTGAACCGCCGTAAGGGGAAGATCGGTCCCGGGGTCGGACCAGAGCAACGTCTTGATTTAACGAGCTAAGATAGCATAAAAGGCATCTTTTCAGAGCTTAGAGGTGGCTTTTTGAAGGTGAAAAACGACCTCTAAGAAGAGCAATGCCGCGCGCCAACATTCAACAACTGCGGCCCGTTTCAAACGTTCCACCGCTACGCTCTGTTCCAGTCGTTCCACTGGCGTTGGTGGTTCCAAACGTTCCAGATGTTCCAGACGTTCCAATCGCGATCCACGCCGTTACTTGCACTGGGTTTTCGAGGCAAAGAAGCGGTTCGGTTTATCGGTGCTCAACTATGTGGTGACGTGCAACCACATTCACCTCTTGGTGAAAGACACTGGCCGAGACGTCATTGCCCAAAGCATGCAGTTGATCGCCGGCCGCACGGCACAAGAATATAACCAAACGCAAAGGGCGCGGAGGGGCGTTCTGGGAAGATGTAAGCGCGTAGTCCCGGGTCGGACCACGGCAAGTTCTTGATTTAGCAATGCAAGATAGCATAAAAGGCATCGATTAAGCGCTTAGAAGGCCAGTTTTTGGGCCGAAAAGCAGCGTCTAAGGAAAACTGGTGCCCCGAGCCAACCGCCATTTTCTCGCTGGTCATGTTTGGCATATCACTCACCGCTGTCACCAAAAGCAGTTCCTATTAAAGTTTCCGCGCGACCGCCGCCGGTATTTGCATTGGGTCTTTGAAGGAAAGAAGCGGTTCGGTCTCTCCGTACTGAACTATATGGTGACATCCAACCATGTCCATCTCCTGGTGAAAGACACAGGCGGAGACATCATAGCCCAGAGCATGCAATTAATCGCAGGCCGAACGGCGCAGGAGTACAACCAGCGCAAGAACCGGCATGGCGCGTTCTGGGAAGACCGTTATCATGCCACCGCCATCCAAGCCGACGAGCACCTGCATCGCTGTCTCGTGTACATTGACTTAAACATGGTTCGCGCAGGCGTGGTCAACCATCCCACACAGTGGAAGCACAGCGGCTATCGTGAGATTCAGGAGCGGCCCGAGCGCTACACGGTGATCGATCTAGCCGAGTTAACCGCGTTATGTGGCTTTGCAGAAGGAGGAGATTTTCAAAGAGCACACCAACAATGGATAGAGGAAGAGCTAGTGGGCGAGCCGGCCATGCGCGACGATCGCTGGTCGGAAGCAATAGCAGTTGGCAGTTTAGCTTTCGTCGGGCAGGTCAAAAGCGAGCTTGGAGTCAAAGCAGTGCATCGGGAAGTAGTGCCTCCAGATGGCACCTATGCACTGCGCGAAACGAGTGAAGCTTACATGGGCAAATTGGGTAGCGAAAGTGACGCGCTAAGGCTAAAAAACACTATTCCCTGGAACGAAAATGCAGAAACTGCGGAGACATAGCTTGGTCCGACCCCGCGGCTCCCCTTAATGTCGATTGACCCTGACGATTTTTAGATATCTTTGTCCTCCGAGTACACCCAACGTCCCCGTTCGCAGGCCAACAATGGCTTCAGCCGACGAACCGTCTCGGACCCCGCGTATTGGTCTTTGATACGATCTGCCGTTTCGCGGTTAACCCATTCACTTACCACTAAAAGGTGAGTCGATGCGTCCTGATCGATAAGAAGCCGATGTGAGATATCGAATCGCTGCATATCAGACCAAATCCGACGCGTGAGACTGAGGCTCTCTGCTTCGGCACCAGAATTTAGCCAAGTTTCCCAGACAACGGTTACCATGATCGACCTCCCTTAACGTATTAACCTGTGTATTAACTTTTTAACCCCACGGGCTGGAAGAATCAATTTTTCATAACTCCAGCCCGAGCCAGGTGTTCAACGCTTGCGTGAGCACACAGTGAACGATTTCGCCGTTGATGATTTTACAGGTGCATTTGAACGACGGCGCGATCCGGTGCGACACATTTCATTTCCGCCGCGATCGACTAACGCAGGTACGTCCTCCCATTGTGCGCTTGAGCTATAGCTATCGTTTTCCCGATTGTCGGAAAGCAAACGTCGGTTAAGTAGAATGACTCTCTGTTTTTTCTAATCTAAAAGCTTCCGCCAATAGCTCGTAGGAGCGAGTCCGGCAAAGTGCATTTTGAAAAAGCACGGTTCTCGGTCGGCAAGCGGCCGTATGTCGCTCACACTCAATCGTTCGCGTTGCTGATAGGAATGTCGATCCACATCCTATCGGCGGCCACGGTCACAACACCATGGTAATTTAGCTCAACGGATTTCAGCGCTTCCGAAAGCCGCTTCTCGACGAGCGGCGCGATGTGCGTGAGCACGATTTGCTTGATATGCGCGCGCGCGGCAAGTTTTCCGATTAGTGCCGGGGGTGTATGGCGGGAGTAGAGTTCCTGGGGCGAACCTGGCGGATCGAGCACGGCACAGTTGAACACCAGAACGTCCGCGTCTTTCGCCAGCAAGCCGAGATTGGCAAGGCCGGCGGGGTCGATGTCGCCTGAAAACACGATCGCGTGCCCCTTGTAATCGACCCGATAAGCGCTCGAAGGGGCGTCCCCGTGCCGGGTCGGGATGGTACTGACTCTAAGCTCGCCTTCATGGATCACTTCTCTGCGCGGCGCATCGAGATCAGTCGGTAGATCGAACGCTGAGATATTCTCCGGCGCGCCGAAACTCTTCTGATAGGCGAATACGCCACCTGGATCAAACAGCAGGCTGATGAAGCGGGTCGTGGCGGGATAAACGCCGCGCGCGCCCGGCCCGTAAATCCTGAATGAGATAGGCTTATTGCTGAGCATCGCGCGCGCCTTGAGTACGCTTGGCACATCGGCCGCATGGTCGATGTGCAGGTGTGTAAGCAAGATTGTATCGAGGTCGGTGAGATCGGTCCGTAGTTCTCCAAGGCGCGTGAAGATGCCGGAACCCGCGTCGACTAGAAGGCGGGGCTTACCATCAATGCTGACAAGGTTGCCGGACGCTGCGCGACCATCAGCGCGTGGCCCGCCCGATCCGAGGATAGTGAGTTCTAATGCTGGACTCCCCGGTGCGGCGTCAATGATCATAGGACAACACAAGACGATGGTTGTAATGAAAGTGATACGGACGATATTCAGCATTGTTTGTTAATCCGGTTACCGGTAGAGCCATGGAAGACGCCATATGCGACCCTCCGGTCTCATTACTGGCGCAACAGTTTCATTCGAGCCCAATGAACTCATGCTTGCACCTCCGTCTATTGCTGACCTCCGAGCGCAACCAACGCCCAAACATTCGCGCAGAAAGTAAGGGCGTGCAAACTGGCCTTCAAAACCCACCAGGCTTGTACACGGTCAAAAACCTTCTGCAGAGCTGCGGCGTTTTCGCCGATGCTACTAAGACTAAGCACGTCAGGCGCGATAATATATCTTGTGACGATTAACGCGGCGACGGCCAAGGCTGCCGCTCCATAGATTGGTATTGCCGCTCCACGAGGCGAAGCTCGACTGATGCTAAAAGCAACCGCGGCTACAACACTGCAGAGAAGAGCTCCAATCCCCTGCGTCGGGTAAAAGATTAGCCCGCGTCCGAGGTCAGCCAATCGAGTGAATTCCGCCCAAGTGACCGGCCCGATCTGCTGCCAGGAAGGCAGCTGAACGACCGATTTGTCAACAGTCATCCCGGCAAGTAAGCCTCCAAGAATAGTCGCTCCGATCACCAACGTGCGGGTCAGTGACGCTGTCATTTCTTCGCCTCCTAGATTTTGAGAATTGTTTCCCGACGGTGCTCTCGCCATTCTTTCTACCCGCGCCCATTAACGAATCCTACTCCCGCGCTCGAATATTCCACGGCGCCATGCGGAGAAGGATTCCATCCCGAACGATCAGGGTGTGAAACAGAATTGCCCCTAAATGGGCAATGAACATCAAAAACAGTAGATACGCGAGGACCGCATGCGCTTTCCGCAAAAATGCATACAACGTCAGGCTGTGCGGAAGGATCGGTGGCAAGTGCAGCGAGCCATAGAGCACAATTGGATAGCCCGCCGCCGATAGCATCCCCCATCCAACCACGGGCAGTGCAAACAGCAATGCATAAAGCATCATTTCCGACGCCGTCGCCGCCCGACGCTCTTGCGCCGACATCGTCGGCGGAAACGGTGGCGGCGCATTCAGCCTGCGATTCACATAACGAATCACAACTAGGAACAAAATCGAAATCCCCAGAGGCCGATGAATTGACACCAGCCGATGATAGTTCGCCACCGAGACGACCATGGCAACGCCGATGCAAAGCATGCTCAGCACCATCGGCGCCATCAGCCAATGCAGCAGCCGCGATAAAGCCGTGAATTGTCGGCGCTCGGTGACCATATTTTACTTGCCTGCTTCGGCGCTTGGTTCCTTGGTCTCGCCCGCACGCCTGGTGAACGACTGCGAATAAACCGCGGAGCGAGCGCTGAGCAAAGGATCGTCCGACGGCACGATACCCGCCGGCAATACCAGCGGATCGAAATTGATGTCTTGAGCAACACTGGTCTCCGCACTTTCAATGTCACTGAGTGTCAGCGTTCCCGCATCCACTCTCTCCCGCCCTTCGGGCCAGGGAATGGTGGCGTCGTTGGTCGGATCGCCGGGCTGTCCGACAACTAGAATCAAATGCCATTGCACCGGCCCCCGATGAAGACGCACAATTAGCGCGTCAAAGAGATAATTCTTGTTTTCCTTCGTCGGCAAAGTACTCGCCGCCGGCTCAAACGCATCTAGCGGTACCAGCTGCAATCGCACCGGAGTGGACACTCCGTCCATGTTGACGAAGAAAAACGCATTGAGGCTGCTGTACGTGCTGTTGGCAAACCCAGAGGCTGGTGGATGGCTGCTGATGATTTTCATTGCCCGCACCGTTTCTGGATGGCTTGCGAGAAACGCCTTCATCTTAGTGGGGTCGGGTTTGCCCGTCGTCGGGTCCGGCCTCGATGCAATCAGTCGCTCATAAAAGGCGGCAGGAGTATTCACCATAAAGACTGGAATGCTATTCATGGCCGTCCGCCACTGTTCGCCATCAGGCAATGAAAATTTAAGCCCTAGGCCACGGATAGTATTAGCCGCATCTGCCATATAGGGCTGACCGCCGGCCAAGGAAAATCGGCCGGTCACAGGCACACGCCCAACTTGAAACACGATCGCCTTCGACAAGCGTGCTCCCGCGCCGTTGCTTTCAAAGTACCCTGACACGCCCACGCCCTTGGCATGATTGCGGCGAAAGCCAGAGTGCACTCCGGCAATACGCTCGAACTCGTCGGCAAAGTCTACCGGCCTAAGATCCTTCCCGGTTAGCGAGCCTCCGATATACGCAAATGAGCCTATGATCACCCCAAGAACGGCGCCAATCACCGCGAATCTCGCCAACGTACCGATCTTACTCAGGGCGGCGCGCTGTGCTTCTGCCCCCAATTTGGCGTCAGTGGACATGTACAATCCCTAATTCGATTGCAATGTGCGTTTGTCGTTTCTTTCTTCGGCTCTCCGGCCGGTTATCTGCCCATACTCTTTTAAGTAGAATGGACCTGAAAAAGTTCCCAGGAATTTTTTACAGAGAATAATGACCGGAGAGGACAGGCTCAGGAGAGCATAAAAGTAGCCTATTGGAGCGGAAAAGACACAGAATTTTTACAGAATGAAGGGCAGAAAATTTCTAGCCCGTAGAGCTATCCCGGTATCCGTGCCTGCTTTACTTTTATCTTGGTTATCTGGCGGAAGAGCCTAAGCCCAAAGGGGAACTTCAGACGTACCAAAATTGTTGTAATAGTAGACGCACTGATTGAAGCGTAACCCTGGCTTATGTATCAATCATTGGATGGCTCGGCGGAAACAGACGAGGGACAAAGAGAAGGAAAAGTTTTCCCATGAAGCCATGGCTCACCTCGATCATCTCTATCGGGTCGCTCTCTATATGGCAAAGGAATCCAACGAGGCTAAAGACTTGGTTCAGGAGACCTATTCGCGTGCTCTCGCTTCCTACAGGCAGTTTACTCCGGGGTCCAACATCAAGGCCTGGCTCACAACGATCCTTTGTAATTTCTTTTTCCATGATCGCAACAAGAAGAAAAAATGGCTCTCGGTAGAAGACAGTTTCGTGCAGGACGAGGAACCTTCGGATTATTGGGAGGAGGTTGCGACCGAAAACCCTGGGCCGGAAACCCAGATGTTGCTAAAAGAACTGAAGGGGAAAGTTACTGGTGTCTTAAACAAAATCCCTGAGGAGTTCCGTCTGCCCATTATTTTGGTAATCATGGGAGATTTTTCTTACGAGGAAGCAGCGGAAATACTCTCGTGCCCAGTGGGTACAATCCGCTCCCGGCTTTTCCGCGGCAGAAAACTGGTTTACAAAGAGCTTAAGGAGTACATGGGCGTGAAAGAGAAGAGCGAGAGAAAAAAATGAAATGCGAACAGGCAGAAGAACTTATAAGTGCCCTGGCCGACAATGAGCTATCTGACCGGGAGCGATCCGCTATCGCAGATCATCTTAGAGAATGCTCGAAATGCCAGCGGGCTTATGAGTGGCACCGGTCTTTGAACAGTGAAATTCGCACGGTTAGCGCCAGCGTGGTTGCGCCGATCGACCTCACGCAAAGAATTCTATCTGATCAGGGCACCATGCCAAAGGAAGCCGAATCATCCAATGCAAGGAGCGCGCTGATCGTTCGCTTGCAGCCATTTCTCCGTCCAGCTTTTGCCTCCGCTCTCCTTGTCGTTGTTGTTATCTCGATGTTGTTTCTCATGCTGACACCCAGCCAACCCATATCTCTGACGGCTCTACAGATCCGAGCAAAAATTGAAGGCGGCGAGATCTCTCTTCGGGAGGCGACCGATACAGACGAACTACATGAGTGGCTGCGTCGTGCCGTGGATGCTAAATTCGGTCCGCTGGGGTATGATTTCTCTCCGTTGGGCGTAAAGCCCATCGGCGGGACGGTGCAGGAAGTTGACGGACGCCAAATCCTCGTGGCTGTCCATAGGGGGAACGGTCTTTCCATCACGTGTTTTACTTTTCTCGGGACAGAGGGAGATGCGCCCAAAAATGCCATAATATTTTCCGACCCTGAGACGAGAATTAGATTCTATAGCTTCTCCAGGAATGGAATTCACGCAGTGCTCCACCGTGAAGATAATATAATCTGCATACTCACGTCTAACATGCCACCGGAAGAACTTCTCTCTCTAGCCAGGAGTTCATCACCTCACAAGCACAGGCCCAGTCCTATGGATAAAGACCAAATAAATGGTTGAATCTATTAGTGCGCCCGCCGAGAATCGACCAGCTACAATGAAATGTGGTTAACACTGTGTAAATGATGAAGGAGGAGGCTGATGGATCTGCTCGACAGCTTACGGATCATGGCCGGATACAACCGTTGGATGAACGAAAAGCTTTACGGCATTTGCGCCGGACTGTCTGACGAAGAACGTAAGCGCGACCGCGGGGCCTTCTTCCGATCGATTCATGGCACCTTCAACCATCTCCTATTAACCGATCGCGGGTGGTTGACGCGTTTCAACGGGAAGCCATGGCCGTTTCCTTCGCTGGATCAGGAGCTATACAACGATTTCGCCGAACTCTACCGCGAGCGTCGCAAGACCGACCGTGAAATCGAGAAGTTCCTCGCCGGAATCACTCCCGAAAGCCTTGACGCCCCGTTTAGCTATGAGAATTATGCTGGAGAGAAATTCAACCATCCGCTGGCACCCGCGATCGTTCACTTCTTTAACCACCAAACCCATCATCGCGGACAGGTTACGACACTTCTCAGCCAATTGGGCATCGACTCCGGCGTGACGGACGCCATGGTCTTCTATCGAGAGCAACAAACGGGAAAATGAGCTATCGACCGCAGGTCGGTTCAATCCGCCGGCTTGCTGCCCCTAGAGACGCTCACCGCAAATGCGGCAGCAAACAAAGTAAATATTTTCTCGGGCTGTGAGAATGCGACGGAAGCGCACGGGTCAGAGATTTATTGCCTGTTCTTCGGATTAGAGAGCCGGACGTCCATTTTCGCGAGCACGCGCGTGAGGGCGAAAATCTTTGTGATTATTCTTCTATCGTGGAAACGCTGATACTCAAGCGCTAAGCGACCGAAAAAGGACAAAGCCGGGGAGGTGAAGGTCAAACTCAGTTCTCCACCGACTTTGGTGCCATCAGAAGATTCACTTTGAACTAAGTCGCTCCGAGTTTGGTTTCCGAAGATCGGTGGTTGGGTCCTTCGCAAATATGAAGCAGCCAGGGAAAGCTCACGAGAGCTAGCTACGGCTTTGCCGCGTCGTAAAAGTTCAAGGCTCTTTGCGAACCAAAAGAAGAGCTTCCCTGAAACTGGTCCTCTCAGGCCATGATTTTGCTGCGCGCCATCCCGGGTCGGACCGGTGCAACTGGTTGATTTCACAAAGTAAGGTGACATAAAAAGCATCGTTTAAGAGCTTAGAGCTGCCTTTTTGAACATAAAAAGCGGCCTCTAAGGAAAACGATGCCGCGCGCTAACCGCCATTTTCTGCCTGGTCACGTCTGGCACATCACGCACCAACGTTGCCGCCAGTTCAAATCGTTCAAGTCGTTCAACCGCTGCGCTCCGTTCAAATCGTTGGAACCGCAGCTTCATTCAAAGATTCAGGGTCAAATAATTCACTGAACGTTTGCGCGCGATCGGCGCCGTTATGTGCACTGGGTTTTCGAGGCAAAGAAGCGGTTCGGTTTATCGGTGCTCAACTATGTGGTGACGTGCAACCACATTCACCTCTTGGTGAAAGGCACTGGCCGAGACGTCATTGCCCAAAGCATGCAGTTGATCGCCGGCCGCACGGCACAAGAATATAACCAACGCAAAGGGCGCGGAGGGGCGTTCTGGGAAGATCGTTATCATGCCACGGCTATTGAGGCAGATGAGCACCTCCATCGCTGTCTGGTGTACATTGATTTAAACATGGTTCACGCGGGCGTGGTGAATCATCCGGAGCAGTGGAAGGAGAGCAGTTTTATTGAAATCCAAAAGCCGTCCAAGCGATACACCATCATCGACTTACCGAGCTTGAGTTGAGCGGGTTTGCGGACCTCAGAGATTTTCAGAGAGCACATCGCCAGTGGGTTGAGCAAGGTTTGGAGAACGGCTTCGCGGTACGCAACGATCGCTGGTCGGAGGCGATTGCCATTGGAAGCTTGGCGTTTGTTGAGAACGTCAGGAACCAGCTTGGTGTCAAAGCCTCACATCGAGAACGACCGGCGACTCATTAGCCGCGCTGTGAAGTATCGGCAACTTCATTCGAGCGCGGTTATCTGGCGGACGGATTGACTGAGATAATGCGAACAGCACAGTGGCGCATTGAAGATAGAAAATGCCAAAAGGCGTGATAGCCGTTTCCGTTACAGTGTTTCGGTGCAAACAACAGGAGGAAGAACAAATAGGTATAAAGCCCAAGATCACCGCCCAAAATCAACATCCATTCCATCCCAAGAGCAATCTTCAGAGTCATTAAGCCGCGTCTTGTACGGGACGATGTGGCTCCGCAGAGTGTTTTTTCTTTCAGCTGATGAAGTCGCTTCAACATGCGAGTTACGCGCTGGCCTGAAATGGGCATAAAGCTGAGGCCGAGTCAGGCAGTTTCTCTGAGCCACAGTAAACGCACCTATGAGCACGCGGTGTACCGTCAGGATCAACGGAAGTTTGGAGAGGTTTGGTTCGTGTCTGGGAACTCAAGTCTCAAAAGCGTGGTGGCACTTTTGCCCGCAAAGTTTTCGCGAACGAAAAGGGGGGGTGATATTTCCCACTCGGAAGGATACGGGCAAAACGATAAGGGGCAATACTGGCAGGGCTCCGCTGGCAGGGCTCCGGGTCGGACCAGCGCAAGCGGTTGATTTAACGATCAAACATACAATAAAAAGTATCGTTTAAGAGTCGGAAGAAATTCTTACTGAAGTTTTTGAGCGGCCGACGGTGCTTTTGTTTGGATGAAGCGACCGGTTCTTTAGACCACTGGAGGTAATCGTGACTCCGTGCGTTTACACGACGCAATTCTCGACTTGGCTTGAGCCCGCTTTGGCTCGTGCTGTTACGGATTTGATTTGCTTCCGCAGCGGTAAGCGTTGGGCGACAGCGGCCAAACTGCTAGGGCACTTCGGCACCTTACTCCGGGTCAAGCCTCGGGGTCGGACCACGGCAAGATATTGATTCGCCAATATAAGTCTGCAAAATAAGCGCCGTTTTGAGTCTTAGACGCAGCTTTTTTGCGTTGAAACCGACGCTCTAAGAAAGAAGCGATGCCACGCGCCAACCGCCACTTTCTTCCTGGTCACATCTGGCACATCAAATAGCCACGTTTTCTGAGTGATTAAGTTCCAATCGTTCCAGGGAGTTTCACGGGTTCCAGGAGAAACGCTTCGGTCTGTCGTGCTATTCTGCCCACATGAAAAAACGAAAGACGTGCTGGATCGTGCTGATAATTGTTTGTCTTGGCCTACTCGAAGGACGTGATTGGCTCGCTTCAACAAAGGCAGCCGGCTTTTTCGTTTCCAACCACAGGCCTGCACTTCTGGCGGCAAGGACCGGGGAGGACGCGCCATATATTGCGCCCTATGTTCCTACGCCTCAGGAAGTGGTCGATCGAATGTTGCAGCTGGCTGAGGTCAGGGACGGCGATGTGGTTTATGATTTGGGTTCAGGGGATGGCAGGATCGTTATCACCGCCGCCGGCAGATATGGCGTCAAAGCCGTCGGTTTCGAAATCGATCCCAGTCTAGTCAAGACTTCGCGCAACAACATCAAAGAAGCCGGCTTGGAGCATCTGGTCGAAATCCGTGAGGAGGATATCCGGACTGTGGATCTTTCACCCGCTAGTGTGCTGACCCTTTATCTCTATCCGGCCGCCAATCTGCGTTTGCGCAACACGATCATGCGCCAGCTGAAACCGGGCTCCAGGGTGGTTTCTCACCAATTCACGATGGGAACTTGGAAACCCGATCGGATCGATCAGATCACAGACTCGACCGGCATCTTAAGAACGCTCTATCTATGGCGCATCGCAAAATAGAGCGTCAATTTGACGACAGAGCAGCCTCATAAGCCGGGTCGCCCATTAGCAGGCAGGTCAAGAGGCACAGACGTTCCTGTGAGAATTTTTTTCTTATTTCCCTTTTTCAATCCGCGCGGAATGTGTGATTCCTGATTGACGCGCCCCTGTTTTCAATCAGTTGGTGTCGGACTTTAGGTCCGCACCAGTCTCAGCCTTAGGCTGATCAGCCTCTGGCTGAACCGTCATCAGGTTCAAGGCTTAGGGAGCTGTCCTATACGGGCAGTGATCTCCACGCCCCTGGCAATCTTCATTTGCCCCAGAAAACTATCGGTACCACGCCGCGTCCAAGGTTATAGGATCACAGATCCTGTGGCTCTCCCTGTTCGGGGGCCAACCCCATTGTGGCTCACGGCGTGGGCGTACCATCGAATCACAGCACCGCCGAGTTGTCCATATAATCAGGGACAGGATAGCGGCCAATCGGACCATGTGGTTATAAGCCAACCCGCGCCAAGGCTCACTATCCCATCCCAACCGTTAAATTGATCTGTTAGGCAAACGCCTTGGTGACATCAAACGCAACCTGATCTTTGATAATGTAGTAACAAGCCCGGCAGAGCTTGTGGGCCACCGCTTTGATGGCCACGATGGCGTTGCGCTTTGATTTCTTTTTCTGATAGAAACTTTTGATCCTCGAACTAAAGCGGATCGCAAAATTCGCTGCCTCCACAAATGCCCAGGCCAAATACTTGTTGCCGTTCTTGGTATTGCCGCTTCCTTTACGTTTGCCGTTGCTGATCTTGTGGCTTCCCACACACCGACAATACGAAGCGTAATTTCCTACACTGGCAAATCTTTCGATCTCTCCGGTCTCCAGCATGATGGTAAGCGCCAGGATCGGCCCGATCCCAGGAACCGTCTTTAAGAAACCCAAAGGGGTCAAGTCTTTTGTTGACAGTTGCAAGAACAGAACGCCACCATAACCATCTAGACGATCTTGTTTAAGAGTCGCGAGTGTTTCTTAGTTTTCCCGCCTGACGCTTCATTCACACCACAAAACCTGGTCGGCCGATTCGATTTTCCGGGGTCTGCTCCCTGTTGCGATCTCGTTGACCCTTGCCGTTTTTCAGCTCCTTTTCAAAAGTCCGTGCGGGCGGACTTGTGCCTTTGTAAGCGATTGATTTATTGAGAATCCTATTCTTGAAACGGTACCTGGTCCTTTGCGGGCCGGTGAAGGTGTCCCAAAGAAAATACTTGGGCAGGTTGTGAGGGTAAGCGACGGAGTTTTCGACGGGTACCGTGTCTCAGTTTTAGGATGCTGCGACATCCCTCGTGGGCGATTCATCGCGCCCCTACTATCCAGCTCTGCGCGCCAGCACTGCCGGCATTTGTCGTAGTGTTTGCTCGGTTCCAGTTGTTCCAGTGATTGGTGTGCCGCTTGACGATTCTCACCTTGATCGCTCTCCTAAAGCCGCGAGCTCGTCCCATGCCGATACATTGTGACAACGTTCACGGATAATGTATTCGTGAAGGCAATTCTTATATCTTGCGGGTGTGGTTTTTCGCCACGGCAATTTCAGAGATAGCAGTTCTCGCATCCGCGTCGCTGTTTCTCGTCCACTTATCAAGTTAACCGGTTCAATTCGGTTTCCAATGAACGTGCTCGCTCGAATGATGTGGAAACACGCGTCTACCGGAAGGACGGTGGCCAATGCTTTTGGCAAATGCCGAAGCGAAGGTCTACCTTTTTACGACTTTAACCGGGTGAAGTATCCCGCCGCGGGATCGCCCTCAGGCGGGAGTGATCGGGCGACGTAGCCGAGCCAAACGCGGCGGTCGAGTCATCAACGAAGCACAAGGGTTCTGGCACCCATTATGGACTTGTTCATGAGCCATATCTTTACGATCCTGGCGACGCTGCTATTTCTCTATGCGCTAGTAACCGGCGTATTCTTGCTGATGGAAAGCCGCAGGCCTCAGTCGACTTTGGCTTGGATGCTCGTTTTGTTCTTCGCTCCTGGATTCGGGCT